>Ga0196976_1000639_pt1 | contig 21017 bp, 19 predicted proteins | sample S3v_513CmetaG_FD_148644 | JGI IMG/M metagenome (GOLD analysis project Ga0196976, IMG submission 148644) | Soil microbial communities from Anza Borrego desert, Southern California, United States - S3+v_5-13C | ecosystem: Environmental > Terrestrial > Soil > Desert | place: USA: California...
GCGCGGCGACGGCGCTCAACCGCCGCTCCAGCGCCACGATCAGCGGCACGGCGATCAGGACGATGGCGATCTGGCCGATCTCGACGCCCAGGTTGAAGCACACCAGCGCCACCAGCTTCGCCCCCTGCGGCAGGCCCACCTCGCCCAGGGCACCGGCGAAGGCGAAGCCGTGCACGAGGCCGAACAGGGTCGCCACCCACCAGCGGTGCGCCGCGTTGGGGATGATGTAATTCTCGGCGGCGACGAAGATGATGCTGGCCGCCACCAGCGGCTCGATCACCGCGCCCGGCACCGACACCACGTCCAGCGCCGCGAGGCTGAGCGTGACGGAGTGGGCGAGCGTGAACCCCGTGACGATCGCCAGCAGCGAACGCACGCTGCGCGCCCACAGGATGACCGCCAGCAGGAAGGCGACGTGGTCGTAGCCCAGGAAGATGTGCTCGATCCCGCTCAACAGGTACGCCCACGCCGCTTCGGCGGCCGTCATCGGCTCGGCCAGCGGCACGTCCGCCCGGCGGGCGTCCAGCACCGCCTGCCGCTCGCCGTCCGGCCCCGCGTGGAGGACGACGTGGCGGGCGGCCGGGTCCAGCTCCTGGAACAGCGTGGCGCGGTAGGTCATGGGCGTGCCGGGGCAGAGCCAGACCAGCGCCGCCTCCACATGCGGACCGGACACGTGCGGGCCGGCGGTCACCTGCCCCTGGGTGCGCTCGCACGCGCGGCCGGCTGCGTCCAGGACCGCGACGTGGCGGTCGATGTAGGCCAGCGTTGCGCCGGCCCCACCCTGCCCCACGGCCGCCGCGACGTCGGCCGGGTTGAGCGCCAGCCGGGCGCGCACCTCGTGTCCGGCGACCTCCAGCGTCGAGGACGACAGGTTGGCGACGTGGGCCTGCGCGGCACCGCCGACCACCAGCAGCAGGAAAAGCAGGACGCGCGGCATGTCTACCCCTTCAGCAGGCCGGTCAGGTTGGCGATGTGGTAGTTGGGTATGGTCACCACCGTCCCGCGCTCGACGATCAGGACGTAGCGGCTGAGCCCGTCCGGGGCGACGTCGCCCACCTCCAGCGTCAGCGCGGCGCGCGGCTTGCCGGGCGCGAAGACTGCGACCACGAGATCGGGAAAGGTGAGGCCGAAGCGCGCCCGGTCCTCCGCCGTCCCCACCGGACGCTCGATCCGCGCGCGGGCGAACAGGCCCAGCGCCTTGCCGATGCGCTCGCTGGATTCGGGCGCGACGGCGTGCGCGTGATCGGCGCGGGCGTCGCCGGGCGCGTGGCTGTGCGCGTCCGGATGCAGGAACCAGTGCCCCTCCCCCGTGCGGTCGAAACGCGCCAGCCGGCCGGCGTGCAGCAGCTCCACGGCGGCGACGTCGGGCACCGCGACCAGATACTCCACCGCCTCGGCATGCTCGTCCGCGTGGTGGGCGTCGCCGCCGTCGCGCACGGCGTAGACGCTGGCGGCGACGCCGGCCAGCAGGACGGCGCCCCACAGCAGGGGACGCAGGGCCGCCGCATCGATCATGCCGCCTCCGTCATCGCCGGCGCCTCCAGGCGACAATGCCCAGCGCGGCCACCAGGCCGGGCAGCACCACGGTGCTGGTCAGGAAGGCGGCCTGCATCTGCCCGTTGGTCAGCTGCACCGTGCGCATCTCGTAGTTGCGCGGCACGATGTCGATCAGTTTGTCCTGCTCGGCGAGCGCGCTGACCGTGTTGAGGAACAGCGTGCCGTTGCCGAAACGCCCGAAGAAGGAGTTGGTGGCGAAGTCGCCGTCACCGACCACCACCAGCTGCGCCTGCCGCTGCTTGGCCCCCTCCCCCTCCAGCGTCCGCGTCGCCATCACCATCAGCGTCTGCGCCCCGGTGTCCGGCGCGGCGTCGCCGGCCAGCGGCTGCGTACGGGAGCGCGCGCTGGTCTGCACCAGCGGGTTCAGCGTCACCCCGGCCGCGCGCGGCCCCGGCGCCGGGGCCAGCGGCGCCGCACCCGCGTAGAAGGTCATGGCGAGGTTGCGGGTGATGCGGTGCCGGTTGTAGCGGGTGACGGCCGGCGTGCCGCCGTCGGTCCAGTAATGGCTCTCCTCGTCCAGCACCAGGGCGCGCTGGTGGCGGATGCCGAAGTCGGCCAACACCGCGTCCAGGCCGTGCGCCACGAAGGGTTCCAGCAGGACGACGGCGCGCCCGCCCGCCGCCATCCAGGCCTTGAGCTGCTCCGTCTCCGCCGCCTCGAACGGCACCTGCGGGGCGGCCACCACGGCCACTGTGCAGCCCGCCAGCTGGCCCGGACCGCGGCTGAGCTGCACGGCGCGCACCTGATAGCCCAGCGCGTCCAGCGCGTCGCGCGCCATGCCCATGCCGTGCCGCTCGTGGATCTCCAGCGCCCGCCCGCCCGACGAATGGCTGTGGCTGTGGCTCATGTCGTTTTCGAAGTGGTCGTGCGTCTTCAGGCTGAACGGGTCGGCCTCGTTGTGGCCGTCGGTGAAGCACACGGTCTGCGCCGCCAGCTGCGTGGCGCGGATCAGGCCGTTGGTGAATTCCACCTCCGTCCCGCCGTTGACGACCACGCGCCGCCCTTCGGATTCGAAGACGGCGGTGCCGGCGAACTGCACCTGATGGCGCCGCGCCTCGGCCGGCTGCAGCATGGGGTCGACCGCCCGCACGGTGACCAGCGGGTTGAACGCGTACTGCTCCAGCAGCGCCTTGGAATCCTGCATCGCCTTGTTGCGCAGGTCGTAGAAGAAGGTGACGGACACCGGCTTCGTCACCGCCTCCACCACCCGGCGCGATTCCGGTCCCAGGGTGTAGGAACCGGCGCTCGTGAGGTCCAGGCGCACCGGCGTGCGCGCGGCCAGCAGGTTGGCGGCGACCAGCACGGCCAGAACCGCCGCCACAGGAAGCCAGAACCCCGCCTTGCGGGACAGCGTCTTCAAGGCACCGTTCATGCGTGGCGCCTCCGCAGCGATTGCACGGTCAGGACCAGGGCGGCGGCGATGACGCTGGCGAAGTACACCACCGTCGTGCCGTTCAGCACGCCGCGGATCAGGTCCACGTAGTGGACGGAGAAGGACAGGTGATTCAGCAGCCGCGTCAGCGTGTAGTCGAGGTTCAGGCTGGCGGCGTAGTCGACGAACCACAGCAGCACGATCACCGCCCAGGTGACCAGCGCCGCCACGATCTGGTTCTGGCTGAGGCTGGACACCAGAACGCCGATGGCCAGGAACGCCGTGCCCAGCAGCGTGACGCCCAGGTAGCCGCCGAGGATCGGCCCCAAATCCGGCTCCCCGAACAGCAGCAGCGGGACGACGGCGGTCGCCGTGCCGGCCAGCATCAGCACCATCACCAGAAGGCTCGCCAGGAACTTGCCCAGCACGATCTGCGTGTCGGACAGCGGCAGGGTCAGCAGCAGCTCCAGCGTGCCGGTCTTCGCTTCCTCGGAAAAGACGCGCATGGTGATCAGCGGCGTCACCAGGATCAGCAGCACGCTCATGTTGTGGAACGCCGTGACCATGTTCATGGCGTTCACGAAGAACAGGTTGAAGCTGAAGAAATAGCCGCTGACCACCCAGAACACGATCAGCACCGCATAGGCGATGGGGGTGGAGAAGTACTCCGCCAGCTCCTTGCGCAGGATGGCCAGGAAGCGCGTCATGCCGCCACCTCCCGCCCGTCGGGGCGCACGGCGTCGAGGAAGATGTCTTCCAGCGTCGGCGCCACCGGCACCAGGGCCAGCAGCCGGCCGTGCTGCACCACGGCTTCCGCGATGGCGGCGCGCGGGTCGGTGCCGGATGCGAGGCGGCAGCGGCAGCGCACCGCGTCGCCCTCGATCTCCACCCCCACCACCTCCACGCCGTCCAGGCCGCCCAGCAGGTGGGTGAGACGCAGCGCCGGGATATCAGTCGCCTGCACGTCCACCATCGCCGGCCCGGCCGCCTCCCCCGCCCCATCGAGGCGCCGCTCGGCCACCAGCCGGCCGGCGTGCAGGATGAACACGCGGGAGCACAGCGCCACGATCTCCTGCATCAGGTGGCTGGAGAACAGCACCGCCCGCCCCTTCCCGGCGCGGCGGATGAGAGCGCGCACCTCGATCATCTGCAGCGGGTCCAGGCCGTTGGTCGCCTCGTCCAGCAGCAGCACCTCCGGATCGCCGATGGTCGCCTGGGCCAGCGCCACGCGCTGGCGGAAACCCTTGGAGAGCGTGCCGATGCGGCGGTTGCGCACCGATTCCAGGTCGTAGTCGGCCAGCGCCTGCTCGATCTCAGCCCGCCGCGCGCGGCGGTCGAGGCCGCGGGCACCGGCGACGAAGTCGAGGTAGCCGGTGACCGGCAGCGCGTCGTAGACCGGCGGCTTCTCCGGCAGATAGCCGATGCGCACGCGGGCCCGCGCCGCCGGGCTCTGCGGGCGTTCGCCGCACACGCGCACCTCGCCCCGGTCGGGCTGCAGGTAGCCGGAGAGGATGCGCAGCGTCGTCGTCTTGCCGCTGCCGTTGGGGCCGAGCAGGCCGACGATCTCGCCCTTCTCCACCGACAGGCTGAGGTCGTCGAGGGCGCGCAGCGACCCGAAGGACTTGCCGACGCCCTGGAGGTGGATGGCCGGGTGCATGGTCTCTCCGTGGCTGACGTGCCCCCACCCGGCCTTCGCTGGCGCTCGGCCACCCTCCCCCGCTGCGCAGGGGAGGGTTGGTCGGCCGTCTCCCCCTCCCCTGCTTGCGGGGGAGGGTCGGGGTGGGGGCACGTACCCCCGTCATTCATACGGCTTGTCGTGCTGGTGCTCGGCGTACTGCTCGATGCCGTGGCTGTACCAGATCTGCCCCTGCGTGGCGTCGCGGATCAGCTTCAACCGGTCGATCGACTGCATGGAGTGCGTGGTGCTCCAGGTGATGCCGGGGATGGCGCCGGCCTCGTTCTCCGGCGTGTAGACGGCGTCGCCGGCCAGCAGCAGCGTGCCCGTCTTCGGCAGGCGCACCTGCAGCGACTGGTGGCCCTGCGTGTGCCCCTTGGTGTCCAGCACCACGACCGAGCCGTCGCCGAACAGGTCGAAGTCGCCGGTCAGCTGCATGAAATCATAGTCGCGCGTGGCGTCGTAGTCCTTCAGGACGAACGCCGCCGACTGGAACTTCTCCGGCCACCACGCGGCCTTCAGCTCCTCCTTCTGCACCACGTGCTTGGCCTTGGGGAACAGCTTGATGTTGCCGGCGTGGTCCAGGTGGAAGTGGGAATAGACCACGTACTTCACCTGGTCGGCCTTGTAGCCCAGCTTCTCCAGCTGGCGGTCGATCACCTCCTCGCGCTTCTGGGTCGGGAAGAAGGCGCCGCACAGGCCCTTGCCCCAATAGCTCTCGCACTTGCCGTCCGACACGTCGACGTTGTTGCCGGTGTCGAACACGGTCAGGCCGCGTGGGTGGTCGATGATGTACATGGCGACCGGCACGCTGATCTTCTTGCCCACGTCGCGCATGGCGGTCAGCCAGCCCTTGTCCATCTCCAACTGGCCGCTGGACACCTGATAGAGCTTGATGCCCTCGGCCGCCTGCGCCGCCGGGGCCATCAGGCCCAGCACCGCGCAGGCGTACAACGCTTGTCTCCACATCATCGGCGTTCTCCTCTCCCTGTCAGTTTTTCAGAAGGTCAGGACCTGTCGGATGCTCTCCCCTTTGGCGAGGCGGTCGAAGGCGGCGTTGAGGCCGTCGAGCTTCACCCGCTCGCTCAGCAGCTTGTCGACCGGCAGGCGGCCGGCCTGGAACAGGCCGATGTAGCGCGGGATGTCGCGGCCCGGCACGGCGCTGCCGATGTAGCTGCCCTTCACCGTGCGCTCCTCCCCCACCAGCGACACGATGTTCAAGGGCCAGCGCAGCGTCGGGTTCGGCAGGCCGGCGGTCACCGTCGTGCCGCCGCGCCGGGTGATGCGATAGGCGAGGTCCATCGCCTGCGGCGAGCCGGCCATCTCCAGCGCCGTCTCCACCCCGCCGCCGGTCAGGTCGCGGATGGCGTCGGCGCAGCCGTCCTGGGTGGCGTTGAAGGTGTGGGTGGCGCCCAGGCCCTTGGCCATCGCCAGCTTGCCGTCGACGATGTCCACGGCGATGACCCGCGCCGCCCCGGCGGTGACGGCGCCCAGCAGCGCGCTCAAGCCCACCCCGCCCAGGCCGACGACGGCGACGGAGGTGCCGGGCTGCACGCGCGCGGTGTTGAAGACTGCCCCCGCCCCGGTCAGCACGGCGCAGCCGAACAGCGCCGCGTGCTCCAGCGGCAGCGACGGGTCGATGCGCACCAGCGAGTTGCGCGAGACGACCGCGTATTCGGCGAAGGCCGAGACGCCGACGTGGTGGTTCACCCGCTCGCCTCCCGACCCGTGCAGGCGCCATTCGCCGGACAGCAGGGAGCCGGCGCCGTTGGTCACTGCCGCCGGCTCGCACAGCGCCGGGCGCCCCTCCATGCAGGGCAGGCAATGCCCGCAGGACGGCACGAAGACCATCACCACGTGGTCGCCCGCCTTCAGGTCGGTGACGCCGCGCCCCACCTCCTCCACCACGCCGGCCGCCTCGTGGCCCAGCGCCATGGGCACCGGGCGCGGGCGGTCGCCGTTGATCACCGACAGGTCGGAATGGCACAGGCCGGCGGCGACGACGCGCACCAGCACCTCGCCGTCGCCGGGCGGGGCCAGCTCCAGTTCCTCGATCGCCAGGGGCCGGCTGTCCGCATAGGGTGCGCGCACCCCCATGGTCCGCAACACCGCCGCCTTGATCCTCATGCCGCGCTCCCTCAGCCGTGATAGTTGACCACCGTCTTGGTGACGCAGAACTCCTCCAGGGCCATGAAGCCCTTCTCGCGGCCGTGGCCGCTCTTCTTCACGCCGCCGAAGGGCAGCTCCACGCCGCCGCCGGCGCCGTAGCAATTGATGAAGACCTGGCCCGAGCGGATGCGCCGCGCCACGCGCTGCGCCTTCGCCCCGTCGCGCGTCCACACGCCGGCCACCAGCCCGTATTCCGTGGCGTTGGCGAGGCGGACGGCGTCCTCCTCGTCCTCGAAGGGCAGGATGGACAGGACGGGGCCGAACACCTCCTCGCAGGCCAGCGCGTTGCCGCGCGGCACCGGGCCGAACAGGGTGGGCAGCACGTAATAGCCGCCGGCCGGAAGGTCTGGGACGTACTGCGCCTCGGCGATCACCGGGATGCCGTCGGCCCGCGCGCGGTCGATGTAACCCTGCACCCGCGCGCGCTGCGCCGGGTTGATCACCGGCCCGCAGTCGGGGTCGATGTGGTGCGGCCCGACGCGCACCTTGGCGAAGGACTCCGCCAGCCGTTCCGTGAAACCGTCGTAGACGGAGCGCTGCACCAGCAGCCGGCTGCCGGCGGAACACGTCTGGCCGGCGTTCTGGATGATCGCCTTCTGCACGGTGGGCAATGCCAAGTCCATGTCGGCGTCCGCGAACACCACCTGGGGCGACTTGCCGCCCAGCTCCAGCGTGCAGCCGATGTGGTTCCGCGCCGCCGCCGTCTGGATCAGCGTGCCGACTTCGGGCGAGCCGGTGAAGGAGATGAAGTTGATGTCCGGGTGCGCGGCCAGCGCCGCCCCCGCCTCCTCCCCCCTTCCGGTCACGAGGTTCAAAGCACCGTCCGGCAGGCCCACCTCGGCCGCCAGCTCGACGATGCGCAACGCGCTGAGGCAGGCGTCCTCGGCGGGCTTGATCACCGTGGCGTTGCCCATGGCCAGCGCCGGGGCCAGCGTGCGGCCGAACATCTGCGCCGGGTAGTTCCACGGCGTGATGTGGGCGGTCACCCCGTGCGGCTCCTTCACGATGGCGATGTTGTAGCCGTTGAGGTACGGGATGGTGTCGCCGTGCACCTTGTCGGCCGCCGCCCCGTAGTATTCGAAGTAGCGGGCCAGCGCCTGGACGTCGGCGCGCGCCTGGGACATCGGCTTGCCGGTGTCGCGCGCCTCCAGGTCGGTCAGTTCCTGGGCATGATCCAGGATGCGCTCGGCCAGCCGCATCATCAGCCGGCCGCGCTCGGTCGCCGTCAGCCGGCCCCAGGCGCCCTCCACCGCGCGGCGCGCCGCCTTGACGGCGCGGTCCACGTCGGAGGCGCCGGCGCAGGCGATGCGGGCGATCTCCTGCCCGGTGCTGGGGGCGAAGACGGGCATGGTCTCGCCGCCGTCGGCCGCCTGCCACACCCCGTCGATGAAGAGCTTTGCCATGGAAAATCTCCACTCAATGCGCAGCCGACAGCGCGTCGGTCCGCGAGACCTCGCCGCGCTCGATCAGGTAGACGGTCTCGGCGAAGCTGCGCAGAAGGCTGGGGTTGGATTCGGTGATGAGGAGCGTGACCTCGCGCTCCCGGTCGCGCAGGGCCCGCAGCGCCTCGGCGTACTTCAGCGCCAGCGCGGGGGCCAGACCCTGGAACGGCTCGTCCAGCAGGACCAAGCGGGTGCCGACCATCAGCGCGCGGCCCAGCGCCACCATCTTGCCCTGCCCGCCGCTCAAGGACGCCGCCTTGCGGTCGCGCATCACCTTCAGCTCGGGCGCCACCTGGTAGATGAGGTCGAGGCGGTCGCGCATCAGCGCGGCCGGGAAGCCGCAGACCTGCCCGGGCAGCAGGATGTTCTCCTCGATCGTGAAGGTCGGGAACAGGCGCCGGTCCTCAGGCGCGTAGCCGATGCCCAAGGGCGGGCGCAGGTGCGGCTCCAGCCCCGTGATGTCGCGCCCGTCGAAGGTGACGCGGCCGGACGACACCGGCACGAAGCCCATGACGGTGCGCAAGAGCGTCGTCTTGCCGGCCCCGTTGCGGCCGATCAGCGCCACCGTGCTGCGCGGCGGCAGGGCGAGGTCGGTGCGGCGCAGGACCTGCACTCCCTCGATGAACGCGTCGACGGCATGAAGGGCGATCATCGCGTCACACCCCCGTCACGTTGCGCAGGACGTCCGGATTGGCGAAGACCTCCTTCGGCGGGCCCAGCGCCATGATCTTCCCGGCACTCCACACGGCGATGCGGCCGGCGTAGCGCTCGACGATCTCCATGTCGTGCTCGACGAAGACGGAGGTCACCCGGCGTGCGGCCAGTGCCCGGGCCAGCGTGTCCATGACGCCGACCTTCTCGGCCGAGCTGACGCCGCTGGTCGGCTCGTCCATCAGCAGCAGGCGCGGTTTCAGGGCCAGCGCCACGGCAATGTCGATCAGCTTGCGCACCCCCTCCGGCAACTCGCGGATCGGCTTGTCGGCGACGGAGACCAGTCCGAAGAGATCCAGCAGGTCCAGCATCTCGTCGCGCTGCGGCAGCGCGCCCAGGCGCAGCCAGGGCCAGCGCGTCTTCTCGCGCGAGGCCGCGGCCAGCATCAGGTTTTCCAGCGCCGTGTGCTCCATGAACAGCTGCGGGATCTGGAAGGACCGGGCGATGCCGCTGCGCGTGATGCGGCGCGGCGCCATGCCCACGATGGGCCGCCCGTCGAACAGCACGCGCCCGCCCTTGGGCTTCAAATAGCCGGTGCACAGGTTGATGAATGTGGTCTTGCCGGCGCCGTTCGGGCCGATGATCGCCAGCGTCTCCCCATCGAAGACGTCCAGGTCGATGCCGTCGGCGGCGCGGATGCCGCCGAAATGGATGTGCAGGTCGCGCACGGACAGCAGCGGCTGCGTCATACCGGCCTCCTCCGCCCGCCCGTCACCACGCGGCGGCTGAACAGCCGCTCCTCCACGTCCTGGTACATCCCGACAAGGCCGCGCGAGGCGAACAGGATGATGACCAGCAGGAAGCCGCCCAGGATCATCTGCCAGACGTCGGCCGCGAAGGCGGAGGCGTAGGCGCGCACCAGTTCGTACACGATGGCGCCGACGAAGGGGCCGACGACGCTGCCCGCCCCGCCCAGGATGGCGATGAACACGAACTCGCCCGACCGCACCCAGTAGCTCAGCTCCGGCGTCACGTGCCCCTGCACCAGCGCCAGCAGCGTGCCGCCCAGGCCCGCCAGGGCGGCCGAGATGACGTAGGCCACCAGCAGCACGCCGCGCGCCGACAGCCCGATGTATTCCAGCCGCGTCTCGTTGGACTTCAGCGCCCGCAAGGCCTCCCCCAGCGGCGACTGGAAGTAGCGGTAGACCAGCCACGCGCACAGCACGACCAGGGCCAGCGTCAGATAGAACAGCGTCGTTTCGTACTCGAACCGCTCCACCGCCATGCCGAACAGGGTCGGGCGCGGCACGCGCAACCCGTCGCTGCCGCCGGTGATGAAGAAGAACTTCTCCAGGACCGAGTAGAGCACCATGGAAAAGGCCAGGTTCAGCATGCCGAAGAAGATGTAGCGGTAGCGCACGACGAAGAGGCCGACGACGATCCCCGTCACCACCGCCGCCGCCACCCCGGCCAGCAGGAGCAGGCTGACCGAGCCGCCCTGCATGGCGCGCGCGGCGAAGGCCACGGCGTAGGCGCTGGCCCCGAAGTACAGCGCGTGCCCGAAGGACACCTGCCCGGCCCGCAGCAGCACGACGATGCCCAGCACCGCCAGCCCCTTGGCCAGCGCCAGCGTGAACAGCAGCACGCTGGCCGGCGCCGTGAAGGGCACGGCGGCCAGGACTGCCAGCAACACGGCGGGGATGAGGACGCGCGCCGCCATGCCCCTACACCTTCCGCATTTCGGCGACGCCGAACAGGCCCTGCGGCCGGAACAGCAGCACCACCACCATGATCAGGTAGGGCATCAGCACCTGCATCTCGGGATAGAGGTAGACGGCAAAGGACCGGCCGAGGCCGAGCAGCACGGCGGTGACCGCCGCCCCCTCCACCTGCCCCAGCCCCGCCGTGGCGACGACGGCGAAGCTCAGCACGATCATGTCGGTGCCGATGCCGGGGGTAAGCGACGTGGTGGGCGACGCCAGCGCGCCCCCCAGCGCCGCCAGCGTGGCGCCGATCATGAAGGTGGTCATGTAGACGCGCTTGGCGTTAATGCCCATGGCCATCGCCGCCTCCCGGTCGTGCGCCACGGCGACGATCAGCCGGCCCTGCAGCGTGGAGCGCAGGAACCACCGCAGCGCCACCAGAACCACCACCGCCGCCGCCGGCAGCAGGAGCAACTGGTAGGCGGTGTAGTAGACCTGCCCCACCGCCAGCGTGCCCAACAGGCTGAGCGGCGCGTCGGCGAACATCGGGCTCACCCCCCACACCAGCCGCTGCACGTCCTCCAGGATCATGAAGACCGCGAAGGTGACGAGCAGGGTCAGCACCTCCTCCTTCACATAGACGCGGCGCAGGAGGACGGTTTCGATCAGCCCGCCCAGCAGGGCGCCGACCAGCACGGCGCTGATGATCAGCGCGGGATAGGCGAGGTAGGGGCTCCACCCCGCCGCCCCCAGGCCGATCACCAGGCTGGTCGCCGTGTAGGCCCCGATCGCGTAGAAGGAGCCGTGGGCGACGTTGAGGACGCGCAGCACGCCGAAGATCAGCGTCAGCCCGACCGCCACCATGAACACCAGCGCGGCGTAGGCCAAGCCATCCAGGACGGCCAGCAGCAGCAGTTCCGTCATCGGGAAAACCCGCCGCCGCTTACGGCTTGAACGCGAAGGTCTGAATCTTCGGGCTCGTCGGCATGCCCTTGTCGAGGGTCTTGACCCACTCCTCCGACTTCTGCCCGACCGGGGTGGTGACGAGGTCGGCCGGGTACAGCTTCATGTTGTCCAGCACGGCGAAGGGATACTCCTTCACCCGCACCGTGGTGCCGATCAGCTGGTCCTCCAGGCCCTGGTTGTCCTCGCGCAGCCTCACCGTGCGCGTCAGGCCGCGGAACTCCAGGCCCTTCATGGCCTCCGCCAGCTGGTCCTTGGTGGGCCAGTTTCCGCCCGCCGCCTTCACCGCCTTCTCGAAGCCGGCCTGCATCGCCGCCATGGCCTGCGCCATGTGGTAGACGGGGTAGATGGGGTAGCTGCCGGTCTTCGCCTTGTACTTCTCGACGAAGGCCTTGTGGCGCGCCGGATCCTCGGCCGCCGGGTGCAGGAACCAGTGGTCGCCGCGCGCCCCCACGATGACGCCCTCCGGCAGCGTGTCGCCCAGGCGTTGCAGGGAGCTTTCGGCCAGCGGCAGCACGAAGGTGCTCTGCTTCAAGAGGCCGCGCGCGGCGGCCTGGCGCACGAAGGTATCGAGGTCGCCGCCCCAGGAGGTGGACAGGATCACGTCCGGGCGCAGCGCCGACAGGCGCGTGATTTCGGTGGAATAGTCGGGCGCGCCGAACTTCGGGAACATCTCGGCCACCACGCGCACGTCGGGCTTCAGCGCCTTCAGCGCGGTGGAGAAGATGTTCCAGGAATCGCGGCCCCAGGCGTAGTCCTGGTTGACCACGGCGATCGTCTTGAAGTCGGGCTTGGCCTGCACGAGGTACAGCAGTGCGGCCAGCATTTCCGGCGTGGCGTTGGCCTGCGTGCGGAAGGAATACTTGTAGCGCTTCTCCTCGAAGATCTGCTGGGTGCCGCAGTCCCACATGATGTTGGGCTGCTTCAGATCCTCGGCCACGGGGACCAGCGCGTTGCAGTTGCCGCTGGAGATGGCCGCCAGCGTGAAGGCGGCGTTCTCGCTCTGCGACACGCGGCGGTACTCGGCCAGCAAGTTTTCCGTGCCCGCCCCTTCGTCGATGTAGACGGCGCGGACGGGAACGCCCTGGATGCCGCCCTTGGCGTTGATCTCCTCGATCAGCAGATCGGCGGCATCGCGACCGGGCACGCCGAAGACGGACGCCGGGCCGGACAGGTAGGTGGTGATGCCGAGGACGATTTCCTTCGGCTTCTGCTGCGCCAGAGCCGGAGTTGCCAGAAGCGCGAGCGCCGCCGTTGCGGCGAAGAGGTTCCGCATTCTATGTGCCCTCCCTTTTCAACAGCGGATCGGCGTTCAGCCCGCAGGGGCGCCGTCCGGTTTTTGGGCGCCTTTGCGGCGCCTGCCTTTGAATTAGTAGGCACACAGGACTGTGCTAGACGGAAATATGATTTTACTCTGGAGCTTAGAGGAAAAATCTATAGCCGGATGGGGTAATGCTTTGGCAGGGGCAGGCGTAACTCCCCTACCCGCCCACGTCTTCCAGGGACGCCTGCCACAGGCCGCGCCGCACCAGGGTGCGCATGACGTCCAGCAGCAGCGCCTCCACCTCCAGGGACGCCCGCGTCACCAGCTGGCCGGGGTTGCGCACCAGATGGACGCTGCGCTGGATCGTCGGCTCGACCAGCCGCGCCGCCATCAGCCGGCCCTCGCGCACCTCGTCGTGCACGGCGGCCAGCGACAGGATGGAGACGCCGCTGCCCAGCTCCACCAGCTTCTTGATCTGTGGCAGCGCGTCGATCTCCGTCTGCACGCGCAGGTTCAGCCCGGCCGCGCGGGCGTTGCGGTCGATCAGGTCGCGCAGGCCGTGCGTCACGCTGGGCAGGATCAGGCGCATGCCGGCGACGGCGCTGAGCGGCACGGGATCGCGCAGGATGCCGTTCGGCCCCACCGGCCCGGTCGCCGCCTTCGGCGAGAGCACGAGGAACAGGTCCTCCGTCAGCAGCTTGCGCACCGACAGGTGGCGGACGTGCCCGGCGTTGAAGATGACGCCGATGTCGACCTGCCCGTCCTCGATCCAGCGCTCGATGTGGCCGGACATGCCCTCGATGATGCGCAGGGACACGGCGGGCAGCCGCTCCTCCGCCGCCTGCACCAGCGGCACGCTCAGCGGCTGGCTGATCGATCCGGGCAGCGCCACGCTCACCTGCCCGCGCGCGGCCGTGCCGTGGTGGCGGATGTCCTCGCGCGCCAGATCGACGTACTTCAGGATCTGCCGCGCGTGGGAGAGCAGCAGCGCCCCCGTTTCCGTCAGCACGACGCCGCGCGCGTCGCGGACCAGAAGCTGCGTCTCCAGTTCCTCCTCCAGGCGCATGACGTGCTGGGACAGCGAGGGCTGCGCCACCCCCACCCGCTCGGCCGCGCGGGAGATGGCGCGCTCCTCCGCGATCGCCACGAAGTACCGAAGCTGCCGGATGTCCATCGCCGCCTCCCAACCCCGCCCGGCAATTCGTTCGCCTACAGGCAAAGAACACCATAGCGCGGCTCGCCGGTCGGCGCATTCGGCGAGGTGGCCCGACGTTCGCGGGCGTCGGCGCTTTCCCCGCCGCGCTCACCCGTCACAGCGGCACCCGTCACAGCGGCAAGGGTGCGTCGCTCTTGACCTCCTCCATGACGGCGTAGGTGCGCGTCTCGCGCACGCCCGGCAGGGGGAGGAGCACGTCGCCCAGAAAGCGGCGGTAGGACGCCATGTCGGCCACACGCGTCTTCACCAGATAGTCGAACCCGCCGGCCACCATGTGGCACTCCAGCACCTCGGGCGCCCGCCGCACCGCGGCGGTGAAGCGGTCGAACACGTCGTGCGTCGTCTTGTCGAGCAGCACCTCGACGAACACGAGGAGCCCGAAGCCCAGCCGCTGCGGCGCCAGCCGGGCGCCGAACCCCTCGATGTAGCCGTCCTTCTGCAACCGCTTCAGCCGCTCCCCCGTGGTGGTGGGCGACAGGCCGATGCGCTCGGCCAGCTCCACGGCCGCGATGCGGCCATCCACCTGGAGGATGGACAGAATCCGGCGGTCGATTTTGTCAATGTCCGACATTGCCACGCCTCAAAAGCCTCACGGCCGTATATTATGCCGTATATGAAGCGTGGCAAAGTTCCGAATCCGGCTGTGTGTGAACTCCTGTCGAAAGCGGTGGAGGCGGTGCCCGCAGGTTGGGTTTTCGGCCGGCACCTCGACCCAACCTGCGGCGCATCCGTCATGGCCGGCGTGTGCCGACGGTCAGCACGAAGGTGCGCGGCACGTGGATGCCCTGGCCCTCGCGGAAGCGCTCATGGAAGGCGACGAAGTCGCGCTTCAGCGCGGCGCGCCGTTCCTCGTCCAGGCTGGCGGCCAGGGCGCGCGTGGGGCCATAGCCGTTGACGAAGGTGTTCCAGGCCGCCTCCCCGCCGGTTTCCACGTAATGGCTGGTCTCAACGGTGACCGTCAGGTCGAAGGCGTCGCCCAGCAGTTCCTCCAGCCGCTCGCGCCGGCCCCACTCGAAGGGCGACACCGGCGGCGGGGCCGCCATGTAGGGGCGCATCACCTTGAACATCTCGGCGATGGCGCCGTCCGGCGTCCAGGTGGCGAGCGCCAGCCGGCCGCCGGGCCGGCACACGCGGGCGAGTTCGGCCGCCGCCGCCTCCGGCTTGTTGACGAACATGACGCCGAAGGTGGAGACGACGGCGTCGAAGCTGCCGTCGGCCACCGGCAGCGCCTCGGCGTCGCCGACGCGGTAGTCGACGTCCAGGCCGCCGGACAGGGTGCGCGCGGCCTCCAGCAGGCCGGCGGCGATGTCGATGCCGGTCACATAGGCACCGCGCCGGGCGCAGGCGCGCGCCGTGATGCCGGTGCCGGTCGCGACATCGAGGATCCGCTCGCCCGGCCGCGGCGCCAGGGCGGCCACGGTGGCGTCGATTCCGTCGTAGACGCCGCGGATGATCTCCTCGTAATCGCGGCCGCCCGAACTCCACACGGCGGCGGCGCGTTCGTTGTGCGGCTGAATGGCGGGGGCGGTGGTGACGTGGCCGTCCATGGTTTCCTCCTCAAGTGTCCCCGGTCGGGGGTGGGTCTCTCGAGGAAGGAGGATCGCCGGCCGCCGTCATCCGGCCGTCGGGCGGAGCGTCAATCCGGCGTCAAAACGCCGTCCCTGTGCTTCAGGGCCTGTGCTTCAGCGGTATGGCGTTGGGTTTTCGCCTCCGGCTCAACCCAACGCCGTCCGTATCACACCGTGATGATGGCGTCCGTGGTCAGGTCGCGCAGATCCACGCCGACCAGCACCAGCGCCGAACCGCCGTCGGCCAGCACCGCGTCGGCGCCGTCCTGGACGAACAGCGCCAGCACGTCGGCGGCGGAGCCCAGGCCGTGCACCTCCAGCCGGTCGCCCGCCTCGAAGTCGGTGACGGTCTGGCGGCCCTCGCCGGCCTGGAACACGAACACGTCGTTGCCGGCCCCGCCGGTCAGCACGTTGTCGCCCGCACCGCCGGCCAGGGTGTCGTCGCCACCCAGGCCCGACAGGCCGTCGTCGCCGGCCGCGCCGGCCAGCCGGTTGGCGGACTCGTTGCCGGTGCCGGCCAGCCCGCCGCCGCCCAGCGCCGTCAGGTTTTCCACGTGCGTGCCCAGCGTGTAGGCGGCCAGCGTCGTGCGCACCTCGTCGGTGCCGCCGCCCGCGTCCTCCCACACGCGGTCCCAGGGGTTGTCGACGATCAGCACGTCGTCGCCGCCCTTGCCCCACAGGATGTCGTCGAAGGCGCCGCCGTCCAGCGTGTCGTTGCCGGCCCCGCCCGCCAGCAGGTTGGAGATGGCGTTGCCCGTGCCCTGGAAGTCGCCGGTGCCGATGTAGATCAGGTTTTCCAGGAAATTGCCCAGCGTGTAGCTGTTCAGCGTCGTGAACACCTCGTCGATGGTGGGCAGCGCCTCCTCGAAGATGCGGTCGCCCACGTGGTCGACGTAGTAGTCGTCGTGCCCGGCGCCGCCGATCAGGATGTCCTCCCAGCCGCCGCCGTCCAGCGTGTCGTCGCCGGTGCCGCCGACCAGCAGGTTCGGCAGCGCGTTGCCCACGCCCTGGAAGTTGCCGGAGCCGACGAACACCAGGTTTTCCAGGAAGTTGCCGAGCGTGTAGCCGTTCAGCGTGGTAAACACCTCGTCGATGCCGGGGATGGCGTCCTCGAACACCCGGTCGCCCGCGTTGTCGACCCAGTAGTCGTCGTGGCCCTCGCCGCCCTGCATCGTGTCGGCGCCCTCGCCGCCGTACAGGGTGTCGTTGCCCGCCAGCGCGTCCAGCAGGTCGTCCCCGGCGGTGCCCTCCAGCCGGTCGTCGCCGGTGGTTCCGTTGATCGTGGCCATTATTTCTCCAGATAACAATAGGTTACGGCTTAGGGCCGAACCCTACCGGCTCCGGCGGAGGGCGCATCACTCGTTCGAGTGACGGGCGCAGCGGCCGGCTCGTCGCGGGTCAGGGCAGCGGCCAGCGGGTCGCTCAGCACGAGGCGCACGAGGTCGGCCTGACGGGCAGTGTCGGTCTTGCGGAACAGGGCGGCGAGCTGCGTCTTGACCGTGTGGATGGACAGCCCGGCCTCGTCGGCGTAGTCGGAGAGCCGGGCGCCGCCGGCCAGCGCGGCGAGCAGCCGGCCCTCGGCCGGGGTCAGGCCGTGGACGCGCGCCAGATGCTCGGCCGGGGGCAGGCCGCGGCGCTCGGGATCGTGCACCAGGACCAGCACGGCCCGCATGACGCCCGCCATCCCGCCGCGGCCGCGCGCCAGCGGCACCACCAGCATGGACAGCGGCGGCCGGCCGGCACGGCGGACGATCACCGAATCCCCACGGCCGCCGTCGGCGGCCAGCGGGATGGCGCGGGCCAGCCGCTCCGCCGCGCGCGGCTCCGCCACCGTCAGCCGGTCCAGCACCACGCGCACGGCCGCCCCGCCGCCGCCCGCCGCCGTCCACGCCGCCGTCCCCGCCGCCGTCCCCGCCGATGGCGACGCGAGGCGCGCGGCCTCGCCGTTCATCCCGTGCACCCGGCCGTGGCGGTCGACGACGAACGCCGCCAGCCCGAGGTGGTCGAGCCCCTCCAGCCCCGGCGACGGCGCCGCGTGCGCCTCGGCCAGCGTCAGCGACAGCCGTGCCGCCCGCCGCACGTGGGACGCCAGCCCGGCCAGCAGCCGGCGGTCCGCCCCGCCGTATTCGGGATCGCCGTGCGGCCGGAAGAACGACAGCATGATCTCCGCGTCCGGCCGGTGCAGCAGCACGCTGCTGAGCGAGTGGTGGAGCCCGTTCGGGCGGGCCCAGTCGGCGTAGTACTCGGTGCCCTCCAACTCGGCGTCGGCCATGACGTCGGACCGCGTGGCGACCGCCATCTCCGGCAGCGCCAGCAGCCGCGGCAGCACCACGTTGCACGCGCAGTAGCGGGCGCGGTAGGCGGCCACCGTCGCCTCGGCGATGCCGTGTTCGGCGACGAAGCCCAGGCGCGGCAGACGCGGGTCGTGCACGTAGAGCGACCCGACGCTGCGCAGCTCGCCGGCGAGGTCGGCGACGAAGGGCACCCACTGCCCGGCGTCGAGGGCGGCGTCGTACGCGCGCTCGATCAGGGCATCCCGGCGTCTCCGTTCCATGCGCACCCTCCCCTCCCCCACAACCCGAGACGCTGCCCACGCACACATGCGCTTGCAAGTATCACTTGTGGAGAAACCGAAGCCGGACCGGGGTGGTTGTCGGCGGTTGTCGCAACGCCGGGCGCCCGAGTTCCGTCCGGCAAAACCGTCAAATGGCTTGACACTTCCGTCACGCGTTGCGATGCATACCCCCATCGAAAGGGGGAGTGTCATGGCGGATGTGATGACGGGCGAGGAACTGCGGCGGGTGCGCGAAACGCGCGGCATGGAGCCCGTGGCGTTCGTGACGTTCCTGAACGAGCGGCTGGGGCGCAAGTACGACCGCAGCCGCCTGTCGCGTTGGGAATCCGGCGGCGAGCGCGTGCCGCAGATCGTCGCCGAGGTGCTGCGGGCCGGCATGGCGGACATCGGCGCCCCGGCCGGCGCCCCGGCGCGCCTGGAGCACGCGCCGGCCATCGTCGTCGCCTTCGCCAACCAGAAGGGCGGCGTGGGCAAGACGCAGAGCTGCGTCAACACCGCCTACCTCGCCGCCAAGGCCGGCAAGCGCGTGCTGGTGGTCGACTGCGACCCGCAGGCGTCCGCCACCCGCCACTTCGGCATCGACCCCATCCAGTGCAACGAGCAGCGCAAGACGGTGGCGCGGGTGATCCTGGACGACGTGCCCACGGCCGACGTCATCCTGCCGGCCTGCGACGGCCTTCTCGACGTGCTGCCCTGCGGCATCGAGATGCCGTTCGAGGAACCGGTGATCGCCGGCCGGCCGAACGCCAGCATGCTGCTGAAGGCGAAGCTGGCGGAGGTGGCCGACCGCTATGACCTGATGCTGCTCGACCTGCCGCCCAACCTGGGCGTCATGACCGTCGCCGGCCTCAACGCCACCAACTACGTGGTCATTCCCAGCCAGACGGAGATCCTGTCGGTCGTCGGCATAAGCATGCTGTTCCGCTCGATCAAGGACGTGCGGCGCACGGCCAACCCGAACCTGACGGTGCTGGGCATCCTGCCGACGCTCTACAACGCGCGCCGGACGCTGGACCAGGAAATGCTGAAGCGGCTGGAAGGCACCGCCGTCTCCGCCGGCATCAAGCTGTTCGCGCCGATCAAGGACGCCGCCGAGTACCCCAAGGGCATGGCCGTCCAGCGCCCGGCGCTGGAGCTGTTCCCCGACGCGCCGGGATCGGAAGGCTACCGCCAGCTGGCCGACACGCTGGTTTCCCTGTCGAACGCCGCGCAGGAGGCGCGCCATGGCTAAGGGCCTGAACCTCAAGAACATCAAGCTGCCCGGCGACGACGAGCTGGCGGACACCGCCGGCGCCCTGTTCGGCCGGCTGGAGCAGATCCCCGTCGACCTGATCGACCGCAACCCGGACCAGCCGCGCACCGCCTTCTCCGACGAGGAGATCGCGGAACTGGCGGAATCGATCCGCGAACACGACTTGGCGCAGCCGATCTGCGTGCGCCCTCCCCTCGCCGGCCGCTACACCCTGATCGCCGGCGAACGCCGCCTGCGCGCCTTCAAGCTGCTGGGGCGGCCGACGATCCCCACCTTCGTGACCTCGGCCAGGGACCCGGAGGTGCTGGCGCTGCTGGAGAACATCCAGCGCGTCGACCTGACGCCGATCGAGCTGTCGGCGGCGCTGGCGAAGCTGCGCAAGCGGCACGCCCGGCTGGAGGACCTCGCCAGGGCCACCGGCAAGAGCATCAGCTACCTCAGCCGCATGCTGGCGATCCAGGACCTGCCGGGCTCCATCCTGGCCGAGTTCGCGGAGCACCGCGGCAAGCTGTCCCAGGCGAAGCTGGACGAGCTGGTCTCCGTCAAGGACGCCGACCTGCAGCGCGCCATGTGGGAGGCGGTCAAGAACGGCGACAGCTCGCTGGCGTTGCGCGCGATGAAGCGGGCCGCGCCGAAAGCCGGAGCATCGGAAGCCGGAGCATCGCAAGCCGGTCCGCCGGCCGACCTCGTGGCGCGAGCCATGAAGCGGGTGGACGCCATGACCCGGGACGTGAGCACGCTGCGCGGCAACGCCACCGCCCTCGACGCCGGGCAGCGGGCCAAGCTGAAGCAGCTTCACGACGAGGTCACGGCCATGCTGCGCGAACTGGGCGAACTGGGCTGATTTTTGCGAGTTCGCAAAGCCGGCCCGGATTGATGTCAGGACTGAGGCCGGGATTGGGGTGAACCTTCACCCAGCAGCGCGTCGATGCGGCGGCGCAGGTCCAGGAGCGCGTCGCGGTCGGCCATCGCCAGCGGCTCCTCCGTGGGCTCCAGCCGGGCGAAGACGCCGACCACCCGGCGCGCCGCGGCGATGGCGCGGGGCAGGGTGACCGGCCCCTCCGCCGCCACCGCCCGCCGCTTCTCGCGCGCCGCGCGCACCGTCAGCCCGCCGCGCTTGGCCAGCTCCCACATGGCCAGCTGCGCCGGCTCGTGGGTGACCCGCGCGATCTCGGTGAGCAGCGAGCGCGAGACGTGCCGGCGGTACGACGGGAACTCGCGCTGGATGCGGTCGGGCAGGCCGGCGATCACCATCACGTCGCCCACCCACGTCTTGGAGCGCCCGACGATGCGCGCGATGGCCTCGCGCGCGTGCCCCTTGGCGGCCAGCCGGTGCAGCGCCTGCGCCAGCTCCAGCGGGTCGAGGTCGTGGCGCTGCAGGTTCTCCACCAGCGACACGTCCAGCGCCGGCAGGCCGGCGGTGATGATCGCCGGGATCAGGGCGTGGCCCAGGTGCTGGAAGGCCAGCAGCCGGCGCTCGCCGGCCAGCAGCTCGTAGCGCTGGCGGGCGGTCCGGCGCACCACGATGGGCTGGAGCAGCCCGAATTCCCGGATGGAAGTGGTGAGCGCCTCCAGCTCCGGCTCATAGACGCGGCGGCGCGGCCGGCCGT
>Ga0196976_1000641_pt1 | contig 20952 bp, 20 predicted proteins | sample S3v_513CmetaG_FD_148644 | JGI IMG/M metagenome (GOLD analysis project Ga0196976, IMG submission 148644) | Soil microbial communities from Anza Borrego desert, Southern California, United States - S3+v_5-13C | ecosystem: Environmental > Terrestrial > Soil > Desert | place: USA: California...
GCTCGGGCTCGGGCTCGGGCTCGGGCTCGGGAGGAGCTACACCGGGTGACCGCCCACCGGGATCCGGAAGATCTCGGCGAGCAGCGCCCCTGCGGTGTTCGCGCCGCCGACGCCGGTGCCCTGCACCACCAGCGGGCGATCCGGGTGGCGCGCGGTGGTGAAGGCCACGTACGCCTCGACGCCCACGAGCCGCGCGGCGGGGTGATCGGGCTCGACCTCCACGGCGCCGACCCGGATCGACGCGGCGCGCTCCGGGCCGAGGGCGATCCGCGCCAGGAACCGGAGCACCTTCCCGCGCCGCCGCAGCTCCTCGAAGCGCGCGGCCGTCGCCTCGTCGTGGACGCGGAGCGCGTGGAGGAGGTCGTCCGGGCTCCCCGGCGCGAGCAGCGCGCGCGGGAGGAAGGGCTCGACCTGCACGTCCTCGATCGCCGCCGGCGCGCCCGCCTCGCGGGCGAGGATCAGCGCCTTCCGCGCCGAGTCGAGGCCGGTGAGGTCGTCGCGCGGATCGGCCTCCGTGTGACCGAGGCCCATCGCCCAGCGCAGGGCCAGGGAGAAGGCCGTCCCGCGCTGGAGCTCGCCCGCGAGGAACCCGAGCGTGCCCGAGAGCGAGCCTTCGATCCGGAGGATCCGGTCGCCGCTCCGGACGAGGCGCCGGAGCGTCGCGAGCACAGGGAGGCTCGCGCCGACGGCCGCGTCGTAGTGCCAGTGGCGCCCGTGCTGCCGGCGCGCGTCGCGGACCGCCTCGATGCGCCGAAGGTCGGCCGACAGCGGGCGCTTGTTCGAGCTCACCACGTCGATCCCGCGCCGGAACGCCTGCGCGTACACCTCTGCCATGCCCTCGTCGGCGGTGACGTCGACGAGCACGGGTCGTGGGAGCCGGGCGAGGCGGTCGAGCAACGCGGGGGCGGAGCGGGCGTCGAGCGGGCCGGAGGCCGGCGCCGCGGCGAGCGCCTCGCGCCAGCCCTCGAGGTCGATCCCCTCCTCCGCGAACAGCGCCGCGCGCGTGTCGGCGAGCCCGTTCACCCGGAGGACGACGTCGTAGTCCTGCTCCAGCGCGAGCGCCTGGGACCGGATCTGCGCGAGGAGCTCCGCCCCGACCTTCCCCTTCCCCGCCACGAGCAGCGAGACGCCGCGCTCGCGGTAACCGCGCGCCAGCGGCTCCCCCGTCGCGCGCCGCGCCGGGGCCTCGCCGCCGCGGAACTCGGCCACGAGCTCCGACAGCCGATCCACGTCGATGAGGAACGCGTCGTGCCCTTGCGGCGAGTCGAGGACCGCGAACCGTGCGCTGGGCGCGAGCCGCGCCACCTCGCGCTGCTCGGCGGGCCAGTAGAGGACGTCCGAGTCGATCGACACCACCAGCATCGGCTGGTGGAGGCCCCGGAGCACCTCGTCGAGATCGCCCCGCCCGCGGGCCACGTCGTGCGTGTCCATCGCGCGGGTCAACGTGACGTAGGTGGCGGCGTCGAAGCGATCGACGAGCTGCCGCCCCTGGTAGCGCAGGTAGCTCTCGACCGCGAAGAGGTCCTCGGCCTGCGGGCGCCGGCCGAACCGCTCCTCGAACGAGAGGGCGCTGCGGTAGCTGAGCATGGCCTGCATGCGCGCAGCGGCGAGGCCCGCGGTCGGCGGATCGTCGGGGTCGTAGTCGCCGTCGCGCCAGCGCGGGTCCGCGAAGATGGTCTGCCGCTGGGCCTCCGAGAGCCCGATCGCCCAGGCCGAGTGGCGGGCCGTCGACGCGATGAACGCGACGCGCTCGACGAGCTCGGGGTACAGGAGCGCCCACTCCAGCGCCTGCATCCCGCCGAGCGATCCGCCGATGACCAGCTGCACCCGCCGCACGCCCAGCGCCCGGACGAGCGCGTGCTGCGCCGCGACCATGTCGCGGATGGTGATCGCGGGGAACCGCCCTCGCCACGTTGCGCCGGTGGCGGGATCGATGGACGCGGGCCCGGTGGTGCCGTAGCAGCTCCCGAGGAGGTTCGAGCAGACCACGAAGTCTCGCGCGGGATCGAACGCGCGCCCCGGCCCGAACATCCGCGTCCACCAGCGGTCTGCGTCCGCCGAGCCGGTGAGCGCGTGGCAGACGACGACCGCGTTGGCGCCCTCGGCGTCCAGCGTGCCCCAGCTGCGGTAGGCGATCCGGAGCTCCGGGAGGACCCCGCCCAGCTCCAGCGGGAACGGGCCGGGGTGGAGCCATGTCCTGGTTTCAGGGGACACGAACGCGGCGCGCGGAGAGCCCGGGGGGAGGTCGGGCACGTCGCCCGCCGCGGACCCGCCCATCGCCGCCCTCCCGTCGCCGTCCTGAGCCATATGGAGGCGCGGAGGGTAACGGCGCGTGATCTCAGGTGTCAAGGCGCCGACGCTGCGGCCACGCACCTCCGCACACCGGCGGGGCGCGCTTCACGAAAAGTCACGCCGGCTCGGCGTGAAGGCGTGAGCGCTGGTGGGGTTCGACCCCCGCGGGGTCGAGGGTTACCCCCAAGCTTGGGACGCACTGCCGGTCAGAAGCCCCCGGATTCCGGGCGTTCCGCGGCGTCGTGGAATTGGCCCTTGCCTTGCTCCTGACGCCAGCGCAACGACGCCGCAGGGGCGACACCGAGAGGGAGCGACGGAAATGACGACCAGGGCACTCACCGCGCAGACCAGCACCCGGGCTCAGATCGTCTGTGGTCCGGAGAGTCCGCTGGTCGGGCTGGTGCGCACCTGCGAGCGGATCGCCCAGAGCGACGCCACCGTCCTCCTCACCGGCGAGACCGGTACGGGCAAGGAGGTCTTCGCCCGCGCCATCCACGAGCGCAGCCCGCGCGCGGGCCGGGCGCTCGTGCCGGTGAACTGCGGCGCCATCCCCGAGACGCTGCTCGAGTCCGAGCTCTTCGGCCACGTGCGCGGCGCGTTCACCGGCGCCAACGCCTCCCGGCGCGGGCGCGTCGCGGCGGCCGAGGGCGGCACCCTCTTCCTCGACGAGGTCGCCGAGCTCCCGCTCGCGCTTCAGGTCAAGCTGCTCCGCGTCCTCCAGGAGCGGACCTACGAGCCGGTCGGCTCGGCCGAGTCCGTGCCCGCGGACTTCCGGCTCGTGGCGGCCACCAACCGGGATCTCGCGGCCGAGGTCGCCGCCGGCCGCTTCCGCCGCGATCTCTACTACCGCCTGCTGGTGTGCCCGATCGAGATCCCGCCGCTCCGCGCCCGCGGCAGCGACGTGCTCCGGCTGTTCCAGCACTTCTGGACGCAGCGCGGCGAGACCCGGCCGATCGAGAACGCAGTGGCCGAGGCGCTCCAGGCGTACGACTGGCCGGGCAACGTCCGCGAGCTCGAGAACCTCGTCGAGCGGCTCAGCGTGTGCGCCGAGGGGGCGACGATCCGCGTCTCCGACCTTCCGCTCGCCCTCCGGGCGAAGCGCGTCAACGGGGCGACCCTGGCGGTGGTGGCGCACGAGCCCGCAACCGAGGCCGCGCCCGCGGCGGACGCCGCAGCCCCTGCCCCCGCCGACCCTGCCGCGGCGACGGCGGTCCCCGGTCTGCCCGCGACCACCGGGTCCGCGGACCAGGGCATCGACGCGGCCCTGCTCCGCGCGCTCACGACCGACGACGCGCCGCCCCTCGTCGACCCCGGCCTCGCGGCCGGCCGCCCGGTCGATCTCCCCGGCCTGCTGCGCCGCCTCGAGGAGGCGTACATCGCTGCCGCGCTGGCTCGCACGGGAGGGAACAAGAAGGCGGCGGCGGATCTGCTCGGGCTGCAGAGGACCACCCTGGTCGAGAAGTTGAGGAGACGGAACCGGCCTGATGCGGCGGTGAGCTGACGTCGCGTTTCCGCGGCAGGAAAAACCGGGTGCGGGACCGGGAGCGGGTGCGTTGACGGGCCCGGGAACGGGGACGGGTACGGCTTCGGGGACGGTGCACGGGCACGGGTGGTCGCCGCCGTCCCCGTTCACCGTCCCCGTTCACCGTCCCCGCCTCCGTACCCGTCCCCGGCCCCGTTCCCGCTGCCGAACCCGCTCCCGGTCCCGCACCCGGCTTCTTCTCCAGCCCGCAACACCACGAACACGCTTCGCCCGTCAGATCCCCGGCGCCACTCTCGTGCACGCCCATTGCACTGACGCCCGGGAGTGACGGCCTCCGCCGCGATCCTGGCGCTCCTCTTCCTGTCGCGCCCTCCGCTCGCGCTCACCCGCGAGGCGGAGCGGCTCGAGCTGCCGCCGTCGGCCCACGCGGTGCGCATCGAGGCCCACCCGTTCACCCGCGAGTGGGTGCTCCTCCTCCCGCGGGCGGCGGTCGCTCCCACCGCCCTCCAGCTCCGTGGCGCCTCCCGCATCTGCCCCGAGGTGATCGCGGGCGAGGACCGCGTGACGCTCCGCTGCACCACCTCGCGCGTGCGGGCGAGCGTGGTCCGCGACGCCGGGGGGATCGGGGTGGACCTGTTCCGGCTCTCGATCCCGTCGTGGCGACCGGAGGACGAGGGCCCGCCGCTCGTGCCCTTCGACCTCGCCGCGCTCCACCTCGGCCCGTGCCCGGGCGACGCCCCCGAGATCCAGGGGGAGTGCGCCCTGGCCTCCGGCGACCTCGAACGCGCGAAGGAGCGGTTCGAGCATGCCATCGCGGCCGGCCCCTCGGCCCTCGCCCGGCTTCGCCTCGGCGACCTCGCGATCCGGGCCGACGATCCCTCCACCGCCGTCGGCCACTGGCGGCTCGCTCGCGCCGAGGCGCCGTGGGGCCGCCTCGCCAGCGCCCGCCTGTGCGAGCTCGAGCCCAAGTGCCTCGCGTCACGGGCGTTCGAGGCCGTCTACGACACCACCGCGGTCGAGCGCGCGCTCCGATCCGACCTCCTGCTCCGTCGCGCGCGGCTCGCCGCCCTGGACGGCGGGCTCCTCCAGGCCGCGCAGCGGCTCTCGGCCGAGTCCGGTCCTGGGGGCGCCTGCCAGGCGCTGCCGGGCTGGTGCCGGCGCTTGATCCTCCTCGCCCTCGAGCTGCCCGGGCCCGACGGGACCGAGGCGCTCACCGCCTACCTCGAGCTGTGGGGCCGGCGCGAGGGCCCGCTCGCCCTCGAGCTGACCCGCGCGGCCGCGCGGCAGGCCGAGCGCGCGGGCGCCCCGGCGTTCGCCGCCAACCTGCTCGCCGCGACCACGGGGAGCATCCCGGCCGAGGAGCTCGAGCCCCACCTCCGCCGCGTCGCCGGCCTCTACCTCGCCGCGGACGACCGCGCCCGCGCCGACGAGATCGTCCGCTACGCCCGCTCGAAGCTCGGCGCCGCCGCGATGCAGGCGCCGGCCTGGGCCGCGCTCCGCCGGCGGGTCCGGGGCGCGCCGGCTGCCGCCCGCGCCGCGCCGCCCCCGCAGGACGCCGACCTCGCCGCCGCGCGCGGCGCGCTCGACGCCGCCCGCCTCGTCACCTCGCAGCAGCCAGTCCGGAACGGAGCCACGCCGTGATCTCGATCCCCGCCTCGCCGTCGGCCGCCGCCGCGCCGCAGGACCTCGCCCCGGTCGCCGAGAGCCCCGCGATGCGCGAGGCCGCCCGCTCGATCCAGGAGGTCGCCCCGGCCCCGACCACCGTGCTCCTCCTCGGCGCGCGCGGCACCGGCCGCGGCCGCCTCGCCTGGTGGCTGCACGCCCTCTCCGGCCGGACCGGCCCGCTCGTCGAGATCGACTGCGCGCCGCAGGCGGAGCGGATGCTCCCGTCCCTCCGCCCCGCGCTCGCGCAGGCGGCGGGCGGCACCCTCGTGCTGCGTGAGGTGGGCGCGCTGCGCGGCGCGGCGCAGGCGATCCTCGCGCGGGCGCTCCAGGACCGGGCGGCGGACGCCGACGCCCCCCGGATCGTCGCCACCGCGACCCCCGACCTCGCCGCGCGGGCCGAGGCGGGCGCGTTCCGGTCCGACCTCTTCTACCGGCTCCACGTCTTCCCGGTGGTCGTGCCGTCCCTGGGCGACCGCGCCGAGGACCTCGCCGGCCTCGTCGCGTCGATCCTGCGCGAGGACGCGCTTCCCGGCGCGCCGGTCCCCGCCCTCGCGGACGACGCCCTCGCCGCGCTGCGCGGGCGCGAGTACGAGGACGGCATCCCCGAGCTCGCCCGCCGCCTCCGCCAGGCGCGCGCGCTCGGCGGCGCACAGCCGATCACGGCCGCCGCGCTGTTCGGGCCACGCCCTCCGCGGGCGGCCTTCCCCGCCGACCTCCCCCTCGACCTCGGCCAGCTCGAGCGGCTCGCCATCGAGGAGGCGCTGCGCCGGGCGGGCGGGAACCGGACGAAGGCGGCCCGGCTGCTCCGGATCGGCCTCCGCACGCTGCGGAACAAGCTCCGCGCCTGGCGCGAGGCCGGCGAGGAGGTCCCGCACTCCCCGCACGCGCGGCCGGACCTGCCGGTGCCCGGTGAACCCGGAGCCGACGTGACCGCCGCGATCCTGGCGCGCGCGTGGGCACGCCGCTCGCAAGAGAGGCAGGCATGAGGATCTTCGACGCCACGATGTCCACGCTGGAGCGCTCGCTCGACGTCCGGCTGGCGCGCCAGACGGTGCTCGCCGGGAACCTCGCGAACGCCAACACGCCGGGCTACGTCCCGCGCGACCTCGACTTCGCCGCGGCGATGGCCGCCGCCTCCGCCCCGGCCGCGCCGGAGCAGGCGGTGGCCGATCGCCCCGGCGATCTCCCCGTCTCCACGGCCGCGTCCCGTCCCGGCACCCCCGAGCAGTTCGTCGGGGAGGTGCCCGGCGCCGCGCCGGGGCTCGACGGCAACGCCGTGGACCTGGACACCGCCAGCGCCTCCATCGCCGAGAACTCCCTCCAGTACGGCGCCGCCGCCAAGGCCGTGGCGAAGAAGCTCGCCATCCTCCGGTACGCCGCGACGGACGGTCAAGGATAGCGAACCTAGGAGCATCCGATGGACTTCCTCTCCGCCCTCCACGTCAGCGCCTCCGCCCTCTCCACCGAGCGGACGCGGGTCAACCTGGCCGCGTCGAACCTCGCCAACGCCGAGACCACGCGCGGCCCCGACGGCAAGCCGTACCAGCGGCTCGATCCGGTGCTCGAGGCGGTCCCCTTCGAGGAGTCGCTCTCCGCGGCGGGAGCGCTGGAGTCGGGCGTCGCCGGCGTGCGCGTCGCCGAGGTGGTCCGCGACGACGGCCCGGGGCGCAAGGTCTTCAACCCCTCGCACCCCGACGCCGACGCCGCCGGGTACGTGACGCTGCCCAACGTGAACCCGGTGCACGAGGTGGTGAACCTCGTGACCGCGCAGCGCGCGTACGACGCCAACGCCACCGCCATCGACACCCTCAAGACCATGGCCCAGCGGGCCCTGGAGATCACCCGGTAGCTCCGAAGGAGCGCTCCCATGAACGCGATCCGCGGACTCGACGGACTGCCCCTCTCGATCGACCGGCCCGAGCCGCCCGCGCCCGCCGGCGCGGCGAGCTTCGCGGACGTGCTGGGCGGCGCCATCGGCCAGGTGGACGCGCTCCAGACGAAGGCCGACGCCGAGTCCGAGAAGCTCGCCCTCGGCGGCGGGAACCTCCACGAGACGGCGCTCGCGCTGGAGAAGGCCGACGTCGCGCTCAAGGTGCTCACCCGCGTCCGGAACAAGGTGGTCGAGGCCTACAACGAAGTGATGCGGATGACCGTGTAGCCCGGACGCGAGGAACGGATGGAACCCCTGCTCAAGCAGCTCCGCGAGCTCCCCCGGCTCATCGCCGCCCTCCCGGCGGGCCTGCGCCTCACGCTCCTCCTCGGCGCGGTCGCGGCGATCGGCGTCGGCGTCTTCAACGCCGTCTCCTCCGCGGAGCAGTACCAGTACGCGTTCACGAACCTCACGCCCGAGGACTCCGCCGAGGCCGCGGCCGCCCTCAAGACGGCGGGCGTCCCGTTCCGGCTCGAGGCCGGCGGGTCGGCGCTCGCCGTCCCCGCGAACAAGGTCTACGACGCGCGCCTGCTCCTCGCCGCCGCCGGGCTCCCCCGCGGCGGCGGCGTCGGGTTCGAGATCTTCGACCGCGGCGATCTGGGCGTGTCCGAGTTCACGCAGAAGGTCAACCTGCGCCGCGCGACGGAGGGTGAACTCGCCCGGACCATCTCGCGGCTCGCCGAGGTGCGGACCGCCCGCGTCCACCTCACGCTCCCGGAGAAGGGGCTCTACAAGGATCAGGACCGCGCCGCCGCGGCGTCGGTGGTCGTGAACCTCCGGCCCGGGCGCACGCTCGGCGAGCGCGAGCTCGCCGGCATCCGCCACCTCGTCTCGTCCGCCGTCCCGGGGCTCGCCCCCGGCGCCGTCGCGGTGATGGACGGCCGCGGCCAGGTGCTCACCTCCGAGGGCGCGCTCGGCGAGGCGATGGGCTGGCAGAAGCGGCTCGAGAAGGACCTCGAGGGGCGCGTGGTCGAGCTCCTCGAGCAGGCGGTGGGCCCCGGCGCCGTCGTCGCCCGCATCACCGCCACGGTGGACGCGAACGAGGTGCAGACGAGCGCGCAGGTGGTGGATCCCGACTCGGCGACCGTCCGGAGCGAGCGGAAGCTCTCGCAGCAGACCATCGCCGGCGGCGCGATTGGCGGCGGGCTGGCAGGCGCCGCGGGGAACCAGCCCCTCGCCGCCTCGGGCCCGGCGGCGGGCGGCCGTGGGGCGAGCCAGTCCACCACCGACGATCAGACCAGGAACTTCGAGATCTCCACGACCACGACGACCACGGTGAGCCGCGTCCCGCGCCTCCAGCGGATCTCGGTGGCGGTGCTCGTGGACGGCAAGGAAGGGAAGCCCCTGCCCGACGCCGAGCTCGCGCGCCTGGGCGTGCTCGCCAAGCGGGCCGTGGGCTTCGACGAGGAGCGGGGCGACACGTTCGAGATCTCCTCGTCCCCGTTCGTGCGCGCGGAGGAGGGCCCGGGGGTCGCGGCCCCGGCGCCCTCCGTCCTCGACAAGCCGATCGTCCGGACCACGCTCATCGGCGTGGGCGGCCTGCTCGCGCTCCTCATCGTCGCCTTCGCCCTCCGCGGGCGCAGCGCCGCGGGCGCGCCGCTCCCCATCCTCCCCACCGGCGCGCGCGTCGCCGAGCTCGAGGCGGCGCTCGCGCGGGAGGCGGGGGCGCTCCCGCCCGGCGCCCGCGCCGCCCTGCCCGACCCCGCCATGAACCTGCGGGAGCGCGCCAAGGAGCTGGCGACGAAGGACCCCGCCCGCGCCGCCTCGATCCTGAAGGCCTGGATGGCCGCCGAGCAGAACTCGCCCAGCAACAGGAACCCCGCCAATGCCTCCTGACGCCGCCATCGCCCCCGCCGCTGCCGCCAGCGCCCTCGTGGACTCCTCCGGCATCGGCTGCCAGCGCGCCGCCGCGGTCCTCCTCGGGATCGGCCCGGACGTCGCCACCGCCGTCTTCAAGGCGCTCGGCGAGCCGGAGCTCCGGCGGATCGCGCTCGGGGCGAAGGAGCTGCGGACGCGCGGCTCCCAGGTCATGAGCGAGGCCCTGGAGCAGTTCGTGACCACGATGGAGTCGGTGGCCGGCGACGCCGCCGCGGGCGACGACCTCCTCCGCCAGGTGGCCGAGCGCGCCCTGGGCGTCGACGCCGCCCGGCGGGCGTTCGACGGCGTGCAGCCGCCGCCGCCGCCGGACGAGGTGCTGGGCCCGGTCTCGCAGGCCGACCCCGAGTCGCTGGCGATGGTGCTGCAGCGGGAGCAGCCGCAGACGATCGCCCTCGTCCTCTCCTCCCTCGACGCCTCGCGCGCGGCGGGCGTGATGGACCGGCTCGCCGACAAGCTCCGCCCCGAGGTGCTGCGCCGGATGGCCACGATCGAGTCGGTCGCGCCGGAGGTGCTCCGCGAGGTCGGCCAGGCGCTCTCCACCGAGCTCAAGGCCCTCGTCGCCGGCGGGATGCGCCGCGTGGACGGGAAGTCCACCGCGCTCGAGATCCTCCGCCGCACCCACCCGCAAGCCCAGGGCGTGGTCCTGGCGGAGATCGAGAAGGACGACGCCCAGCTCGCGGGCGAGCTGCGCGGAAGGCTCTTCACCTTCAGCGACCTCGTCCACCTCGCCGACCGGGACCTGCAGCAGCTCCTCCGCGAGATCGACGCGCAGCGGCTCACGGTGGCCCTGAAGGGCGCCACAGCCGACATCCGCCAGAAGTTCCTCCAGAACCTCTCCTCCCGCGCCGCGGAGATGCTCTCCGACGACCTCGCCGCCATGGGCCCGGTCAAGCTGTCCTCGGTCGAGGCGGCGCAGCAGGAGATCGCCAAGACCGCCCAGGACCTCGCCAGCCAGGGGCGCATCACGATCGTCGGCCCCTCCGAGAAGATGCTCTAGCCCTCCGCCACCATGTTCGGAACGCCACGCACCCCGGCCTTCCTCGCAGGCCTCCAGGGCCCCGAGGCCGCCGTCCGCCCCGCGCCCTTCGCCGCCGGCGGCGCGACCGCGACCCCGCGCCCGGCGCTGCGCCACGGCCCGCCCGGCCACGAGGCGGCGGCGCCGGCCGGCCCCACGCCCGAGCAGCTCGCGGCGATCCGGGCCGAGGCGATGCAGAAGGTCGCCCACGCCGTCGAGGTGTTGAGACTCCAGGCCGAGCGGCTCGCCGAGCAGGCCCGGGCGGACGCGCTCGAGATCGGCTTCCGGGTGGCGCGACGGATCCTCGAGGCCGAGCTCTCGACCTCGCCCGACGCCTTCTTCTCGCTCGTCCGGTCGGCGCTCCAGCGCGCCGGCGACTCCCGCAAGGTCTCCGTGCGCGTGCACCCGCAGGACGCGAAGACGCTCGCGCCCGCCCTCGCGGCCGGCACGCTCGGCGTCGCCGCCGCCACGGTCGAGGTCCTCCCCGACGCCGGCCTCGCCCCCGGCGACTGCATCGTGGACACCGACTTCGGGAAGGTCGACGGGCGGCTGGACACGCGCCTCGAGGAGCTGCACCGGGCGGCGGTCGCCGCGGCCGAGGAGGGCGGATGACCCTCGTCGATCTCGAGCGGATCTCCCGGGCCATGGACGACGCCGATCCGACCCCGCTCACCGGGACCGTGGTGCGTGCGACGGGGCTCCTCGTCGAGGCGCTCCTCCCGCGCGTTCCGGTGGGGACCGCGTGCGAGATCCGCTCGAACGACGGCGCGCTGGTGCAGGCCGAGGTGGTCGGCTTCCAGGGCGGCACCGCGCGGCTGATGCCCCTCTCCGAGATCCAGGGCGTGGCCGAGGGCTGCGACGTCGTCCCGCGCGCCGCGGCCGACCGGATCGCCGTGGGCGAGGCGCTGCTCGGGCGCGTGGTGGACGCGTCGCTCCGGCCCGTGGACGGCGGGCCCGCCCCGGTCCTCCGACACCACACCGCCCTGCACGCCGCGCCCCCGCCCGCGCTGCAGCGGCGGCGGGTGAGCGCCCCCCTCTCGCTCGGCATCCGCTCGATCGACGCTTGCCTCACCGTCGGCGAGGGGCAGCGGATGGCCGTCATGGCCGGCCCGGGCGTCGGCAAGAGCGTCCTGCTCGGCATGCTCGCCCGGTCCGCCCAGGCCGACGTCGTCGTGGTCGGGCTCGTCGGCGAACGAGGCCGCGAGGTGCGCGAGTTCATCGAGCGCGACCTCGGCGCCGGGCTCTCCCGCTCCGTGGTCGTGGTGGCGACGAGCGACGAGTCCCCCCTCAAGCGGCTGCGCGCCGCGATGAGCGCCACCGCCGTCGCCGAGCACTTCCGGAGCCGGGGCCGGAAGGTGCTCCTCCTCATGGACTCGCTCTCGCGCGTGTGCATGGCCCAGCGCGAGATCGGCCTCGCCGCGGGCGAGCCGCCCACGACCAAGGGGTACCCGCCCTCCGCCTTCGCGCTCCTCCCCCGCCTCGTCGAGCGGGCCGGCAACGACGCCGGCCGCGGCTCGATCACCGCCTTCTACACCGTGCTCGCCGAGGGCGACGACCACACGGGCGATCCGATCGCCGACGCCGCGCGCGCCACGCTCGACGGCCACATCGTGCTCGCGCGCCGGCTCGCGGAGTCCGGGCACTTCCCCGCCGTGGACGTCCTCGCCTCGGTCTCCCGCGTCATGAACGACATCGTCTCGCCCGCCCACCGCGAGCTGGCCCGCGAGGCGCGCGAGGTGCTCTCGGCCCACCGCGACGCGGCCGACCTCATCGAGGTGGGCGCCTACGCCGCGGGCTCGAACCCGCGCGTCGATCGCGCGATCGCCTGCATCGAGCCGCTCCGTCAGCTCCTCCGCCAGGATCCCGAGGAGCGCTCGCCGCTGCCCGAGACCCTGGCGCGCCTCTCGAAGCTCCTCGCCTCACCGCAGAGGAAGGAGAAGGGCCATGCCTAGCGCCCTCGTCCTCGCGCTGCTGCTCGCGTCCGAAACGCCGGGCGCGGCGCACCCCAAGCCGCCGGCCGTCCAGGAGGTGCGCGCTCCGAGCGCGCCGACCGCGCCGGCGACGCCGACGCCCCCGGCCCGTGCCCACCATTCCGCGCAACCGGCCCAGGCCACGCCGGCGGGCGCGCAGGGCTCGGAGGCGGAGAAGGCGCAGGAGCCCCACGAGCCCACGCCCGGGCCGCTCCCGGCGCGCGGCGCCGCTCCGAAGGCCGAGGCGTCCACGCCGACGCGCACCGGCGCCACGACGACCCCGCCCTCGCTCACCGCGCGCGCGCTCCTCGAGGAGCTGCGCCGTTCGGCGAAGGCCCGGCGCCAGGAGCAGGCCTCGATGGCCGAGGAGCGCGCGGCCCTGGAGAAGGAGCGCAGGGACCTCGAGGAGACGCGGGCGGCCCTGCGCGAGGAGACGAAGCGGCTCCAGGAGCTCGTCGCGGCGGGCGCCGCCGCGCAGAAGCGCACCAGCCCTGGGGCGAAGTCGAAGGACGGCGGCCTCGACGCGCTCGCCCGGACGGTCCGCGGCATGCGCCCGGACGCCGCCGCGGCGATGGTCGGGCGGCTCGATCGCGGGCTCGCCGCCGCGGTGCTCGGGCGGATGAAGCCGGCCGACGCCGCGCTCGTGCTCGAGAAGATGGACCCCGCCACGAGCGCGTCGCTCGTCGCGCTCCTCGCCGGGAGGGACCGGTCGTGAACGTCCTCGCCCGCCTGCTCCTCGGTCACCGGACGGGCGCCCCGGCGCCCGACCCCACCGCCCGCGCCGCCGGCGACGCGCCGGGCGCGTTCGAGGAGGTGCTCGCGCAGCTCGACGCCGCGGTGCCGCGCGGAGCCGGCGCGGCGCCCGAAGGCGGCGGGTCGGACGGCGCGGTGCGCGGCGCCGCGACCTCGCCGGACGCCCAGCCGGAGCCGGCTGCGGGGACGATCGCGGTCCCGGCGCTCACCTCCTCCGTCGCTCCCGCAGTCGGCCAGGCCGCAGGGGCGTGCGCTCCGGCGGAGACCCGCGGCATGCCGCAAACCGACGAGGCGCAGCGGTGGCGTGGAGGGCAGCGGGCGGCGTCGCGTCCCGCTGGGACCTCCGGACCCGCCCCGGCTCTCGATCGGGCGTCGAGACGGGCGTCCGCGGTGGCACCGGCTGCACCGCAGGCTGAGGCGGCCACCGCCACGGGCACGCCCACCGCCACGGACACCGCCACCGCCACCGCCACCGCCACCGCGACCGGCGACGCCGCGGTCGCCGCGCCCGACTCGAATGCGGCTCCGGATCCCCTCGCGACCGCTGCCGTCGCGGTGGAGCCTCCCGCCGGCGCACCCTTGCCCTTGGCGGTGGCGGCGGCCATCGATTCCCCGGCAGCTCTCGCCGGCGCAGCCTCCGCCCGCCGCTCCTCCCGCCCCGAGCCGGTGCCCGCAGCGCCCCGGACGATCGGCGACGCCGGTCCCTCGGCGAGAGGGCCCGGCGAGCCCCGGGACGCGACGCCGCTCGCTGGGTCCCCGGTCCCGCAACCGCACCCGGAACACGCCGCCGGGACCGTGCCGGCGACGGAGCCGCCCGGCCGCACGCCGGCAGACGCCCTCCGGGCGAACGACGCCCGCGGCGGGGCCACGATCGCGAAGCGGGGCAAGCAGCTCGAGCTGGACGGGCGGGAGGAGGCGCAGGGCTCCGTCACCCCGACCCCGCCCCCGCCCGCCGCCGCCGGCACGACCCCCGCGCCGGCCGAGCCGCGGACCGAGCCCACCCGGACGCGTCCGGTCGCCCCGCCGCTCCCGGCCCTCCCCGTCGAGCCCGGCGAGGCCGTCGTCTCCGGCGCGGTCCTGCCCGCGGCCGCCCACCTCCACCTCTCGTCCGAGACGCTCGGGGAGCTCGCGCTGCACCTGCGGATCCAGGACGGCGCCGCGCACGTCCGCGTCGAGGGCGGATCGCGCGCCGCGGTCGAGGCCCGCACGCCGGAGCTCGTCCGCGCGCTCGCCGCAGAGGGCCTCGGCCTCGCGCGGCTCGAGCACGAGCCGCGCAACGCGCAGCCGCCCGGCGGGGCCGGCACGTCCGGCGACCTCTCGCGGGACGGCAACGGCGGATCCCGCGACGCCTCCGAGCGTCACGGCGGCGCGCACGCCGGCGACGAACCCCCGCCGCGGTCCAGCTCGTCCCGCACCGAGCCCCGCGCCGCCCGCGGTGCATCGCGCACGCACGGCGGCAGCCACGACGTCACCGCCTAGGAGCCCCGCATGTCCACGACGCCCGCAGTCTCCAGCCTCGTCGGCGACCTCCCCGCGGTGGGCGCCCCCGCCGCGAAGACCGCGTCGAGCGAGCTCGGCAAGGATCAGTTCCTGCTGCTCCTCACCGTGCAGCTGAAGTACCAGGACCCGCTCAAGCCCGTGGACAACCAGCAGATGATCGCGCAGCTCGCGCAGTTCTCGCAGCTCGAGACGCTCCAGGGGCTCAACTCCAAGATCGACGCGATGACGGTGGCGACTGCCTCGTCGAGCCAGCTCGTCACCACCCAGCTCGTCGGGAAGCAGGCGCTGTTCCGCGCCGATCGGATCGGCCTCGTCGCGGGGTCCACGTCGAAGTTCCAGCTCTCGCTCCCCGAGGCGACCGACGACACCACCGCGGTCATCTCCGATCGGACCGGCCGCGTGGTCCGGACCCTCCACCTCGCCGCGCAGGCCGCGGGCACGCGCGACGTCACCTGGGACGGCATGGACGACGCGGGCAAGCCGCTCCCCTCCGGCGAGTACTTCCTCGCCGTCTCCGGGACCAGGAACGACGGCAGCACGGTCCAGGCGAGCGCGATGACCCGCGCCACGATCACCGGCGTCTCCTTCGACGAGGGCGTCGCGCAGCTCCTCGTCGCCGGCCGCCGCGTCCCGATGTCCGACGTCGTCGAGATCTCCGCTCCCCCCGCCGGCCAGTAGCCGGCCCGCACAGAAAGGAAAGCCATGTCGCTCCTGACCGCTCTCTCCTCCGGCACCACCGGCCTCCAGGCCTCCGCGCTCGAGCTCTCCGTCGTCGGCGACAACATCGCCAACGCGGGCACCATCGGGTTCAAGGGCGCCCGCGCCACCTTCGAGGACGCCCTCACGCAGTCCGTCATCGGCGGCACCGGCGAGATCGGCCTCGGCGCGCGCCTCCAGTCGGTCCAGAAGATCCTCACCCAGGGCGCCCTCACCTCCACGGGCATCGCGACCGACCTGGCGCTCCAGGGCAACGGCTTCTTCATCGTGAACGGCAACCACAACGGCCAGACCGCCAACTTCTACACGCGGGCCGGCCAGTTCACGGTCGACCGCGACGGCTACATGGTGAACATCGAGGGCCTCCGGGTGCAGGGGTTCCCGGCCGACGCGGCGGGCGTCATCTCCGGCCTCCCCGGCGACCTGCTGATCGGCACCGCCTCGGCCACGCCACGCGCCACCAACAGCATCACCATCAAGGCCAACCTCCAGGCGGACGCGCCGATCCTCGGCCTGGGCATCCCCTCCGACGGCCTGTTCCACGCCACCGACCCGGGCCTCACCTCCAACTTCTCGACCAGCCTCACGCTGTACGACGCGATGGGCGCCGCCCACCAGACGCAGGTGTTCTTCCACAAGAACGCGGCCAACACCTGGGACTGGCACGCGATGACCGACGGCCGCGGCCTCACGAGCGGCACCCCGGGCGTCCTCCAGGAGATCGCCTCCGGCACCCTGACGTTCGACGGCCAGGGCCGGCTCACCGGCTCGACGATGGACACGGGCGCAGGCGCGCCGGTGTTCGACCCGATCGCGCCCGGCGGCACGCAGACCCTCACCTTCAACTTCGGCGACCCCGTCCCCGGCGGCGGCACCGGCCTCGCCGGCATCACCCAGTTCGCCTCGGCCTCGGCCTCGACGTTCATCGGCCAGGACGGGTTCGGCTCCGGCCAGCTCGCCTCCATCCGGATCGACACGCTCGGCAACATCAACGGCATCTTCACCAACGGCCAGAGCCGGACGCTCGGCCAGGTCGCGGTCGCCGGCTTCTCCGCCCCCGACCGGCTGGAGTCCATCGGCGGCAACCTGTACGCTCAGAGCCAGGCCTCCGGTCAGCCCGTGGTGGGAGCCCCCGGCGCCGGCGGCCGCGCCTCCGTGATCTCCGGCTCGCTCGAGCAGTCCAACGTGGACCTCGCGGAGCAGTTCGTCCGCCTCATCTCCGCCCAGCGGACCTTCGAGGCCAACTCGAAGTCGATCACCACCGCCGACCAGCTCCTCGACCAGCTCATCAACCTGAAGCGGTGATCCGCGCCGCGGGGCCCCTTATCGCCCGGGGGCTCCGTGACGAAGACCCCAGTGGCTGGAGCCGACAATGATCCGCGTGACGCGTCTCGACGGGAAGGAGCTCTGGGTCAACGCGGACCAGATCCTCACCGTAGAGGCCACCCCCGACACCGTGCTCCTCCTCCACGGCGGCCTGCACCTCATGGTGCGCGAGCCGCCGGAGGAGGTGGTGGATCGGACCGTCGCCTACCGGCGCCGCATCGCCGTCGGACCGTTCTCGTCGTCGGCGCCCGGACCCGAGCGCCGGGCCTCGCTCGTCCCGCTCCCGCGCCCTCCCACCTCCGATCCCGCCGAGGAGTAGCTCATGGACATCACCACCATCGGAGGGATCGTCGCGGCCCTCGGCCTCATCCTCCTCGGCCAGGCCCTCGAGGGCGGCCACGTCAGCTCCATCCTCCAGGCCACGGCGGCCCTCATCATCTTCGGCGGCACGCTGGGCGCGGTGATGGTCGCCTATCCCAAGAAGCAGTTCGCGATGGGCATGAAGATGGTGAAGCTCGCCTTCACCGATCGGAAGGCGGACCTCGGCGGGCTGGCCAAGCAGATCGTCGAGTTCGCGAGCGTGGCCCGCCGCGACGGCGTGCTGGCGCTCGAGGGGAAGCTGGGCGAGGTCCAGGACCCGTTCCTCCGGCGTGCGCTCCAGTTCGTCGTGGACGGCGTGGACGCGGAGGTCACCCGCTCCACCCTCGACGCGGCCATCGAGGCCGACTACGAGGAGCACATCGTCGGCGCCAAGGTCTGGGAGTCGGCCGGCGGCTTCGCCCCGACCATCGGCATCCTCGGCGCCGTGCTCGGCCTCATCCACGTGATGGAGAACCTCTCCGATCCGTCCAAGCTGGGCGGCGGCATCGCGGTGGCGTTCGTGGCGACGGTGTACGGCGTCGGGGCCGCGAACATCTTCTTCCTGCCCTTCGCCAACAAGATCAAGCTGAAGCTCGTCGCGGAGAAGGAGCGGAAGACGCTCATCGCCGAGGGCGTGCTGTCCATCCAGGAGGGCCTCAACCCGCGCGTCCTCGAGGAGAAGCTCCGGGCGTTCACGGGCGAGGAGGCCGGGCCCGCCGACGAGGGCGCGAAGAAGGCGGCGTGACGCTCGGTGGAGCGGAAAGGTCTCCGTTGGCCCGGAAGAAGAAGCACGAGGAGCACGAGAACCACGAGCGGTGGCTCGTCTCGTACGCCGACTTCATGACCCTGCTCTTCGCGTTCTTCGTCGTCATGTACGCGGTGTCGCGCGTGGACAACAAGCGGCTCGTGCAGGTGGCGGAGTCGATCAAGTGGGCGATGCACTTCTCCGGGACCGGCGGCACCGGCGCGCTGCCCGTCTTCGACGGCCCGCCCAGCGAGGGCGGCGGCCCGGCGCTCCGGTCCGGCAAGCCCAAGATGGAGGAGAACAAGGAAGCCATCGAGATGCTCCGGAAGAAGCTGGAGAAGCGGGTCCGGCCGTTCGTGATGGAGCGGCAGGTGCGCCCGGTCATCCAGGTGGTCGTGGAGGGGCGCAAGCTCACCGTCCGGCTCGCCGCCGCGGAGTTCTTCGATCCGGGCCAGGCCGTGCTCCGCCCGCAGGTGCTCCCGGTCCTCGACGCCATCGCCGGCGAGCTCGTCCCGCTCGAGCGCCTGGTCCGGGCCGAGGGGCACACGGACGAGACGCCGCTCGGGAGCGACCGTTGGCGCAACAACTGGGAGCTCTCGTCGGCGCGCGCGGCGACGGTCGTGACCTACCTGGAGCAGGCCCACGGGGCCCGCCCCGAGCTGCTCGCCGCCGTCGGGCTCGGCTCGGCCCACCCGCTCGCGAAGGGCGACACGGAGGAGGCGCGCGAGAAGAACCGCCGCGTCGAGCTCGTGCTGGAGCTCGATCCCAAGGACGAGATCCTGGGCACCGGGCTCGAGTAGCTCCCGCGCCCGTGCCCGGGGTCATCCGAGTGCCCGGGTTCGGACCGACCTGCGCCAAGCGGAGCCCCGGCGACCCGGCACGTCCGCCGCAGCGACGTCCGGACTTCGTATCCCCCCGACATCACGTGGAGTTCACCACCGGCCCCGCGGCGGCTCGCGGCCCGCACCGGTGGCACATTCGCTGCTCTTCCTCGCCGCACCGGCGGCGTTCCGGCACCCGGCCGTCGCACTTCGGAGGACACCGTGGCTGAGACGACGATGGACCAGGCGGAGCGGAGCGGAACGGCGGTCGAGCTCGGGAAGCGGCTCGCCGGCAAGTACATGACGTTCCAGCTCGCGCGCGAGGAGTACGGCCTCGAGATCTTGAAGGTCCGCGAGATCATCGGCCTGCTCGAGATCACCCGGGTCCCGCGCACCCGCGAGTTCATCCGCGGCGTCATCAACCTGCGCGGCAAGGTCATCCCGGTCATCGATCTCCGGCTCAAGTTCGGCATGGAGAAGTGCGAGACCACCGACCAGACCGTGATCATCGTCGTGCAGTGCTCGGTCGACGGCCGGCCGCTCACGATGGGGCTCCTCGTCGATCAGGTCCTGGAGGTGCTGACCATCGACGCCGATCACATCGAGCCCACGCCCTCGCTCGGCCACGCGGCGCTCGATGACGGCTTCATCCTCGGCGTCGGCAAGCACGACAAGCGGATCGTCTTCCTGCTCGACATCGCTCGGATCCTCTCGAACGAGGAGGCCCACGAGGTCTCCCGCGCGGGCGCCCAGCCGACGAGCCACCCGGCCTGACGACGCGGCCCCGACGCGCGGGCCAGGAGGGCGGCGGATGGTGCAGCAACCGAGCAGCCCGCGGCGCATCCGCGTCCTCGTGGTGGACGACTCCGCCGTCGTCCGCAACGTCTTCCAGCAGGAGCTCTCGAAGGACCCGGGGATCGAGGTCGTCGGGACCGCGCCGGACCCCTACGTCGCGCGCGACCTCATCCTCGAGAAGGAGCCCGACGTCATCACGCTGGACGTCGAGATGCCGCGCATGGACGGCATCACGTTCCTGCACAAGATCATGCGGTACCGGCCGACCGCGGTCATCGTGGTTTCCTCGCTCACCCCGGCCGGCGGTGCGCTCGCGCTCGAGGCGCTCTCCGCCGGCGCGTGCGACGTGATGTGCAAGCCCGGCGCCGCGTACTCGGTCGGCGACATGACGGCCGACCTCCTCCAGAAGGTGAAGGACGTCGCCGCGGCCGGCATCCGCGCCCTCCCCTCGGCGGCGGTGGAGCCGCCGAGCCCGCTCCGCGCCCTCACCCGCACCACGAACCAGGTGGTCGCGATCGGGGCCTCGACCGGCGGCACCGTGGCCGTGGAGCGGATCCTGAAGGCCCTGCCGCCGAACGCGCCCGGCGTCATCATCACGCAGCACATGCCCGAGCTCTTCACCCGCTACTTCGCCACGCGCCTCAAGGAGGTCTCGAAGCTCGACGCGCGCGAGGCCGAGGGTGGCGAGTCGGTCGTGCCCGGCGTAGCGTTGGTCGCGCCCGGGAACAAGCACCTCCTGCTCCGCCGCTCCGGCGCCCGGTACGTCGTCGAGGTGAAGGATGGTCCGCGCGTGAACCGGCATCGGCCCTCCGTCGACGTGATGTTCCGTTCGGTCGCGCACTCCGCGGGCCGGAACGCCGTCGGCGTGCTCCTCACCGGCATGGGCGCCGACGGCGCCCAGGGGCTGCTCGCGATGCACGAGGCCGGGGCGCGCACGGTGGCCCAGGACGAGGCGAGCTGCGTCGTGTTCGGGATGCCGAAGGTGGCGATCGAGCTCGGCGCGGTGGACGAGGTCCTGCCCGTCGACCGGATCGCGGGCGAGATCGTGAAGGCCGCCGAGGACGCGGGGCGCGAGGACGGGCGCTGACGGAGCGGATCCTCAGCCAGCAGCTCGACCATCACCGCACCTCCCCCAGCTCCCAGCGGAGCCCGGAGCGCGTGCGGAGTCGTCTGGGCAAGTAGGCAGGCCAGGTCGGCTCCGGCGCCTCGAGGGCGAGCGAGCGGAAGGACGCGCCCGCTCTGCCGCGGCGGGGAGGAGGGGCTGTGTCGGCGCGCCCCGCGGCGTGGGGAGGGCGTACGTGGACATGACTCCGAGGAAGATGGGCACCCTGGTGTTCTTCGTGTTCGGCGGGGTCGGCCTGCTGATGATCGCGGGGGCGGTGGCCCTCCTGGTGCTGGAGGGCGAGTTCGCGGGCGCGGCCGGGCTGGGCGTGTTCGGCCTCGTGTTCAGCGCCGTTGGGATCCTGGCCCGCCGGGTGTTGGCGCCTGCGGGCAAGAAGGACGTGCGGGTCGCGGCGAGGCCAGGGGACACCACCTCCGGCGCGACCTACGTGAGCGTGGACGAGGACGTGCCGGAGGCCGAGGTGAAGGCGCAGCAGCGCCGCTGGGCCGAGGAGCCCTGGACCCAGCGCGGCGACTGGGCCGAGGGCAAGGTGGTCCAGGAGGGCGCGGGCCCGTCGGGGATGCTGATCGCGTTCGCGAT
>Ga0196976_1000642_pt1 | contig 20929 bp, 17 predicted proteins | sample S3v_513CmetaG_FD_148644 | JGI IMG/M metagenome (GOLD analysis project Ga0196976, IMG submission 148644) | Soil microbial communities from Anza Borrego desert, Southern California, United States - S3+v_5-13C | ecosystem: Environmental > Terrestrial > Soil > Desert | place: USA: California...
CGACCTCATGCTGGACCGTTACCTGATTGGCGAAGTAGAGCGAATCTCGCCGGAAGCGCCAGTCCCCGTTGTTTTACTCAAACAGCAAGAAGAGCGTGCAGGCGGGGCAGCCAATGTCGCCGCCAATCTGGCCAAGCTCGGCATTCCAACCCGGCTTGCCGGATATATTGGCAATGATACTGATGGCCAACTATTGATCGATCTCGTTCAAGGTATCGGGATCAATACGCAGGCGATTGTCCATTCAGCTACTCACCCCACTATTACCAAAACCCGCATTATAGGTGGGCATCAGCAGATGATGCGGCTGGACCAGGAAAGCCGCGCTGATTACAGCGATACTGATAAAACGGAGTTGAAACGCCTTATTCAAATGGAACTATCCGCTAGGCCGGCCATTGTCGTGCTCTCCGATTATGCCAAAGGCGTTACCGAAACAGCATTTACGGGCTATGTTATCCAGGAAGCAAAAAAACTGGGCATTCCCGTACTGGTTGATCCCAAAGGCCGAGATTTCAGTAAATATCATGGGGCGACAGCCTTAACGCCTAATAAGCGCGAAACTGCAGAAGCCTGCGGGATCAACTATCACGATAACGACGCATTACTCTCAGCAGCTCAGAAATTACGTGGTTCGTTAGGTCTTGATTTTCTCGCGGTCACTCGCGGCGAAGAAGGCATCTCGCTGTTTGAAGCTAATCAGAGCCATCACATTCCTGCCACTGCAAAACAGGTGTTCGATGTTTCCGGCGCAGGGGATACGGTTATCGCTACCCTGGCTGCTGGATTGATTCATGGGCTGGCACACGAAGAAGCGCTGCATCTTGCCAACATCGCAGCTGGCGTTGTTGTCGGCAAGGTAGGCACTGTCCCCATTACGCAAGAAGAACTGCAACACGCTCTGATTTCGGAAGATGCTGTCAGTCAGGCAGACAAGATTTGCGACCTGCCGGGTCTGAAAATCCGAGTGGCTCAATGGCAAGCCCGCGGCGAACGCATAGTCTTTACCAATGGATGTTTCGATTTGCTGCACGCAGGCCATGTGACTTATCTGGAAGCAGCTCGTAAGACAGGCGATCGTCTCATTTTGGGGTTGAACACTGACCGCTCCGTTAAAGTACTCAAAGGCCCAACTCGGCCCATTATTCACGAGGCTGATCGTGCCCGTGTATTGGCAGCACTCGAATCTGTGGATGCCATCATCCTGTTCGATGAAGATACCCCACTGGAATTAATCAAGACTATCCGACCAGACATCATTGCCAAGGGCAGCGACTATACGGAAGCCCAAGTCGTTGGTGCGACCGAAGTAAAATCCTGGGGCGGCAAAGTCGCGCTCATCCCCATCGTCCCAGGGCGTAGCACTACCGGAATCCTGGAAAAACTCGTTTCCTAACATGTCTGCAGATACGTCAGCAGACAATAAGATCCTCGTTATCGGCCCATCGTGGGTTGGGGATATGGTTCTGGCCCAGAGCTTGTTCAAGGTGCTCAAGCAACAAAATCCAGCTATCGCAATAGATGTAGCAGCTCCCGGATGGACATTGCCTCTATTGGAACGCATGCCGGAGATCAATGAAGCGATTCCATTACCCTTTTCGCATGGCAAGCTGGATCTCGGTAAGCGCATCAAGATAGGTCGAAGTCTCAAGCGCCGTGGCTATTCACAAGCAATATTGCTAACGAATTCCATGAAGTCAGGACTCGTACCCTTTTCGGCACATATCCCTAAACGCACGGGCTTTCTCGGGGAGTATCGTTATGGGCTGTTGAACGACATTCGCCCACTCGACAAGCAAAAACTGCCCCGTACAGTTGATCGTTTTGTAGCACTAGGCTTGCAGCCAGAACAACCCCTGCCTACATCCATTCCTGCTCCTCAACTGATTCCCAACAACTTGAATGCCTTACTGGCACTGCAAAGGCTGGCCCGTCCATTGCCCACAACTCGTGTATTGGGGCTATGTCCTGGTGCGGAATATGGTCCGGCTAAACGCTGGCCTGCAGATTACTATTCTGAAGTCGCCTGTGCCGTCTTGGAAAGAGGCTGGGAAGTATGGTTGTTTGGCTCCCAGAAGGATACGGAGGTTACTGCAAGTATCAATGAGCAAACAAAAAACAAATGTACGGACTTTGGCGGCAAAACGAGTTTGGGAGAAGCGGTTGACCTGATGTCGTTAACCCATACGGTAGTCAGCAACGACTCTGGCTTGATGCATGTAGCAGCTGCATTAGGGAAAAAAGTGATTTCAATATTTGGATCTTCCGATCCATATCACACTCCGCCAATGAATAAGGAAGCTATCATTTTGTATCTGGGACTGGATTGTAGTCCTTGTTTTGAAAGGGAATGCCCTTTGGGTCATCTTAACTGCCTGAAGGCTATTACGCCTCAATTGGTCATCCAGTCTTCGCCAGATTTATCTCGAACAGAATGAACATAATTACAAACAGAATCCGCGACCTAACGGAGAAAAAAATCATTGTTTGCATGACAGTTGCCAGCGTTATTTTGAGCGCTTGGATCATGTACATACAGCGTGGCTGGATTACTGAAGATTCCGTCCTTTATTTTGAAGTAGCAAGGTTGTTTGCAGTTGGTGAATGGGATAAAGGTTTCCAATTGTATGGCTGGCCATTATATCCAGCTCTGATTGCGCTTCTGCATAAGCTGGTTGGGGTGGGTATTCAGCAAGCAGGCCAAATCTGGAATGTACTCTTCTTCACACTTACTACCTTTAGCTTCTTAACTCTCATTCGTTTGGCGGGAGGCAACAAGCAAGTCATATTTTGTGGTGCAGCACTGCTTTTCAGTACCCCGTATCTTGTTGGTGATGTGTTGCCCATGCTCCTCAGAGACGAAGGGTTTTGGGCATTCCACCTAGCCAGTTTGGGATTCCTGCTCAATTTCTATCGCAATGGCGAATTTAAATATGCATTGTATTGGCAGCTCTGCATCATCATTGCCATGCTGTTCAGAATTGAGGCTTTCGCTTACTTGCTTCTGGCCCCTTTAATCCTTCTCTCTAATACCACGCTTCCCTGGAGAAACCGCTTATCACATTACTCGAAGACGCAAGTATTTACTCTGGCGTCATGTGTTGTCCTGGCATTACTCCTAGCTCTGTCTCCCACGCTGCAGCTCAGGGATTTGGGCCGCATACAGGAATTCATTACCACTTTTCCCCGGCTATATATGCAATTGACTGAAGGTCTTGTCATGAAATCCCAGTTGATGGGAGATCTAATCCTGGGTAAATATTTGGATGACTACGGGATGCTAAGTATTGTTCTCGCGCTGGTGAGTATTGTTATTGTAAAGGTCATAAGCGCTACAGGATGGGCAACGGCCCTGATATTAGCAATGCCACAACCTGAAAAGCTGCGTCATTTGAATGATGAGGCACGAAAGCTCATCATCTGGGTAGTGGCAATAGGTGTGGTGACAGCGTTTATCATTATCTTGAATAGATTCATACTCTCCAGTCGGTATTTGGCACCTATAACTTTTATGTTGCTGATGTTGGGGGCCTTCGCTATGTCCAACCTGTTGGATTATATAAAGTTCAAAAGCTCCAGCTTGCGAGCCAAGCAAGTTCTATTGATTCTCGTGCTGATATTCATCAGTATTAATCTGATTAAAAACATCCTACCACCAAAAGCAGATCATAATTTTGAACAAATCGCGGTCGCTTGGATAAAGGAAAACAGCGCACCTCAGAGAACGACCTTTATCAGCGACGCGAAACTTCGCTATTATGCTGGCAAGCCCTATATTGGCAGAGACGACCCTTGGAAATTAACTATTAATGCAATCAGGGATCAATCAATAGGTGGTTATGACTATCTTGTGCTCAGTCTTAACGGAAAAAACATTGAGCAGCAGGAATACCTGTCTGAAGTGCTCACTCAACATCGGCTAGTAAAGAAATTCAGCCGCGGCCCCAAAAAAGTCGTGTTGATCTATCAAAAAATAAACTAACTGCACAAATATAGTCTTCTATTGCGTTGCAGTTGGTCTTCTGTTGATTGCTCACTAAGTAATTGGACAGAGCTGTAGAGGGACTCCAAGTATGTGACCTGCTCCCTTTGCTGTTCAAGTTTTCCGTTGGTTTCAAATAACATGTTTTTTGAGACGGATTTTGCAAATCGGATGACCTCTTTCCAATTGTCTATCCACATGCAGACAGCAAGAAGAAAAACCACATCCACACGTTCTTCCGGTAAAAAATCCTTAATAAGATTCAGGTCTTCTTTTTCCAGGTTGAACACGTAAAAATCCAGATTACTGATCCTTGCATACGCCTTGATTCTGTTCGCCGCATTGATGAGGCGACTATCAAAATCAATCCCGATACCATGGGCTATTTTTGAGGATAAGGGGTACAACATACCCCCCTGGTTACAGCCGATGTCCAAAACGGTAAGTCCAGTAAAATCCACAGGCACCAGCTTAATTCTCTCCATCGGCTCTCGCTGACCTTTCAGCTCCAGTTCGCCGAGGTGCAGCGAGTGGTAGCCTGCTGTAAATCTTCCCCCGTTATAGGCGCTTTCACTGGTCTTGGTGTAATTCAGTATATTCATCACACGTATACTGTCCGGGTGCTGCCCATCCGTTGGGTCCTGCCTCACGAACTGATAGACAGGCTTTGTCCCGCGTGCCTTCCGCAGAGAATCACGCAATATGTGGATCCCGGTGCGCGCCAATGGTCCTATAAGGGGTAATTTCTTAAATAGAGTTTTCATTTGTTATGGAATAACCGTAATTTTCTTACTGCATCAGCAATGTCGTAACGAGTCACTAGTCCTGGTTGAGTTCTTTTTCTTAACCGATGTTTCAAGCGATGAACAAATTGGAAAGGCCTTTCGAAGGTGAGCTCTTCCACCTTGCTCATTATAACGTTATTGAACTGGTAAGCCTGAAGCAGTGCGTGAATGACCTCATCCGTCCGTTCAATACCAATGTCCTTGATCACGCGACGTGCAAATGTTGTCACTTCTTTTCCAACTCCAGTCAGAACATCTTGAGTTTTGGAGATATGTTCAAAATCGATAAACCAGATGACTCCTTGGCCAAGGATGATATTGTCAGTATTGGGGTCAGTATGGATTAGCAATAAGTCCTGATTAGACAGCGCCAAATCATGGCGCATGTAATTTTTATCGAATACAGATTTCAAAGTATTCAACTTCTCTTCTGTGGCTACTCCCTTATCCTTCAGATATTCACTTAACCGCATACCTGGGATGTACCTCATCACGATATGAGGCTCTGCAAGCTCATCACATCGAATATTCAGAATCTCCGGCACCACAAACCCCAAATTTCGCCAACGTCGGCTTTTGGCAATTTCAAGATTCCGCCTTGCGAACTTGTCCTCGTTCAGATAGGCCTTCACGAGCAGTTTGTTGCCATCGACCTCTTTCAGAAAGAGCTGGCTATCCGTAAAACGTTGAGGGTTAAAAGGTATTAGCGACATACAAATTGAAGAAGGATTCTATTTTCGACCTGCAATTTGCTGTAATGCCGCTTTCTCGCAAATAGCTCTCTCTTAGAAAGCCCAACTTGTCTCCCAGATCGGCCAGATCTGATTCAATGCGCCACATATGATGAAAATTACGCAGTCTCCTCCGGCAAGTCAGTCTAGATGAGAATAGATGCAAATCCGCGATATCGATAAGCCCCAGATGGTTGCCGGGGGTCAGCACAATATTCCCCAAATGCAAGGAACGAAAATATATTCCCAAATCGTGCAATTGTGCGACGAAGACACCCAGCTTGATCAGTAAAGGTTCGTCCAGCTTACTGATTCTTGCTAGTTCGCGAAGTGTTTGTCCAGGGAGTGGTTCATACAGCACTGCGGAACTGCTAGTTCCAGCGAGATGATACAACTGCTTGATAGTAACGGTTGGTATATCACGTTTTCTGAGCCGCTCGGCATTTTTGCAGAACCGACGCGCATAAGAATACAATCGCGCGCTACTGATGAGACGTTTTACCCTGAAGATTTTGAGGATGTCACCATTTGGCAATCTCAACACCTTGATCCCGTGGCTATCCTGTTCAAGAATCTCGGCAGTTGCACATATTGCTCGGAACTCGGCTACAGTGAGTTCCAGGGTTTCCAGCCGGTTGTTGAAAAAGGGAAACCTCATACACAAGAATTGAATGGGGTGATCAAGAACCGACAATAATGCTTATTCAATGTAAGCATCACGTAAGCGCTCTATTACGGTAATCTGGTTGTCTCGACAATAGGTTTGCCAATCCTTAAGCTCAGTCCAGTGGCTTACAAAAACAAAATTCAGCCCTGCTCGTTTTGCGGCTTCGTGATCATACCGGCTATCACCGAAGAAAATGGCAGGTTTGGTGAGGTTACCGTTCTCCACCTCCCGCTCCAGAATGACATCCTTGTTATCAGGACTACCGAAGATACCCGCGTCAAATAAGCCATCAATGCCGCGTTCCGAGAATAATGTGCGCAGTTCGGTTTGGTCACCGCCTGATACCAGCATCCAAGGGCTGCCTCGGGTAATTTCACGCAACTCCAAAAGCCCTGGCGCCATTTCACAGGTGAGCAGCCCTCGATATATCTCCTCCGCAAAACTCTCCAGCAATCTTGCCATTGCCTCTTCTGTCACAGACTGATGCATGATTTCATCGAGGAAATAGCGGAACTTGATGAAGCGTGAAATACCGCCCAGCCTGACGTGATAATCGACCAATGCTTGGGCCTGTTCATGGTCAGCACCAAAGCCAACGGCTACACGATAATATGCTTCCGTTTTGAGCTGGTTGGAATCCAGGACTACGCCATCGCAGTCAAACACCAACGTCTTGTATTGCTTCAAAGCCAACGGCATTCTGGTGTTCGGCTGTGGATGGATTAAGGCCGCAGCGCTCTGGCTTCCTGCGCGAGTTGGGTAATACGATGCCATTGTTTCGCCGCCAATGCATCAGCCGGCGTCAGCCATGTACCGCCACATACTGGCACGTTTGGCAATGACAGGAATTGGGAGGCATTCTCGATGGTTAATCCACCTGTTGGGCAGAACTTGACGTCACCGAATGGGCCGGCAAAACCCTTGAGCAAATTAATGCCACCTACGGCTACCGCAGGGAACAGCTTGAGGAAGTAATATCCATCTGCATTTGCCATCATTACTTCGCTGCCAGTAGAAACCCCGGGCAACAGAGGGAGCCCGATCTGGCGGCAAGCATTGCCAATCTCACTTGTATATCCGGGGCTTACCGCAAAGCTGCAACCAACATCTTTCGCAGCCTGTGCATCCGCAACGCTACGCACCGTACCAGCACCCAGGATGGCTTCAGGTACCGCCTTGGCGATTGCTTCCATGCATTGCAGCGCTACCGGCGTTCTCATCGTAACTTCCAGCACCTTGATGCCGCCCTCCAAGAAGGCCTCGGCCATTGGTACCGCATCTTCTACATGCCGGATGACGATTACGGGGATGACAGGGCCATGGGTAGCCAGTTCTAAAGTATCCATATTTCCTCTAGTGATTTATTTCTAGTTGTTGATGTTCAACGAAAACGCATTCGGGCAGGACGCCTGCGCGAAGACATGCATTAACATACGGTATACAAAACAAAAAGCCGCAAGGCGTTTTGGCTAGAATTACAGCCAGGTGACAGCACCCTCTTCAGCCGACTTCACGTTCCTACGCATACCGCCAAACAACTCGCGGCCTATGCCATGCGAATTGACACTGCGTTGACGCTCGCTGAGCTCAATCGGCACACGGTCTGCCCAGGTGTCGGCATCGACTAGCGCATTCAGCGTTCCAACGACTGCGTTCAACCGGATAATATCGCCCGTCCTGACCTTGCCCAGTGGGCCACCGGCTGAAGCTTCGGGACTGACATGAATAGCTGCTGGCACGCGGCCTGAAGCACCGCTCATGCGGCCATCAGTAACAAGCGCAACCTTGTAACCCTTTCCTTGCAACACAGCCAGCGGAGGTGTCAATTTATGCAGCTCCGGCATACCGTTGGCGCGGGGTCCTTGAAAACGTACTACTGCAACAAAATCACGTTCCAGCTCGCCTTCTTCGAAGGCAGCCAGAAGCTCTTCCTGCGTTTCGAACACGATGGCCGGCGCTTCGATGATGTGCCGATCTTCGGGCACAGCGGAAACCTTGATTACCGAACGGCCCAAGTTCCCCTTGAGCAGACGTAAACCGCCCGTTTGACTGAAAGGGTTGCCAGCCTTGCGAACGACGGTTTCGTCACCACTCTCGGCTGCCAAGTCTCGCCAGACCAAGTGATCATTTTCCATCTTTGGCACTTTGGCATATTCGCGCAAACCACCAGCGGAAACTGTCACCACTTCCGGATCCATCAAACCTTCGTCGATGAGCTCGCGGATCACGAAGCCTGGACCGCCAGCTGACTGGAACTGGTTCACATCTGCTTTGCCATTGGGATAAACGCTGGCCAGCAAAGGTGTTACGCGTGACAAATAATGAAAATCTGTCCAATCAATGATGATGCCGGCAGCACGCGCCACGGCAACCCAATGAATCAGGTGATTAGTGGAACCGCCGGTTGCCAGCAGGGCTACCATGGCATTCATGATGACCCGCTCATCGACCATCTGACCGATGGGAGTGAAACGTTGTTTCTGGCTAATCGACAGTACGGTGCGAACCGCCTCGCGTGTTAGTGCTTCACGCAGGCCATCATGCGGATGGATGAAAGCTGCGCCAGGAACATGCAGCCCCATGGCTTCGAGCAGCATCTGGTTACTATTTGCGGTTCCGTAAAAAGTACAGGTACCAGGTCCGTGATAGGCAGAGGATTCGGAAGCCAGCAATTCCTCGCGCCCAACCAGGCCTTGAGCATATTGCTCTCGCACTTTGGATTTGGATGAGTTATCAAGGCCGGTGCTCATGGGGCCTGCGGGTACAAACACGCAAGGCAGGTGACCGAAATGCAATGCGCCGATCAATAACCCTGGTGCGATCTTGTCGCACACACCCAGCAGCAGTGCGGCATCAAACACATCATGCGACAAGGCAATTGCCGTACCCATGGCAATCGTGTCGCGGGAAAACAGACTGAGCTCCATTCCCGGCTCACCCTGGGTAATGCCGTCACACATGGCGGGCACACCCCCAGCCACTTGTACCGTTGCGCCATTCTTGCGTGCTTCGTCCCTGATGATCTCGGGGTAGGTTTCATATGGCTGATGCGCAGACAACATATCGTTATATGCAGTGACCACGCCAATATGAGGACCTTTCTCGGCCACGAGGCGCAGTTTGTCGCTGGGCGGCAATGCGGCAAATGCGTGGGCGACGTTTGCACAGCCCATACGATCCGCTCCACGAGGGCGCTTGATGGTATGTTCGATTCGCTGCAGGTATGCATTGCGTGTAGGCGCACTACGCTCGCGAATCTTTTCTCTTATCTCAATCAGGGATTGTTTCATGGGGGGAACTACGGATTAGCAATCTTTCGATTATCTCCAAATGGGGGGGTATCGTCAATTCAAGGCTTACCCCAAAGCGGGCTAAAACTTGCTGACCAGCACATCTTCCATGATGAGATACTCGAGGTCGCAACCGTAGAACATGTTCAAAGCATCTTGAGGGCTACAGATCATGGGCTCACCGCGACGATTCAAGGAAGTATTCAATACGACAGGTATGCCGCGCAGGCGTTCAAGCTCCTCGATCAAAGCGTAATAACGCGGATTCGTTTCGCGTGTAACGACTTGTGCACGCGCCGTACCGTCCTCATGCACGACCTCTGGAATACGTGGCTTCCAATGCTCGGCTACATCGAAGGTAAAAGTCATATAGGGTGCTGGGTGATCCGTCTGCAGAATATCAGGAGCGGCTCGGTCCAGCATGCTGGGGCAGAAAGGCCTCCAGCGCTCACGGTACTTGATTTGCGCATTGATGCGATCGGCAACACCTGGATGACTCGGGTCGCCAAGAATACTGCGGCAACCTAATGCACGTGGTCCAAACTCCATGCGCCCTTGAAACCATGCGAGTGGGTTGCCAGATCCCAACAATTCAGCACCTTTTTTGGCCGCATCATTGATACGCTGGAACTTTGGTTTCGCCGGGTGCACTTCACATGCAGCAAGGCATTCTTCCGTAGTGTATGAAGGACCCAAGTAAGCATGTGGCATGGGTTCAACGCGTTCGCCTAGTTGTGCAGCAGCAAACGTCGCTGCACCAAGCGAAGTGCCGGCGTCACCTGACGCAGGCTGGACGAAGAGCTCCTTGACTCCTGGCATGGCAATAATGCGCTGGTTGAGCTTGACGTTGAGCGCTACACCGCCCGCCATGGCGACGCGGCCCGTCTCCCGAATAATGTCACCGACATAATGGTCGATCATTTTCAGTGCGACATCTTCCAGCAACTGCTGCACCGAAGCCGCATAATGAATGTAAGGATCGTCGATTTCATCACCCTGGCGCTTGGGGCCCAACCATTTCACTAGCTCCGGCGTGAAATAGTAGCCCTTGCCGTTTTCCTTGTAGCGCCTAAGCCCGACCACATTGACGAGGTGGGTGTTAACACGCAGGTCTTCGCCATCAAATTCGATCAGGCGTGAGAGATCATATTTCTGGGGATCACCATAAGGGGCCATGCCCATGACCTTGAATTCGCCGTCGAGCATCTCAAAACCCAGGTATTCGGTAATGGCACCATACATGCCTCCCAGCGAGTCAGGATCGTAGAATTCCTTGATCTTGTGGATCTTGCCATTTTCGCCATAGCCAAAGAAGGTCGTCGCATACTCACCCTTGCCGTCAATGCCGACGATGGCGGTTTTTTCCTTGAACCCGCTTAAGTGATAAGCGCTGCTGGCATGTGAAAGGTGATGCTCGACAGGATAATAGCGTGCATGAGAGAGCCCAAGCTCAGCCATTAGCTGTTTGGCCTTGTCCCGATTTCGCCTAAAGCGACGGTTACCGTTGAAAATGGCATCCAGAGCTCGGTCAGGCGCGTACCAATGGCGTTTGGCATAGTGCCAGCGTGCAGGGCTACTCAGTGGAATCTCGGCATAAGGGAAGGCGACCACGTCGACTTGGGCAGGTGTCACGCCAGCCTCCTTCATGCAATATTTCGCGGCTTCGTAGGGAAATTTGTTCTTGGCGTGTTTGTCCCGGATGAAGCGCTCTTCTTCCGCTGCCGCTATGATCTTCCCATCAATCAGAATGGCGGCCGAGGCATCATGTCCCACGGCGCCGGATAAACCCAGAATAATCATGCTTTTTGCTTTGCCCTATACCCACCCCGCCCGCTGTAAAAGGCGTTGGTCCTTGTAAAATTTTGCGAATGCTTCAGTCAGCAACATCCTGGTTTGCGGCACTTGCTGCCAATTACGCAAAAATCTGCGCAGATCCCTGAGATGACGACGCTCAAACAACCATGGCGATTTGTGCTGCCGCATGCTGTCGAGATCGATCAGCAATGGCTGGTCGCCTACCACCTTGACATTGGTCGCCTTGAAATCTCCATGTGAGATCTTTAGCAGGTTCAACTTATAGAATAGCTGCGCCACATTTTTAGCCACAATCCTCTTTCGCGTTTCGTCTACTTCAGCATTCGCAAAAAAGTCATGGATGTCAGGTGCATCTACATACTCGGCCAAGAAATATGCCTGCCGACGGATTGAGCCATAATGCCTCTCGACCAGGGCCACGGGTGAGGCAGTGGCAATCTCATGCATTTGCAGCCGATACGCATTCGACCATGAAATCGCAGCCCTGCTCTGCCTGAGTGCGCGGCCCAATCCGTGCCAAAAATTCTTGACATTGTACCGCTTGATAACAACTTTTCGGTTATCAATCTCTGCCAAGGCAACAGTACAGGTATTGCCGCTCTTCAAGCGCTGGGATTGCGCCGCCTCCAATAGAGGATCTAGATTTGCAAGAGCATCACCTAATATTGAACTGCAATAAGAACGTGAAACAGCTTGGAATTGGTGGCGTGTCCGTATCACCTTGATATTGGTACATTCGCGAAAAACCTTGCGATCAGCATACTTAGAAACAACCCGCCTGCGAATGACCGCGATCCTCTTCTTCATTCGATGGCTATCGGGTGCATTAGCCCAACTTCGCGCTTGAGCATACACAGTAAGTAATGAGGGAAGCCAATCGCCCACGTCCATAACGTCAAGCCTGGAAAGCAGCAAGGCTAGGTTATTGATAGCAGTGCGTCTAGTGAAAAAAAACGGAAGTCTGCGGATGGCATCGCCATCCAGTGTAAAAACCTGTTGTCCTTGCAGGAGGAAATTCTTGAGGTACAAGTCAGTCTGCATGAGGCCGGCATTATGATGCGCTGCAACTGCTGCAATCAGCCTTTTAGCCAGGTTCAAGCGCTCTTCTGAATGAGGCGGTAATGCTTCCCAGACACTTTCTGCATTGCTACTGTTGCCGATAGCCTGAAAAATAAGTACTTCAGCCGCTCCGCTGGCATCGGTGCCTGCATACAACAACGGTGGCGAAAGAATTCCTGCGTTACGTAATGCTTGCATGCCTGCTTGATCACGACGGGCATAACGTTGTGCCTGTGAGCCCAGGAAAATCTTTGCGTAAACATCATGACCGTTCCACTGCCCGTAGCACACCACTCTTTTGCCTGGCACTCGTCTGACGACCTCCATACATTCGAGGTAGGGTGCATCCCTTAGCTCAATAACCAACTCTGCTCCACTTCCTCTAGATATCTCTTGAAAATCGACAGCCACAGGAGCAGGCCTTACCCTATGCAATCTGGGCTGCAGATTGGGTCATTTGCGTTCAAAAATGGCAAGATGCAAAGTATGGAGAAGCGGCAGCTGGGCGAAGTCCTTAACCAGGGTATAGCCGTTTTTCGCGAAGTACCCCTCAACTTCTTTGAGGGAAGTTGGGAATTTGCGCAGCTTTCGGCCGCCCAGTTTTTCACGCAAAATCAGCTTGGCCTGTGTCCAGGAATAAGGGCTGAAGTAAGATAAAACGACATAATGACGCGCGACCCGACACATTTCATTCACAGCACGTTGGCGGATGGTTGGTGTGGGGAAATGCTGGAATAGCCGAAAGCACACTATGGTGTCCACACTCATGTCTTCATAGGAAAGAGCTTCAATGTCTTCCTTCTCGACTTCAATGCCAAGCCCTGCCTTGTCAGCATTCTGCTGGGCAAAAGCAATCATGGCGTCAGATAGGTCCGCACCCCTGACCTTATAGCCTTTCTCCGCAAGCCTTAGAAACACTCGCCCTCCGCCACATGGTACATCCAGTACAGTATGATTTTTAGGTATTAGGGCAAAGCCACGATCCAGAAGACTCATCTCATTGGCATGTTTGTGGCTTTTGCGTTGCTGGTAAAGATTCGCCTTACGATCGTCGTAATTAGTCCGCGCTCGGTAGGTGGTGGGTTCGCTCATGAAGTATCCTAGACAGCAGTTTGAAACGGCGAATTATACTATTTGGGACGATGGGAACGTTTGTATATCAAGCGGCATAGAAACTTGGCCCATGGCGTGAGTTTTTTAGTCCCCCTGTAGTACTTGAAGAAGTAAAGCCGCTCAGTACGACTCCAGTGCTTTGCATGACGATTAAGCGAGGCCAGATCATAAACTGTCCTAATCGAGGAAATGAATTTGCGACGGGATTTCTCAAGATCGATGATCACCACTTCGGGGTCGTTCTCCATTGCCATTCTCACAAACAAGTGTTTTGGATACAGGGATCTGTGCTGGATGCCCGCCGCGTGCATTTTGCGGACAGTCGCAGCCACGCCTCTCAATATTGAACGCCTGGTCGAAATGCCTGCCTTAGCCGTCACAAAAAGCTCCTCAGTGACGGTTTCAAGCGGTGTGAAATGTAGCAATTCCTCGGTCATGAGAATCGCCTGAGCCTGCTCGCCGCGCCCCTGCTGGGAAAAAAACATCGGTGTAGGTACTGGTACCCCTTTAGAGGCCAGGTAGTACATCATTTTAAATTCACAAGCAAAGGTAGGCTCACCTTGGAAGGGATGATGAAAGGTGCGTCGCTGGTGGTTTTCCTGACGTTTAAGAAAAACGCCCTGCTCCTTGCCAGCCTCATCTTTCAGCACCAGTCTGCCAACACCGCTCCAACCACCGCGCCTGCTATTAGGTTCTTCAAACCATGGTGCTTTGTAGGTCCAAACCCGCTCGAAGTTATCCAATTGATTTTGCGTGAGCAATGCTTGATGTTGTGGCGCGATAAACGTTTGCAACGAATTGCCTTACTTAAAAAGTATTGGCAGGCATCCTGCCATGAAACTTCGAGAAGAGATACTGTGCCCGCTGTCTGACTCTTTCCCAGAAGGCACCTTCCGAACTCAATATCTCTCGTAGAGGTTTCTGACGATATTTTTGTAAAAACCGCAGAAAGTCACGCCGGGTTAGCCCAATAGCCATGGCCGAGAAATAGAGCGCTGCCATATCCTTCATGCGATCGGCAGGCCGGATTTCAGGCCGAATCCCGACACGATGCAAATCAATCAGGTAGAGGTGAATATCGCCTTTAGCCAGCCGGCCTTTATCCAGACAAAAATGACAAATATAAAAGTCGCGATGGTTCATACCGCTATCATGAAACTTACGGGCTGTTTCAGCTACGGCACGAATCAGTTGCCACTTGAAACGTGGTTCAGGCGGATTGTCGGACCAGTCTGCACATAAGGTTTCAAGAGAAACAATATTGCCCAGGTCCTGCGTGATGACGAAGGATTGGAGACTGGCAGGACTATTGCCTCGACAGCCGTAGGCTACGAGAGGGGTCGTAGGGATGCCGATCGCATCCATTTTTCTGATTGCACGCGCTTCGGTGGCAGCGCTGATGATAGGTAAACGCAAACTGGACAGGTTCTTGAAAATCTCGCTCCATCCGACACCATAATGCTGCTTGACGAAATACGACTTTCCATTTGCCTGAAAACGCAAGGTTCGGCGGCCTGGCATATCGCGGAAGACATCCCCTTGTAGACCCATGACCTGCTGGAATACGTCCCCATCTCCCAACAGGGCCTTGATTTCCGGAGGTACCTCCAAAGTGTTACAGGACAGCGGCATGAGGTTCCTCGTTCATCTTGGATGACGCCTGCTTTCGCTGCGCCAGATTAATCAGAATCCTGGCTTCAGCGCTGCCGTCATTCTCTGCTATCAACGATTGTGCATAGTGCAAGCCATTGCCGGACCACACGTGCCGTTCTTGAGCGTTCAGCATCTCCACCAAAGCAGCGTTAAGATCAGCTTGCCGGAACGGCGTTTTCACCAGCTTACCCGCTTGTGCCTTCTCTATATGAGATGAATAACCGCAGACATCGGTGGCCAGTATTGGCAGGCCGCTAGCCATTGCTTCAAGCAGCACATGCCCGGCCAGTTCACGTCGTGCAGGGTGAATCAGCAGGTCTGCCCCTTGCATGAGCTGCGGAATATCATCGCGGCCCGCGCAGATGCGAACGTTGACTTTCAGTCCGCGTTCCAGCACCAGGCGCTTAAACACCTTGGGATTATCCTGGCCTACTGCCACCAGGCGCGTCTTTGCCCGGACTGCTGCCGGCAAGGCAGCCACAGAATCTATTGCCCTATCCAAGCCTTTAGTACGAAAGCCTGAACCCACGAGCAGCAGTACAAGATCATCGTCGTCAAACCCAAATTCCCGCCTTAGGCGCTGCCGCATCTGGGCTTTGTCTTGCAACGCCATGCGCTCGACAGAAAGGTAAGGCGGCAACATATGAAAACGCTCATCAGGCGTGCGATACCACTGCTGGAAAGACACCTTTTCCCGCTCAGCCAATAGCAGGATTTCTGTTAGGGAATTCGGCGAAAATATGGCGCGCTCACAGCCTGCAAACCAGCGATAACGTCCAGACAATCGGTAAATGAAATTCCGCTGGTTATGTGCCTTCTCTACGAAACAGGGGTCGGCAGCGAAGTAGGCATCCAACCCTGGCATGCGGTTGAAACCAACGACGAGATCATATCTCCCATCAGCAATCTGCGCCTGTGCTGCCCGAATGAAATCTGAATACCGCCTGTGGTTCAGCAAACCCTTGGCAGGGACCAGCCTGATATTGATATTGGCAGCAGGGGCATCTCCCACCCACGACATGGTAAATACATCCACGCTGTGCCCGAGTATGCTCAGTTGGGTGGCAATACGCAGCATGTCACGCTGCAGCCCGCCATATGGAAAATACTTGAAAATCAGAAATGCGAATTTCAATGAAGTATGGCTTACGCCACTCAAATCAGTGATTTCATGATTGTATGCGAAAATATCAAGGAGCCTCTGATTAAGTCGCACATGAGCCGTGTTGTAGTCAAAATGAAAAATCGCAAGGCGCACGACGAAGGTCGTAGCTGGACTACGAAGCCGAGAAGTGCAACGCAGCGAGTGCTCATTTTGACACAACCATAAATTGGATAGAGGCTTTGCCGGCAATCTGCTACGTCAAGCGCCTCATGAAGGGGATCACCATTCATTTCGTCACTTTCCTTGCATCTCATCCCGCAAAACCTCTATCACGGCCATGCGGGACTCAATCAGAGGCTCCTCAATGCCGCGACTTCTGATCGTCAAGACCTCCTCACTCGGGGACGTCATCCATAATCTACCCATTGTTGCCGACATTCATTCCCATTTCCCGGACATGCAGATCGACTGGCTGGTAGAGGAAAGCTTTGCCGACATCCCGCGTTTGCACCCGGGCGTCAATTCCGTCATCACTGTTGCAGCCCGGCGCTGGCGGAAACACCTGCTCGAGAAGAACACCTGGACGGAGATTGCAGAGTGCGAACGCATTTTACGTAATGACGCTTATGATTTTGTATTAGATACACAGGGCCTGCTTAAAAGTGCCATCTTTGCCCGTTTTGCACGAGCGCCGATTCATGGCCATGGCAAAACGTCTGTCCGGGAAAAGCTTGCAGCCTGCCTTTACCAGCATCGTTATGTAGTACCACGTGGGCAGCACGCGGTAATCCGCAACCGTCAGCTCGCTGCTGCTGCGCTCAATTACCCTGCCCCCCAGTCAGCACCCGACTACGGCATCCATGCCGGATTCAAGAAAAGCGATCAGCAAGCTTTTCATTCGGCCAATCCCTATGTCATGGGACTGCATGGCACCAGCCGCGACTCGAAACTCTGGCCTATCGAACACTGGATCACTTTAGGCAATCATCTTAATAGCCAGCAAATCAGCCTCATCCTGCCGTGGGGTAATGAAGCCGAATACCAGCGTGCACAAGCGATAGCTGCAAATGTGCCATTGGCTCTGGTACTGCCCCAACTGAGCATTCACGATCTTATAAGCGTATTTGCCGGTGCTCAGGCTGCTGTTGGTGTGGATACTGGTTTGGCCCATCTTGCTGTAGCACTCCATTTACCGACTATTGCCATCTATACCGATACTGATCCCACACTCACTGGATTGCATCCAGGTGCAGGCATTCCTGCTATTAATCTCGGCGGCCGAGAGGAATTACCCTCCCCAGATCAGGTTATAGAAAATTTAAAGCGCTTTTTGTAATTTTCGCTTGAAATTGCTCAGGCCACCCCCATTTGTTCTACATCGCCTGAAAATTGTTAATTGTTAGAGGATTACATGCAACAAGAAGACCAAACCCAACAGGAACCCGCATCGTCAAAAGAGGAACAGGGCCAACAAGCCAATGTCGATGTAACGCCCAGCCTGGAAGAGATGCTAAAACTGGCAGAACGCAAGGCACAGGAGCATTACGATGCCTGGATGTACGCCAAGGCCGAAGGCGAAAACATTCGCCGTCGCGCCATGGACGATGTGGACAAGGCGCGTAAATATGCACTGGAAAAGTTTTCCAGTGAGTTGCTGGCCGTAAAGGACAGCCTGGAAGCCGCCACCAACGTAGAAAACGCTACGCTAGAAAGCTACCGGGATGGCGTGGAACTCACGCTCAAGCAGCTCAATTCCGTGTTTGAGAAGTTCAACCTGCTTGAAGTCAACCCCGTCGGGGAGAAATTTGATCCCAATAAGCATCAGGCGATCGGGGCTGTTGAATCCGATGCCGAACCCAATACTGTCACCAGCGTGCTGCAGAAGGGATACATGCTCAATGAGCGTGTACTCCGCCCGGCGCTCGTCATGGTGGCAAAGGCCAAGGCGTAACGCAGAACGCCGTGCTTGAAATTTTCCGGCCTATCCCCACTTTGGGAACATAGGTATTGAACTCTGAACTTTAATATTTGAAAAATTAAGGAATCCATTATGGGCAAGATTATTGGTATTGACCTGGGCACCACGAATTCCTGTGTGGCTGTCATGGAAGGCGGAAAACCGCGCGTCATCGAGAATGCTGAAGGCGCCCGCACGACCCCCTCCATTGTGGCTTATCAGGACGACGGTGAAATTCTGGTTGGCGCGCCTGCCAAACGGCAGGCGGTTACCAACCCCAAGAACACATTATTTGCAATAAAGCGCCTGATTGGCCGCCGCTTTGAGGAAAAAGAGGTTCAGAAGGATATCGGCCTCATGCCCTACTCCATCAGCAAGGCTGACAACGGCGACGCCTGGGTGGAAGTCCGCGACCAGAAGATGGCACCGCCGCAGATTTCCGCAGAAGTACTGCGCAAGATGAAGAAAACCGCCGAGGATTACCTGGGCGAAGAAGTCACCGAAGCCGTGATCACCGTGCCTGCCTACTTCAACGACAGCCAGCGTCAGGCAACCAAGGACGCAGGCCGTATCGCCGGCCTTGAGGTCAAGCGCATCATCAACGAGCCGACTGCCGCTGCACTGGCGTTTGGTCTCGACAAGCAGGAAGGCGACCGCAAGATTGCCGTATACGACCTCGGTGGCGGTACCTTCGATATTTCCATCATTGAAATCGCACAGGTTGAGGGCGAGCACCAGTTTGAAGTGCTTTCCACTAATGGGGACACCTTCCTCGGCGGTGAGGACTTCGACAATCGCCTGATCGATTTCCTGGCTGACGAATTCAAGAAGGAAAACGGCATCGATCTGCGCAATGACCTGCTGGCCAAGCAACGACTCAAGGAAGCTGCTGAAAAAGCCAAGATCGAGCTGTCTTCTGCGCAGCAGACCGAAGTCAACCTGCCTTATATCACGGCAGATGCAACAGGTCCTAAGCACTTGGTGGTCAAGATCACGCGTGCCAAGTTCGAAAGCCTGGTGGATGACCTCATTGAGCGTACCGCTGAGCCTTGCCGTATCGCCCTGAAGGACGCCGGCGTCAAGGCTTCCGACATTTCGGACGTCATTCTGGTCGGCGGCCAGACCCGCATGCCCAAGGTCCAGGAAAAGGTTAAGGAGATCTTCGGCAAGGAGCCGCGCAAGGACGTTAACCCCGATGAAGCTGTGGCTGTAGGTGCCGCGATCCAAGGCGGCGTACTTAAGGGTGACGTCAAGGACGTGCTGCTGCTCGACGTGACCCCATTGTCTCTGGGTATCGAAACGCTGGGCGGCGTAATGACCAAGCTCATCAAGAAGAACACCACGATTCCGACCAAGGCGTCGCAAGTGTTCTCCACTGCTGATGACAACCAGTCGGCGGTGACCATCCATGTGCTGCAGGGCGAGCGTGAAATGGCTTCGGGCAACAAGAGCCTGGGCCAGTTTAACCTGAGCGACATTCCTCCGGCACCTCGCGGTATGCCACAAATCGAGGTCACATTCGACATCGATGCCAACGGCATCCTGCATGTATCGGCCAAGGACAAGGCCACCGGCAAGGAAAACAAGATCAAGATCCAGGCGAACTCCGGCCTCTCAGAGGAAGAGATCCAGCGCATGGAAGAGGACGCCGCCAAGTACGCGGACGAAGACCGCAAGCTGCGTGAAATGGTCGATGCACGCAATGCAGGCGACAACATGGTGCACAGCGTGAAGAAGACCCTCGCTGAGCATGGCGATAAACTTGAAGCCAGTGAAAAGGACAAGATCGAGTCGGCCATCAAGGAGCTCGAGGAAGCCCTCAAGAGCGACGACAAGGACACCATCGAAGCCAAGACCAACGCCTTGATGGAAGCCTCGCAGAAACTTGGTGAAAAGATCTATGCCCAAGGCCAGGCGCAGGCTGATGCAGGTGGCGCTGAACCGCAGGAGGAAAAGCCTGTGGATGCTGACGTAGTGGATGCTGAGTTTGAGGAAGTTAAAAACGATAAGAGCTGATCTTAAACCAGCCATAAAGCACCTCTGGAACGTATACTTCCCGCAGGTGCTTTATGCACTTCTTGGCAGGAATTATGGCAAAACGTGATTATTACGAAATACTCGGGGTCAACCGCGACGCTTCCGAAGAGGAAATCAAGAAGGCGTACCGCAAGCTGGCCATGAAATACCATCCGGACCGCAATCCGGATAACCCCAAGGCGGAAGAGCATTTCAAGGAGGCCAAGGAAGCCTATGAAATGCTTTCGGATGACCAGAAGCGCGCCGCCTACGACCAGTTCGGTCATGCAGGTGTTGATCCCAGCGCAGGACCAGGCCCTGGCGGTGCAGGCTTCGGTAACTTCTCGGATGCCTTCGGCGACATTTTTGGTGACATTTTCGGCGGCGCTGGCGGCGGAGGCCGTCGCTCCAACGTGTACCGTGGCGCAGATTTGCGCTACAACATGGAAATTTCCTTGGAAGATGCGGCGCATGGCACTGAAACCAAGATCCGCATTCCCGTCATGTCTGAGTGCGAAACCTGTCATGGCTCAGGTGCACGTCCAGGTACGCAACCGGTAACATGTACTACCTGCGCAGGACATGGTCAGGTACGCATGCAACAGGGCTTCTTCTCGGTACAGCAGACTTGTCCAAAGTGTCATGGCACGGGCAAGATGGTTAAGGAACCTTGTCCCACATGCCACGGTGCAGGCCGGGTCAAGCAGCATAAAACATTGGCAGTCAAGATCCCTGCAGGTGTGGATGAGGGCGACG
>Ga0196976_1000643_pt1 | contig 20879 bp, 20 predicted proteins | sample S3v_513CmetaG_FD_148644 | JGI IMG/M metagenome (GOLD analysis project Ga0196976, IMG submission 148644) | Soil microbial communities from Anza Borrego desert, Southern California, United States - S3+v_5-13C | ecosystem: Environmental > Terrestrial > Soil > Desert | place: USA: California...
CGCCTATGATTATCCCGGCGGTGTCGCCGCCCTGCGTGGCGTGACGCTGGCCATTGAGCCCGCCACCATGACGGCCGTCCTCGGCCCCAACGGCGGCGGCAAGACCACGCTGTTCCTGCACCTGAATGGCACGTTACGGCCGACGCGCGGCGCGGTGCGGCTGGCGGGTGAACCTGTCGCCTACGACCGGCGGGCGCTTAAACGCTGGCGCGGGCAGGTGGGCCTTGTGCTGCAAGACCCCGACGACCAGCTTTTCGCCCCTACCATACGCCAGGACATCGCCTTTGGCCCATATAACCTAGGTCTCAAGCCGGCCGAGATCGCCGAGCGGGTGATGGAGGCTTTAACCGCGCTGGATCTCGACAGCCTCGCCGACCGCCCCACCCATCACCTGAGCTTTGGCCAGAAGCGGCGCGTCGCCATCGCCGGGGTGGTCGCCATGCGCCCCCGCGTGTTGCTGTTGGACGAGCCGATGGCCGGGCTGGATGCCGAAGGCGTCGACCAACTCCTGGACATTCTCGACGGACTGCGCCGCGCCGGAACGACAGTGGTGTTTTCCACCCACGACATCGAGCTGGCGTGGCGCTGGGCCGACCGGGTGGCGGTGCTGGCCGCCGGCCGGCTGATAGCATCCGGGTCTACCGCCGACGTGCTGGGGGATGGCGAGGTGCTGACCGCCGCCAAGCTCAAGGCGCCGCTGGTGCTCGACCTCGCCCGCGCTCTGCGTGACGCCGGCCACCCCTGGCCCGCCGACCGGCCGCCGCGCTCGCGCGAGGCGCTTTTGAACATGATCCGTAAGGGCAAGACATGACGGTCACCCTGGTTCTGGGCGGCGCCCGCTCCGGCAAAAGCAACTTCGCCGAAGGGCTGGTGGAGGCGACGGCGCATCCGATCTACCTCGCCACCGCCCAGGCGTGGGACGGCGAGATGACCGACCGCATCCGAGAGCACCGCGCCCGCCGGGGCGAACGCTGGACCACCATCGAGGAACCGCTGGACCTCGCAGCGTCCCTGGCGCGGGCGGCGCGGCCCGACGGCGCCGTGCTGGTCGATTGCCTGACCCTGTGGCTGTCCAACCTGATGGGTGCGGACAGCGACATCGCGCAGGAAACCCGCCGGCTGGTGGACGCCCTGGACGGCCTTGCCGGCCCGGTGGTGTTCGTGTCCAACGAGGTCGGCCTGGGCATCGTGCCCGACAATGCACTCGCCCGCGCATTCCGCGACCACGCCGGCCGCCTGCATCAGGCGGTGGCGGCCCGCGCGCAAAGGGTTTATTTCGTCGTCGCGGGAATTCCCATGACTGTTAAGGATGAGCTTTCCAATGGCCGCTAAGATCCCCGCCACCGTCATCACCGGTTTCCTCGGCGCCGGCAAGACGAGCCTGATCCGCCACCTGGTCGCCAACGCGGGCGGCCGGCGGCTGGCGCTGGTGATCAACGAGTTCGGTGACTTGGGCGTGGACCGCGAGCTTCTGACCGGCTGCGGCCTGCCGGCCTGCCGCGACGAGGACGTGGTGGAACTGACCAACGGCTGCATCTGCTGCACCGTCGCCGACGACTTCCTGCCGACCATCGAAAAGCTGCTGGGCCGCGCCGAGGCGCCGGACCACATCATCATCGAAACCTCAGGATTGGCTCTGCCCAAGCCGCTGGTCAAGGCGTTCGCCTGGCCGGAAATCCGCACCCGCGTCACGGTGGACGGGGTGGTGGCGGTGATCGACGCGGAAGCCGTGGCCCAGGGGCGCTTCGCCACCGATCCCGCCGCGCTGGAGGCCGCCCGTCGCGAGGACCCGTCGCTCGACCACGAAAGCCCGCTGGAAGAACTGTTCGAGGAGCAACTGGGTTGCGCCGACATGGTGGTGCTGAACAAGGCCGACCAAGTGGACGGCGCCACCCTGGAGCAGGTCGCCCACGACGTGCAGCAGTACCTGCGTCCGGCGGTCAAGATCGTCACCACCGTGAACGGTGCCCTCGATCCGCGCGTGTTGCTGGGCCTGGGTGCGGCGGTCGAGGACGATCTCGACAGCCGCAAGTCCCACCACGAAGCGGACGGCGAGGAACACGACCACGACGACTTCGACAGCTTCGTGGTGGACCTGCCCCCCGTGATCGACCCCGATGTGGTGGAGGAGCGCATTCGCGCCGCCGTGGCGGACCACGACATCCTGCGCGTCAAGGGCTTCCTCGATGTGACCGGCAAGGCAATGCGCCACGTCGTCCAGGCCGTGGGCGACCGCATCGAGCGCTACTACGACCGCCCGTGGAAGCCCGGCGAGGCGAGGCGCGGCGCGCTGGTGGTGATCGGTCAGAAGGGGCTCGACCGGGAGGCCATCGCGGCGGTCCTCAAGGGCTGATCGATGCATCTCCTTGCCGCCCAGAAAGGCACCGTTTCCGATGGCGCCGAGGCGGTGGACCTCGGCCAGACGCCGGGTGATATCGTCTTCCTGTCGGCGGCGGACACGGAGCTGGCCTGTCTTGCCGCCGCTCATGACCGGCTGGGCACGCAAGCGCCCAGCCTGCGGCTGGCCAATCTGTTGAGCCTGGGGCACAACCTCTCGGTCGATCTCTACGTCGAGACGGTGGTATCCAAGGCCCGGCTGGTGGTGGTGCGCCTGCTGGGCGGTGTGCGCTATTGGTCCTATGGCGTGGAGCAGGTGGCCGAGGCCTGTCGGCGCGGCGGCATTCCCGTGGCCTTCCTGCCCGGTGACGATCAACCCGATCCGGAACTGGCCCGCCTTACCACCCTGCCGGCCGAGGCCGCCCATACCCTGTGGCAGTATCTGGCGCATGGCGGGTTGGGCAACGCCGTGCAATTCCTGGAGTTCTGCCGCGATGGCGGGGCGCTGCCACCCGCCCCCTTGGCCCGAGCCCTGCTGTATTGGCCCGGCCTCGACTGGCCGACGCTCGACGATCTGCGCGGCCAGTGGCGGGCCGACGCCCCCGTCACCGCCATAATCTTCTACCGCGCGCTGGTCCAGGCCGCCAACCTGGAGGCCATTGACGCGCTGATCGGCGCCCTGAAGGCCAAGGGACTAAACCCGCTGCCCATCGCCGTCACCAGCCTGAAGGACAAGGTGGTGCAGGGCGTAGTCGAGAGCTTGTACGCCCAGGCCCCGCCCGACGTCATTCTCAACGCCACGGCCTTCGCCGTGAACCAGGGGACGCCGGCCCCGGCGCTGACCCTGCAAGTGGTCCTTGCCTCCACCACCGAGGGGGACTGGCGCAACGGCACGCAAGGACTGGCGCCGCGCGACATCGCCATGAACGTGGCATTGCCGGAGGTGGACGGCCGCATTCTCGTCCGCGCCATCGCCTTTAAGGCCGATGCCCGACGTCACCAAGCGACGCAAAGCTGGATCGTCATCCATAAGCCGGCGCCCGATCGCGTGCGCTTCACCGCCGAACTGGCGGCCGCGTGGGCGCGGCTGCGGCGCACCCCGGCGGCGGCGCGTCGTGTCGCCATTCTGCTCGCCAACTATCCCAACCGCGACGGCCGACTGGCCAACGGCGTCGGCCTCGACACCCCGGCCGGTGTCGCCCGCACCATTCTGGCAATGCGCGCCGCCGGTTACGACACCGCCGACGCGCCGACCTCCTCGGCCGGGCTGATGGCGGCGCTGACCCACGGCGTCACCAACGATTTTCGCGCGCTGGACGACCGCGACCACGGCGAAATCCTGTCGCTCGACGCCTACCGCCGCTTCTTCGCCAAGCTGCCCCCCGCCACGCGGCAGAGGATCACCGATCGCTGGGGCAATCCGGACAGCGACCCCTTCGTGCGTAACGGCGCCTTCCGTCTGCCGTTGCATCGCTTCGGTTCTCTGGTGGTGGGAGTGCAACCGGCGCGCGGCTACAACATCGACCCGGTAAGGACCTATCACGACCCCGACTTGGCTCCGCCGCACAACTACCTCGCGGTCTATGCGTGGCTGCGCCGGGAGTTCGACGCCCACGCCGTCGTCCACTTCGGCAAGCACGGCAACCTGGAATGGCTGCCCGGCAAGGCGCTGGCCTTGTCGCAGGAATGCTTCCCCGAGGTCATCTTGGGGGCTATGCCGCACCTCTATCCCTTCATCGTCAACGACCCCGGCGAGGGTACCCAGGCCAAGCGCCGCGCTGCGGCGGTCATCATCGACCACCTGACGCCGCCGCTGACCCGCGCCGAGACCTATGGCCCGTTGCGCCAGTTGGAAATGCTGGTGGACGAGTATTACGAGGCGGCCAACCTCGACCCGCGCCGCCTGCCGGTGCTGGCCCGCGACATCCTGGAACTGGCCGGCTCCATCGGCCTCGACCGCGATGTCGGCGTCGGTCGCGACGACGACCCCGATGCGGCTTTGACCCGCATCGACAATCATCTGTGCGAGTTGAAGGAACTGCAAATCCGCGACGGACTGCACGTCTTCGGCGAAGCCCCGGCCGGCGACCGGCTTATCGATCTCCTGGTGGCGCTGGTCCGCCTGCCGCGCCAGCGTGGAGAGGGCAAGGACGCCTCGCTGATCCGGGCGCTGGCCGCCGACCTGAAGCTGGAGGACTTCGACCCGCTGGATTGCCCGATGGCCGAATCGTGGACCGGCCCGCGTCCCGCCGCTCTGGCCACGCCGGAACCATGGCGCACCTGTGGCGACACGGTGGAGCGCCTGGAACTCCTGGCCCGCGCCCTGGTGGCCGGCATCGTGAAGCCGGATGATGGCTGGACCCGCACCCGCGATGTCCTGGCCTTCGTCGCGGACTGGCTGCGCCCAACCGTCATCGCTTGCGGCGACGCTGAAATCGCCGGCTTGCTGCAAGGGCTCGACGGACGCTTCGTCCCGCCCGGCCCTTCGGGCGCGCCGACGCGCGGGCGGCCGGAAGTGCTGCCTACCGGCCGCAACTTCTTCTCCGTCGACACCCGCGCCGTGCCCACCCCCGCCGCCTGGACCCTCGGCTGGAAATCGGCCACCCGCGTCATCGAGCGCCACATGCAAGAGCACGGCGAGTGGCCGCGCGTGCTGGCGCTGTCGGCCTGGGGCACGGCCAACATGCGCACCGGGGGCGACGACATTGCCCAAGCCCTGGCGTTGCTGGGCGTGCGGCCAACCTGGGACGTGGCCACCGGCCGCGTCACCGGCTTCGAGATTCTGCCGCTCAGCGTGCTCGACCGCCCGCGCGTGGACGTCACCCTGCGCGTCTCCGGCTTCTTCCGCGATGCCTTCCCGGCGCAGATCGATCTGGTCGACTCAGCATCCCGCGCCGTGGCATCCCTGGACGAGCCCGAGGACATGAACCCGCTGGCCGCCCGCTTTCGCGCCGACCGCGCCGCCCTGGTCGCCACCGGGGTCACCCCGGAGGACGCGGCCAAGCGCGCCGGCTACCGAGTCTTCGGCTCCAAGCCGGGAGCTTATGGCGCCGGTCTCCAGGCACTGATCGACGAGCGCGGCTGGACCACCGACGCCGATCTGGCGCAAGCCTATCTCGCCTGGGGGGCCTACGCCTACGGCGCCGGCGCGGAAGGCGCCCCGGAACGCGCTCTGTTCGAAACACGGATGGGTGCGGTGGAAGCGGTGCTGCACAACCAGGACAACCGCGAACACGACCTGCTGGACAGCGACGACTACTACCAGTTCGAAGGCGGGCTGGCGGTCACCATCAAACACCTGAAGGGCACGGCGCCGACCGTTTACCACAACGACCATTCCCGCCCCGAAAGCCCGCAAATCCGCACCCTGGACGAGGAGATCGCCCGCGTGGTGCGGGGGCGTGTGGTCAATCCGAAGTGGATCGCCGGAGTGATGCGCCACGGCTACAAGGGCGCCTTCGAAATGGCCGCCACCGTGGATTACCTCTTCGCCTTCGCCGCGACCACCGGGGCGGTGAAGGACCATCATTTCGACGCGGTCTATGACGCCTTCGTCACCGACGACGCCGTGCGCGATTTCATGGCCGACACCAACCCGGCGGCGCAGAAGGAAATGGCCGACCGGCTGTTGGAAGCGCAGGACCGGGGCCTGTGGCGGCCGAAATCGAACTCGGCGCATGGGGTGCTGGCAGAACTGGCGGGCAAAGGAGGGAAGGGATGAAGACCGAAGGCCTATCCGACGACGAGATCAACGCCCGCCATCATGAGAAGAAGGCGGCGCAGAAGGCGGCGCGGGAGAAGATTCTGGCCGGCAAGACCCAGGAAAGGGGCCTGATCATCGTCCACACCGGCCCCGGCAAGGGCAAGTCCACCGCCGCCTTCGGCATGGTAATGCGCGCTATCGCCCATGGCATGAAGGTGGCGGTCGTCCAGTTCGTCAAGGGCAAATGGTCCACCGGCGAGCGCGACGTGCTGGAGAAATTCCCCGATCAGATCGACATGTTCGTGGAAGGCGAGGGTTTCACCTGGGAAACCCAGGACCGCGAGCGCGACGTGGCGGCGGCCCGCGCCGGCTGGGAACGGGCCAAGGCGGCGATCGCCGACCCGCAGTACAAGATGGTGCTGCTCGACGAACTCAACATCGTCCTGCGCTATGACTACCTGCCCCTGGACGAGGTGCTGGAGGCGTTGCGCAACAAGCCGGAGGACAAGCACGTCATCATCACCGGCCGCAACGCCAAGCCCGAGCTGATCGAAGTGGCCGACCTCGTCACCGAGATGACCATGGTCAAGCATCCCTTCCGCGACGGGGTGAAGGCGCAGGCCGGCATCGAATTTTAAAGGAACTCCTGGTACCTGGGAGCGTTCCTCGGAAGAGTTGATCCCGAGGAGGCGTCCCATGGCCCAAATTCCCACCGGCCGGCTGGCCTTGGCGGCCGGCATGCTGGCAGCACTCGCCGCCGACAACGTCCGCCGCTCGGCCAGCGCCCGCGCCGCATACCCACCGCGGGGCCGCTTCGTCGATGTGGAAGGCGGGCGCATCCACGCCATCGATGACGGCGAAGGGCCGCCGGTGGTGCTGATCCATGGGGCCGGGGTCGATCACTCGGACATGGCGATGACCCTCTTGGGGCCGCTCAAGCGCCGCTACCGCGTGCTGGCGGTGGACCGGCCCGGTATCGGACATTCCACCCGCCCGCGCGGCTGGGCCGCCCCCGACGTGCAGGCCCGCATGCTGCACGAGGCGGTGACGGCGCTGGGTATCCGCTTTCCCATCGTCGTCGGCCATTCCTTCGGCGCCGCCGTGGCGATGACCTGGGCGCTGCAATTCCCCGAGGATACGGCCGGTGTTGTGTTCCTGTCGGGCTATGTCTACCCGACGACGCGGCCCGACTTTCTGCCGTTCATGGCTCCGGCGGCGCCGTTGATCGGGCCGGTTCTGGCCCATACCGTCCTGCCGCCGGTGGACCGGCTGATGCTGCCGTTCCTGATGAAACGGGTCTTCGCTCCGCAGCCGGTGCCCGACGGCTTCCGGCATTACTACCCCGCCGACTTCATCCTCCAGCCTTCGCAGTTGATCGCCAACGGCGAGGATATCGCCTCGCTGATCCCCGCCGCAAACCGGCTGTCGCCACACTGGCATGAGGTGGCGGTGCCGGTATGCATCCTGGCCGGCACCGAGGATCGCCTGGTGGCGCCCGAACACCACGCCGTGCGGCTGTCGAACGATATCCCCGACGCCACCTTCCAGCTCTATCCTGGCATCGGCCACATGTTGCACCACTTCCGCACCGGCGACGTGATCGACGCGGTGGACGAGATCGCCGAACGCGCCGACCTGCGCGCCCGCTCCGCCGCCCTGGGCTGGGCGTCAGGGTGATCGCATTTGAAAAAATGTAGTGGCGTGTGAGCACGGCATGGATTTTGTAGAGGGCTTCCCCGTGTTGTGTGGAGAGGGAGAGGCCCATGTCGTGGTTTGGCGTTGCGTTCGACGCCCTGCCCGATCCCCTGACCATCGCCACCTTGGACACCGCCCAGAGCACCGATGGCGCTCACGGCCGGATTAAGGTGCGGCGCGCCTGGATCAGCCACGATCTGGGCTGGCTGCGCGGTCCCAAGACGGCCAAGAACGACCCGGTGCCATTGCCCGACATGGCATGCCTGGGCGTGATCGAGGCCACCGTCGAGCGCGGCGGCAAGACAACCACTCCGGCCGTCGCTCTCACTGCGGGCCAGGCGGCGCAGGTCTTCGGAGGTCAGATCGGGGCGGATCGTCAGGCGGGCATGGCTGCGCTTCGCTCAATGGCGAGTCCCGGCACAGGGAATCATCCCCGATGCTGAACCGCAAGCCACAGCCGCCATGAGTCGGAAATTTCCGGCTCTGGTATTACTTGGCGGCCAGGAGGCCGACCTCGCGATAGAAGCGCTCCGCCCCCGGGTGGAGCGGTACCGCCAAACCTTGCAGCGCGTTGGGTAGAGTGATGCCCCGGCCTTTCGGATGTCCCTCGGCCAGCAGGTGCAGGGTGCTTTCGTGCCACAAGGCGGCGGTAATGCCGTAGGCGAGATCGGCGGGCAACTCGCTGCGCACGACGAACTGCGCTCCCACTCCCAGCGTGCGGGTACCGGGAACGCCCGGATAGGCGTCAGCGTCGATGGTGACCTCGGTGTAATAGGCGAAATTGCCTTTCAGCCGTACAGCCGGCTCGTCATCGAAGGGGATGAGCCGAATCGGCACCCGTGCCGCCAGATCGGTGATCGCCTGCACCGGAAAACCGCCCACCATGAAGAAGGCATCCAGTTCGCCCGCCGCCAGACGGTCGGCAGACGGGCCGGGGCGCAGGTAGAACGGCCTGATCGCCGACTCGGATAGGCCGTAGGCGGCCAGCAGGATGCGGGATTCGACCAATATGCCCGAGCCCTCGTCGCCGAGCGATACCGCCCGACCGGCCAGATCGCGCACGCTCCGGATGGGGCTGTCGGCCCGGACCACCAGATGAACGGCCTCTGTATACAGGTTGGCGACGGCCCGGAGTTCGGCGAAGGGCGGCTTATCGCGGTAGATGCCCTGGCCGACAAAGGCCCAGTGGGCGATGTCGGCCTGTACCAGCGCCGCTTCCAGCCCGCCTGAGCGCAACGCGTTGATGTTTTCCACCGAACCGGAGGTGGCTTGAGCCACCGCGATCAGCCCCGGCACGCCGCAACTGCCGCCGCGCCCGCACGGGCGCGAGCCGGGCGGGTTGGAGATGGCGTTGGACAACAGGCCGCCGATGGGGAAATAGGTGCCGCCGGTGGTGCCGGTGCCGATGCGGAAGAACTTCAGTTCCTGTGCCCAGCCCGTCAACGCGCCCGCCAAGCTCAGCGCCAGCGTGAATGCCAGCGGCAGGCCAAGCCCATGCCGGAGGAAAAGGAGCCACCGCAACGGGAATAGATGAGGGGGCATGGGCATGGCGGATTCGGGCGGGCTGGAGGTGGAACACAAGATAGCCTAGGGCGGTGGCGGGGCAACGAGAATCCCCGTACATCGCAGCCTTTCAGGCTCTAGTGCAGTGACGCATTGATAGGATTCACAAATGGCCGCTGTCATGCGATTCTGAACCGCCCCAGGATGGACGGCCGGGGCCGCTATCTCGACACCATCTTCATGGGGCGGGTCTGGCGATCCGTGAAGTACGAGGACGTCCACCTCAAAGGCTATGCCGACGGCCGCGAGGCGCGGACGGGAATCGGCGAGTGGATCCGATTCTACAACACCCGCCGCCCTCATCGGGCGCTGGGCGACCGGACGCCGCTGGCGGTCTGGCGGGACGGCGTCACCGGCTGCCTCGGAGCGCCGGCTGTGGATAGGACGCAGCGCTTGGGCAACGCGGGCGCGTTGCCCACATACCCACAGCCACAACTGCCGATTAAAATGGTCGGATGAAGGAAACGGAAACGAAGCGGCCTTCCACCTTACCAACCGGCTCCGCTGGTCCTCAGGCTGGGGTCCACTTCACCTCCGAGCAGGCCGAACGACAGGCCGCATAACCCGGGGTCCACTCCGCCGGGGGAAGCTCAGCCGGCGATTTCACCTAATCGGGAATTCGTAACCCAGGAATTCTTGCGTCCTTTGGGTATATTAGTGGCGGAAGAGGTGGGATTCGAACCCACGGAAGGCTTGCACCTTCGCTGGTTTTCAAGACCAGTGCCTTAAACCACTCGGCCACTCTTCCTCAGAAAAAATCCCCGCTTGTGACAATCCAGACCGGTTTTCAAGACCGCTGCCTTAAACCACTCGGCCACCCATCCATTTAGGAATTCTGCGGGATACAGGATGCGGGCCGAGCGGTCAACAGGGCATTGATACTGAAACAGGGCTATCGCATTTGCCCGAGTATGGATCGGGCGAAGTCGTTGGACCATCCTGAGCGTTTGCGCTTGCGGCGCACGGAGATGTCGGGACGGGCGCGTTTGAGCATGTTGAGGGCGGAAGGGAAGGCCGACCGGCTGCCCGATGGTGCGCCATTGCATGCCGGCATGGCACAACCCAACCAGATCGCCATGAGGGCCTTGTCCAGCCGCCCGCCCGAGAGCGGCTCACGCGGGAAGACCTTGACGCCACGGGCCGCCTGGAGATGCTCCAGGTGTGCTTTGACTTCGGCGGTGAAGGGCTCGATCTTTTCCCAAGCGCTCCACGATGCCGGACGCGTCTTGGCTTTGGCAACGGCGGAGCCCATCTCAAACCTGCCCGGTGGTGTTTGGCGGACCACCAAGGGATCGCCGTTCGGAGATCCCCACCCACCGGGCACTCCCTCCCGCACATCTCAAAGGGTGCTATCCGAGCCACAGCCCGGAGGCTCGCCCCTCTGCAAACAGGCCCTCAAACCCTGACGGCGGAAACCACGCTCGGAAAACGTCCGGCGCCCGCCGCTCGTCAAGCCGAATGGCCCCCATCCCATGACTGTTGGAGTTATCCCTCTTGGCACAGAGGGGACAAAATCCGGCCTTCGGGCGGGCGCTTGGAGAGCGCTTCGGATTTGCCTTGCCTCGGAACTAGTATACTAATATGTTATCGCCCGGGCGATGCAGCGGGTTTCTCCCACACCTTGCGATGGCATATCCGCAGCCGACAGACATGTGAGGTTTTCCATGAAAATCACCGTTCGGCACGCATCCCATTCCGATGCCGTCCGAGGGTTTGACACGAAGGCGCTGCGCGACCACTTCCTTGTTCCTTCGTTGTTCGAGGCCGACGATATCGTCCTCACCTACAGCCATGTTGACCGCTTCGTGGTGGGCGGCGCCATGCCGGTTGCCGGGCCACTGAAGCTTGAGTCCGCCAAGGCCATCGGTTCGAAGAATTTCCTGGATCGCCGCGAGTTGGGCATCGTTAACGTCGGCGGCGCCGGACGCGTGACGGTGGATGGGGTGGCGTGCGAGCTGAGCCCGCGCGATTGCCTGTATGTCCCCATGGGCAGCGAGGATGTCCGCTTCGAAAGCTTCGACCGCCAGCAGCCCTCCAAGTTTTACCTGAACAGCACACCGGCACACGCACGTTTCGAAACCATGAAAATCTCCGCCGCGCAGGCGAAACAGGTGCATCTGGGTGATCCGGCGACGTCCAACGAACGGACGATCTTCCAACTGATCCATCCCGATGTCTGCAGCACCGCGCAACTCGTGCTCGGCATGACCGTGTTAAAGCCAAACAACATGTGGAACACCATGCCGTGCCACACGCATGACCGGCGTTGCGAGGTCTATTTCTATTTTGATCTTCCCGACAGCGCCCGCGTCTTCCACCTGATGGGCGAGCCGCAGGAAACCCGGCACATCGTGGTTGCCAACGAGCAGGCGATGATTTCGCCGCCCTGGTCGATCCACAGCGGCGTGGGCACCGCCAGCTACAGCTTCATCTGGGCGATGGGCGGCGACAACCAGGATTTCACCGACATGGACCCGGTGTCCATGGAGACCCTGCACTAAGGACCCGGCGATGTCCCACCCCTTCGACCTCAGCGGCCGTGTGGCGCTTGTCACCGGGGCCAACACCGGCATCGGCCAAGCCATCGCCGCAGCCCTGGCGCAAGCCGGTGCCGACGTCGCCGTGGCGGGGCGCACGCCACCGATCGAAACCCGTCGCCTCGTCGAGGACACCGGCCGCCGCTTTCACGCCATCATCGCCGATCTCTCCGCCATCGAGCCGGTGGGGCGCATCGTCGACGAGGCGGTGGGGTGGCTGGGCCATCTCGACATCCTGGTCAACAACGCCGGCGTCATCCGCCGCGCCGACGCGCTGGACTTCACCGAGGCCGACTGGGACGCGGTGATGGACGTGAACCTGAAGTCGGTGTTCTTCCTGTGCCAAGCCTTCGGCCGCTACGCCATCGGCGAAGGACGTAAGGGTAAAATCATCAACATCGCCTCCATGCTGTCCTTCCAGGGCGGCATCCGCGTGCCCTCCTACACTGCCGCGAAAAGCGGTGTGGCCGGCATCACGCGCCTCTTGGCGTGCGAGTGGGCCGCCAAGGGCATCAACGTCAACGCCATCGCCCCGGGCTACGTCGCCACCAACAACACCGCGGCGCTGCGCGCCGACGAGAAGCGCAACACCGAGATCCTCGGCCGCATCCCCGCCGGGCGGTGGAGCAAGCCGTCCGACCTGGGTGGGCCGGCGGTGTTCCTGGCGTCCGACGCCTCCGACTACGTCCACGGCGCCATCCTGCCGGTGGACGGCGGCTGGCTGGTCCGCTGAAAGGAGCGCGAACCATGAGCACCGACGCCTTCATCAAGGACGACGCGGGCGCGTGGGAGGTGCTGGGCGGCGGCATCCGCCGCAAGATCCTCGGTTACAACGCCACCATGATGATGACGCGCGTCGCCTTCGAGGCGGGTGCCGTCGGCGCGCCGCACCGCCACCCGCACCACCAGTGCGCGGTAGTGGAGAGCGGCGTCTTCGACGTCACCATCGAGGACCGCACCCGGCGGCTGGCGGCCGGGGACGGCTACATCGTGCCACCCAACGTTTTGCATGGAGTGGTCGCCGTCGAGCCCGGTGTTCTGCTCGATGTTTTCACACCGCCGCGCGAGGACTTCCTGGCATAGCCACCCGCCATAAACCGACACAGCCCCGACAGCGCGGAGGAACCGCGCCGCACGGCGCTACCCGAGCCCAACAGGAGGATTTCCCATGAAGACGTCTTTGCGATCGATCCGCAACGCCCTGCTTGCAGCCTGCGCCGTCGGCGCATTTCTCGCTTCCCCGGTGGCAGCGCGCGATTTCCGCTCGGCGGATATCCATCCGGCCGACTACCCGACCGTCGAGGCGGTCAAGGAAATGGGCAAGCTGTTGGCGGCGCGCTCCAACGGCAAGCTGGGCGTCAAGGTCTTCCCGAACGGCGCGCTCGGCAACGAGCGCGACACCATCGAGCAACTGAAACTCGGCGGTCTCGACATGATGCGCACCAACGTGACGCCGCTGAACAATGTGGTGCCGGAGACGTTGGTGATCTCCCTGCCGTTCATCTTCCGCTCCACCGAACACATGCGCACCGTCCTCGACGGTCCCATCGGCGACGAGATTCTGGCCGCCATGGAGTCCCAGGGGCTGGTGGGTCTGGCGTTCTACGATAGCGGTGCGCGCTCCATCTACACGGTCGACAAGCCGGTCAAGACGCTCGCCGACCTGAAGGGCGCCAAGATTCGCGTCCAGCAGTCCGACCTGACGGTCGCCATGGTCCAGGCGCTGGGCGCCAGCCCGACGCCGATGCCCTACGGCGAGGTCTATACCGCGCTGAAGACCGGTATCGTCGATGCCGCCGAGAACAACTACCCGTCCTACGAGTCCTCCCGCCATTTCGAGGCGGCCAAGTTCTACTCGCTGACCCAGCACTCCATGGCGCCCGAGGTGCTTCTGTTCTCCAAGCCGATCTGGGACCGGCTGTCCAAGGATGACCAGACGCTGATCCGTCAGGCGGCGAAGGAGTCGGTGGCGCACATGCGCAAGCTCTGGGATGAGCGCGAGGCGAAGGCGAAGGATACCGTCGTCAAGGCCGGTGTCCAGATCGGCGAAGTGGCGAACAAGCAGGAATTCATCGACGCGATGAAGCCCGTCTACGACAAGTTCGCGAACACGCCGAGGCTCCAGACCCTCGTCAAGCGCATCCAGGAAACCAAGTAACCGGCGCGGTGCGCGGCGCCGTCCAATCCCGGCGGCGCCGCGTCATCCGCGGGAAGGCAGCATCATGGACATCGAGATGCAATCGGCCACCGCGTATCCGGCCCAAACGGCAAGTGTGCTGAGCCGCGTGAACCTGGCATTGGCCCGCGCTGGCATGTGCGTCGCGATGGTGGGCCTGCTCGCCATCGTCGCGGTCGTATTTTATCAGGTTTTCGGCCGCTATGTGCTCAACCAATCCCCCACCTGGGCGGAAAGCCTGGCCATCGTGCTCATCCTGTATGTCACGCTGATCGGCGCCGCCGTGGGCGTGCGCGATGCCGGCCATATCGGGCTGGAGACACTGCTCGTCCTGTTGCCCGACGGGCCGCGCCATAAGCTGGAAATCGTGATCTACGTCCTGGTTGCCCTGTTCGGGGCCGCCATGGCCTACAACGGCTGGCTGCTCGGACAGTCGGTCGCCCCCTACACCATCCCCAACCTGCACGTCTCCGAAGCGGTGCGCTACATCCCGCTCGCACTCTCCGGCGCGCTCATCGTGCTGTTCTCCCTTGAGCACATCATCGCCCTGATCAAGGGCGAGGAAGTGGAGCCGTCATGGAACTGACCATTCTCTCCGTCACCTTCTTCGGCTTCCTCGTCCTCGGGGTTCCCGTCGCCTTCGCCATCGGGCTGTCGGCCCTGTGCACCATCCTGTACGAGGGGCTGCCCGTCGCCGTCGTCTTCCAGCAGATGATGTCGGGGATGAACGTCTTCTCGTTCCTTGCCATTCCCTTCTTCATCTTCTCGGGCGAGTTGATGCTGCACGGCGGCGTCGCCGACAAGATCGTCGCCGCGGCCAAGAGCATGGTCGGCCACATCCGCGGCGGGCTGGGCATGTCCAACGTGGTGGCATGCACGCTGTTCGGCGGTGTGGCCGGTTCGCCGGTCGCCGACGTGTCGGCCATGGGGGCGGTGATGATCCCCATGATGAAGCGGGAAGGCTATCATGCCGACTATGCCGTCAATGTGACGACACACGCGGCCCTGGTGGGCGCCCTGATGCCCACCAGCCACAACATGATCATCTACGCGCTGGCGGCGGGCGGCAAGGCATCCATCGGTTCGCTGATCGCGGCGGGCATCATGCCGGCCCTTTTGCTGATGGTCAGTAACCTGGGCGCCGCCTACTTGGTCGCCGTCAAGCGCGGCTATCCGGCCGGCAGCTTCCCGGGCTGGGCAATCGCCGGTCGCACCCTGGCCGCCGCCCTGCCCGGACTGCTGATCGTGGTGATCATCCTGACCGGCATCATCTCCGGCGTGTTCACCGCCACGGAGTCGGCGTCCATCGCCGTGGTCTACGCAACCCTGCTGACCTTCTTCGTCTACCGCACCATGACGTGGGAGAACTTCGTGAAGGCGGCAGCCAAGACGGTGAAAACCACCGGCGTGGTCCTGATGCTGATCGGTGTGTCCACGATGTTCCAGTACATCATGGGCCTCTATTCGGTGGCCGACCTGACCGGCGAACTGCTGGCTCAGATATCGACCAACCCCTGGGTCATCTTCCTGCTGATCAACATCATCCTGTTCCTGCTCGGCACCTTCATGGACATGGCGAGCACGATCCTGATCTGCACGCCCATCTTCCTGCCCATCGCCATGCACTACGGCATGGACCCGGTGCAGTTCGGCATCGTCATGCTGATCAACTGCGCGCTGGGCCTGAACACGCCGCCGGTCGGCACGACGCAGTTCATCGGCTGCGCCATCGGCGAGGTGTCGGTGGGCGAGGTGATGCGCTCCATCACCCCGTTCTACGGCGCGCTGTTCCTGTCCCTGCTGCTCGTCACCTACGTGCCGGCGTTCTCGCTGTGGCTGCCGCGCCTTCTGATGCACTGATTTGTAAAGGTTCGCGGGGCGCCGCATCCTGGCTGCCCCGCGTCAATGGAGATAGAATATGGATTCCGTCGACCTCTGGTCCCAACTTGTGGCCCTCGGTCAGGTCATCGTCATCGACCTCGTGCTGGCCGGCGATAACGCCATCGTGGTCGGCATGGCGGCGGCCAGCGTGCCGCTGGAACAGCGCCGCAGGGTGATCTTCTGGGGCATCGGCGCGGCCATCGGCCTGCGCATCCTCTTCGCGCTGCTGACCACTCAGTTGCTTGCCATCATCGGCCTGACGCTGGCCGGCGGCGTGCTGCTGCTGTGGGTGTGCTGGAAGATGTTCCGCGAGTTGCACGGCGGCGGCAAGGACGAGGTCGCCCCCGACGAGGCCCTCGACGCGCCCGACGTGCCGCCGACCGGCACCGGCGTGGGTGGCGCGGCTGTTGCCGCCGTGGCGACCACGACGGTCGGCGCTGCCGTCTGGCAGATCACGGTGGCCGACGTGTCGATGTCGCTCGACAATGTGCTGGCGGTGGCCGGGGCCGCCAAGGATCACCCGACCATCCTGGTGATCGGCCTGTTGCTGTCGGTGGCGCTGATGGGGGCGGTGGCCAACATGATCGCCCACCTGCTGCACAAGCACCGGTGGATCGGCTGGGGCGGCCTTCTTGTCATCACCTACGTCGCCCTGGACATGATCTGGCGCGGTTCCAACGAGGTTCTCGCCCACACCGCCTGGCTGTCGTAAAGGCACGGCGCTTGCCAGCGCCGTGCCTTACCCTCAATCCCGCAACGAACCGACAAAGACGCCGACCGCCTTCCGGCAGAGCGCCGCCAGATACAGCGCACGGTCACGTTCAGCCCTGCGCTCGATGGCCCGGCGTTCTTTTTCGGAAGGCAGTTGGGCGGCAATCGATACGGTGTTCATGAAAAACCTCCTCTGGTTCGAGAAGGCGTCCCTCCCGGCCCTTATTGGTGCGTGGGCCTAGGAGATGGATATTAGGTCAGCAGACACGACCTAACAGCCGAAATTGCTGCATTGCAGCATCGCAGGAATGACGCTTCTCCGGTCAGCCCGCCTCGTCCTCCGACGTCGAGAAGTACAACGGGTTGGCCTTCTGGGCTTCGACGATGGTGACCTGCAAGTCATCGAGGTGCGCGGTGAGCGCCTTGACCGCGCGGTCGGGATCGCGACCGGCAATGGCGTCTACCACGGCCTCGTGTTCTTCGATCACCCGGCCCATGCGGCCGCGCAACGGCAGGGTCAGGCGCCGGTAGCGATCCACCTGTACCTTGACCTGCTGGATGACAGTCCAGAAGCCGGGATAGCCGGCGGTTTCGGCGAGCAGCGCATGGAATTCCTCGTCCGCGTGGTGAAAGCCGTTCTGGTCGCCCTTGGCCTCCATCTCCCGCTGGAGTTCGAGACAGGCGCGCAGCCGTGCAACCTGACTGCGCGTGGCGCGTTCGGCGGCATAGCGTACCGTCGCCTCTTCGAGAACCCGGCGGATGGTGATCGCCTCGGGCAGTGCTCCCAGCGGAATGCGCGAGACGAAGGTGCCGGATTGGGGAAAGATCTCGATCAGCCCCTCGTCGGCCAGCTTCAGCACGGCCTCGCGCACCGGCGTGCGGCTGACGCCGAACGCCTCGGCGATCTGTTTTTCGGCAATCGCCTCTCCCGGCTTGCGGCGCAGGGAGAGAATGTCGTTGCGCAGGTCGCGATAGATGCTGGCGGCGACAGTGGCGCCCCGCTGAGCCGGCCGCGCGACCGGCTTGCGCGCGCCGCGTCGGCGGAGCGGTTGCGTGGCGGGAACGGCCTGTTCGGTATCCGAAACCATGGTCTGTGCAGCTTTTGTCAACACCGGCTCCCGGGAATGGCGGAGGACCACCGCCCGACGGGAACGCCCCGTCCATTGCTGGCACGATGATGCTTAGCGAATGTTAATATACTAATGCGCCTTGGCGAGCGTCAAACACCATGGCGAGGTGCCCGCCCCAAGCTTGAACGTAAAATTAATATACTAGTATAATTATATAGCCTTTAGCCCTGGACAAACCAGCAAGGAACAACGCGATGGAACGCAAGCGCATCGCTCTCGTGGCGCATGACGCCCGAAAAGGCGCTCTGATCGCGTGGATCGGCGCGCACCTCCACCTCCTCGCCGGGCACGCTTTCCGGGCGACCGGCACAACCGGCCGGCGGGTCAAGGACGCACACCCGGAGCTTGATGTAACCCCGCTGAAAAGCGGCCCTCTCGGTGGCGATCAGCAGATCGGCGCGATGATTACCCAAGGAGAGATCGATCTGCTGGTGTTCTTCGTGGACCCCATGACCGCCCAGCCGCACGATGTGGACGTCAAGGCGCTGACCCGGCTGGCGACGCTGTACAACATTCCCATGGCCTGCAACGAGGCGACCGCCGACATGCTGATCGCCTCGCCATTGTTCTCAAACGGCTACAAGCCCCGGCCCGCCGACTTCCAAAGCTACGAAGGCCGCCCGGCATGACGGAAGGGGCTTGCAATCCATTCTGATATATTAGTATATCTAGCCATCCGCACGATTGACCCTTCGGAGACAGCCAATGCTCCACCCCGACCGCCTTTTCCCGAGCGACCCGATACAGCGGGCCATCGCGCGCCGGCTGTATGCCGAAGTGCGCGATCTGCCGATCCTCAGCCCGCACGGCCACACCGATCCGGCGTGGTTCGCCGGGAACGAGCCGTTCCCCGATCCGGCCACCCTGTTCGTCAAGCCCGACCACTACGCCTTCCGCATGCTTTACAGCCAGGGCCTGCCGCTGGAGAGCCTGGGCGTGCCCCGCCGGGACGGCGGCGCGGTCGAAACCGACTCCCGCACCATCTGGCGCCTGCTCGCCCAGCACTGGCACCTGTTCCGCGGCACTCCCACCCGCCTGTGGCTTGAGCACGCATTCGAGTCCGTGTTCGGCGTCACCGAGCGTCTGAGCCCCGCCACCGCCGACCGCATCTACGACCAGATCGAGGCGTGCCTGGGCAAGCCGGAGTTCCGCCCCCGCGCCCTGTTCGAGCGCTTCAACATCGAAGTCCTCGCCACCACCGAATCTCCGCTCGACCCGCTGGAACACCACCAGACCATCCGCGACAGCGGCTGGAAGGGCCGGGTGATCACCGCCTTCCGCCCCGATCCGGTGGTCGATCCGGAGTTCGAGGGTTTCCAGGCCAACGTCGAGGCGCTGGGCGCCATCACCGGCGAGAACACCACCACCTGGACCGGCTATCTGGCCGCCCTGGTGAACCGCCGGCGCTATTTCAAGGAGTCCGGCGCCACCTCCACCGACCACGGCCACCCCACCGCCGTGACGGCCGACCTGGGCGCGGACGAGGCGGCCAAGCTGTTCGACAAGGTCCTGCGCGGCGCCTTGACCCCGCCGGAGGCCGAGCTGTTCCGGGGCCAGATGCTGACCGAGATGGCCCGCATGAGCCTGGACGACGGGCTGGTCATGCAGATCCATCCTGGCTCGTTCCGCAACTACAATCCCGTGGTGTTCGAGCGATTCGGCCGCGACAAGGGCGCCGATATCCCGAGCCAGACCGAGTACGTCCGGGCGCTCAAGCCGCTGCTCGACCGCTTCGGCAACGAGCGCGACCTGACCATCATTCTCTTCACCCTGGACGAAACCAGCTACAGCCGCGAACTGGCACCGCTGGCCGGTCATTACCCCGCGCTGCGCCTGGGTCCGTCGTGGTGGTTCCACGACAGCCCGGAGGGGATGCGCCGCTTCCGCGAAATGGTCACGGAAACCGCCGGCTTCTACAACACCGTGGGCTTCAACGACGACACCCGCGCCTTCTGCTCGATCCCGGCGCGGCACGACGTGGCGCGGCGGATCGACTGCGGCTTCCTCGCCCGTCTGGTCGCCGAGCACCGGCTGGACGAGGACGAGGCGCGCGAGTTGGCGGTGGATCTCACCTACAACCTCGCCAAGAAGGCCTACAAGCTCTGACCCCTGGGAAAAGGAAGCCCGCCATGGCATCGCTGACCATCCGGCTGCATCCCGCCGACGACGTCGTTGTCGCCGGCGTCGATCTGGCGCCGGGCACGCCGCTGCCCGGAACGGACGTGGTGTGCCGGACACCCGTCCCCGCCGGCCACAAGGTGGCGGTGCGGGCCATCACCGCCGGCAAACCCGTGCGCAAGTACAATCAGGTCATCGGTTTCGCTTCCGCACCGATCGAGGCGGGCGAGCACGTCCACGTCCATAACCTGGGCATGGGCGAGAGCTTCGCCCGCGACCTCGCCTTCGGTGCCGACGCCCACCCGACCGACTTCGTACCGGAGGCGGAACGTGCCACCTTCCAGGGCATCGTCCGGCCCGATGGCCGGGTGGCGACGCGCAACTACATCGGCGTGCTGACCTCGGTGAACTGCTCGGCCACCGCCGCGCGGATGATCGCCGACCAGTTCCGCGCCCGCGATCTCGCCGATTTTCCCAACGTGGACGGCGTGGTGGCGCTGACGCATGGCTCCGGCTGCGGCATGGGCGCTCAGGGCGAGGCCATCGACATGCTGCGCCGGACCATCGCCGGCTACGCCCGTCACCCCAACTTCGCCGCCGTGCTGCTCATCGGCCTCGGCTGCGAGGTCAATCAGATCGACCGCCTCATCGAGGCCGAGGGTCTGGAGGTTGGCGAAACCCTGCATACCCTGTCGATCCAGGACCTGGGCGGCACCCCGGCCGCCGTGCGCGAGGGCGTGCGCCGTATCCAGGCGCTGCTGCCCAAGGTCAACGACGTGAAGCGGCAGACCGTGCCGGCCGGCCATCTGACGCTGGCGCTGCAATGCGGCGGCTCCGACGGCTATTCGGGTATCACCGCCAACCCGGCGCTGGGTCATGCCGTGGACCTGCTGGTACGGCACGGCGGCACCGCCGTGCTGTCCGAGACACCGGAGGTCTACGGGGCCGAGCATCTGCTGACCCGCCGCGCCGTCAGCCGCGAGGTCGGCGAAAAGCTGGTCGAGCGCATCCGCTGGTGGGAGGAGTAC
>Ga0196976_1000644_pt1 | contig 20863 bp, 12 predicted proteins | sample S3v_513CmetaG_FD_148644 | JGI IMG/M metagenome (GOLD analysis project Ga0196976, IMG submission 148644) | Soil microbial communities from Anza Borrego desert, Southern California, United States - S3+v_5-13C | ecosystem: Environmental > Terrestrial > Soil > Desert | place: USA: California...
GCTACGAGCTGCAGTCGATCGCCGGCACGGCCATCCGCTGGCGGCAGCCGTCGACGATCCTGCCGTTCGACGCGGCGCTGCGCGCGGTGATGGCCACCATCGAAGAGCTGTTCGCGGCGCGCCTGGCGCGGCTGGAAGCCGCGCATCTGCCGTCGCGCGTCCGGTCGCTGCTCTGGATCGCATGCGCGTCGCCCGTGCTGCGCGCGGTCGGCTTCGACGCCCCGGAGCAGGACGCCGTGGAGCGCCGTCTGCGCGCGCTGTTGCCGGCGGCCGCTCCTCAACCCATCGCTGCCTTCGAGCTCGCATCGTGACGTCACTGGCCGACTACTGGGATCAGCGGGGACGCGACTTCGGCGGTCGCGGGGCCGGCCTGCGCGCGGTCTGCTCGTACGGGATGCCGTCGTTCTACAACGGCTACATCCACCTGACGCAGCAGCTCGCGCTCGCGCCGTACCTGCGCGTGGCGCCGGGCACCGAGGTGCTCGACCTCGGCTGCGGCATCGGGCGCTGGTCGCAGCAGCTCGCGCGCCGCGGCGCGCGCGTGGTCGGAGTCGATCTCGCGCCGTCGATGATCGATGAGGCGAGGAAGCGGACGGCCGCCGAGGCGCTCGATGTCGACTACCGCGTCGGCGACCTGCGCACGCTCGCCCTCGGACGGACGTTCGATCTCGTCCTCGCCGTGACCGTGCTCCAGCACATCCTCGATGACGCTGCATTCGCCCGTGCCGCGGCCAACGTGGCGCGGCATCTCGCACCGCGCGGCCGGGCGGTGCTGCTGGAGGCGGCGCCGTCGCGGCCGAATGCCTCGTGCGACACGGCGGTCTTCCGCGCGCGGACGGCCGGGCAGTATCTCGACGCGTTCCGCGCCGCGGGATTGCGCGCGGTGCGCGTCACCGGCGTCGATCCCGCCCCGTTCAAGACGCGCGTGCTGCCGCGCTACCGGACGTTGCCGCCGCTCGCGGCGAAAACGGCCATGTTCGCCGCGACCGCGTTGTCGCTGCCGGTGGACGCGCTATTCGGCCGGCGTCTGACCGGCGCGTCGTGGCACAAGGTCTTTCTGCTGGAACACGATGGCTGAGACGCGGTACGGGGCGCTCGCGGCGTTCATCGCGGCGCCGCTGCTCATCGCCCTCACGGCGAGCCGGTCGGAGTCGCTCCGCCCGCTGCCGCCCGAGCTGCGCGCCGACGCCGCGCTCGAAGTCATCAGCGGCCGCGACTCCGGCGGCGGCACGCTCCGCGAAGCCATCACCGCGGCGGCCCGCCATTCGGGACGCGTGCGCATCGTCGTCCGGCCGACGCGCATCACGCTGCTCTCCCCCCTCCCTCCGCTCGTCAACGCCGATGGCATCGTGGTCGACGCCATGGAGTCGCGCTGCGAGCTGGACGCCGCGAACATCGGCGACATCCCGGCGCTGCAGATCACCTCGCCGAACACCACCATCTCCGGCCTCCGCGTCCGCAATGCCCGCGACGCGGCGATTCTCGTCCGCGCGCCGCGGGCGACGATCCGCGACGTGGCGGTCCGCGACTCGGCGGACGGGATCGTGCTCGCCGGCGCGCCGGACAGCGTCGTCGAGCGGTCGACGTTCGAGCGCAACGGCAACGGCGTGCGCATCGAGGGAAACTCGCCGCGCGCGGCGATCCGCGGCTGCACGTTCCGCAATCACGACGGCGCCGCGATCTGGGCGGTCAGCAGCGCGCGGAGCGACGCGCCGGTGCTGCGCATCGAGAACAACGCCTTCCGCGACGACAGGATCTCGATCGTGGTCGTGAACCTCGGCGCCACCATCGCCAGGAACGACATTCGCGGCGCGGTGGAGAACGGCGTCTATCTCATGCAGAGCCGCTCGGCGGTCCGCTCCAACCGCATTCTCGGCGGCGCGGCCGGCGGCCTCCTCGCCGACCGCGCGGACAACGTGCGGGTCGAGCAGAACGAGATCGATCACAACGCCTCGGTCGGCATCATGGTCCGCTCCTCCCGCAACGCCGGCGTGCGGCGCAACGTCGTCTACGCCAATGGCTACGGCATCGCCAGCATCTTCGGCGACCGCGGCGCGCCGAACGTCATCGCCGAGAATCTGGTCATGAACCACCGCGTCGACGGCGTCTTCATCGTCGGCAGCTCTCCGCTGCTGCGCGCGAACCGGCTGTTGCAGAACGGCGGCGCCGCGGCCCGCGTCCTCGACTTCGTGCCGTGGATCGGACCGCGCATCGACTCCGACCCGCGCTTCGACGCGAACACGCTCACCGGCAACGCCCTCAATGCGGCCGTCCACGGCGAATACCGCCCGAAGCCCCAGCGGGAGAGCCGATGACGCCGCCGCCGGGCCTGGAGACGCTGCGCGCGCAGACGCGCTGGCTGGCGCAGGTCGTGGCCGGCACGATGGTGCTGATGTTCGCCGCGGCGACGTTACCGTGGCTGCTGCGGATGATCGAAGTCGAGCTCGCGCCGCTCGCCTGGACGATGACCGCGTACGCGGCCACACATGCGGCGCTGCGGATCGCGGCCGATCGTGTCCGCCCGCGCGCGGTGATGCTGCGGCTGCTGTACGCGGTGCCCCTCCTCGGCGTCGGGTTCATGGCCGTGCTCTGGCACTACGGCGGGGGGATCGGACACCCGGCGCTGGCATTGCCGATGGTCCTGCCGGTGCTCGCGGCCGGCGCGCTGCCGCGCGTCCGGTTCGCCTACGACGTGGCGCTCTACTCGGTCTTCGTCCTGGTCGCGACGGTGATGACCACCTCGCCCGATTTCGGCTGGTACGTGACGCAGCTCGGCGTCCCCGGGGCGGCCATCGGCCGCGTGGCGGGAGAAGAGCCGGCGCTGCGCGATCCGTTCCCCGGCGCGACGACCACCCCCGCGGCGGCGTTCCTCTTCGTGGCCACGTTCGCGGTCGTGCAGGTCGCGGCGGCCGCCGTGGCCACGCGCGTGGTGGCGTTCGTGCGCCGGCGCGAGGAGCTGACGGAGCGCATCGCCACATCGCACGACGGCACGCTGCCCCTCGTCGCGGCCGAGAGCATGCCCGCGGCCACCGTCCTGGTGATCGCCGCCACCGGCCAGATCGTGCAGGCCTCGAAACGCTTCCTGCAGCAGATGCTGCTGCACAACGAGCCGGTCGTCGGACGCGAGCTGTTCGAGGTCGTCCGCTTCCACGACGAGGGCGCGGTGCGCGCACTCCTCGCCGACGGAGGGGCGCTCCTTTCCTGCCGGTTCGCCATCGGAGCGGAGGAGCGGGTCGCGGAGGTGCTGGCGGAGACGTTCGAGCACGACGGGGTGATGTACGCGAATGTGGTCCTGCGCGACGAGGAGGAGGAGTGACCCGCCCTGTCATCCTGAGCCGCGCAGACGGCGAAGGACCCCCTGCCGACGGAACGGGAGTCGTGCATCGGAGGGGGATCCTTCGCTGCGCTCAGGATGACAGGTGGGCGTTCGTCATCGCCGCACTCCTGCTTTTGTCGATGACCGTGCACGCCCAGGACGCCCTCGTCGTCGGCGCCAGCGCCGACCGCCTGGACAGCGGCGACGGCGGCGGCGTGTCCCTGCTCTGGATCCACCCGCGCGCCGGCAACACGCTCACCGCCGGCGCCGCGTTCTTCACACTGGCCGGGACGCGATGGACCTACGCCACGCTCGGCGGCACGCTGCGCGCCGGCGCGCGTACCACGTTCAACGCCGAGGCGAGCCTCGGGCGTGGCGACGACGACGCGGGCGACTTCCGTTACCTGCTCGTGCGCGGCGGCGTCACGCGCGAGTTGCTCCCGAGGCGGCTCTACGGGGAAGGGGAGTGGCTGCAGGCGGATGTGGCGCGACGGCAGAACGGCATCGCCCGCATCGGCGCCACGTACCTGCCGCTGCCGCTGCTCACGTTGCGCGGCTCGCTCTATCAGTCGATCGCCGGCGACGACGACACCACGCTGGTCACCGTGCGCGGCGACTACGATCTCGGGCGCGCCATCGCCATCGCGGGCGTTTCCGCCGGCCGCGCCACGCCGGTGTTGCTGCAGCAGGGCGGCGGCGGGGAAACGCGCGTGCGCGAGGCGTTCGCCGGCATCAGCATGCGCGGATGGACGATCGTGGCCACGGTGGGAGAGGATCGGCAGCGATTGTCCGTCAGTTGGCGCATTCCGATGGGGGCGCGATGAGCGAGCCGGCCGTCCGCACGCCGCGGCGCGTGCTCGTCACGGCGCTGGTGGCATTCGCGCTCGCGGCCGGCGTGGGGAGTGCCTTCATCCGCCTGACGGATCGCCGCGGCATCGAACAGCGCCGGCAGGCGGCCGCGGATGCCGCGGCCGCGACGTCGCTGCGCATCGAGCGGCAGATCGACGCCGCGCTCGGCGCCGCCGCGACGGCCGCCGCGCTCGTCCGCGCCTCGGGGGAGACGGACCTGCGCGACGTGGCCGAGGCGGCACGGCGCGGCGGGGTGACGAGCGTCGAGCTGCTCCCCGCGCTGCCGGTACCTCCCGGTGTTCGCGAGCTGCTCGTCCTCGCCACGCCGCAGCAGTTGCGCGCCTGCGTGCGCGTCGCGCCGTCGGATCCGCGCTTCGCCGCGGCGATCCTCCCCGTGCAGGAACTGCTCGGCCGCAGCGGCATCGCGGACCTCGGCAACGACTACGACTATCGCCTCGTCGCCGCCGACGCCGGCTCGGGACGCTCCGTCGTCATCGCCCGCTCGTCGCCGCTGGAGCTCGCCGATCCGGTGCGCGCGTCGTTTGCCGTGCCGCAGGGACGCTGGACGCTCGAGGTCGTGCGCCGCTCCGGGTGGCGGATGCGGGGAGAACGGACGCGCGAGATCGCCCTCGTGCTGATCGGCAGCGTGCTCTTCGCCCTGTTCGTCTACGACCTGCTGCGGCGCCCCTACGTGCTCGAGCGCGAAGTCGAGCTGCGCACGCGGAAAATCGCCGAGACGAACCGGCGCCTTACCGCCGAGATCGAACAGCGCGAGCGCGCGGAAGAGCAGGTGCTCCACGAGGCCACGCACGACCGTCTCACCGCGCTGCCGAACCGCGTCTACCTGCGCGACCGCATCGCGCGCTCGCTCTCCCGCGCCCGCGGGGAAGACGCCGTCGGCTTCGGCGTGCTGGTCATCGACATCGACCGCTTCACCGACGTCAACAACGCCCTCGGGCACCACGTCGGCGACGAGCTGCTCACGCTCGCCGGCCGCCGCCTGCAGAGCTGCATCCGCTTCGGCGACGTCCTCGCGCGCGTCGGAGGCGACGAGTTCGCGATCCTCGCCCTGGCGGTCGACCCGGGGGAGATCACCGGCGTGGCCCGCCGCGCGCACGAGGCGCTGGAAGTGCCGTTCGAGGTCAGCGGCCACCGCGTGCAGATGTCGGGGAGCATCGGCATCGCCCTGAGCGCGAGCGGCTACACGGCGGCGGACGAGCTGCTGCGCGACGCCTACCTCGCCGTCCACCGCGCGCGGCAGCAGGGCGGCGCCTCGCACGTGCTGTTCGATCCGAAAATGCACGAGCAGGCCGCGGCCGCACAGCAGATCGAGACGGAGCTGCGCGCCGCGCTGGCCGGCAACGAGCTGCGCACGTACTTCCAGCCGATCGTGTCGCTGCAGACCGGCCGCATCACCGGATTCGAGGCGCTGGTGCGCTGGGTCAGCCCGAAGCGCGGCTTCGTCTCGCCGGCGGCGTTCATCCCCGTCGCCGTGTCCACGGGCCTCATCATCCCGCTCGACCAGTGGATGATGCGCGAGGCCGCGCGGCAGGTGCACGAGTGGAACACACGCCTGCAGCTCGACCCGCCGCTCACGGTCAGCGTCAACGTTTCCGGCCGCCGCCTCGGCCAGAAGGAGCTGATCGACGACGTCGCCTCGACGCTGCGCGACACCGGCATCGACACGCGCTCGCTGCGCCTCGAGATCACCGAGGGAGAGATGATGCAGCGGCCCGAGGAGGTGCTGGCCATCCTCACCGAGCTGAAACGGATGAACATCACCCTGCTGGTCGACGACTTCGGCACCGGCTACTCATCGCTCAGCTACCTGCACAGCTTCCCGATCGACATCGTCAAGATCGACCAGTCGTTCGTCCGCCGGATGTTCGAGAACGCCAAGGACGAGGAGATCGTGCGCGCCGTGATCAACCTCAGCGCCACGCTCGGCCTGCGCGTCATCGCCGAGGGAATCGAGACCGCCGGGCACCTCGCCCGCCTGCGCGAGCTCGGCTGCGACTACGGGCAGGGATACTTTTTCTCCAAGCCGGTCGACGCTGCCGCGATCGAGACGCTGCTGGCAGCCGGCACGGTGTGGTGACGTCGCGAACGATCCGGCCGTTGCGCCGCCGGTCGCAATCAGGAAGATCCCTCCACCGTCCATCCATCGGCGATCCGGCCCAGGAGTCCCGTCCAGTTCACGCCCGCGGAGTCATTGCCCAGCCGCACCAGCACGAGGCGCTTGTCGGGACTGACGTAGATCCTCTGGCCGAAGTGGCCGTTGGCGTAGAAGTCGGGGCGCGTGCGTCCTTCCCTGAAGGCGCCCCACCAGAGCTTGCGGTGGAACCCGTCGTCGAAGCGATTCGGCGCGCCGGCGGGAGGAGGCGTGGTGGTGGCGGCCACCCAGCCGGCGGGGATGACCTGCCGCGAACCGGCCTGGCCGGCATTCAGGTAGAGCAATCCGAACCGCGCCAGATCGACCGCGCGGGCGACGAAGCCGCTCTCGGTCTTCTCCAGTCCGGCGTCTCCGCGGTCCACATTCCAGAGTGCGCCATACGCCGCCCCCATCGGCTGCCACAGCCGTTCCTGCGCGTACCGGGACAACGTCATTGCCGGGTCTTTGCGTCGCAGGGCGCGCTCGAGCACGTACCCGAGCAACAGCGGGCTCAGTTCCTCCGCCTCGAATTTCGTCCCGGGGGGACGCACCAGTTTTGCCCGCTCGAGGAAGCCTCTCACGTCCGGCGTGTAATACATCCTGGGCTGTTCTTTCCACGGGGCATTGCCCCGGCGATAGAGAAAACCGCTGACGTTGTCGGCCAGTTGTTCGACCGTCAGCGCGGCAACCGCGGGGTTGTCTTTCAGGGGGACGTGCATGCCGGCCGTGTCGCCCCTCGAGAGCAGGCCCTCCGCCTCCGCGACCCCGACGAGGGCGGAGAGGACGGACTTGGAGATCGAGAAGCTCTTGAACAGGGAGTCGCGCGTGTGGCCCTGGTAGTAACGCTCATCGACGAGACGGCCGTTATGGACGACGAGCAGCGCGGTCGTGCCATGGCCGCTCATGAACGCATCGAGCTCGGCCTCGGTCGTGAGCCGGCCGTCCTGCACGGCGAGCGGCATGCGGGTGATCCACGCGCCATCGGGAGCCGCCGGCAGCGGCAGTGGCCGTTCGGCGGGCGCGATCGGGCGGGAGGGGAGCGCCCGGTAATCTTCGACGTCGATCTGACGCAGCAGCACCAGACGGCGGACGTAGGTGCTGCAACCAAGCGCGGCGAGGAGCGTGAGCGGCAGGAGAAAAAGGAGGAGGCGGGTTCGTGACATTGGTGGAGACCTCTGATAACTTGACGCTGTCAGGTCGAATGTAACCGTGATGCCTGACGCTGTCAAGTTATCGATGCCGCGTCCCAGATCGAACCTCGAGGAGCTGCTGCTCACGACCGCCGCGGAGCTCATTGCCACGGAAGGGGTGGACTCGCTCTCCCTCCGGGAGCTGGGGCGGCGCGCGGGCGTTTCGCGCGCCGCTCCGTATCACTACTTCACGGACAAAGCGGAGCTGATCGCGCGCGTGGGCGCGCTCGGCTTTCGCCGCCTGGGGGAGCGCATCGGCGCCGCGGCGGAGGTATCCGTCGACCCGCTGATCCGGCTGCGCGACGGGCTGCTTGCCTACATCGAATTCGCGCGGGCCGAGCCGCACTTTTTCCAGCTCATGTTCTCCGGGGCACTCGCACGGGAGCGACCGGACGACCGCGGCGAGGCGGCCGGCCTGGCGTTCTCCAGCGCCGAGGCACGGGGGGCGTTCGCGACGCTCATCGACGGCGTGAGGGACGCGCAGGCCGCGGGCGTCCTGCGGGATGACGACCCGCTCCTGATCGTGAATGTCCTGTGGGCGTACACGCACGGAATCGCGGTGCTTGCGGATCGCCACCTGAAGTACGAGCGCGGCACCGGCGCGGTGTTCGAGGCAGGTTTCAACGCGCTGGTCGAACATTACGGAATCCTGCCGCCCTGACGCGTCCGCGGTTCACATCACGCCTGTAGTGAGGGGACATGCGGAACACGATGCTGCTCCTGGTGCTGATGCTCTCGCTCGCGCAGTGTGCCACCCGTCCCGCTCCCGCCGCCGCGGATGCCGTCCCGCGGGTGGCGCGGATGTGGCGGGGAGAGGTACCGCTCGCCCGCGCGGAGGAGTACGACGCGTACATCCGGGCCGAGGGGCTGAACAAACTGCGCGCGATCCCGGGCAACCTCGGCGTGCAGATGTTCCGCCGCACGGTCGGCGACCGCGAGGAGCTCGTGGTCATCTCCTACTGGCCCGACGAGGCCGCGATCCGCGCGTACGCGGGCGACGACATCACCCGCGCCCGCCTCATCGAGCTCGACGGGGCTCGCGCGTCCGTCCATACCTTTCGCACGTGGTCGTGCCGTTCATCGCGCGTTTGGTCGTTACGCCGAAATCGTCATTCCGGCGAGGCGCGCGTGCAATAGCCAGTTGTGCGCCGATCGGCATGACCAGTGGCCGTCGCTGAAGGCTTCATTTCGTTTCCGGCGCCGGGATGCTGGCGGCAATCCGCTCCGCGATTCGCTGGCCGAGCTCCATCGTGGCGACCATCGCGGCGGACATCGACCAGGCCGCCGCGTCCGGCGCCGCGCGCAGTTGCTCGACTGCGATTCTCCCGTTCACGCGACCGTCTGGCGCGAACAGCAAGTGCTCGACGCCTTCCGCGCCGACGGGGACACGCGCGTGACCAACCACCTGGTCGCCGGCCATCGCCGTCGCGACGAACGCCGCGTCGTCCGCCACGTTCCCGAAGTCTAGCGCCGCGTCGACGGTGACGAGGCCGCGCGCGCCGTCGCTGCGGGCGACCGGCAACGTCTGCACCACGCCGGCAGTGCGGAGCTCCACGCGCACCGCAGCCCCGACACCAGCCGGTACGACGGCGTCGATCAGCTCGAAATCGTGAACGACGAAGGTGACGGCGCCGCAATCCCCGCGTGCCGCTCCGTGCCTGCGCCATCCGCTCGCCGCCTCGCGGCGCAACACGCGTCCGAAGCGGCGTACGAGCTGCGCCTCCATCGCCGACGCCCGAGCATCCCACGAACCGTCCGGGAGCTTGAAGAAGCCGGGCCCCGGCACGCCGGAAAGCGGCATGCGGGCGGTGCCGGAACCCGAGCCGGCAACGACGTCTCGCGCGGCGATGCTGCCGATCGCGGCTCGCAGCAGATGGGTCGCGTTCTCCGGCGGGTGTCGCCGGACGACCGGGAGCAACGAGCGCATCATCGCGGAGATGGCGGCCGTCGCCGGGAGGTGGAACGACGGGTCGGCGGTCTCGGCGTCGACTTCCACAAAAACTTCCGGACCGCCGACGTAGTACGCCGGCGAGCCGCTCTCCCCGACGATCAGGTCGTATACGCTTTCGTGAGCTTCTCCGGGCCCGGGAAGAGGGTGGATCGCGGCCACCGGGATGTCGCGTGCCCGGTCGGCCGCGGCTCCGTGCAATGACGTGCCTTCCACGAGCCTGCCGATCCCCTCCGGCAGCATGGTGGGTACGGCATCGGCAAGCCCCCATGCGTCGATCGCGAGCCTGCGCATGCCGGACGATGAAGCCGCGCGGAACGGATGCGACGCCGTGACCGATACCTTCATGTCGCCGAGGCGGTACAGCGTGCGGCCTGCACGTAAAGGGGCCTCGACGAGGAGGACCGGACGTGGGCCGACCGTCGTCCGGATGTCGTCGCCGGCCTTCACCTGGTCGATCGGCTTCGTCGATCCGTCCGCCATCCACACCCCCGTTCCGGCGCCGAAGCAACTATCGGACAAAGGCGGATACCAGTTGAGGTTGCCCCAGTAACAGAGACTCTGTGCATAACCGTTCGCAAGGCTCGTCGTTCTGGCCACCGGGAGCCCCTGGCTGGTCCACGCCGTCCTGGTCTCGGGCATCGACGCGGTGATCGTGGGCGAGCTGATGTCGGAACCGGACAGCGGCAGATACCACGTCGTGTAGCCGCCGTTCCACCACGAGCCTGGGCCGACCTGCGGGGGCACGGTCAGGCCGGCGTCCCGGTAGCTCCGGATCGCCGCGTCGACGTCCACGGCTCCGAGAGCCTTCAGCGTGATCCAGAGATTGAAGAGAAACCAGGTCGCAGCAATGGTCGAAGGGCCCCCCATGGCGATCGACAGGTTGATGTTGGCGGTGAACTGGCCGCGCAGGATCGCGCTGTTGAGCTCCGCGAGTGCCTGCGCCGGCTGCCCGATCGCGCGGTAGGCATTGGCGGTCGGCGCATAGCCGGTCTTGTAGACGCTGAGGCAGGTGGCGGACAGCACCGGCAGCAATTGGGTGTTGTACGACGAGAGAGCGCTTGCGAGCTTGCCGGTGTCGAGGCTGAGAGCGACCATCCGCCGCACCGCGTCCGTCAGAACGGCGACGCCGTAATTTCCCCACCAGCCCGGCCCGAGGGCGGACGGCAGTTGCGCCACCACCGCGGCAGCCGCCGGTGTCTGCGCGATGCCGGTGTAAAAAGCATCGCGATAGCCGGAATAGGGTCCGGTGTAGCGGTAGGAGTAATCGGAGTTGGACGGCTGCGGCGCGACGACGCTGTTCGGCAGATTGCTCTGGAGGAGGTTCACCAGCGCTCCTCGATGGGCCGCATCCCACGGCGTCGCTCCGTAAAACGGCATGGCATCGAGAAGCGTCTTCAGCGACGGCATGATCTCCGTGCCTACGCCGTGGGCCGCCGGTGCGCGCTGGGCCGGCGCCCCGACGAGATCAGCGACAAACTGCTGTTCGTACTGCTGGTAGGTCGTCACGCGGTACTCCTTACGCGAGAGCCGGCGGCGACGCGACCGAGATCGCGAACGGCGCGGCCGCGGCGCCGGCGGCATTGCGCGCCGCAATGGAGTCGAGGAGCTGCTGTTGCGTCGACGCCGGCCGGCCGTTCGGCGAGAAAGTCCCGGTCGTCGCGTTGAAGGAAAGGAACGCCGGCAGTTGACCCGTGTGCGAGAACGTCATGGGCGTGCTGGGCGGCAATCCGAACGCGGGCCCGAAGCTCTCCGCCGGCGACGGCGTGCTGTCGAGGATGAAGTTGAGTTTCTCCATGGTCATGTAATTCGGCGCCATGGCCGACATGCGGAGCGTGAACGTCGCCGGCGCGCTGGCGGAATACGAGACCCCGCCCGAGCCGGCGGCGAGCCAACCGCTCGCGTTGGATGGCTTGTAATTCCCGCTCTTGTCAGGCCGCACCGGCTGGAACGTCAAGCCGATCGAGGACAACTGCCCCTTGCTCGTCAAGGTGGCATTCCCCTGCGGCGCGCTCAGCCAGGTCTGCGTCGAGACGGACGGGCCGGTTGGCGGAACCACCGGAGTCGCCGACAGCGGCTGCAGCTTCGGCTGGAACGAAACCGTGTTGTCGCTCATGAGGCTGAGCCACAGCGCGACCGGCCGCTGCGTCGGATCGCGCTGGGTCATGGCCATGATCTGGGTCTGGCCAAGGCCGTCGGTCTCCGCGACCCAGACGCAGTTCGGCAGAGCGGTCGGAGCGCCGAGAAGCGACAGCGAGCCATTGGAGTTGCAGGCCAGCGTCATGCCGCTCGCCGCAAGCGTGAACCCGATCATCAGCAGCGAGCCCAGGTCGGGATTGGCGTAGACGAGGGCGTAATCGATCGCCCGCTGCTTCGCCGCGACAGCGAAGCCGGCCGGCTGCGCGTACTCCGTCACGAACTGCTCGACCGGGTTGGGCGGCTTGTGGAACATCTGGTAGATCATCAAACCGACCCCCGCCAGGGCCGCGAGCACCGCAAGCGGCCCGGCGATCGAGACGAGGCCCGCCATGAGCCCTCCTTCGGCGACCCCGGCCCACGTGCCGATCATGGCGAAGAGCATCAGCGAGCCGCCCACCATATTGAGGATGTCCGCCGCCAGGGCGACCCCGCTCTCGCCTTCGATGATGAAGTAGAGATTGAGCCCGATCCCGGCGACGATCAACACCGGCCCGACACGCGTGGCGATGAATTCGTCGAGGTTCTTGCCCAGGATCTTCGCCGCCCAGCTCGCCTCCTCGGCCCCTGCGACGGTGGCGGTCTTGGTCACGACATTCGCAACGAGCGTCGTGCCGGCGGTGCCTTGCGTATCGCCGAGCCAGCGGGCCGTGGCGTTGCCGATCTGGGCCAGCGCAGTGCCGAGCTCCGGGGCGTCGCCCTTCACGATGATTTTTCCGATCGCGGCGGCACGCTGCATCCTCGTCATGCCGTTGACGCCGTACATCGCGTACGTGCGGACGCCGCGCGTTACGACGCCCGCGAGCACCTGCAGCCCGAGTCCCGTGGCGTCGATGATCGTCTCCGTCTTCTGGCCGGGCGTGAGCTTGTCCCACTGTTTGAAGAGGCCGATGACGTTGAAGATGGCAAGCGCGGTGACGCCGCCGACGAATGCCGTGCCGAAGAACGAGGCCGTGGCGGAAAACTTCGGATAGCGCCCCTCGAACCACTCGACGAGCTCCTGCGTGACGTACGGCAGTGCAAGAGCGAAATCGATGGCCTCGGAGAATGCGCGAACGGCTTCGATCGACGACCTCAGCATTTCGTCGGCGTTCGCATCGGCGAGGATCGCCTGAAGCTGCTGCGCCGCATCCGCGATCTTCCGATCCTCATTGCGGAGGTTGGCCGCGACGAACTGCTGCAGGTACAGCTTGATGATGTCGAACGACATCGCCTCGCCGGTGAAGCCGAACATGCTCGGCAGGATGTTCGTGGTCAGGAAGGTGTCGAGGGTGGCCGTGTACTCCCGCGCGAAGAAGCCCGACGGATCGAGCGCCGTCAGCACCTCCATGTTCTGCTGGATGAGCCGGGAGAGCGTGGTGCCGTCGCTCGAGCCGGTCTGGACGCTCATCTGAAGGGAGATGTTCGCCAGAATGGCCGGCGCCGTGTTGTAGGTGTAGAAGGCGAACGCCCAGTAGAGCTTGTTCGTCTTCGCGTAATTGCCGGCGTCCTGCACCTGCGTCGTCAAGGTCTGGATCAGCTTCGGCGGTGTGTTCGCGTCGACGGCGACGTTCCAGTTGATGTCGTTGACCTGCGCCGTGACCTGCGCGTCGATCTGCGGCGCGTACGTGGCCGCGTTCCGGACCTGATCGGCGAGATACGCGCTGGTGAGCGTGAACCGCTGCTGCCACTCGTACTTGAACAGGAGCTGGGAGTGCCTGTTGTAAACCTTCGACCCGGCCACTTCCGTTTTCAGCCACGCCGCCGCGCGTGGCCCGTTCAGCTTCGCGCATACCGGGTCCCTGCCGGCGGCGAGGCCCTGCGAGACGACGGCCGTCGACAAGGTCGCGTACCAGGTCCCCGGGCTCGGGTAGCCTTCGACCGGAGTGTTCGCGACCGCCGCCAGCTCGCCGCTCAGCGTCGGCTGTTGATCCTTCCCGAAGATCAGCTTCCACATCGCCGGCGGGATGTAGCTGTTCATGATCGCGCCGAGATCGGACGTGACGGCGCCCTGCACCACGTCGGCCCACGCGCCGCTGGAATCGCGCACGAACGGCGTCATCGCCAGCAGGCCGGAGATCGTGAGCGTGCCATCGTCGACCGCGGCGGCCATCTCCGTGGCGCGCTGATGGAGCGTCGGATGGAGATCGCTGTGCCGCGCCAGTGCGGCTGCGACGGCGCCCGCTCGCAGGCGGTTCGCGGAGAGCGAGTGGTCCGGGGCCGCGGCGCGTGAACCGTCGGCGGTGAAGCGCAGTGTCCCGCTTTCCGGCAGGCCGGTCCGCTGCTGATGCTGCGGATCGAGGTTGCGCCACTGCAGTTCCGCGCCGCGCATGCACGACTGCCCGGCCGGGCGGCCGTCCATGGTGAGACGGCCGTCGAAGACGGCGAACGGAGCGGCGTCCGCCGACGTCCGGAAGAAGCCGGACGCGGTCGCCTGCACGCGCTCGCCCTGCATGCCGACGAGATTTCCATGCGGCGCCGGCGCGTCGATCTGCAGCACGCCGTTGATCGTCGCCGCGGCCGCGTCCTCCACCGCCTGCATCCAGTACGGGTAGACGGTGTCGGGCCCGGTGGCAGGCTTGCCCTTGTCCCGAGCGGGATTTCCCGAGGACAGGAAGGTCAGATCCCACACCATCTGCCCCGACTGCTCCCCGAGGGCGAGCGACGCGCTGAAGGACCCGGCTACCGGAGCCCACGGGATCGCCTGCGTCTGCTGGTCGGCGAACTCGAAGGTGAATGCCGGCGGCTCCATCGGCCCGCCCGGGGTCACGGTGTAGCTGAGCAGGAGGCGCTGCCGGATCCAATCCGCCCGCTTCCACGGGATGGAGGCCGGGTCCCACGTGAGCCCGATGATCTTCTCGCTCGAGGTGAGATACGTCGCGCCCGTGTTCAGGGCGACATCGCAGAGGAAGTGCGCGGTGGACGCCGCCATCACCGATACCGGGTCGTGCGCCACGCCGATGTTGCCGGTAGCGCCGAGGTCCTGATGCGTCAGGTAGAGATGGCCGCCGCCGTATGCGCCGTGCCAGCTGATGATCCGGTCCTGCTCGTCGAAGCGCCACGCGTCGCGCGGGAGCGGGACTTGATCGAGGAACAACTGGTCGCCGGAGGGGTCGCCGGGAGTGGGCCGAATCAGGAGCAGCCGCTCCGGAATGGGCGCCTGGGAGTTGCCGTACGACTCGTAGCGTCGGATGCGAAAGTCGAGCGCGTGCGGTCCCTTCGGACCCTTCGCGCGGAGGCGGCTCTGCTTCGGCAGCGTGAGACGGCAAAGATCTGCCTGGGCAACGTCGAGTTGCGTCATCTGGACCTCTCCTCTTGTCGGGATTTCATTGAGGAGGACCGCGAGGGCATGAGTTCCCTACCCGACGATAAAAGATTTCCGCTCCGCCGGAAAATGCGCATGCGGACGTGCCGGACGACTTCGAGGAGTGTTCGCACGCAACTCACGAGGAACTGGTCGAGCGGCTGATCCCGGATGGGGAGATGGCTCCGCGCTCGGCCGAGGACGTGGTCCGGCTGCCTTCGTTCCCAGCCAGGGGAGGATCCAGGCGTGCGAGGGAGCGCTCCGGCAGAAGTACGCGGAGATCGTGAATGCCATGGGGCCGGCCGACGGCAAGCTCGCGCCGCCGGGATACTACCTGCTGTTCATCGTGAACAAGGCGGGTGTGCCGTCGGTCGCGTAGTTTGTGCTGCTGAAGTGAGGAACTGCGGCCAATGATCAGTTGTCGAGTGTGACGCCGAGCCCTTCGAGGATGGGATCGATGGGCAACAGCACCGCGCGTTGCTCCTCGATCGCCGAGACGATGCCGATCAGTTCCTTGCTGCGATTGAACACGGGCGCGCCGAGGTCGGCGGCCGTTGCGCGGATGTCCGTCGTGATCCTGCCGCCCGCCACGCTCAGGACGAGGCCTTTCACGCTGCCGCTCCCGCCGCCGAGCATCTCGATGTTGGGTTGATTCTTCGGCGTGTCCTCGGTGCCGAAGAACTTTCCTTTGCCGGGGATGTCGCGATCGGTGTCGACGCCGGGGAGCGGCAGCACGAGCGCGGCGCCGTGGCCCGATTTCCAGAGGATGCCGATGCGTTCCGTGCCTCCGCCGGCAGGCGCCGGCTGCGTCACGAGCTCGCCCACGTTGCCGCCGAGGACGGACGCGAGCGTCAGGATGTAGCGCTGTCCGTCTTTCCTCACCATGCAGCAGATGCTGCCGCGCCTCGCGTTCGACCTGGCCAGCGAGAGGGATTCTCCAATCTCGACGGCCTGGCTGGCGGGAGGAAGGGGAGGGAGGGCGGGCGGCGCGTTGAGTTGTCTCTCGAGAGTGCGAATGCGGGCGCTCAGCGATTCCTTGATCTGCTCGGCCTCGTTCGATTTCTGGGTGACCGCGCCGCTGAGCTCAGCGATCTGCTGGTTCGCGTTGCGGAGCCTGTTCTCGGCGGCGCTCGCGCTGGTCAGTGCGCGAGCGAGCTCGCCGCCCCTCTCCGCGGCAGCAGTTCTCGCGCTGGTCAGTTCGCGGGTGAGATCGGCGATCCTGGCGGTCTGCGCGTTGAGCTGCTCCGTGAGCGCGCGCTCTTTCGCTTCAGCCGCGCGAATCTGCCCGTTGCGAATCTCCACCACGAGATCGCTCTCCTTCTTGGCCATATAGGCGCGCTGTTCCGCGGTGGCCTTGTCGCGCTGGAGATCGGCCGCCCTCTTCTGGGCTCTGGCCGTCTCGAGCTCCTGCTGCTGTTCCCTCGCGCGAGCGGCGGCCACCTGCCGCTGTTCCCGCGCGCGAACGACGGACATGGTGATGTACACGGCGACGATGACCACCACGCTGGCACCGATGACGATCCGATAGACCGTGCTCTTGCGGCGCCGCTTGATCTCGGCCTGGCTGCGCGTCACGAACTCGCGCACGAGATCGCTCACGCCGAGGTCGACGGCGGCCTTCGATTCGAGCCAGCCCGGCGGGATCAGTCCTTCGTCGAGGAGCAGTTCGGAGGACCTTCCGTACACGAGCCAGCGCTGCGCGAATCTCTCCAGGCGGTCGCGCATGGCGATGTTCGCGCGCTGGTCATCAATCCAGTCGCGAAGGCGGCCCCAGTTGCGCACGAGCGACTCGTGCGGGATCTCGACCTGCGAGTCCTCGTCCATCTCTGCCGGCGTGTAGCGGATCAGCCCCTCGCGGCGAAGGTCGTCGAGGACGTCCGTGAAACGCTGGGGTGGCTCGCCCCGCGCGAGCTCCGCGCGGCGGACGCGTTTGCGCAGCACCTCGACACCGCTGGAGGGCTGGACCAGGCGCAGGAAGATGCGGCGCATCGTCTCCTGGTTCTCCTCGATGGCTTTGTCGTACAACGCATCGGCGCACGACGACAGCGCGAAGCGGACATTCCCCAGCTTCTCGTAGGCCGCCTTCGTGAGGCGGTTCCGGTTCCGCGCCTTCCACAGCTTGAGCAGCGTGAACTGGAGCAGCGGCAGCACGGCCATCTCGCCGCGCGCGTCGTTGACGAGCATGTCCAGGAGGCCGGGCTCGAACTTCAGCCCCACTGCTTCCGCCGGGCGGACGATGACCTCGCGCAGCTCCTCGTCCCGCAGCGATCCGACGCGCACCTCGTTCAGGAACTGCGTGTGCAGCGCCGGATAGCGAGCGACGAAATCCTCGTAGTCGCTACGCATGGTGAGGATCACCAGATGCGGCGCGCCGGGGCCTGTGGCGAGATCGACGATGAGATCCACGAAGGCGGTGCGTTGTCTCTCGTCCGTGCAGAGGGTGAAGATCTCCTCGAACTGATCGACGACCATGCAGGCCGGCCGCTCGTCGCTCGCGGAGAGGCGCGTCCGCAAAAGCGTCCTGTCGGTCCGCAGTTGATCCGACTGCTCCAGCTTCAGCGCCGCCGCCAGATTGTGCAGAGGCTCCGCGCCCGGGACGATCACCGGCAGCACGTTCCATTTCGGCTTCAGCCGCGGCAGCAGGCCTGCCAGCACGAGTGAGGATTTGCCGCTGCCGGAGAGGCCTAGGACGGGGATGAAGCGCGCTTGGCCGTCGATCTTCGCCGTGAGCGTCTCCAGCGCGCGCTGGCGGCCGAAGAAGAGATGGCTTTGCGTTTCGGCGAATGCCTCGAGTCCGACGAACGGGCAGAGCTTGTCGTCGAGCTCGGGAAAAACCTGAGGGTTGAATCGAACCAGCGTCGTCTCGTCGAGCGCCCCACCGGCCCGTTGCAGCATGGCAGTCCAGTAGTCGATCAGCGCCTGAGCCATGCTTCGCTCGTCGTTCGCGTAGAGGAGCAGGCCGGTGGAGCGGGCCCGATCGATGAAGCCCGAGACGTCCTCGAACATCGTGACCACGGCCACGCCCGAGTACTGCTTTTCGAGCAGCGTCTCGTGCGCCGCGTATAGCTCGGTGAGGTTCTCGTACAGCACGGGGCTCGGACGGGAGGCGGAGATCGGGAGGGTGGTCATGCGAGCTTTCTCGAGAGCGCGGTGAGAGGGGCGCCCACGTAGCGCAACTCGTCGCACTGCTTTTTCAGGGACCGGTCGACGTTGTAGAAACGATTGACGGTGTAGCGGCGGAAGACCTGATACGGACCCCACGCCGCCTCGCGATTCCTGAGATCGATGGCCGCCTCGAGCTCCGCGCGCGCTTCCTCGAAGGAGCTCGTGGGCCCGGTGCGGTCGAGCACTTCGATCTCGCGGACGACGCGCGGATACATGAGCTGCAGGCTGGTGATGCGCTCGTGCAGTGTGCCGTCCACGAGGCGCATCGCGGCCTCGGCGTTCTGCCATCCGTCGTGATCGACGATGAGCGCGCTGAGGTTCCGGGCCAGACGCCGCAGCGCCTGCAGGCCGCCCGCGAGCAGGCTGAGATCGGCCTCATTGAGGTGCAGGGCCTCCGCGCGCGCGCAGATCGTGTCCACCGCTTCGATGAGGTCGGGCAGGCGAAGCAGCCGCGCCGCCGTCGTCAGTTGCGTATTGACGGAATGGGAATGCGCGGAAATGAGATGGTCGACCGCCTGGATCAACTCCTTCATCAGCTCGTTGTCGCTCTGACCGATGGCCTCCTTGAACTGAGCGGGCAGATCGCCGAGCTGCGCGACCCAGGGCAGATCGCCCGCGGAGAACGAGGCTCGCCCGGCGATCTCCTGGAGCTCGGTGAGCGCGTTCTCGATCGCGGTGGCATACAGCTTCGCGAACGGCCGCAGGTCGGGCACGCTGCTGACCTGCACCGTCGTCACCGCCTGAAACTGCAACTGCAGCTGGTGCAACTGCTCGTGCACGTCCTTCAGGTCCGCCAGCAGCAGGATCTGCCGGGAAGCCTCGCCGATGTAGTCGCGGAACTCGAAGAGCGCGTCGTGGATGCCCTCGGTATCGGCGATCGCTTCCAGTCTTCGGAGCGCATGGACAGCCGCGTCGGCCGCGACCGGCCGTTCCTGCGGCCGCAGCGGAAGCGCGAGCTTCGAGGAGCGACTCTCCTTGATGGCCCGGATGACGCGCTGCAGCTCGGTCGGGCGCCGTTTCTCATCCGAGATGTCGACGTGCAGGATCTCCAGGAGCGGGGGCGGAAGAACGCATTCACGGTACACGAGCGGGATCACGACGCCGCGCTCGCCCTGCGGGTCGAGCTCGCGTCCCAGTGCGGCTTCGTACGACGTCCAGAGACTCTCCATCCACTGCGGAGTGAGGAACAGCACGACGTGTCTGCAGTCGTCGACGGCCTCGCGGATCATGAGCTCGATGCTGCGGCCGGGCGTGAAGGTCTCGTCCGTGACCGCATCGATCCCCTCGCCCCGGAGGTTTTCGAGGAGCATGGCGACATCTGCTGCGTCGTCATGGCTGTAGCTAACGAAGACGTCGTGCTTCGGCATGGTTTGCCCCAATGAATGACCGACTCGATTTTCGATGGATGTCCTTCCAATGTAGGTCCGGTTGGCTGAGAGTCAAGGCACAGGACGGACTCTTTTCCGGAGAACGAGCTCAGCCCAGCGGGTCGTCCCCTCTAAACTTGCAGGATGCGCAGGTTCCGCGGAACCGCCGTGATGGCGATCGTCGTATTCGCGCCGCTGCCCGAGCCGGCGGCGCAGTGGCAGCTCAAGCCGCGGATGCGTCTCGCCCCTCACCGGCACACCAGCGCGAGAGTCGTGGGTGACGCATATCCGGTTTTTCTTCGGAAATCGTGGTCTCTGCACCAATGACCCTCCAGTGCCGCCGTTGACAGGCGATTCTCACGATCGCGGCCGCACACTCTTGCGGCATGGCCAGATCTCGCAGGCGATTCCCGAACTGCGCAAGGCGGCACGCAGCGAAGATCCTGCGGCGCTGACGGACCTTGCGGCGGCTCTGATCAGTGAAGCGGAGCTCCTTCCCCTGGCGTCACCCACGAGAACGCGAATCGTCGCGACTGGATCCCTCGTCACGCTACGCGTCGGCGCTGGAAGCAATCGCGGTGTTGCAACGCGCGATCGAGCAGCAACCGGGCCTCGCGGCAGCGCACTTCCGCTACTACACGTCAGGTGCTCTTTACACTGCCGGCCGGAAGTCTGAAGCGGCCTTGTGGCTTCGACTCAGTCGAGGAGGAGATCCAGCGAGCCCACGGCAGCGCGGGCCTGCGCGCGCTGCAGCGATGGGAAGAGGGCGTCAACCTGGTCGTTCGGGGTCGCGCGCTGGCCGCAATCGATGTCTTCGAGGCCCAACACGCGGAGCACCGGGCGTCCGGCGAACGCGTGCTGGCGACTATGTTCGACGAGCTTCGACGAACCATTCGCGTACAGCTGATGAGCGACGCAGTGTCCCGCCATGACACGGAGGCGGCGTTTCGATATGCCGACGGTTCGTCGCTGCGCGACGTGCAGAGCGCCCTTGCGCCGGACGCCGCCATCCTTCGGTACGCAACGGTGAACTATGGCCACCAGGTTGTCTTTGTAATCCGCCGAGATTCCGCAGACGTGGTGACTCTGTATGACGGGGCGCATCGACGCCCCGGAGACACGGTTGGCTTTGTATCTCGCGAAGATTCCTTGGACGTAGTGACTCTGCATCTACCCCAGGACGGCGTGCATCAAAGCGCGGCGGAAATCGCGAGGACAGCGGCGACGATGCGCGTCGCGCCCGATCCGGTGACGGCCTCGCTGCTGCACGATCTCGTCATCGCGCCCGTGCTGGAAAAACTTCACGGCATCACCACCATCGCCGTCATCCCGAACGTCGAGCTGGCGGAGATTTCCTTCGGTGCGTTGTTCGACGCCGGGCGCGGACATATCGTGCG
>Ga0196976_1000645_pt1 | contig 20855 bp, 18 predicted proteins | sample S3v_513CmetaG_FD_148644 | JGI IMG/M metagenome (GOLD analysis project Ga0196976, IMG submission 148644) | Soil microbial communities from Anza Borrego desert, Southern California, United States - S3+v_5-13C | ecosystem: Environmental > Terrestrial > Soil > Desert | place: USA: California...
AGCGCGGCTCGAAGATGTTCAGCGGCAGCCGCCCGCGCGGCAGCAGCAGCACGCCCGACAGCGGGAACACGGGGATCTCGCGCGGCAGGCGTTCGACGGTGGGTTCGAAAGGCGTTCGGCTCATGCGGACGAATATAGGGCCGATGGGGAAAGGGAACAGGACGCGCGCGCAATGTCATACCGGCGGCGCTTGATTGGCTTCCATTGCGCGCCGCCGGTAGAGCCCGGCAGCCCCTTGCGCAGCAAGGGGCGAGAGGGTGATACGGACGGCGCCCTCAGGCGCCGCCCGTATCACGCTCCGGTTCCCCCACCCCTCACGAAAACACCCGCGGACTCGCGTCCGCGGGTGCCGGTATCCTGCGACAGAAGCGGTGTTTAGCTGAACAGCACCGACGACAGGCGGCGGCGGGCGGAGATGGTCAGCGGGTCGGTGGGGCCGAAGGCCTCGAACAGCTTGACCAGCTGCTTGCGCGCGGCGTCCTCGTTCCAGGTGCGGTCGCGGCGCACCAGCTCCAGCAGCTCGTCCACCGCCGCCTCGCGCTTGCCGGCGGCGTACAGCGCCATGGCGAGGTCGAAGCGCGCCTGGTGGTCGTTCTTGTCGTGCGCCACCTTCTCCATCAGCTCGGCGATGGGGCCGACGTTCTGCGTCTGCTCGGCCACCTCGATGGCGCTCTTGGCGGCCAGCAGCTCCTTGTCCTTGGCGATGGACTCGGGCGCCGCGGCGATCATCTCCTTGGCCTGCTCCAGGTCCTTGGCGGCGATCAGGCAGCGCACCAGCCCGGCGTAGGCCGGCGCGTTCTCCGGGTCGGCCTCCAGGATGCGGTTGTAGACCTCGGCGGCCGTGTGCATGTCGCCCTCTTCCAGCGCCTGTTTGGCGTGGGCCAGCAGCTCGTCCAGCATCTCCTGGGCGCCGCCGTTGGCGCCGCCGGCGCCGGCCAGCTTCACAAGGCGGTCGACGAAGGTCTTGATCTGCGAGTCCGGCAGGGCGCCGACGAAGCCGTCCACCGGGCGGCCCTGGAAGAAGGCGTAGACGGCCGGGATCGACTGCACGCGCAGCTGCTGGGCGATCATCGGGTGCTGGTCGGTGTCGATCTTGACCATCTTCACCGCGCCCTTGGCGGCGCGCACGGCCTTTTCCAGCGCCGGGCCCAGCTGCTTGCACGGGCCGCACCACGGCGCCCAGAAATCGACGATGACCGGCACCGACCGCGACGCCTCGATCACGTCGGCCATGAAGGAGCGGTCGGTGCCTTCCTTGATCAGGTCGGCGCCGGCGGCGGACATCGGGGCGTTGCCGTTGTTGGCGGGCGGGGGCGAGAACATGGCGTGCAGTATCCCTTTTCCAGACTGTCCGTTTAAATGAGCGCGGGGTGCGCGCGAAACAAGATTGCCGGCCTCATCCGTGCCGGCCGAAATCCACGATGCGCGGCTCGTGCCCGCAGGCGCGGATGAAGCGCAGCAGGTCGTCCGGCCGGATCGCCGTGGTGCGGTCGTTCAGCAGCGGGTGGTAGTTCAGCGGGTCGTGCTCCAGCATCGCCTGCTGCAGCACCACGTTGACCGTGCGCTCCGTGTCGTTGACCAGGGCGAACGGCGTGACCGACCCCGGCCGCACGCCCAGCCGCGCCCACAGCCGCTCGGCCGAGGCGAACGACAGCCGGGCCGAGCCGATGACCTTGTCGAAGCTGTTCAGCGCGACCGGCGCGTCTTCCAGCGCCACGACCAGCCAGTGCTGGTCCTTCTTGTCCTTCAGGAACAGGTTCTTGCAGTGCCCGCCCGGCAGTTCGCCGCGCAGCGCCTTGCTCTCCTCCACGGTGAACAGCGGCGGGTGGGCGTGCGTGACGGTGCGGATGCCGAGTTCGTCCAGCCGCGCCAGAAGCTGCTCCGGCGAGGTCGGCAGGGGCTCGGAATTGGCGTGTGCGGTGTGGGCCATGCTGGGCTTTTACCGTGGCGTGCGGGTGTGCGTCCAGGGGGTGCGAAAAAACGCAACATTCAGGCTTGCATTGCGACGGCCGCGCTGTATAGTCCGCCGCACGCCGCCGGGACCACCGGCCGCGTGCGGAGCGCGGGCGTAGCTCAGGGGTAGAGCACAACCTTGCCAAGGTTGGGGTCGAGGGTTCGAATCCCTTCGCCCGCTCCATTCTCCCTTACGGGGAACATCGACGCGACACCAAAGGCCGGCCATTGCGCCGGCCTTTCGCGTTTTCCGCGCTACGATCCGCAGGTTGGGCTTCGCCGACGGCTCAACCCAACCCACACCTCATCCTTATCCTTACCTCACCGCCCGCCGCGCCCACCGCCACCACCGCCGCGCCCGCCACCCGGACCACCACCCGGCCCCCCCGGACCGCCGCCCGGTCCGCCCGGCCCTCGGCCGGCGCCAAGCCCCGTCCCGGCACCGACGGCGTGCCCCGGCCGTCCCATCGCCGCGCCCGGGGGTGCCGCACCCGGCCCCGCCGGTGCGCCCTCCGGCCCGGCGGCCGGCCCGGTCCCCGGCGGGCCGCCCTGCGGGCCGCGCGCCTCGCCGATGCCGGGTGCCGGGCGGCTGCGCACGCCCTGCACGCCGCCGCGGGAGTCCACCGCGCTGTCGACCACCACGCGGGCACCATCGACGAACGTCTCCACGGACAGCGCCCGCACCGCCGTGCCGAAGGGGTTCTGCGGGTCGGCCGTGGCCGACTCCAACACCGGCACGCCGCCGCGCTCCACCCGGCCGGCCGCGCGCACCGTGGCGCCGGTCTCCGGAAGGGCGGCCACCGCCGCGCGGCGCAGCGTCCGGCCGGCGACCGTCACCGTCGCGGCGTCCGCCGCCTCCAGCGCGCCGCGCAGCAGCCAGCCGCGCGCCGGGTCCCACGGGTCGATGCGCCCGGCGGCGATGGTGCCGTCCGGCCGGCGTGGGCCGCTCACCGCCACCCAGGCGCCGGGCTTCGGCTCCACCGCCACCAGCGCGCTGTCCAGCGTCACGCGCTGGCCCAGCACCGTCAGCGTGCCGCCGTTCCCGTTGTCGCCCACCGCTTCCACCGGGCCGGCCACGGCGTAGCGAACCTCCACCGAGCGCGCCTCCAGGCCCGTCGGGCCACCCGGCTGCGCGGCGACCGCCACCGTCTGGCCAAGAAGCAAGGCGTCCGCCCCGGCCGGCCGGCCCTCGACCTGCACGGCGACACCGGCCGGCACCTCGACCTCCAGCCCGTTGACCCAGATGCTGCCGAAGGCGGTGACCGTGCCGACGATGCCGGTGCCGCCGATGCCCTTGTCCGTCACGGCAATGCCGGTGCCACCGATTCCCTTGTCGGTGACGGCGATCCCCGTGCCGCCGATCCCCCGGTCGGTCACGGCTGGTCCGGTCACGGCCGCCCCCGTCCCGCCGATTCCCCGGTCCGTGGTCTGCCCCACCGGCCCGCCGCAGGCGGCGGCCAGCAGAAGAAGCGGGGCGAGTATCCGTGCGATGCGCCTCATGCCCCCGTCCCCCCGCTCTCTTCCGGCCGGTCGTACAGATACAGCCCCGTGGTGAAGCGATGCCCGCCGGTGCCCGCCCGCGCGTCGCGCTCCGCCAGTTCGGTGGCCAGCGCGTTGAGGTGGACCAGCAGCTCCATGCCCCGGCGCTCGGCCTCCGCGCGCAGCGCCTCGACGGAGGCCTGCGACAGCCCGTCGTGGAACATCGCGCGCTCCAGGTGGCGCGGCGCGCCGCCGGTCAGGTTGGCCCCGGCGGCGGCCACGTGGTCCGCCAGATTGCGGCCGAAATAATAGGCGGTCTTGTCCAGGTCGCCGCGCGGCAGGTGGGCGGACACCACCAGTTCCAGCAGGCCGTCGGCGCGCTCGCGCACCAGCTTGGCGTGCAGCAGCTCGTCCAGCAGGGCGCGCGGGCGGATGTCCTTGCTGATGCCCTCGACCAGCGCCTCGAACGACCCCTCCCCGGCGCGCGGCAGGGGACGGGGGCCGCCGTCCGCCGCCCGGTACCCGGCCAGCGCCAGCCATGCGCCCAGCACCTGCGCGCCCAGCGACGGCGACACCGGCGCCGCATCGGCCGCCGCCTCGCCGGGGGCGCGCATGCGGCTGACGTCCTTGCGGTGCACGCCGGTCAGAAGGGTGACGCGGCTGTCGGTCATCGGCTTGCCGGGCAGGGCGAAGTCGCGCTCCGCCACCTCGACGTACACGGTCTTCAGCAGGCCGGACAGGGTGGGGAAGGTGATGCCGAAGTGGATCAGCACCCGCACGAGCGGCCCCAGCACCCGCCGCACGGCCGCCAGAACGGCGGACGGCGGGCCGCCCAGGGTAGCCTCCGTGTCCTTCGTCGCCGGGTCCATGCGCGTGCCGCCTCGATTGGCCGTGGGATATCTGCCCACAGAATAACGCACCCGTTGCCGGCGTCCATGCATTTTCCGGTTGACGCGGGAAAATTTCCCACGCAGTCTTGGCGTTACCGAGTGGGAAAAATTCCCACCAACACGATGCGAGAGGAGATCGAGCCATGGCGACGATGAACATGACCCGCCCGACCACCATGGGCGCGCAGACGGCCGGCACGCAGGGAAGCGGGATGCAGGGCGGCCCCGGCGGTGGGCAGGGTGGGATGGGCGGCCCGGCGGGCGGCGGCCAGGGTGGCCCGGGCGGGGGTATGAGCGGCGGTACCAGCGGCGGTCCGGGCGGCGGCCATGGCGGGGAAGGGCACGGCGCGGGCGGCCCGCCGTCGGTGGACGCCGTGTCGACCTGGGTGGACGACGTGCTGAGCGACGGCGGCTTCACCGCCACCGGCACCACCGCGACGCGCATCGATAAGATTGCCGACGCGCTGGACGAGGCGGTGCAGTCCGGCGGCACCGACCTGCCGCAGGCCTACGTCCGCGCGCTGGAGAGCACGATCCGCGACCTGCGCTCGGTCGCCCAGAACGGCGACAAGACGCTGGGCGACGGCAGCGGCGACACGGAACATGCCACCGTCATGGCCAAGGCCGTGGACAAGCTGGAAACCTTCCTGGAGAACGAGGGCGACAGCCTGTCGGCCGAGGCGACGACGCGCCTGCAGAGCGTGCTCGACTCCATGAACACCATCTACAGCGACGGTGCGGTCTCCACGGCCGAGCAGACGACGCTGAAGACGGTGGCCGACGACCTCTGCGACGTGCTGATCGAGGACTTCACCAAGCTGTCCGACGCCGGCCTCGCCGCGCTGAACGAGCAGGCGAGCGACCTGCACACGCTGGCCGATACCGGCTTCCTGGCGCTGGACGACGCGCAGCGCGCGGTCCTGACCCAGGCGCAGACGGCGCTGGACGCCATCGACACCACCAACCCGGACCGCACGGCGGTGCACGACGTCATGGACGACCTGCGCTCCGGCCTGGGTGGCGAGCTTCTCAGCCTCGCCATGCCGCAGCGGACCATCGGCCTCACCGGCCAGTCCACCAGTGCCGACACCGACGCCCTCTGGGCGTGATACCGTTTCCCCTCCCCCGGCAGCGCCGGGGGAGGGGGAGCATCGCTCACTCCGCGCCGAACTTCGGCGTGCGCTTCTCGAAGAAGGCGGCGATGCCCTCGCTGGCCTCGGCGTGGTGCAGGGCTTCGACGAACTGGTCGCTCTCGCGGCCGAGCTGGGCGGCGATCGAGCCGTAGGCGGAATCGATCAGCCGCTTGGCCCGGCCCATCGCCACCCGCGGCCCCTCGGCCAGCCGCGTCGCCCACGCCACCGCATCGGCCAGCGCCTGGCCGGACGGGGCGATGCGGTTGACCACGCCCAGCGTGTGCAGGCGCTGCGCGCCGATGCGCCCGCCCTCGAACATGAACTCGGCCGCCAGCTGCGGCGGGATGGCCCGCGCGAACGAGGCGGAGATGCCGCCGTCCGCCGTCAGGCCGACGCGCAGGTAGGCGGTCAGGAACTCCGCGTCCTCGGCCGCGACGATCAGGTCGGACGCCAGCGCCAGCGCGAAGCCCGCACCCGCCGCCGGCCCCTCGACGGCGGCGATGATCGGCTTGGGGCAGTCGCGCATGGCGCGGATCCAGCCGTGGAAGCGCTCGATCCCGTCGCGGTTCTCGAAGCGGGCCTTGCTGCGGTGGTTGTACAGGCGCGACAGGTGGGCGCCCGAGCTGAAGGCGCCGCCCGCCCCGGCGATCACCACGGCGGCGATCCCGTCGTCCTGGGTGGCAAGGTCGATGGCCTCGCGCCCCTGCGCCATCATGTCGGCGCCCAGCGCGTTGCGGCTGGCCGGATCGTCCATGGTGACGACGAGGACGCGCCCCTGGCGCTCGGTCGTGATGCGGCCGTTCATGCGTTCTGCTCCCCCCAGTTGTGTGTCGGTTGCCGCCGATGATGCCGCGTCGCGCGCCCGCTGGCAAAGGCCGCGTCGTCGCGGACGGGCGTGGCGGGAAAACTCACGCCGCCAGATCCGGCCGGTCGCCCCTCTGGTCGCCGTTCCCTGGCCGCTCCGGCCGGCCCCCCTCCACCCGGCCCCACGCCCGGCTCCACATCCGGCGGCGCACGGCGATCTGCCGGCGGCAGTCGTCGGAGCAATAGAGCGGGGCGGGGCCGCGCCGGGTCTTCCGTTCGAAGGGTCGGCCGCAGCAGGCGCAGTACAGGCGGGTCACGGGTCCTCCTTGCCGGGGGTTTTTCGCGCGCCGCTTGTATCGGGCGCGGGGGCCGTTGCCCAGCCGGCAAAAGGCGCTAACGCCGCGACGCCCGGCATAGTTCCTGGGCCGGAGGTCAGACCCCGGATGGAGTGCGGCTATTCCCTTCAGGCACTGCCGATGGTCTCGGTCAGCGCGTTCAGCAGCACCGGCGGCGTCACCGGCTTGTGCAGCACGCTGATGCCGCTGGCCTCCGCCTCGCGCAGGCGCTCGGGCGCGGTGTCGCCGGTGATGATGATGCTGGGGATCACCTGGTGGTACAACTGGCACAGGTCGCGGATCGCCTCGGTGCCCGTGTGCCCCTCGCGCAGGCGGTAGTCGGCCAGGATGATGCTGGGCGGCTTCGGCCACGCCTGCAACAGCGCCACCGCCTCCGCCGCGGACGTCGCGGCGACCACCTCGTAGCCCCAACCCATCAGCAGCGCGCGCAGGCTGGACAGCACCACCGGCTCGTCGTCGATCAGCACGATGGTGCCGCGGTGCGCGGTCCCGGCGGCGGCGATCGTGGCGGCTGCGGCGGCGCGCGGGCGGGCCGCCGGCACCGCCGGCACGTCCACCCAGAACACCGACCCCTGCCCGGGGATGGAGCGCACGCCCACCGGGTGGCTTAGCAGGCGCGACAGCCGCTTGACGATCGCCAGCCCCAGGCCCAGGCCCTGCGTGCGGTCGCGCTCGGGGTTGCCGATCTGGGTGAACTCCTCGAAGATCTCGCTGGTCATCTCGGGCGCGATGCCGATGCCGGTGTCCCACACCTCGACGCGCAACGTCTCGCCGCGCCGCCGCGCGCCCAGCAGGATGGTTCCCCGGCTGGTGTAGCGCAGCGCGTTGTCGACCAGGTTCTGCACCAGCCGCCCCAGCAGCGCGGGGTCGGAGCGCACCACCACGCTGGACGGCACGACGCGCAGCGTGATCCCCTTGTTCTCCGCCACGGCCGCGTAGTTGGCGCGCATGGTCGCCAGGATGGTGCCGACGGGGAAGACGATGGGCTGCGCCGCCACCACCCCGGCGTCCAGCTTCGACACGTCCAGCAGGCTGTCCAGCAGCATCTTCAGCGCGTCGACCGCCATTTCCATGTCGCGCATCATGGTGCGCGCCGGCCCGTCGGGCAGCTGCGCCGACAGGGCCGAGGTGAAGAACACCAGCGACTGCACGGGCTGGCGCAGGTCGTGGCTGGCGGCGGCCAGGAACTTGGTCTTGGCGAGGTTGGCGCGCTCCGCCTCCTCCTTGGCGTTGCGCAGGTCGGCCTCCGCGCGCTTGCGCTCGGAGATGTCGCGCACCGTCCCGGCGAAGATGCGCCGGCCGGCCAGATACCCCTCGCCCACCGCAAGGTCCATGGGGAAGGTGTTGCCGTCCTTGCGCTTGCCCTCCACCTCGCGGCCGATGCCGATGATGCGTGCCTGCCCCGTGCCCAGGTAGTTGGCCAGGTACTGGTCGTGCGCCTGCCGGTAAGGCGAGGGCATCAGCACGCTGACGTTGCGCCCCAGCACCTCGGCGGCGCTGTAGCCGAAGATGCGCTCGGCCGCGCGGTTGAAGCCCTCGATGCGGCCCTGCTCGTCGATGGTGATGATGCCGTCGACGGCGGCCTCCAGGATGGCGCGGTTCTTGGCCTCGCTGTGGCGCAGCCGCTCCTCCGTCTCCTTGCGCACGGAGATGTCGCGCACGATGCCGGCGAACAGCCGCTCCGGCCCGCTCCCCGACGCGTCGCCCACCGCCAGCTCCATGGGGAAGGTGGTGCCGTCCTTGCGCAGGCCGTGCACCTCGCGCCCCTTGCCGATGATGCGCGCCTCGCCGGTCTCCAGGTAGTTGCGCAGGTACTGGTCGTGGGCGCTGCGGTGCGGCTCGGGCATCAGCATGGCGACGTTGCGCCCCGCCACCTCCGCGGCGGCGTAGCCGAAGATGCGCTCGGCCGCGCGGTTGAAGGCGCGCACGGTGCCCCGCGTGTCGATGATGACGATGGCGTCCACCGCCGCGTCGAGGATCGCCTGGGTCAGCGATTCGTCCCCGCCGCCCCGGTCGCCGGCGTCCGCCGCCGCCGCCGCTGACGGTGCGGCCGGCGCCGCCCGGCGGGCGTGCAGCCACCAGCCGGCCGCGGCCCCGCCCAGGCCCGCCGCCACCGCAACAAGGATGCCGAGCGCCAGCTCCATCCCCGGTCCCCACCCTGTGATTGTCGCCGGTGACGTTTCTTCGTCCCGTGCTCCACAACACTCCGCCCGGCGGAACGGGCCGGCAACCCCTCCATACGGTATAGGCGCGCGGAAATTCCGGTGAGCGCGCTTGGGCTTAGCGGTGGGCTCGGCGGCAGGGCGATCACGTGAAGGCGGCACGGCCCTGCGGAACGCGGCGGCTATGCCGGGCTGCGGTGAAACACGAAGCAACAAAGGCCGCCAAGAGTCACAAAGAAGCCTTGGCTTGGCGGCACGCCGACGGCCGGCGGACACCTCTTCGTGACTCTTTGTGCTCTTTGTTGCTTCGTGTTTCAAAAAATCGCCGCATCGCCGGCACTTGCCTGATCAGGCGATTGCCCTGGGCTCGGCAGCGGGCGTGGGGGTGGACAGCGCCCATGGATCCGCTACCCTTTCCCACAGACGCGGAAATCGCGCGGCAAGGGGGAGGACGGGGCATGGCGCTCAGGGCCGAGCAGCTCAAGGACGAGCTGACCGAGGAGGTCGTGCGGCAGGTGCGCGGGCGGCTGGGGCGCGAGCGCGCCGAGGCGGCGGAACGCTTCGTGCGGCAGTTCTACGCCAACGTGCCGCCCGACGACATCGTGCAGGCACCGGCCGACCAGCTGTACGGCGCCGCCGTCGCCATGTGGCAGTGGGGCCAGCGCCGCGACTTCGGCCGGGCGCGCGTGCGCGTCTACAACCCCCGCATCGAGGAGCACGGCTGGCAGTCCACCCGCACGGTGGTGGAGATCGTCAACGACGACATGCCCTTCCTGGTCGACTCGGTGACGGCCGAGCTGAACCGCCAGGGCCTCACCGTCCACCTCGTCATCCATCCCGTCGTCAAGGTGCGCCGCAACGCCGAGGGCCGTCTGGCCGACCTGTTCGAGCCCGACTCGCCGCCGGACGGCGCCCTGCCTGAATCCTTCATGCACGTGGAGGTCAGCCGCCACACCGACGCCGCCCTGCTGAGGCGGGTGGAGGAGGGGCTGGACCGCATCCTGGCCGACGTGCGCGCGGTGGTCGCGGACTGGCGCCCCATGCGCGAATGCGTGCGCGACGCGCTGGGCGAGGCCGGCAACAGCCGCTCCGCCCTTCCGCCCGACGAGGTGGAGGAGGCCGACGCCTTCCTGCGCTGGCTGGACGACGACCACTTCACCTACCTCGGCTACCGCGAATACCGCTTCGACGCGCCCAACGACGGCGGCGGCGGCGGCGAGCCGGCGCTGACGCTGGTGGAGAACAGCGGCCTGGGCATCCTGCGCGACCCCGCCTACACGGTGTTCGACGGCCTGCGCAACTTCCAGGCGCTGCCGCCGGACGTGCGCCACTTCATCGCCACGCCGCGCGTCCTGATGATCTCCAAGGCGAACCAGCGCGCCACCGTGCACCGCCCGGTGCCGATGGACGCCATCCTGGTCAAGCGCTTCAACGCCCAGGGCCGCATCGTGGGCGAGCGGCTGATCGTCGGCCTGTTCACCTCGGTCGCCTACAACCGCAGCCCGCGCGACATCCCCTTCCTGCGCCGCAAGATCGCCGCCGTGCTGGACCTCGCCGGCTTCGATCCGAAGAGCCACGACGGCAAGGCGCTGCTGAACATCCTGGACACCTTCCCCCGGGACGAGCTGTTCCAGATCGGCGTGGAGGAGCTGTACGACATGGCGCTGGGCATCCTGCACCTGCAGGAGCGCCAGCGCCTCGCGCTGTTCGTGCGCAAGGACCCGTTCGAGCGGTTCGTCTCCGCGCTGGTCTACGTCCCGCGCGACCGCTACGACACGGCGCTGCGGCTGCGCATGCAGGCGATCCTGGAGGCGGCCTTCAACGGCACCTGCACCGCCTTCTACACCCAGCTGGCCGAAAGCGTGCTGGCGCGCATCCACTTCATGGTGAAGACCGAGCCCGGCAAGGTGCCCCCCTACGCCACGGCGGAGATCGAGGCGCGGCTGGTGCAGGCCGCCCGCAGCTGGGCCGACCACCTGCGCGACGCCCTGGTGGAGGCGGAGGGGGACGAGCGCGGGGCGGCGCTGTTCAACCGCTACCGCAACGCCTTCCCCACCGGCTACCGCGAGCTGTTCGCGGCGGAAGCCGCCGTGCACGACATCGCCCGCATCGAGCAGGCGCTGGCGCGCGGCCGCCTCGGCCTCAACCTCTACCGCCCGCTGGAGGCAGCACCGGACGAGCTGAGCTTCAAGCTCTACCACGAAGGCCGCCCGGTGCCGCTGTCCGACGTGCTGCCGATGCTGGAGCACATGGACCTGAAGGTCATCACCGAACTGCCCTTCGAGGTGCAGGCGGCCCGGACGGGAGCGGACGACCGGGAGTCCGGCGTGTGGATCCACGACTTCGCCGTCCGCCTGAAGGCCGGCGGCACGGTCGAGGTGGCGTCCGTGAAGGAGACCTTCCAGGACGCCTTCGCCGCCGTCTGGGACGGGCGGATGGAGGACGACGGCTTCAACCGCCTCGTGCTGCGCGCCGGGCTGACCGCGCGTCAGGTCACGGTGCTGCGCGCCTACGCCAAGTACCTGAAGCAGGCGCGCTTCGCCTTCGGCCAGGACACGCTGGAGGCGACGCTGGCGGCGCACCCGGAAACCGCCGCCCTCATCGTCCGCCTGTTCGAGGCCCGCTTCGATCCCACCCACCGCGACAAGCATGGGCCCGGCGACGAGCAGGCCATCCTCGCCGAGATCGAAACGGCCCTGGACGCCGTCAGCAACCTGGACGAGGACCGCATCCTGCGCCGCTTCGTCAACCTCGTCCGCGCCACGCTGCGCACCAACGCCTATCAGAAGGCCGCCTTTCAGACGAGCGCCGACGGCCAGCCCAAGCCCTACCTTTCCTTCAAGCTGGACAGCGCCGCCGTCGACGACCTGCCGCTGCCGCGCCCGTGGGTGGAGGTCTTCGTCTACTCCCCCCGCATGGAAGGCGTGCACCTGCGCGGCGGCCGGGTGGCGCGCGGCGGCATCCGCTGGTCCGACCGGCGCGAGGACTTCCGCACCGAGATCCTCGGCCTGATGAAGGCGCAGATGGTGAAGAACGCCGTCATCGTGCCCGTCGGCTCCAAGGGCGGCTTCGTCGTCAAGCGCCCGCCGCCCGCGTCCGCCGGCCGCGAGGCCGCCCTGGCCGAGGGGATCGAGTGCTACCGCACGCTGATGCGCGGCCTGCTCGACGTCACCGACAACCTGGGTCCCGACGGCGCGGTGATCCCGCCCACGGACGTGGTGCGGCATGACGGCGACGATCCCTACCTGGTGGTGGCGGCCGACAAGGGCACGGCCACCTTCTCCGACATCGCCAACGGCATCTCGCTCGATTACGGCTTCTGGCTGGGCGACGCCTTCGCGTCCGGCGGCAGCCAGGGCTACGACCACAAGAAGATGGGCATCACCGCCCGCGGCGCCTGGGAATCCGTCAAGCGCCACTTCCGCGAACTGGGCCGCGACATCCAGAACCAGGACTTCACCTGCGTCGGCGTCGGCGACATGTCCGGCGACGTGTTCGGCAACGGCATGCTGCTGTCGCGCCACACGCGGCTGGTCGGCGCCTTCGACCACCGCCACGTCTTCTGCGACCCCGACCCGGATCCCGAAACCTCCCGGGCGGAGCGCCGGCGCCTGTTCGACCTGCCGCGCTCCTCCTGGGCCGACTACGACGCCAGCCTGCTGTCCGACGGCGGCCGGATCTACGAGCGCGGCGCCAAGTCGCTGGAACTCACCCCGCAGATCAAGGCGCGCTTCGGCCTGACCCAGGACCACGTCACCCCGGCCGAGCTGATGCAGGCCATGCTGCGGGCCGAGGTGGACCTGCTCTGGCTGGGCGGCATCGGCACCTACGTCAAGGCGGCGGAGGAAAGCAACGCCGAGGTCGGCGACAAGGCCAACGACGCGCTGCGCATCGACGCCGCACTGCTGCGCGCCCGCGTGGTGGGGGAGGGGGCCAACCTGGGCTTCACCCAGCGCGGCCGGATCGAGGCGGCGCGCCACAGCGTGCGCCTCAACACCGACGCCATCGACAATTCGGCCGGCGTCGACACCTCCGACCACGAGGTGAACATCAAGATCCTGCTGAACGGCGTGGTCGCGCGCGGCGACATGACCATGAAGCAGCGCGACGAGCTGCTGGCCCGCATGACCGACGAGGTCGGCGCCCTCGTGCTGGCCGACAACTACCGCCAGACGCAGGCGCTGACCGTGGCCCAGGCCCGCGGGGCGGAGATGCTGGAGCCGCAGGCCCGCTTCATCCGCGCGCTGGAGCGCGCCGGCAAGCTGAAGCGCCGGATCGAGTTCCTGCCCGACGAGGAGGAACTGGCCGAGCGTATGGCCGACCGCCAGGGACTGACCCGGCCGGAACTGGCGGTGCTGCTGGCCTATGCCAAGATCACGCTGTACGACGACCTGCTGGCGTCCGACCTGCCGGACGACCCGTTCATGGCCGACGACCTGAAGCGCTACTTCCCCGAACCGCTGCGCGAGCGTTTCGCCGAGGCCATATCCGCGCACCGGCTGCGCCGCGAGATGGTCGCCACCAGCGTCACCAACAGCCTCGTCAACCGCGTTGGCCCGGTGTTCGTCAAGGAGATGATGGAGAAGACCGGCATGGGGCCGGCCGACGTGGCGCGCGCCTACACCATCGTGCGCGACGCCTTCGGCCTGCGCGCCCTGTGGACCGCGATCGAGGAGCTGGACACGCTGGTCCCCGCCTCGGCGCAGACGGCGATGCTGGTGGAGACGATCGTGCTGATGGAGCGCGCGGTGGCGTGGTTCCTCACCACCTGCGCCCAGCCGCTGGACATCGCCGCCGAGACGGCGGCCTTCCGCCCCGGCATCGAGGCGCTGGCCGCCGACCTGGACGCCATCCTGGACGCGGAGGAGGCGGCGCGGCTGGCCGCCCGCGCGCTGGCCTACACGGCGGAAGGCGTGCCGGACGACCTCGCGCGGCGCATCGCCGCGCTGCCGGTGCTGGCGGCGGCCCCCGACCTCGTGCGCATCGCCGAGCGCACGGGGCGCGCGGTGGAGGGGGTGGCGGCGGTGTACTTCCTGCTGGGCCGCCGCTTCGGGCTGGAATGGCTGCGCGACAAGGCCGCCTCGGTGAAGGCGGACAACCACTGGCAGAAGCAGGCGACGGCGGCGCTGGTGGACGACCTGTTCGCCCACCAGACGCAGCTGACGGTGCGCGTGCTGGACTCCGCTGGCGATCCCGAATCCTGGATCGCCCAGCGCCGCCCGGTGGTGGAGCGGATCGAGCAGCTTCTCACCGAACTGCGTACCCAGCCGGCCGTCGACCTCGCCATGCTGGCGGTGGCCAACCGCCAGCTCCGGGGCCTGACAGCGGGGTAGCGGCGCTGCTTATCCGCAGCCGCCGCGCCCCTTCAGCGCCTCGCCCAGCGGCACCGTGCCGCTGCCCGGCCGCGCCGGCTGCTGCTGGCTCTCGTGCGGGGCCCAGGCGGCGAGGTACAGCACCTGGAAGGTCGCCGGGATGCGCCCGTCCGGCTCGGCGAAGCGCTCGGCGTAGAGTGCGGCCGCCGTGAACAGCATCTCGCGCCGGGCCGGCACCGTGCGGCGGGCCAGCACGGCGTTGGTCTCGCCCATGCCGCGCAGGTCGCGCATCAGCGCCAGCGCGTCGGCGTAGGTGACGGTGATGGTGTCGCTGTCCACCACGGGCAGCGCGAAGCCGGCGCGCTGCAGCAGGCTGCCGGCATCGCGCACGTCGGCGAAGGGCGACACGCGCGGGCTGGCGCCGCCGGACACCGCCAGTTCCGCCTCCATCAGGCAGCGGCGCAGCTCGCTCAGCGTCTCGCCGCCCAGCATGGCGGCGCAGAAGAACCCGTCCGGCTTCAGTGCTCGCCGAACCTGCACCAGCGCACCCGGCAGGTCGTTCACCCAGTGCAGGCTGAGGTTCGACACGACGAGGTCGAAGCTGGCCGGCGCGAAGGGCAGCGCCTCCTCGTCCGCCGCCACGGCCGGCGTCCCGGCGCGGCGGGCGAACTCCGGCGACAGGTCGCAGGACACCAGCGTCTCGATGCCCTTTTGGCCGGCCAGCACGCGCCGCATCACGCCGTCGTGGCTGCCCAGGTCGAGTGCCGTGGGGAAGCCGCGCGTCACGTCGTGCAGGCGGTCGGCGATGCGCTCGCCGATCTCCTCGAACAGAAAGGAATGCTCGGCGAAGGCGGGGGAGGATGCGGCGCGGTCACGGCGGCGGCGGACGAGCGCGCGGTCGAAGACCGTCATCGTGTCGGGCATGGTGTCGGGCTGGCTCATGCCCGCAATATACCTCAGGCGCCTGCCTCTACAACCGTCGGCGGATGCCGGAAATTCGGCTAACATGCCGCCGCACGCCAGCCGGAGAGGGACCATGAGCATCGCCGACGCCATCGGCGCCACTTACGACGCCATCATGGTCATCATCAAGATGACCTTCCCGGCGCTGCTGATCACCACGGCCATCGGCCTCGTCCTGACGCTGTTTCAGTCGGTGACGCAGATCCAGGACCAGACGCTGCAGCAAAACCTGAAGATCTTCGCCACCATCGTCATCCTGTTCGTGACGGCGCCGGCGCTGTACATCGCGCTGCACGACTTCACCATGGTCATCTTCGACCGCATCGCCTCAATCCACTGAGGTGCCCATGCTCGCCCGTTTCCTTGCCGCCGCGCTGAACGCGCTGCTGCCGCCGCGCTGCCTGTCCTGCGGCGCGCCGGTGGACCGGCAGGGCGGGCTGTGCCCGGCGTGCTGGGGGGCGCTGACCTTCATCACGGCGCCCCACTGCGCCTGCTGCGGCCTGCCCTTCGCCTACCAGCAAGGGGACGGCACCCTGTGCGGCGCCTGCGTGGCGTCGGTGCCGGCCTTCGCGCGGGCGCGCTCGGTGCTGGTCTACGACGACGCCAGCCGGCCGCTGGTGCTGGGCTTCAAGCATGGCGACCGCACGCACGCGGCGGTGGCCTATGGGGCGTGGCTGGCGCGCGCCGGGGCGGAGCTGCTGGCCGACGCCGACCTGCTGGCGCCGGTGCCGCTGCACCGCTGGCGCCTGTTCCGCCGCCGCTACAACCAAGCGGCCCTGCTGGCCCAGGCGGCGGGCCGCGTGTCGGGGCGGCCGGTGGTGCCGGACCTGCTGGTGCGCCGCCGCTCCACCCCGTCGCAGGGCGGGCTGGACCGCGCCGGCCGGCAGAAGAACGTGGCCGGCGCCTTCCGCCTGAAGCGCGGCAAGGCGGAGGTGGCCGGCAAGCGCGTCGTCCTCGTCGACGACGTGATGACCACCGGCGCCACGCTGGCCGAATGCGCCAAGGTGCTGCGCCGCGCCGGGGCCGCGCGCGTCGACGTGCTGACGCTGGCCCGCGTCGTGCGGCCCTGAACCGCAGCTCCCACATCTGGTACGGCCGGCCGGCCGCGATATATAGGGCGGGAGACTGTCTGTAAGAGTGGGACCCTATGGCCGACGTCGTCATCTACACCACCCCGTTCTGCCCCTATTGCACCCGCGCCAAGCGCCTGCTCGACGGCAAGGGGGTGAAGTACGAGGAGATCGACCTCTACATGCACCCCGGCCGCCGCGACGAGATGGTGCAGCGCGCCCAGGGGCGCACCACCGTTCCCCAGGTCTTCATCGACGGCAAGCCGTACGGCGGCAGCGACGACATCCACGCGCTCGACCGCGCCGGCAAGCTCGACCCGCTGCTGGGCCTCGCCTGATGAGCGGCCTGATGAAGGCGGCCTGCGTCCAGGTCAACGCCGGGCCGGAAATCCAGCCGAACCTGGCCGCCGCCGGCGACCTCGTGCGCCGCGCCCGCGACGCCGGGGCCGACTTCATCGCCATGCCGGAGAACGTCAGCCTGATCGTGCAGGGCCGCGCCAACGTGCTGGCCCGCGTGAAGCCGGAATCCGAGCATCCCGGCGTTCCCTTCTTCACCGATCTGGCGCGCGAGACCGAGGCGTGGCTGCTGGTCGGCTCGCTGGGCATTTTGCTGGAGGAGGGGCGCGTCGCCAACCGCAGCTACCTCATCAATGCGGACGGCCGGATCGTCGCCACCTACGACAAGATCCACATGTTCGACGTGGACCTGAAGGAGGGCGAGAGCTACCGCGAGTCCGCCACCTTCCGCCCGGGCGAGCGCGCCGTGGTCGCCACCACGCCGTGGGGCGGGGTGGGGATGACCGTGTGCTACGACGTGCGCTTCCCGCACCTGCACCGGGCGCTGGCGCACGCCGGGGCGCGCATCCTCACCGTGCCGGCCGCCTTCACCGTGCCCACCGGCCGGGCGCACTGGCACGTGCTGCTGCGCGCGCGCGCCATCGAGACGGGGTGTTTCGTCATCGCCCCGGCGCAGACCGGCACCCATGACGCCGGCCGCCGCACTTACGGCCATTCCCTGATCATCGGACCCTGGGGCGAGGTCCTGGCCGACGGCGGCGAGGAGGTGGGCATCGTCACCGCCGACCTCGACCTCTCCCAGGTCGACGAGGCCCGCCGCATGGTCCCGGCCCTGACCCACGACCGCCCCTTCGAGGTGGTCCGGGCGGAGTAGGCGGCGGCGGTCACTCCTCCGCCGCCGGGCGCAGGGGTCTTCCCCGCATCCAGTTCCACAGCGGGCCGGTGGCGACCACCAGGGCGACGCCGATCAGGTTCAGCGCCACCACCAGGATCAGGTAGTCCACCACCTCGAACGCCGACAGCCACTGCCGCAGCGGCGCCTGCGTCAGCAGCCGGGTGCCGGCGTACAGCGGCGGCACCGCCGCGCACAGCACCAGCGCCACCCGGTCCGGGCGCCAGTCGCAGCGGCGCGCCGGTTCCGGGTCGGGGTCGACCAGCGTGCGCGGCCACACCACCACTGTTCCGGCGTAGGCGTACAGCAGCAGGGTCAGCGCCGGCTCCAGCCAGCCCTGCACGGCATCGCCGATCCCGATCCAGTCGCCGTACACGTGCACGCCCAGCCCCACCGCCAGCGCGCCCAGCAGCACCGGCAGCACCGCCGCCGGCCGGCGCCGCCGCTCCGCGAACGACGCTACCCCCGCCAACACCGCGGTTCCGAGGAACGAACCGTCGCCGGCACGCGGGTCGGCCAGCACCGTGTACGCCACCGCCAGCATCAGCGTGACCAGCGCCGCCGTCCGCCCGTCCAGCCGCCGGTACGCCAGGAACGCGGCCCCAAGCGTACACAGCGCGCCACCCACGCGTACGGCCGTCATGGCGGTGTACGGTGGGGCGAGGTCCAGGTGTTCCAGCAGGGCGGCATACTGGCCAGCGACGTAGGCCGGGGCGGGGTGCAGGAACGGCGCCGTCAGAACGGTGGCAAGCCCGGTCAGCAGCCATGGCACAACGCGCGGCCGCACCGCGCCGAACAGAAGTGCCGGCACCAGCGCCGCCGGCTGCGCCACCGCCGCCAGCGCCAGCAGCAGGCCGCCGCGCGCCCGGCGGTCCCACGCCAGATCCACGGCGGCGTGCAGCAGCACCGCCGTGGTCATCACGTCCCAGTCGCCGCGCAACACGCCGGTCGCGGCGGCCGGGATGGCCAGCGCCAGCACGCGGAACGCGACCGGTCCCAGCGCGTCCGGGCGCACGAGGTCGGCCGCGCGGTACACCGCCCAGGTCAGGACCGTCACCGACAGCAGGCGCCAGACCTGGTCGGCGATGCCCAACGGCAGCAGCGCCAGCGGGCCGAACATCAGGTTCGCGGACGGCAGGAGCGGGACATCGGCGGCAGGGGCGGGACGGCCGGCCCACCAGTCGAGCGCGGCGGCGGCGTACGGCCCGGTCGCCGTCTCCATCGGCCGGGCGGCGGCCAGAACGGCGGCCAGGACAGCGATGGTGGCGTTGAACAGGACCCACAGCGCCAGCCCCCAGTTCCGGCGCACCCATCCCGTGACACACCGCCCGTCCGCCGCGCACGCGCGCGGGCGTGCGCTGCCGCCGACCGTCATCGTCCCCGTCCAGCCATAAATCCCCCTGCTGGTGTACCGGATTCTCCTTTCGCGGTCCAGGCGCGCGGCAGCGCTTCAGGTGGGCTTGCTCAGGTCGGCCCCATCAGCTCGGCAGGGCATGCGGCTCCGGCGCCGTTTCCCCCATCCTTTCGCCCGTTCCGTCGTTCACCGCGGCGATGCGCTGCACCACCGCCGGGCGCGGGCGGTCGACGATGCCGTGTTCGTACGCGACGACCTGAAGCCGGTCCCGCGCCACCTCCAGCAACTCGCCCGGCCGCAGCAGGAAGGCGGGCGACGACGGCTTGCCGAACCGCGCGTTTCCGGCCGCGAAGGTCTCGTAGAGCAGCACGCCGCCCGGCGCCAGCACGTCCAGCAGCGCCCCGAACAGCGGCCGGTGCAGGTAGTTGGCGACGACCACCGCGGCGAAGCGCCGCTCGCCCGGCAACGGCCACGGATTGCCGTTCTCCAGGTCGGCCGCCACCAGTTCCACGCCCGGCGCGCCGCGCAGGTTGGCGACGCCGCCCAGGTCGATGTCGACGCCGGTCACCGGGTGCCCGCGCTCCCGGAAGAAGCGCAGGTGCCGCCCGCCGCCGCAGGCGAGGTCGAGCACCGGCCCGCCGGCCGGCACCAGCGGCGCGAAGCGGGCGATCCAGGCGGACGGCGCCCCGGCGCAATGTGGCGCTGCTGTGCTGCTCACGGCGTTCTCCCTCGCACGGCGTTTTCCTTTTCCATGGACGGGCCATATTGATTTCGAACGGTTCCAGGCCCAATAAAGGGCGCACCGACTATAGTCGAGCTTCCGCACCGCCGCGACACCGCCCCGATAACGCCCCCGACATTGCCATGATCCTGTTCCAGCTGAAGTGCACCGCCGACCACCGTTTCGAGGCGTGGTTCCGCGACGGCGCCACCTACGACGCGCAGGCCGCCGCCGGCACCATCACCTGCCCGGTCTGCGGCGATGCCGGCGTGAGCAAGGCCCCCATGGCGCCGCGCATCGTCAAGTCGCGCTCCAAGTCGCCGCAGGAGGCGCCGCGGCAGGCACCCCAGGCGCCGCAGGGTGGCGAGGGGAAGGTGCCGCAGGAGGTGCAGGCCGAGGTGCTGCGCCAGTTGGCCGAGCTGCGCCGGGCGGTCGAGACGAACTGCGACTACGTCGGGGACCGCTTCGCCGAGGAAGCGCGGCGCATCCATTACGGCGAGACCGACCCGCGCGGCATCTACGGCGAGGCCACCCCTGGTGACGTCGAGGAGCTGAAGGAAGAGGGTGTGACAATACACCGCATCCCCTGGCTGCCGCGCACGAATTCCTGAGCGCCGCTCCCCCCGCGTTCCCCACAAAAGCCCCGTCTTCTGCCGCATTGCAGCATGGCCGCCGCATGCCTGCCATGCGCTTGAGCGCCCGCCGCGCGCGGCGTCAAGCGGCATTTTCGTTGGGCTGGGCATCAAAATGGTTGACGGGACGGTGGGTTGTAAAGACCATACGCCTCCGAGTGTCTTAACGACCCGACATAAAGCTCTCTGGCACTCGCGAGGGGACGCACTATGCAAGAAAATGCTCAGAGGATTCTCGCGAATCCCAAGTTTCAGGAATTGATCGCCAAGCGCTCCGCGTTCGCGTGGACGCTGTCGGTGATCATGCTCATCATCTACTTCGGCTTCATCCTCCTGGTCGCCTTCGGCAAGGCCTTCCTGGGCACCCGCCTGGGCACCGGCGTGATGACCTGGGGCGTGCCGATCGGCGTGTTCACGATCGTCTCGGCCTTCATCCTGACGGGCATCTACGTCCGCCGGGCGAACGGCGAGTTCGACGAGCTGAACCGTCAGATCCTGGAGGAGTCGAAGTAATGCGCGCTCTGTTCACCCGCATGGGCGCGGCCGTCGCGGCTGCCGGCGCCCTGCTGCCCACGGCCGCCCTGGCCGCGGCCGTCGAAGGCGCCGTCCAGAAGCAGGCGACGAACTACGAAGCCATCATCATGTTCGGCGTCTTCGTTGCGGCGACGCTGGGCATCACCTTCTGGGCCGCCCGCCGCACCAAGTCGGCCAAGGACTTCTATGCCGCCGGCGGCGGCATCACCGGCTTCCAGAACGGCCTCGCCATCGCCGGCGACTACATGTCGGCCGCGTCGTTCCTCGGCATCGCCGGCCTCGTCTACATGAACGGCTTCGACG
>Ga0196976_1000646_pt1 | contig 20798 bp, 14 predicted proteins | sample S3v_513CmetaG_FD_148644 | JGI IMG/M metagenome (GOLD analysis project Ga0196976, IMG submission 148644) | Soil microbial communities from Anza Borrego desert, Southern California, United States - S3+v_5-13C | ecosystem: Environmental > Terrestrial > Soil > Desert | place: USA: California...
CGGAGCTGATCCCGCAGTTCACCAAAGAAACGGGCATTCGCGTCGATGTCCAGCAGATCCCCTGGACGGCGGCACACGAGAAGATTCTGACCGCGCACGTCGGCGGCTCGCTGCCCGATGCATTGCAGGTGGGCAACTCGTGGATGTCGGAGCTGGTCACGATCGGGGCCATCGTGCCGCTCGAGCCGACGCTCGTTCCGCGGGAAGACTACTTCGGCGGCATCTGGGACACGAACGTCATCGGCGGGACGCTGTACGGCATCCCGTGGTACGTCGACACGCGCCTCCTCTTCTACCGCACCGACATGATCCCGAATCCGCCGCGCACGTGGAGCGAGTGGATGGCCGTCATGGAGAAGCTCCGCCGCGAGAATCCCAGCCGCGACTTCTACCCCATCGTCATGCCGACGAACGAGTGGCCGCAGCCGGTGATCCTGGCGCTGCAGCGCGGCGCGGTGCTCGTCGACGACGACGCGCGGGCACACTTCGACGATCCCCGCTTCATCGAGGGCTTCTCCTTCTACGTGGACATGTTCCGCCGCGGCTACGCCCCCGCGGTCAGCAACACGCAGGTGGCGAACATCTATCAGCAGTTCGGCGAGGGGCAGTTCGCGATGTGGATCACCGGGCCGTGGGACGTCGGCAACCTCCGCACCCGCCTCACCGCCGAACAGCAGAAGAGCTGGAGCACCGCCCCGCTCCCCGCGCCCGACGGCACGCCGTACCCCGGCGTGGCGATCGCCGGCGGCTCGAGTCTCGTGGTCTCGAAGCGCTCGGAGAAACAGGAGGCGGCGAAGAAGTTCATCGCCTTCCTCTCCCGTCCCGAGATCCAGTCGCGTTTCTACGAGCTGACCGGCGACCTCCCGGCGCGGAAGAGCGCCTGGCGCGCGATCGAGGGCGACCGCGAGCTGGCCGCCTTCGGCCGGCAGCTCGACCGCACCGTGGCCCTGCCCCGCCTCCCCGAGGCCGAGAACATCGTCAATGCCGTGGCCGAGCATGGCCAGCTGACCGTGCGCGGGCAATACACCCCCCGGCAGGCCGCGCAGGCGCTGGACAAGAAGGTTGACGCGATGCTGGAGAAACGGCGCTGGGTGCTGGCGCGCTCCCCAGTCCCCTCTCCCCACGCAGGTGGGGAGAGGGTCAGGGTGAGGGGCGATGCCCGGCGCGAGGAGCGGCCCCTCACCCTGGCCCTCTCCCCGCACGCGGGGAGAGGGGACTGTAGGCCGGAGGCGCGCCCATGAAACCCCAGTCCCGCGCCGCCCTCCTCTTCCTCACGCCGGGGATGGCGCTGATCGCCCTCTTCTTCATCCTCCCCGTGATCGCGGGCTTCTTCCTCAGCCTCACCGACTTCGACCTTTACTCCATCGGCGACGCGGCCAATACGCGCTTCGTCGGCGCGAAGAACTACGCCTCGCTGCTCGACAACCCGCTCTTCTGGCGCGCGCTGACGAACACGCTCTACTTCTCCTTCGTCGGCGGGCCGCTGACGATCGCCGTGGCGCTGGCCGCGGCGCTGCTGCTGAACGCGAAGCTGGCCCGCTTCAAGGCGCTGTTCCGCACCATCTACTTCGCGCCGGTCGTCACGACCATCGTCGGTGTGGCCATCGTCTGGAAGTACGTCTACCACCCGCGCGTCGGCCTGCTGAACCGCATGCTCGACGCGATCGGCATCCAGGGGCCGGACTGGCTCGGCGACCCGCGCTGGGCCATGCCGGCGCTGATCCTCCTGGCCGTGTGGCGCGGCTTCGGGTACGCCACCGTGATCTTCCTGGCCGGACTGCAGAACGTCCCCGAGGAGCTGTACGAGGCGGCGAAGATCGACGGGGCGGGGGAGTGGAAGCAGTTCTGGCACGTCACGCTGCCGCAGCTCGGGCCGACGTTCGTCTTCGTCGGCATCATCACCGCCATCGGCTTCCTGCAGGTCTTCGCCGAGCCGTACGTCATGACGCCCGACGGCGGCCCGCTCAATGCCACGCTGACCATCGTCATGCTCATGTACCGCGAGGGCTTCCGCTGGTGGAACATGGGCTACGCCGCCGCGGTGGCGTTCATCCTCTTCGCCATGGTGCTGCTGGCGACGCTGGCCAACACGCTGATCCGGAGGACGCGGTGAAGCGCCTGCTCATCCACGCCGCGCTCCTCGGCGGCGCCGTGGCCACGATCATTCCGCTGGCCTGGATGGTCTCGGCCTCGTTCATGCCGCAGGGAGAGGCCACGCGCTTCCCGCCGCGGCTCGTCCCCTCGCAGGTGACGTTCGAGCACTATCAGACGCTCTTCACGAACCTGAACCTCGGCCGCGCGTTCCTGAACTCGCTCTTCGTGGCCATCGCCGCGACGCTGCTCTCGCTGCTCGTCAACTCCATGGCCGGCTATGCCTTCGCCAAGCTCCGTTTCGCCGGCCGCGATCGCACGTTCACGCTGCTCGTCGCCGCGCTGGGCATCCCCGCGCAGGTGGCCATGCTGCCGCTGTTTCTCCTCTTGAAATCCCTCGGGCTGGTGAACACCTACGCCGGCGTGCTGATCCCGTACATCGCCACGATCTACGGCGTCTTCCTGGTGCGCCAGTTCATGGTCTCGATCCCGGACGACCTCCTCGCCGCCGCGCGCATCGACGGCGCGAGCGAGTGGCGCATCTACTGGTCGGTCGTGCTTCCCACCGCGCGCCCCGTGCTGGCCACGCTGGCCATCTTCACCTTCATGTCCGCGTGGAACGACTTCATGTGGCCGCTGATCATCCTCACCGACGACGAGAAATACACGCTCCCCGTGGCCGTGGCGAACCTCAGCGGCGAGCACTTCCCCGACCTCGAGCTGATGATGGCCAGCGCGGTCCTGACCATCATCCCCGTCCTCGCGCTCTTCTTCGCCCTGCAGAAGCAGTACATCGCCGGGATGATGGCGGGGAGCGTGAAGGGGTGACGACGCTGCGCGTGTTGTCGGTTGTCGGTTGTCTGTTGTCTGTGATGTCTGGCGCTGAGGCACAGACAACTGACAACCGACAACTGACAACAATCCCTTGGAAAGCGATTCCGGCAGCAGGCGTCCAGATGACGTTGACGCAGAGCGACTCGCTGCGCGTCGACTTTGATTTCCGGGGACGCGCCGGCTACGCCATCGCGAGACGCGACGGCCGCCTCGAGCTCCCGGAAAACTTCGAGCTCGTCTTCCGCGTGAAGGGCGAGGCGCAGCCGAACACGCTGGAAGTGAAGTTCGTGCAGGGCGACAACGTCTGGTGGACGACGCGCCGCGAGTACGACTTTCCCCCCGACTGGCGCCGCGTCTCGATCAAGAAACGCCAGCTCGAGTTCGCGTGGGGCCCGGCCGGTCCGAACGCCCCGCTGCCGAAGACGGTGGACGCGATCGAGCTGGTCGTCACCGCCGGCAGCGGCGGCAAGGGGACGGTGTGGTTCGACGCCATCGAGCTGAAACCACTCAGCGGCGATGTCCAGGAGATCGGCGGCATCGTCCTGGAGCAACCCGACGCCACCGGCAAGAGCTGGATCCCGATGCCGGATGCCGACGCCCGCGACGTGCGCGTCGCCGTGCCGTACCGCACGCTCCCGCCGTTCAAGGACGACAACGCCTTCTTCACCGAGATGGCGAAGCACCACCGCCGCGGACTCTTCCCCCGCTACTTCCTCGGCGAGCAGTCCTACTGGACGATCCTCGGCGGCACGAACGGCGAGGAAGAAGAAGCCCTCTTCTCCGAGGACGGCGCCATCGAAGCCGGCGCCGCCCGCTACTCCATCGAGCCCTTTCTGTGGCTGGACAACAAGCTGATCACCTGGAACGACGTGGCCATCGAGCAAAAGGAAGGCCCCCAGGTTGTCTGGAAAAAGCACCTGACCATCACCCCGCGCTACGAGGACGGCAAGCTGAAGGTGCGCTACGAAGTCGCCCCCAACGCGAAGCTGCTGCTGGCGGTGCGTCCCTTCCAGGTGAACCCGCAGTGGCAGTTTCTCAATCGCACCGGTGGCGTGGTGAGGCTGCGCAACGCGGATGTGCTCAACGCCGGCACTCCCTTCACCGGTGCGAAGCTCCCCGAGGAACAGGTCGCGGGCGACTACGCCAGCCGCCTCCTCCAGTTCGAAGGCACCGACGTCACCATCGAGCTCCCCCTCGGAGAACTCGTCCCTCGTCCCTCGTACCTCGTACCTCTGAAGCTCCACCTCCCCGCCGAGCCCCGCCTGGCGCGCACCATCGAGCGCCAGCTCTACTACATCCTCGTGAATCGCGACGACAAAGCCATCCACCCCGGTTCCCGTTCCTACGAGCGCGCGTGGATTCGCGACGGCTCGCTCACCTCCGAGGCCCTGCTGCGGCTCGGGCAGTACGGCGTGGTCAAAGAGTTCATCGAGTGGTACGCGAAGGCCATCCGCGAAGACGGCTACGTTCCCTGCTGCGTCAGTGCCGCCGGCGCCGATCCCGTCCCCGAGCACGACAGCCACGGACAATTCATCTACCTCGTGGCCGAGTACTACCGCCACACCGGCGATCGCGCCCTCGTCGAGCGCATGCTCCCCACCATCCGCCGCGTCGTCGCCTTCATCGACAAGCTGCGTCACGAGCGGATGACCGCGAAATACGAAGGGACGCCCTTCTACGGCATGGTCCCGGAGTCGATCAGCCACGAGGGGTACTCCGCGAAGGCGATGCACTCGTTCTGGGACACGCTCTTCATCCTCAAGGGGCTCGAGGACGCGGAGTTTCTGACCGGCGAGAAAAACTTCGCCGCCGAGTTCCGCGCGCACCTCCTCGCGTCGATCGCCGGCACGATGCAGCAGCACCAGATCGACTACATCCCCGGCTCCGTGGAGCTGGGAGACTTCGACGCCACCTCGACCACCGTCGCCGTCACGCCCGTCGACGCCGACCTCCCGCGCGGCGCGCTCCTGCGCACGTTCGAGAAATACTGGGAGCACGCGCTCGAGCCGCGCACGTACACGCCGTACGAGTTGCGCGTGGTCGGCACGCTGGTGCGCCTCGGCCACGCCGACCGCGCGCGGAAGCTGCTCGACTACTTCTTCGCGGACCAGCGGCCGGCAGCCTGGTATCAGTGGGCCGAGGTCGTACGGGCCAATCCGCGCGAGGGCGGGTTCATCGGCGACATGCCCCACACGTGGGTCGGCTCCGACTTCATCCGCAGCGCGCTCGACTTCTTCGCCTATGAAGACGACGGTGCACTGATCCTCGCGGCGGGGATCGCGCCGGAGTGGGCGCGGCAGGGCGTGCGCGTCGAGAACCTCTCCACGCACTACGGCATGCTGAGCTACTCGATCGAGGGCAACCGCCTGCGCATCGGCGGGACGCTGCGCGTGCCGCCGAAGGGCATCGTCGTCGTCTCCCCCTACGATGGCGCCCGGACCACCGTGCGCGCCGTCCCCGCCGAAATCATCCTCAACGTAGGGCGGGCTTCAGCCCGCCCGCCCACGGGGGAGGCGGGCTGAAGCCCGCCCTACGTTTTGAAAGGATCTATGAGTTACGGTCACTTCTCCGCGGACGGGCGCGAATACGTCATCACCGACCCGCGTCCGCCGCGCCCCTGGGCCAACGTCATCTCCAATCCGCGCCTCGGACTGGCCGTGTCGCAGAGCGGCAGCGGCTTCACCTGGATCGACAACTCCCAGCTCGCCGTCGTGAACTGGTGGCAGCAGGACTTTGCCCAGGACACGAGCGGCAAGTTCCTCTACCTCGCCGAGGGGGACGATGTGTGGTCGCTCTCGCCCGCGCCCGTCTGGGCCGACTACGACCGCTTCGAGTGCCGCCACGGAATCGGGTACACGACGTTCGTCACCGAGCGCAACGGCCTCACCGCGCACTGGACGCTCTTCGCCCACGAGCAGGATTCGGTCGAGCTCTGGATCGTGCGCCTGAAGAACACTCTCAGCGCGAGGCGGCGCCTCGACCTGACCGGCTATCTGGAGTGGGTGTGCGGCGTCACCCCCGCGCCGCGGCGCGAGTTCCACAAGCTCTTCATCGAGACGCAGCGCGACGGCAACGCCGTCTACGCCTGGAACCACATGTGGGACGTCCCGAGCGCGGAGTGGGGACACTGGAACAGCGACTTTCCCTACGTCTGTGCCTTCGGCACCACAGCCGAGGTCACAAGTGCCGAGGGCGAAAAGGCGGAGTTCCTCGGCCGCAACGGCACGCTGCGCGCCCCCGAGGCGCTCGGACGCCGCGACTGGCGCGGCCTCTTCGGACGCCACTACGACCCCGTGGCCGCGCTGCGCGGCGTCGTCGAGCTGGGGCCCGGCGAAGAGAAAACGATCGGCTTCACCATTGCCGTCGGGAAGTCGCGCGAGGAGTGCGGGGCCCTCCTGCGTCGGGATGTTCCATCGATGCACCGCGATCTCACTGCCGTGAAGCAGTCGTGGCACGAGCGCCTCTCCACGCATCGCCTGGAGACGGGCTCACCCACCTTCGACGCCTTCATCAACGACTGGACGCGCTACCAGGCCATCTCCGCGCGCATCTGGGGCCGCGCCGGCTACTACCAGCAGTCGGGCGCGTACGGCTTCCGCGACCAGCTCCAGGACTCGCAGGTCTGGCTGACCATCGACGAGCGGAAGACGCGCGAGCAGATCGGACTCCATGCCGCGCATCAGTTCGCGGACGGCTCGGTCTATCACTGGTGGCATCCGCTCTCCGAGCAGGGGCACATCACGAAGATGACCGACGACCTGCTCTGGCTCGGCTTCGTGACCGCGAATTACCTCAAGGAGACCGCCGACTTTTCGATCCTCGGCGACACGGCGCCGTTCCTCGACGAGGCCACTCCCGCGCCGCTCGAGGAGCACGTCCGCCGCGCCTTCGAGCGCGTCTTCCGGCGCACCTCGCCGCGCGGCCTGCCATACATCGGGGCCGGCGACTGGAACGACGGACTCTCCGCCGCCGGCATGCGCGAGAAAGGGGAGTCGGTGTGGCTCGCGCACTTCCTGGCGGGCCTGCTCGCCGACTGGAACGAGATCGCAAAACGCAGCGGCCGCGCGGAGTTCGCCCGCGACTACGACACCCGCCGCGAGCGCCTCGTCGCCGCGATCAACGAGCACGCCTGGGACGGGGAGTGGTACTGGCGCGCGACGCTGGACGACGGCTCGTGCATCGGCAGCCGCGAGAACAGGCGCGGGCGCATCTACCTCAACGCGCAGACGTGGGCCATCCTGAACGATGTGGCCCCGCCCGACCGCGCCGCGGCGTGCATGCGCAGCGTGCGCGAGCACCTCGTCCGCGAGTCGGGCGCGCTGCTGCTCGCCCCCGCGTACGACACGCCCGACGAGCGCATCGGCTACATCACGAGATACGCGCCCGGCCTCCGCGAGAACGGAGGCGTCTACACCCACGCCGCCACCTGGGCCATCGCCGCCGCGGCGAAGGTGAAGGACGCCGCGCTCGTCGGCAAGCTGCTCACTGCCATCGATCCGACGAACAAGGATCCCGAGCGCTACTGGGCCGAGCCGTACGTCCTCCCCGGCAACGTCGACGGACCCGACTCGCCGTTGAATGGCCGGGCGGGGTGGACGTGGTACACCGGCTCCGCCTCCTGGCTGCACCGCGTGGTCGCCGAATGGGTCCTCGGCGTGCGGCCGACGTGGGAGGGCCTGCTCGTCGATCCGTGTCTCCCGCCGGAATGGGAGCGCGCTCGCATGACGCGCCCGTGGCGAGGGAAGACGCTGGAGATCGAAGTCACCCGCGGCATGGAGCCCTACGTGCTCTGATGTGGAGTGCGGCAGCGCCAGCTGCCGCTTTCCATGCGGAGGCGCCAGCCTCCGCCCGCCCGCGGCAGCTGCGGCTGCCGCATTGAGAGCGGCAGCTGGCGCTGCCGCACTCCATAGTCAGACGCTGCGGCGTCTGATCACGTCCGCGTAGAACCGGCCGCTCTCCTTGATCGTGCGCGCCTGCGTCTCGTAATCGACGTGCACGATGCCGAACCGTTTGGCGAACCCGGCGCTCCACTCGTAGTTGTCGAGGAGCGACCAGACGAAGTAGCCGCGCAGGTCGACGCCGCGGTCGACGGCATCGAGTGCCGCGTGCAGGTGCTCGCGCAGGTAGTCGACGCGCAGCGGATCCTCGATGCGTCCGTTGAAGGCGACCGGCTGGTCGTAGAACGCCGCGCCGTTCTCCATCACGTACAGCGGCATCCGTCCGTAGCGCTCCGTCACCCAGACCAGGATGTCGGTCAGCCCCTGCGGGAAGACTTCCCAGTTCAGCGTGGTCACGGTGCCGCGCGGATTGTCGACGCGCACGGCGCGCTCGATCGGCTCCGAAGGGTCATGACGGGTGATGCCGCGCTTGTAGTAGTTGATGCCGAGGAAATCGATCGGCACGGCGAGATCCGCGGCGTCCCAGAGATTCGGCCACGCCTCGCCGAACATCTCCAGCATCTCCGGCGGATAGCTGCCGAAGAAGAGCGGGTCGAGGTACTGGCGGTTCATGTACGCGTCGGCGCGCTTCACCGCCGCCGCGTCCTCGGCGGAGTCGCTGGCCGCGTACTTCGGCTCGAGGTTCACCACGATGCCGATCGGCTTCGTGCCGAACGCGCGGTAGGCCTGCACCGCCGCGGCGTGCGCGCGCAGCTGGTTGTGCGCGGCCAGCGGCGCCTCGAAGTGGTTGCGGTGTCCCGGCGCGAGCGTGCCGTGCAGGTAGCCGCCGTCGCTCGTCACCCACGGCTCGTTCAGCGTGGCCCACATCGCCACGCGGTCATCGAGCGCGCGGAAGACCACCTGCGCGTAGTCGGCGAACCACCAGCTCACGTCGCGGTTCAGCCAGCCGCCGCGGTCGTCGAGGGCGGCGGGGAGGTCCCAGTGATACAGCGTCACATTCGGCTGGATGCCCGCCTCGAGGAGCGCGTCGACGAGGCGCCTGTAGTAGTCGAGGCCGCGCTCGTTCACCGCGCCCGTGCCGTCGGGGAGAATGCGGCTCCAGGAGATGCTGAAGCGATACGCGCCGAGGCCGAGCTCGCGCATCAGCGCCACGTCGTCCTGGAACCGGTTGTAGTGATCGCAGGCCACGTCGCCGGTCTCGCCGTTGTGCGTGTGGCCGGGGGTGTGGCTGAAGCGGTGCCAGATGCTCGGCCCCGCGCCGTCGGCGAGGGGCGAGCCCTCGATCTGATACGCGGACGTCGCCGCGCCGAAGAGAAAGTCCGCGGGAAACGCGCGGCGGTGAGTGTCGTTCATCGCCGCGCGAGTCTACTTCACGGAATCTGATCGAGAAGCTGCTTCACCACCGGCGCCGGCACGGCGTAGTTGGTCTTCTTGAATGACCCGCTGAAGTGCAGGCCGAGGGCCCGGCCGGTCTTGAGGTCGATGACCGCGGAGCCGGAGTTCCCGCCGAGGGTCGTGCAGTCGTGGTAGACGTACTGCTCGTCGACCTTCGTCAGCGAGCCGGGCGCGAGGCGCTTGACGTCGTAGACGTCGCCGTAGATGCGGGCCATGTCGGGGCCGGGATTGCGGCGGCCGTCGCGGGCAGGGTAGCCGATGACGGCGACGTCGGAGTCCTTCTGCGGCGCCGGATCGAGCTCGATCGGCGGGCGCTCCGCTTTTTTCTCGAGGCGCAGGAACGCCACATCAGGGCCGAAATCGTCGCTGATGTAGAGCACTTCCTTGACCATGAGCTCGTCCTCTTCCGGCTCGTTGTACTCCTCGCGGAAGTCGATGGACGGTTTGATGGTGCGGCCGGAGAGATTCTTCTTGAAGATGAAGCCCGGGAGCTGTCCCGCCTTGAGCCCGAACTCGACGGCCACGTGGCGGTTGGTGACCACCACGTCGTCGCGCACGAGCCAGCCGGTGCCGACCCAGTCCAGCTCATCGTGGTTCTTCACCTCGATGCGGCCGACGGCGGGGATGATCTTGTCGAGGAAGCCCTGAGCGGCGCGGAGGCGCTCCGTCCAGACGTCGCTCATCGGGATCTCGAAGGTGTTCTTACGCACGAACAGGACGGGGCGGCCGTAGCTGAGGATGATCGCTTCCATCCCCATGGGCATCCCCTCGCCGCCGAGGCCGAGGGACTCCATCCGTTCCGCGTTGGGGCCGGGCGTCCCCTCGGCCGCCGCGGCGGTGGTTTTCTTCCCGAACTTTTTCTGCACCTCGTCGCGCAGACGAGGATCGTTCTCCAGCATCTGATTGATGTCGACCATGCGCTCTCTCCTGCCTTGTAGGAGAGATAGTGCCCTGCATTTCCCTACTTTCGCAAGGGATGTCCAATACTGACCTTGCACGCAACGCCAAAACTTGCATAATGCCGTCCCTATGCACATCCATAGTCACGATGTGGCCGGCGTGCGGCTCTCCGGATGGGGTTAGTCGACGCAGCGCGGCATTTATGATGTCGCCCGCGTGCACCGCTTCACCGCCCTCAGCGTCGTCGCCCTGGCGGAGCTCCTGGCGATGGGGCTCTGGTTCGGCGTCTCGGCCGTAGCGCCGCGGATCGCCGCGGAGTGGCGGCTCAGTGAGTCGGCCACCTCCTGGCTTATCCTCGCCGTGCAGCTCGGCTTCGTGGCCGGGACGCTCCTCAGCGCGGCGCTCAACCTTCCCGACGTCATCCGCCCGCGCACCCTCTTCGCCCTCTGCGCGTTTCTCGGCGCGATCGTGAACGTGCTGCTGGCGTGGGCCGTCGACAGCTTCGGCGCGGCCATCGCGCTGCGCGTGCTCACCGGCGTTTTCCTGGCGGGCGTCTATCCGCCGGGGATGAAGATCATCGCCACGTGGTTCAAGACCGGCCGCGGCTTCGCGCTGGGCGTGCTGATCGGCGCGCTGACGCTGGGGAAGGCGGTGCCGTATCTCGTCAACGCGTTCGGCTCGGACAGCTGGCGCGTGAATGCGGCCTTCGCCTCGGTCGGCGCGGTGCTGGCGTCGCTGCTCGTGCTGCGCTTCGTCAACGACGGTCCGTACGCCCTGCCGAACCAGCCCTTCGATCCGTCGCAGATCGCGCGCGTCTTCGCGAACCGCGGCGTGCGCCTGGCGAACTTCGGCTACTTCGGGCACATGTGGGAGCTGTACGCGATGTGGGCGTGGGCGCCGGTGATGATCCGCGCCAGCGTGCAGGCCAGCGGCGACTCGCCGCGGTTCGCCGAGGCGGCGTCGTTCCTGGTCATCGGCGCGGGGGCGGTCGGGTGCGTGATCGCGGGGGTGTACGCGGACCGCATCGGACGCGCGGTCGTGGCGGCGTCGGCGATGGCGGTCAGCGGCGCGTGCTGCATCGCCATCGGCTTCCTGTACGGGAAGGCGCCGGTGGCGCTGCTGGTCGTGGCGGTGATCTGGGGCGCGGCCGTGGTGGCCGACTCCGCGCAGTTCTCCGCCTGCGTGACCGAATACGCCGACCCGCGCTACATCGGCACGGCGCTGACGCTGCAGACGTGCATCGGCTTCCTCATCACCACCGTCTCCATCCGGATGATGCCGCTGCTCGTGGCCAGGGTGGGGTGGGAGTGGGCCTTCGCGTTTCTCGCGCCCGGCCCACTCCTCGGGATTCTGGCGATGATGCGCCTGCGCGCGGGAAGCGGGGCGGGCTGAAGCCCGCCCTACGTTGAGCGCCTTTCTCGCGCTGCGCGTGCTCGACGTAGGACGGGCTTCAGCCCGTCCCCCCCGTGCCGGCCTATTGATTCATGTCTTTCCCTTCCTCGAGCTTCTTGATGCCCGCGGCGAGGGAGTTGCGGTTCACGTCGTCCGGCGCCTGCGCCAGGGCGAGCCTGGCGTGTTTCAGCGCGTCCTTGTAGCGCCCGACGGCGGAGTAGCCGCGCGCCAGGCCGACGTTCACCGGCCACACGTTCGGGTTGCGCTTCGCGTTCAGCTCCCACACGCGCAGGGCGTCTTCCTTCTTCCCCTGGGTGAGGAGCTGGCGGCCGTAGGCGTGGATCTCGAGCGGGCCGGCGGTGCGGTGATTGATGGCCTTCTCGCGCGTGGCCGCCGCCTCGGCGGTCTTGCCGGCCGCTTCCTGGGCCGCGGCGAGCGTGTTCAGCGTCTGGAAGTTCTCCTGTCCGACGAACTGGCGCGTCGCGGCCACCTCGGCGAACTCCAGCGCGTCGCTCGGACGCCTGGCCTGCAGCGCGTACTGCGCCGCCGCGTTCCAGTTCTGCCAGTTGAAGCCGGGCGAGCTGCGCAGCTCGTTGCGGATCTGCGCGAGATACAGGTCCGTGACGTTGTCGACCTTGATCGTCCACGGGAGCTGCACGTCTTCCCACTTCAGCGCCACCGTGGCCTGGTTGGCCTTGCGGTCGGTGAACTCGTACGTGAGCCACTCGTTGTACTCGCTCTTCGACGGCTTCACGCTCACGCGCAGCGCGTCCTCGGCCGGATCGTAGTAGTAGCTGCCCCAGGAGCTGTGGTTCTTCGAGAAGATGAGCGTCCACGGCTCGTTCTCTTTCCCGACGACCACGTGCAGGCCGTACTTGCCCGCGGGGAGCGGCTGCCCTTCGATCGTTACGTCGTGCGAGACGGTGAAGACCGTGTTCTCGTTCGCGCCGGCGCGCCACGGGCACTGCGAGCAGGTGCCGAAGCCTTCGTCGCGGAAGCCGTAATGCGCGACGTCGGTGCCCCAGATCTTGCCGCGCCGGTCTTCACCGTTCGGCGCGTGGACGTCGGGGCTGTTGTAATCGATGGTGACCTTGACGGGACCGATGTGCTGCGTGACCGAGGACTTCTGGTTGTCGCCGTTGGGCGGCAGCGTGATGCCCTGCGCGGCGAGAACTGCGGGGAAAAGAATCGCGAGGACCGCGATGAACGAACGACGCATGAGACCCCTCCTGTTTGACGGAGGGGATGATAGGCGCACCAGTGTGAGAGGGCGGTGAACGAGCCGTGGCGATTGCGGTTCAACGCCGCTCGCGACACCGGAGCGACCGCTCGTGCCGGTCAATAGTGGACCGCCGGCGGGACGCCGGCGGTCCGCTGCCTCACCGCAATGCTTTGATGTATGACACCACCGCCGCGGCCTCGGCGTCGCTCCGGGTCAGCCCGCGGTGGGGGCCGGTCTCGCGAATGGTCCTGATCAGGTCCGCGTCCGGCTTCGACTGCGTCGCCGCCGAGGTCAGGATCACGTTGGCCGCGTTCTTCTTCCCGTCCGCGCCGTGGCAGGTCGCGCAGCGGGCTTTGTAGGCGGCTTGTCCGTCCGCGATCTCGCTCGTCGGCGCTGGCGCGGCGTCGGACGTCGGCATCGTGCTCGTGTTCGGCGTGACGGTAGTCGTGGTGGGCGGAGGCGCGGTGGCCGCCGCATCGCTGGTGGTCATGACGGTGTCGTTGCTCGCTCCCTCGGGAGTCTCGACCCGGTCGCGGTTGCACGCGGTCAGGGCGAGCAGGCTCAGTGTCGCGATTGCCAGAACTGATTTCATGTGCGTTCCCTCACGTGCCGATGTGTGAGCACAAAAGCTGCCCGGTACAATCCACGCCTGTGTTCGACCCCCGGCTGACCGCGCTCCTGGACGCCCGCATCGCCAGCGCCGACCGCGCCTCCATCGACGACGAGATCTGGCGCTCCTTCGGCGAGGCGTGGTGCATCATGGCCACCGACCTCTCCGGCTTCTCGCGCGGCGTGGCGGAACAGGGGATCATCCCGTTCCTGCAGACGATCCACGAGTCGGCGCGCATCCTCATCCCGGTCGTCGAAGGCCATGGCGGGCTCCTCCTGAAGATGGAGGGGGACAGCTTCCTGGCCATCTTTCGCGACCCGAACGAGGGCGTGCGCACCGCGATCGAGATGCAGCGTGCCGTCCGCCGTTACAACGACACCGGCCGCGATCCGGTCCTGCTCGGCGTCGGCCTCGGCTATGGCCGCGTGCTTCGTGTGGCGGAGGCGGACGTCTACGGCGCGGAGGTCAACTCCGCGTGCATCCTCGGCGAGACGTACGCGAACGGCTACGACATCCTGATCACGCGGGCCGTCCGCGACGCGGTGCACGGGCTCGAGCTCGAGGAGTTCCCGCACGTCCCGCCCGGCGCGGGCGGCGCGTATCGCGTGCTCTATTCGTCGACCGCGAACGCGCGCTGACCGCCGAGGGACGTGCGGAACGCCCACACCGCCAGCGCGGCGAAGAAGAGCGCCGGCACGCTCACCCGGAGCGTGTACCAGTCGAGCGCATCGGGCAGGGCGAAGTGGAACAAGCCGTGGAAGGCCGCTTGTCCGGCCATCGTGGCCAGCAGGCCGTAACGCGTGATCAGGAGCGTGAGGATCGCGGCGATGACGGCGAACATCGCCAGCGCGGCCGGCTCGCGCGAAGCGAACGAGTACGCGATCATGCACAGCGAGAAGACCGCCGCCGCGGCGAGCGCGCGGCGCCGCAGCACGATCAGCAGCAGCATCAGGATGATCATGAAAGCCAGTCCCTGGATGATCGCCACCTGCAGCGTGGAGGCGATGCGCGCGACCGGCATGAGCACCGAGTTGAAGTCGCGCGCCGTTCCCGGCGACCACGGCATGAGCAGCATGGGGCCGCTCGCCGCGAGCAGCGCGTGCAGCAGTCCGAGCAGGCTGCCGATCAGGATGTCGCGGCCGACCATCGCGTCGCGCCATCGCCCCGAAACGAGCCGCGCCCACGAGATGAGCCCCTGCGGCCACTTGCGCCGGATGTACGGCTCGAGCGCGAGATAGACGAGCGAGAACAGCGCGGCGTAGAAGAGCCCGTCCGCGATGGCCAGCGTCAGTACCGCGAGCTCGTGCACCAGCGACGTCTCGTGCTCCGCCTCGGTCATGCGGCGGAGGAAGGTCAGCACGAATAGCACGGAGCCGAGCCGGATCGCGCCCTGCCGGTCGCCGCGCCGCTGCCGCAGGTTGCGCCACGCCAGGATCGAGCCGCCGGCCGCGGCCACGACGATCGTGAAGATGCCGAAGAGGTAGAAGCCGCCGTCGGTGGAGAAGGGATCGCGCGACTCGGTCGCGTCCCACGGCGCGATGACGCGGAACAGCACCGGCACGCCACGGAACGCCGCCGCCTCGACGTGCAGCGGAGCGCCGTCGTCGGGATGCCTGCCGCTCCACGCCGCGCGCGCGTCGGCGTACGACGGCGGGAGAAGCTTCGGCGTGGCGGGCGTGAAGCGCGCCGGATCGAATCCTGCCGCGCGCAGGAGCGCGTTCCACTCCAGCGGCCGCGGCTTCCATTGCTCCGAGGCGAGGGCGCGCAGCGAGAGCAGCCGCCCCTTCGGGTCGATCTCGATGCGCACGGAACCGCTCGCGCTCTGCGGCGGCCGTTCGAGCGTCGGTTCCGGCGAGCGGACGAAGCCGCGGTCGATGAGCGGCTCCGGCTCTTCGCGCATCCAGAAGCGCAGCGCCGTGAAGTCCTGTCCGAGGCGCTGCAGCCGCGGCCGGTCGTGCTCGACGAGCCATTGCAGGCGCTGCACGTCCTCGTTGAATCCGTACGTGCGGAACGGCTGCGCCGGGATGCCGAGGCCGCGCAGCAGTTCGCCGGCGCGCTCGGCCTCGACCTCGGGCGGACGCGTGAGGCCGAAGCGCTGCCACACGCGCCCGCGGACGGTCACGATCAGGAAGGTGAGCATGATGCCGAGCGTGGCCGCGAGCAGCGTCCAGGCGACCGCGGGGCGGAGGCTGCCCGCCGTCCCGGCCGCGGCCACGAGTCCCGGCGAGGGCGTGGTGCCCGCGGCGAGGGCCGCCGCCAGCGGATCGCCGCCGGGGAGTGCCTGGATCACCTCGTGCGCCGAGGCCGGCCGCTGCGCCGGATCGGCCGACAGGCAGCGCAGGATCACGCGCTCGACGGTCGGGTCGATGTCGCGGATCACGCTCGACGGCGTAGTGATCTCGCTGGTGAGGTCGCGGATGCGCTCCGGCATCGTGCGCGCGTCGTGCGCGCGGCGGCCGGTGAAGAGCTCGTACATCACCAGGCCGAGGGCGTAGAGGTCGCTCTGCACGCTGGCCGGCTCGCCCTCGAGCTGCTCGGGCGCCATGTACGCGGGCGTGCCGGAGATCGTGCCGTCGTCCTCGCCGGCGGCGAGGGCCAGGCCGAAGTCCATGATCCGCGCATCGCCGCGCGAGTCGATCATGATGTTGGCCGGCTTGAGGTCGCGGTGGAGGATGCCTTTCGCGTGCGCCGCCGCGAGCCCCGCGGCCACGCCGCGCGCGAAGTCGACGGCCTTGTCGGGCGCGAGCCGGCCGATGCGGCGCAGGAGGCGCGAGAGGTCTTCGCCGTCGACGTACTCCATGGCCACGAAATGCGCGCCGTCCCACTCGACGATGTCGTAGAGGTGGCAGACGTTGGGATGCGCGATCTGCCGGCCGAGGCGTACCTCGTCGTGCAGGCGGGCGAGGAGGAGCGGGTCGCGCTGGAGCCGCGCGGGGAGGAACTTCAGCGCCACGGTCTGGCCGAGCTTCGTGTCGTCGGCGCGGTAGACCTCGCCCATGCCGCCCGCGCCGAGGATGCTGGCGATGCGGTAGCGCCCCGCCACGATCGTCCCCGGCGCGAACTGCGCGTCGGCGCCGCGGCCGTGCGGCGTGGGCACGGGGTCGGACACCATGCGCGTGGTGACTTCGGGATCGGGAGTGCTCATCTGGGGAAGGCGGAATTGTACGGCTGCTATTCGTCGAGCAGCGATGAGCTGAACGCCGGCTGACCACCGAGGGAGGTGTGGAAGGCCCACAGGGACAGCGCGATCACCGCGGCCAGGGTGAGGGGGGCGCTGGCCATGGCCCATCCCGCGCCGGGCAGCAGCGGCGCGGTGAGGATGGCGAAGAACACTCCGTGCATGACCCCGACGGCGACCGCTCCGTAGCGAAGGATGACAAACGCCATCACCAGGGCGATGACCACGTAGCTCGGGATCGACGCGGGCCGCTGCACGACCGATCCGCACAGGTAGATCACGAGCACCGCCACGATGACGGCGCCGGCCAGCATGCGTTTGCGCAGGATGACGGTGAAGATCACCAGCGCGATCATCATCATCGCGCTGACGAAGATCCCGCCCGCCGCGCCGGTGGTGAGGGCCTCCAGCGCATCCCAGCCGCTGCCGATCCTGGTGTGGGGCGGGTCTTCGGGGCGGCCATCAAGGGCGCTCGCGAGAGGACGCGCGGTCAGCGAAAGGAAGGCGTGCGCGATCCCTGCGATGATGCCGATCAGGACGTGGCGCGCGACGAGCGGATCGCGCACGCGCCCGGCCGCGAGACGGGCCCACGCGATGAGCAGCTCCGGCCAGCGGCGCCTTGCGAGCGGCTCGAGCGCGAGATAGGCCACGAGGACGAAGAGCGCCGTGGCGGTCGCCTGGCCGAAGAGCCAGGCGGGATCGCTGGCGGCAGCGAGTGCGCCCGAGCGCGCGGCCGTTCTGAAGAATGCCTCGAGCGCACCCAGAACGAACACTGCCAGTGCCGCGCGAACCGCCCCCTGCCGGTCGCCGCGGCGTGAGCGGACGTTGCGCACGGCCAGCACCACCGCGATCGCGCCGACGATGAACTGCAGGCCGAACATGAACCGCTCCGCGGAAGGGTTGCCGAACGCGGGTGGCGGCGGCGGACGGTCGTCCGGTGCGCTGATGGTGAAAAAGACAGGCGTTCCTTTCCACGCCGCGGCCTCCAGGCGGATCGGCGTGCGCTCTCTCCGGTACGTGCCGATCCACGCGGCGCGCGCGTCGAACGCCGCCACCGGTACGTTGCGCGGGGCGGCCGGGCGGAGCGAGGCGGCGTCCACTCCCGCGGCGTCGAGCAGCGGCCGCCAGTCGAGCGCTTTCGCTTTCCAGTTCGTATCCGGTGCCGCCAGGAGGGCGGCCAGGCGGCCGCGCTCATCGACTTCGACCGTGGCCCAGCCTGGAGCGTTCACATCGAGCAGTGTGAAGCGCGAGACCTGCGGTCTCGCGACGCCGTACTCCATGCGAAACCGGTGCGGCGCCGGTCCGGTCGTGTTGTACGGCTGCCGCACCGTCGGGTCGCGAGCGGGAATGCCGAGCGTCTCCAGGATCGTCGAGCCGCGGGACCAGAGCACGTCCGCGGGCGTGTCGAGCTCCGGCGCGGCCCGCAGGCGGAAGGCGGTGTAGGCCGTCAGCAGCACCACGATCGCGGCCAGCAGCGTCCACGCCTGCCACCGCTTCAGCGTTCCTTCCGCTCCGGCCGCGGCCACGATGCGCGGCGACGGCGTTTCTCCCGCGGCAAGCGCCGCCGCCAGCGGGTCGCCGCCGGGGAGCGACAAAATCACTTCACGCGCCGAGGCCGGCCGCTGCGCCGGATCGTTGGCCAGGCAGCGGAGGATGATTCGCTCGACCGCGGGATCGATGTCGCGGATGTGGCTCGACGGCGTGGCGATCTCGCTGGTGAGGTCGCGCACGCGCTCGGGCAGCGTCCGCGCGTTGTGCGCGCGCTTGCCGGTGACGAGCTCGTACAGCACCAGGCCGAACGCGTACAGATCGCTCTGCACCGTGGCCGGCTCTCCCTCGAGCTGCTCCGGCGCCATGTACGCCGGCGTGCCGGAGATCGTGCCGTCGTCTTCGCCCGCGGCGAGGGCCAGGCCGAAGTCCATGATCCGCGCGTCGCCGCGCGAGTCGATCATGATGTTGGCCGGCTTCAGATCGCGATGGAGGATTCCCTTCGCGTGCGCGGCCGCGAGCCCCGCGGCGATGCCGCGCGCGAAGTCGACGGCTTTGTCGGGCGCGAGGCGTCCGATGCGGCGCAGGAGTCGCGAGAGATCTTCGCCGTCGACGTACTCCATCGAGACGAAGTGCGCGTTCTCCCATTCGACGATGTCGTAGAGGTGGCAGACGTTCGGATGCGCGATCTGCCGGCCGAGGCGCACCTCGTCGTGCAGCCGCGCGAGGAGCGTGGCGTCGCGCTCGAGCCGCGCCGGGAGGAACTTCAGCGCCACGGGCTGGTCGAGCTTCGTGTCGTCGGCGCGATAAACCTCTCCCATGCCGCCGCTGCCGAGGATGCTGGCGATGCGGTAGCGCCCCGCCACGATCGTGCCCGGCGCGAACTGCGCGTCCGCTCCGCGGCCGCGCGGCGGGCGGACGGCATCGGACGCCATGCGCGCGGTGGCTTCTGGATCGGGAGTGCTCATGCGGGGGACGGGCGATTGTACGATGCGCGTGTGATCTCCGTTCTCTACTTCCATGGCTTCGCCTCCTCGCCCGCGAGCGCGAAGATCACGGCCCTCCGGCCGCTGCTCGAGCCGCACGGGATCGAGCTGAACACGCCCGACTGCAACGTGCCGTCGTTCGAGCGGCTCGACTTCGACGCGGTCGTCGAGCACGCGGTCGCCTGCGCCCGCGAGACGCCGCCGCGGGCGATGGTGGGCAGCTCCATGGGCGCGCTGATCGCGGTGGCCGTGGCGAAGCGCGGCATCGCCGTGCCGCTGGTCCTGATTGCCCCCGCCCTCGGCGTGGCCGCGCGCTGGCGCGAGAAGATCCCCGCCGGCGATCCGATCACTGTCTTCAACTACGCCCGCGACGCCGACGCGCCGATCCATCGCGCGTTCTTCGAGCAGATGGCCACGCTGTACGTCGACGCCACGCCGCCGCCCTCGCGCGTGACCGCGATCATGGGCCGCCAGGATGAGACGGTGCCGTTCGACATGGTCGAGCGGCGCTGGCGCGAATGGGAGGCCTCGGGCGCGCTCGTTCCCGGCTCGAAGCTCGTCGTCATCGACGAAGGGGATCACGCGCTGGTGGATCAGGCGCGCCTCATCGAAGAGGCCATCGTGGAGGCGGTGCGATGATCGCCGTCACGCGCGGTGTGGCGCGCACGATTCAGCACGCGCAGCTCACCTATCAGGAGTGGCAGCGCATCGACTATGCCGCCGCCGCGATGCAGCATCGCGAGTACGTCCGCGTGCTCCAGTCCCTCGGCTGCACCGTCATCGAATTACCGGCCGACGACGCGTATCCCGACTGCGTCTTCATCGAGGACACGGCCATCGTGCTGGACGATCTCGCGGTCATCACGCGTCCCGGCGCCGAGTCGCGTCGCGGCGAGACGCGCGCGGTCGCCGACGCGCTGGCGCCGTACCGCCCGCTCGTGCACATCGAGGCACCGGCCACGATCGACGGGGGCGACGTGCTCGTCCTCGACGACAAAATTTATGTCGGCCTGTCGACGCGCACGAACGAGGCCGCCCTCGCGCAGTTGCGCTTCCACACGCGTCGCGAGGTGATCCCGGTGGACGTGACCGGTGCGCTGCATCTCAAGACCGCCATCACGCGCGTGTCGCGCGACAGCCTGCTCTTCCGCGGCGAATGGCTCGACGCGACACCGTTCGCGGGATGGAACCTGCTGGAGGCGGAGGAGCCGAACGCGCTCCTCATCGGCGACGTGGTGATCTACCCGGCTGCGTATCCGGAGACGGCGGAGATGCTGCGCTCGCGCGGGATCGACGTGCGCACCGTGGACGCCTCGGAGCTGGCCAAGGCAGAGGGCGGCGTCACCTGCAGTGCCCTGCTCGTGAAAACGTAGGGCGGGCTTCAGCCCGCCTCCCCCGGGGGGACGGGCTGAAGCCCGTCCTACGTTGCGAACCGCCTCGGATTCAGCGCGCTGACGTCGATCGACGCCTCCCCGTCCACGATCATCTCCGCCAGCAGCTGCCCCAGCGCCGGCGCGTGCATGACCCCGTGTCCCGACGAGCCGGTGGCCACCCAGCGGTTCTCGGCGACGCGGCCGAGGAGCGCGTGGCCGTCGGGAGACATCTCGTAGAAGCCCGACCAGTGCTCGCCGAGGGGCACGTCGCTGAGGCACGGCATGCGCCGCCGCGTCATCTCGATGACGCGGGACAGCCACTCATCGTCGTCGAGCACCGGATCGTCCGGCCAGAGCAGCAGCACGCGGCCGTCGCGCACGCGCAGGTGGTACCAGTCGCCGGCCCAGATGGTCATCGGCATCTGGTACCA
>Ga0196976_1000647_pt1 | contig 20788 bp, 22 predicted proteins | sample S3v_513CmetaG_FD_148644 | JGI IMG/M metagenome (GOLD analysis project Ga0196976, IMG submission 148644) | Soil microbial communities from Anza Borrego desert, Southern California, United States - S3+v_5-13C | ecosystem: Environmental > Terrestrial > Soil > Desert | place: USA: California...
CTGAAAAAGAGAAGCGTTAAATAAAATTACGATGAATTTTCCCCGGTTGGCCCCGCCCCCACCTTCGCCGCCTCCAGAATTTCCTCCGACAGCGTCGGGTCGTCCACCGCGCGGGCCATGACCATGGCGCCGACCATGGTCGCCACCGTCGCCAGCGCGCGCTCCCGGCGGTCCGGACCTTCCGGCAGCGTGTCGGCGACCAGCGCGGCCAGCGCCTCGATGCCTTCGGTGAAGGCGTGGCGGGTCTCGGGGGCGGCGCGGGGGGCCTCGGCACCCAGGGCGGCGATGGCGCAGCCGGCCCCCGGCGCGTCGCGGTGGCGCGGCGACAGGTAGAGGTCCAGCAGGGCGCGCAGCCCCTCCGGCCCCGGCCCCGCCTTGGACGCCGCCGCCTTGGACACTGCCTTCGACAGCGCGGCGCGGCCCTTGGTCAGCGCCTCCTCCACCGCCGCCGCGACCAGCGCGTCCTTGGACGCGAAGTGGCCGTAGAAGCCGCCGTGCGTCAGGCCGGCGGCCTTCATCAGGTCGGCCACGCCGATGCCCTCCACCCCGCGCTCGCGGAACAGGCGGGACGCGGTCTCCAGGATGCGGGCGCGGCTCTGCTCCTTGTGCTCCTTGGAATAGCGCATGGCGGGGGGCTTCCTTCGGCCAAAGGGTCGGTTGACAGATTGGATGACGGGCGTCATGTTTTCAATAACATGATGATCGTCATTCAATAAGGAGGGTGCCATGACCGCCGGAGATTCCATCGTCATCGCTGGGGCGGCGCGCACGCCGCTCGGCCGCTACCAGGGGGAACTGGCGGCGCTGCCCGCCCCGCGCCTGGGCGAGGCCGCCATCCGCGCGGCGCTGGAACGCGCCCGCGTGGCGCCGGATCGGGTGGACGAGGGGCTGATGGGCTGCGTGCTGCCGGCCGGGCAGGGGCAGGCCCCGGCGCGGCAGGCCATGCGCTTCGCCGGCATCCCCGACGCCGCCGGGGCGACGACGGTGAACAAGGTCTGCGGCTCCGGCATGAAGGCGGTGATGCTGGCGCACGACCTGCTGGTGGCGGGCAGCGCCGACGTGGTGGTGGCCGGCGGCATGGAGAGCATGTCGAACGCCGCCTACCTGCTGGACCGTGCGCGCGGCGGCTACCGCATGGGGCACGGCATGGTCTACGACCACATGATGCTGGACGGGCTGGAGGACGCCTACGACAAGGGCCGCTCCATGGGCACCTTCGGGGAGGCGACGGCGGCGCGCTACGGCTTCACCCGCGCCGAGCAGGACGCCTACGCGGCCGAGACGCTGCGCCGCGCGCAGGACGCCATCCGCACCGGCGCTTTCGAGGCGGAGGTGGTGCCCGTCGCCGTGCCGGCGCGCGGCGGTGCCGTGGTGGCGCACGACGAGAACCCGCCCAAGGTCTCGCCCGACAAGATCCCGGCGCTGAAGCCCGCCTTCGCGCCCGACGGCACCATCACCGCCGCCAGTTCCAGCGCCAACGCCGACGGCGCCGCGGCACTGGTGCTGACGCGCGCCAGCGTGGCCGAGCGCCTGGGCCTGCCGGTGCTGGCCCGCATCGCCGGCCACGCCGGCCACGCGCAGGAGCCGGCGTGGTTCACCACCGCCCCCATCGGTGCCATGACCAAGCTGCTGGACCGCGTGGGCTGGCGGGCATCCGACGTCGACCTGTTCGAGATCAACGAGGCCTTCGCCGTGGTGGTGATGGCGGCGATGCGCGACCTGGGCCTGACGCACGACCGGGTGAACGTGCACGGCGGTGCCTGCGCGCTGGGCCACCCGATCGGCGCCTCGGGTGCCCGCATCATCGTCACGCTGCTGCACGCCATGGCCCGCCGGGGCGCGCGGCGCGGCGTGGCCTCCCTGTGCATCGGCGGCGGCGAAGCCACGGCGGTGGCGGTCGAGCGGGTGGGGTAGGGCGGCGGAAGGAGAACAGGGGACACGGATGGACACGGATGCCGGCTGAAGCCGGCGCACGGATGGACACTGATGAAAGGAAATAATTTTCTTATCCGTGTCCATCCGTGCAAAATCCGTGTCCATCCGTGTAAAAATTCAGCACGAGCCACCGGTGAGAGCCATGACCGAGCAGCTCGACAACGTCACCCCCGGCGACATCCTGCGCGAGGAATTCCTGGAGCCGATGGGCGTCAGCCAAGCCGATCTGGCGCGCGCCACCGGGCTGTCCACCGCCGCCGTATCGGAGATCGTCAACGGCAAGCGGGCCGTCACCGCCGAGGCCGACCTGCGGCTGTGCCGGTACTTCGGCCTGACCGAGGGCTATTGGATGCGGTTGCAGGTGGCGCACGACCTGCTGGCGGCCCGGCGGCGGATCGGCGCCGACCTTGACCGCATCACGCCACGGGCGGCCTGAGTCTTTGCCTTGCAAGCCGCGATTGCTTCGCTACCATCCCGCGCATATTCATGCATGGAGGTGGCGATGCGGCGTTGGTTCGGGATTGTTGCAACCCTTGGCCTGGTTCTGGCCGGCTGCGCGCCGCAGGGGGCGGTCTACGACCGATCCATCTACAGCACCGCGGTGTACGACGCGCAGAACGTCAAGCCGCTGAAGCCGCTCTCCTACCCGGTGCAGGCGGCGACGCTGACCAGCTATCCCAAGTGGGGCGAGGACGCGGTGGGCAAGACCACCACGCTCCAGCGCGACACCTGGATCACCGTCGAGCCGGAGGTGAAGGCGGTCTGCAGCACCTACCCGCGCGCCCAGGTGCTGGAGAAGCTGCACCAGCTGTTGGGCCTGAAGCCGGCCACCGAGGACGACGCCAAGCAGCGCTTCGTGCGCTTCGTCATCACCAGGGCGCAGCCGGTCGGCCCCACCGGTGCGGGTATCTTCCGCCCCTGCGCCGACCCCGACCCGGCCGCCACCTCCTGCGGCAACGCCATCAAGGGGCCGGACGCGTACGTGGCGTGGTTCGCCAAGCAGATGGCCTCGTCCTACGTGGTGGCGCCGACGGTGAAGGACGCCGGCTATCCCTGGACGCGGCTGGGCTACACCTACAACTGGGACCCGGCGGCGCCGACGCCGGTGGGCGCCCAGGAATACGTCGTGCCCGCCGGCACCGAGGTGACGGTGACCGAGGTGGTGAAGCCCGAGGACTACTGCGCGGCGCAATAAGGAAAAGGGCGGCGCCGGCGCTCTTCCGGCGCCGGCGCCGCCCACGGACCCGCCCCCCTGAACCGGCCCCCTGAACCGATCGCGTCAGCGGCAATCGGCGTCGTTGTCGCTGCCCAGCGGGCCGGGCAGGTATTCGAACTGGTCCTTCCAGTAGGACTGCGGCTGCTCGCCGTCGTAGGTGGCGCCGGCCTGGCAGTGCTTCTTCGGCGGCAGGGCGACACCCTTGCCCTTCTCGCAGCCCGGCGTCTCGCCGTCGTTGCCGCCGTTGCCCCAGCCGCAGTTGCCCTTCTTGGTGGTGTCCGGCTCGTCATAGCCCCAGGCCAGCGCGGCGTTGCGCGACCCGTCGACGACCAGCCCGACGCCCGCCAGCGGCAGGGCCACGCCCAGCACGCCGGCCGCGGCCAGCAAACGCCGCAGTGTCGTTTTGTTGCTCGCTGATGTTTTTTCGTTGCTCGTCATGTAAAATCTCCTTTACGCCTTGGTGGAGACTTGGCAAGTGGTGGGATTTGCCTTGGCCTGACAACAGTCGAATCTTGCCGTCATTTCGTCCAGCAAGCGTCCGTGGTGATCCTTTTGCGGCGAAGTCTTGGCGCTGCGCCCCGAACGTGCGAACGCGGATGGCGCCGCCGGGGCTTTGCCGGCCGTGCCCGCCGTGCTATCGCAATGCGCAGCGTCCGAAACCGTCATCGAACTCCGGGAATTGCCGCATGTCCGTCGCCGTCCGTTTCGCCCCGAGCCCGACCGGGTTGCTGCACGTGGGCAACGTGCGCCTCGCCCTGGTCAACTGGCTGTTCGCGCGCAAGCAGGGCGGCGATTTCCTGCTGCGCCTGGACGACACGGACGAGGAACGCTCGCGCCCCGAATACGCCGCCGGGATCGAGGAGGACCTGCGCTGGCTGGGCCTGACCTGGGACCGCTTCGCGCGCGAGAGCGACCGCTACGGCCGCTACGCCGCCGTGGCGGACCAGCTGAAGGCGGCCGGCCGCCTCTACCCCTGCTACGAGACGGCGGAGGAGCTGTCGCTGAAGCGCGCCAGCCTGATCGGCCAGGGCAAGCCGCCGATCTACGACCGCGCGGCACTCCGCCTGACCGACGACGCCCGCGCGACGTACGAGGCGGCGGGGCGCAAGCCGCACTGGCGCTTCAAGCTGGAGCATACGGCCGTGGAGTGGACCGACCTCGTGCGCGGGCCGGTGCATTTCGAAGGGGCGGCGCTGTCCGACCCCGTGCTGATCCGCGAGGACGGCCGGCCGCTCTACACGCTGACCTCGGTGGTGGACGACGCCGACCTCGCCATCACCCACGTCATCCGGGGCGAGGACCACGTCGCCAACACCGCCGTGCAGATCCAGATTTGGCAGGCGCTGGGTGCGGCCGTGCCGACCTTCGCGCACCTGCCGCTGCTGACGGACGCGGGCGGGCAGGGCCTGTCGAAGCGGCTGGGCAGCGGCAGCGTCAAGGCCCTGCGCGAGGATGAGGGGATCGAGCCGATGGCGCTCGCCAGCCTGCTCGCCAAGCTCGGCACCTCGGACGCCATCGAGCCGCGCCTGACGCTGGACGAGCTGGTGGCCGAGTTCGACATCGCCAAGGTCGCGCGCGGCACGCCCAAGTTCGACGGGGAGGAGCTGAAGCGCCTCAACGCCCGCATCCTGCACCTGACGCCGTTCGACGCGGTGGCCGGCCGGCTGGAGGCGCTGGGCTTCGCCGGTGCCGACGCCGCCTTCTGGGACGCCGTGCGGCCGAACCTGGAAACGCTGGCCGACGTCGGCGAATGGTGGACGGTGACGCACGCCCCCGTGGCCCCGGTGATCGGCGACGCCGCCTTCACCGCGACGGCCGCCGGCCTGCTTCCCGATGAACCGTGGGACACCGCCACCTGGGGGACCTGGACCAACGCCGTGAAGCAGGCGACGGGCCGGAAGGGGAAGGATCTGTTCCTGCCGTTGCGCCAGGCGCTGACCGGGCGCGACCATGGACCGGAACTGAAGAACCTGCTACCCCTGATCGGCCGGGCACGCGCTGTGCGACGCCTGTCCGGAGAGACCGCATAAGAAGAACGGGACCGCCATGCCGCTGGACCTCTACAACACGCTGACCCGCCGCAAGGAACGCTTCGAGCCGCAGACGCCCGATTCCGTCGGCATGTACGTGTGTGGTCCCACGGTGTACGACACCGCGCACATCGGCAACGCCCGCCCGGTGGTGGTGTTCGACGTGCTGTACCGGCTGCTGAAGCGCCTGTACGCGCAGGTGACGTACGTCCGCAACATCACCGACGTGGACGACAAGATCATCGACCGCTCCCGCGACAGCGGCGAGCCGATCGAGGCCCTGACCGAACGCACCACGCGCCTCTACCACGAGGACATGGGCGCCCTGAACGCGCTGCGCCCGGACATCGAGCCGCGCGCCACCCACCACATCGCGCAGATGATCGCGATGATCCAGCGCCTGATCGACACCGGCCACGCGTACGCGGCCGAGGGGCACGTGCTGTTCTCCGTCCCCTCCATGGCCGACTACGGCCAGCTCTCCCGCCGCTCGGTGGACGAGCTGATCGCCGGGGCGCGGGTGGAGGTGGCGCCCTACAAGCGCGACGCGCAGGACTTCGTTCTGTGGAAGCCGAGTGCGGCGGAGCAGCCGGGCTGGGACAGCCCCTGGGGCCGCGGCCGGCCGGGCTGGCACATCGAATGCTCCGCCATGTCGCAGGAACACCTGGGGGCGACCTTCGACATCCACGGCGGCGGGCTGGACCTGATCTTCCCGCACCACGAGAACGAGATCGCGCAGAGCCGCTGCGCCCACGGCACATCGCACATGGCGCGCTATTGGGTGCACAACGGCTTCGTCACCGTGGAAGGCGAGAAGATGTCCAAGTCGCTGGGCAACTTCTTCACCGTGCACGACCTGCTGGACGAGTATCCGGGCGAGGCGATCCGCCTGACGCTGCTCAGCGCCCACTACCGCCAGCCGCTGGACTTCACCCGCGACGGGCTGAAACAGGCCAAGGCGGCGCTCGACCGCTGGTACGGCGCCCTGCGCGGCGACCCGGCGCCCATCGGCGGCGACCTGCCGTTCGACGTGCTGGCGGCGCTGGAGGACGACCTCAACACCCCGCTGGCCATCAGCCACCTGCACGAGCTGGCGGGTGCGGTGAACCGCGCCGGCGACCCGGTGACCAAGGCCGCCTGCAAGGGCTCCCTGCTGGCCGCCGGCCGCGCCATGGGCCTGCTGGAGCAGGACCCGGAGGCGTGGTTCCGCTGGGCGCCCAAGGGTGCGGCGCAGCTGGACGACGCGGCGATCGAACAGCTGATCGCCGACCGCCAGGCGGCGCGCAAGGGCAAGGACTTCGCCGAGGCCGACCGCATCCGCAAGGCGCTCCTGGACCAGGGCATCGTCCTGGAAGACGGCCCCGGCGGCACCACCTGGAAGCGCGCGTAGCTTTTACCTCCCTCCCTCGCCTCCGGCGGGGGAGGGGTTGGTTACGCCGGCCGCATCGCCGCCGGCTCTCGCATGTCGGCGCCGATGGGGGCGTCGCGGGCGGCGCCGCGCATCTCCTCGGGCGGGCGGGGCAGGCCGGTGCGGTCGCTGTAGTCGGGCGGCGGGCCGGCCGCATCCGGCTCGTCGGCGTTCAGCAACTGCGTGCACAGCACGTCCAGCGCCGTCACCCCGGCCACCGCGGCGATGGCGAGGCCGACGCTGTCGCGCCGGGGGTTCTCGCGGTCCAGGCCGCGCGCCAGCGTGGCGAGGTCCAGCGCGTCGCCGCCGACGCGGCCCCAGATCCACGGCTTCGGGTCGCCCAGCGCCAGGATGCCCACGCCGGTGGCGATCTCCCGCGCGCCATAGGCGCGGATCAGGCCGGTGTGGTCCTCCATGCCCAGCGTGCGGGCCAGGGTGCGCCCCGCCACCAGTTCCGTCACGCCCAGCGCGATGCTGAACCAGCCCAGGCCGCGCGCCAGCGCGTCGCCGGTCGAGCCTCTGTGATAATAGGCCATAGCTCTTTCCTTTCCCTCAGACGGCGGGCGGGGCCGTCCGGCCCCTTGCCTTCGCGGCCATGTGGCCGCGGGGCCTCAACGGCCCAGTCGCGCTGCGCGCTCCCCTTACGGCTTGAGCACCACCTTGACGCAGCCGTCCTGCTTCTCGCGGAAGGTCGCGTACATCTGCGGTCCCTGCTCCAGGCCGACGGTGTGCGTGATGACGAAGGACGGGTCGATCTGCCCCTCCTGGATGCGGCGGAGCAGGTCGTCGGTCCAGCGGTTGACGTGCGTCTGGCCCATGCGCCACGTCAGACCCTTGTTCATCGACGCGCCGAACGGGATCTTGTCCAGCAGCCCGCCGTACACGCCGGGGATGGAGATCGTGCCCGCCGGCCGGCAGACGTAGATCATCTCGCGCAGCACGTGCGGCCGGTCGCTTTCCAGCATCACCGCCTGCTTGGCGCGGTCGTAGATGGAATCGAGCGTGGCGGTGGCGTGCGCCTCCATGCCCACGGCGTCGATGCACTTCTCCGGGCCCTTGCCGCCGGTCAGCTCCTTCAGGCGCTCGACGACGCTCTCCTCGTCGAAGTTGATGGTGATGGCGCCGCCGGCCTTGGCCATGGACAGCCGCTCGGGCACGCGGTCGATGGCGATGACCTGTTTCGCCCCCAGCAGCAGCGCGCTGCGGATCGTCATCTGGCCCACCGGACCCGCACCCCAGATCGCCACCGTGTCGGTCGGCTGGATGTCGCACTGCGCCGCCGCCTGCCAGCCGGTGGGGAAGATGTCGCCCAGGAACAGCACCTGTTCGTCCGTCAGCCCGTCGGGGATCTTCACGTGCGTGCGGTCGGCGAAGGGGACGCGCACGTATTCCGCCTGCCCGCCGGCATAGCCGCCGGTCAGGTGCGTGTAGCCGAACAGCCCGGCGGTGGCGTGGCCGAACACCTTGTCCGCCACGTCCTTGTTGCGGTTGGAGCGTTCGCAGACCGAGAAGTTGCCGCGTTTGCACTGCTCGCATTCGCCGCAGATGATGGTGAAGGGCACCACCACGCGGTCGCCCACCTTCAAGGCACCCTTGGCTTCCGGCCCGACCTCGACTACCTCGCCCATGAATTCGTGGCCCATGACGTCGCCGGACATCATGCCGGGCATGAAGCCGTCGTACAGGTGCAGGTCCGAGCCGCAGATGGCGCAGGTCGTCACCTTGATGATGGCGTCGCGCGGATGTTCGATCGTCGGATCGGGGACGGTGTCGTAGCGTATGTCGCCTTTGCCGTGCCAGCACAGCGCTTTCATCGCGTATCTCCCTCGCTTGACACCTGCGATGACAATCGCCGCGCCGTTGCGTTCCGCTGCGCGCTTCAAATCGGCCCTTTCCCGTGTTAAAGCAGCCGTGGGGCGCCCGCATCCGGCGGGTCGGCCCCGCTTTCGTTTCCGCGCCCGCGTTAAGGCGGGTGGCCTATGGGAGTTTTCCGATGCTCTGGCTCGCCGCCTACATCGGCAGCGTTGTCGCGATCAACGTTGCCTTCAGCGCGGCCCCGCACCTGGACCTTTTGTGGTCGTGCTGGGCCGGCCTCATCTTCATCCTGCGCGACATGGTGCAGGTACGCTACGGCCACTGGTCCATCGCCGCCATGCTGGCGGCCTGCGTGGCCTCGTACCTGCTGGCCGACCCGTTCGTCGCCACCGCCAGCGTCACCGCCTTCGCCGTGTCGGAGATGATCGACTGGGCGGTCTTCTCGGTGACCCGCCGGCCGCTGCGCGACCGGCTGTGGATCAGCTCGTCCATCTCGGTGCCGGTCGACACCGCGCTGTTCTTCGGCATGATCGGCGTGTGGGACCCGGCGGTGTGGACGGTGGGCCTCGCGTCCAAGCTGTTCGGCATCAGCATCGTCTGGGCGCTGATGCGCGCCCGCGAGGCCCGCGCCGTCGCGGCGTGACGGACCGCAGCGAGGCGCGCCGGCAAATTCCGGCACGCCTTGCTTCGCCGGACTGCGGTTTCTCACGAAGCAACAAAGGCGACCAAGAACACAAGGAGGCTCCGGCTTGGCGGCACCCCTGCGGCCGGGCCGGCGCCTCTTTGTGCGCTTACGTCCCCTTTGTTGCTTCGTGATCCCATGAGGCCGGCGTTACCGGCGCTTCCCGTGCCCCCGAAGCCTCCTCACCCCCACGCCCCGCAGTCCTTCACCACGATGGCGAAGCGGTCGGCCAGCGCCGCCAGTTCGGCGCGCTGCAGCTCGTCCGCCGTTACCACGCCACCCAATGGATCCGGCAGGTCGCGCGTCGCCGTGGCGGCGGCCACCAGCGTGTTGCGGTAGCCGAGGTCGAGCGCGGCGCGCACCGTGGCCGAGATGCACATGTGCGTCTGGAAGCCGGCGACGATCAGCTCCGGCCGGCCGGCGGCCTTGAGGCGCTCGTGCAGGTCGGTGCCGGCGAAGGAGTTGGGCAGGCCCTTCACCACCACCGCCTCGCCGTCCACGGGGGCGACGGCCGCGATGATGGCGCTGCCCGGCCCTTCCGGATCGAACAGCGCGCCGCCGGGCTTGCCGTGGTGCACCACGTGGAACACCGGCGCGCCGTGGCGGCGGGCGAGGTCCAGCAGGCGGGCGGTCTCCGCCACTGCGGCGTCGATGCCGGCCAGCGTCAGCTTTCCGGCCGCCGTGTACTCCACCTGCGCGTCGACGATCACCAGGGCGGCGCGGTCGAACGGGGCGGGGTGGGCCGGCGCGCCGGCCATGGCGAGAAGGCTGCGGGGGGTGGTCATGATGGTCTCCCTGATCGGTTGGTGCCCCCTTCGTACCCCGTTCATTTCCGCGCAGCCATTCGCTATCCTCGTGCAATGGCTGTTCAAAATCGATCAGGCCCCCCGACAGGCCCATTGGACTGGGAGGATCTGCGCGTCTTCGTGGCGCTGGCGCGGGCGGGCAGCCTGTCGGCGGCGGCGCGGGCGCTGAAGGTCAGCCACGCCACCGTCGGCCGCCGCGTCGCCGCGCTGGAGGATGCGCTGGGCCGCGCCCTGTTCGACCGCCGCGCCGACGGCTACGCGCTGACTGCCGAGGGGGCGGCGGTGCTGGAACTGGCCGCCGGCATGGACGAGCGGGCGCTGGCCATCCTGCGCCGCGCCGGCCGCGACGCCGGGCTGACCGGCACGGTGCGCCTGACCGCCACGGAATCCCTGGCCGAGCGCTTCCTGATCCCGCGCCTCGCCGCCTTCCGCCGCCGCCATCCCGGCATCGACCTGGAGGTGTTGAGCGATCCGCGCTCCCTCAGCCTCGCCAAGCGGGAGGCCGACGTGGCCGTGCGCCTCGCCCGGCCGCAGGCGGGGGAACTGGTCACCCGCCGCCTCGCCGCCATCGCCTACGGCGTCTACGCCGCACCGGACGGCGACGCGTCGGCCTGGGTGGGCTACGACGACTCCTACGCCCATCTGCCGGAGGCGCAGTGGCTGGCCCGGCACGCAACCGGCGCGCGCGTGGCGTTGCGGGCCAACAGCCTGCCGGCGCAGATCGCCGCCGTGCGGGCCGGCTTCGGCAAGGCGCTGCTGCCGCGCTGGTTCGCCGAGGAGGAGGGCGGCCTCCTGCCCCTGCCGCCGCCCGCCCCGCCGCCGGTGCGCGAGGCGTGGCTGGTGGTGCACCGCGACCTGAAGGACGTGCCGCGCGTGCGCGCCCTGATCGACGCCGTGGCCGCCGCCTTCGACGCGGAGCGGGACCGGCTGGGAACCCACTCCGTGTAGGGGCATGCGGCAACTTGTCGCGGCGCCGGGAGCCCTTATCTTGAATCGGGAGAGGTGTCCGTCACGGCGGGAGAGGATCGATGGCCGCATTGTTCTGGACGTTTGCCGCCTGGTACGCGTGCGGCGTCGCCAGCTTCCTGTACTGGTGGACGGAGGACGAGCCGGTGAACCGCGTCGTCCTCATGGACGCGCTGGCCTTCGGCGTGATGGGACCGTGCAACCTGCTGCTCGGCTACCTCATCCACCGCCTGCCCGACGCCGACCAGGAGGAAGGCGAGCCCGTTCCCGTGCGCATCCGCACGCGCGACCGGCGTTGAGGCAGGCTTCACTTTTGCCCCCTCCCTAACCCTCCCCCTCTTCGAGGTGGAGGGGACTGCCGCCGCTCTACCCTCCACCGCGCAGCGGGGGAGGGTGGCGAGCGCAAGCGAGCCGGGAGGGGGCCGCGTGGTCGTCGCTACGCAATGAGCCGCGCCCGCTCCTCGCCCGCCGCTCGGGCGGAGGCCGGCAGCTCGACCAGGAAGACGGTGCCGCGCCCGACGCGCGAGAGCACCCGCACCCGGTAGCCCAGCAGGCGCGTCAGCCGCGCCACCGTGGCCAGCCCCAGGCCCAGGCCCTTGGAGCGGTCGCGCTCCGGGTTGCCCACCTGGTAGAAGTCCTCGAAGATCAGGTGCAGGCGGTCGCGCGGGATGCCGGGGCCGGTGTCCTGCACCTTGATCACCGCGCCGCCCCGGCACGTGCGGCAGGACAGCAGGATGGTGCCGCTGCGCGTGTATTTCAGCGCGTTGTGCAGCAGGTTGCGCACGACGCGCTCCAGCATCGTCGGGTCGGTGTTCACGGTGACGGCGCGCAGGCGGATGCGCAGGGTCAGCCCCTTGGCCTCGGCCTCCGCGCGCAGCTCGCCGCCCAGGCGCGCCAGGAACATCGGCAGGTCCACCGGGCGAACCTGCGGGTGGGCGGCGCCGCTTTCCAGGGCGGCGATGTCCATCAGCGCGTTCAGCATGCGCTGCGCGGCGTCGAACCCGTCGCGCGCGCCGTCGACCAGCCGCCGCATGCCGGACGACGCCGGGTGCTCGGCGATCAGGTGCAGGTAGATGCCCAGCGTCTGCAGCGGCTGGCGCAGGTCGTGGCTGGCCGCCGCCAGGAACCGGCTCTTGGCGGCGTTGGCGTGCTCCGCCTCGGCGCTGGCGCGGGCCACCGCCGCATAGCTGTGGCGCAACGCCGCCGCCTGCCGCCGCTCGGCCAGCAGGGCGCGGGTGACGGCGCCGATCAGCACGCTGATGACCAGCCCGGCCGCCAGCGCCACCAGCGGCATGCGGCGGTCTACGGTGGCCTCGAACGCCGCCGTGGCGGCGATCTCCATCCGCCAGGGGCGGCCGAAGACGTTGACGGTGGTTGCGGCGTGCTGCCGGCCGCCGGGTTCGCCCGCGCTGTCGAACATCAGCGCCTCGGCCGCCGGCGCGGTGCCGTCGTAGAGCCGCACGTGCAGGTGCTCGCGCAGGCTGCCGGTGAGGAGGGAGTCCATCAGGTCGTTCATGCGGAACGGGCTGTAGACGAAGCCGCGGATCGCCGCGCGCCGCTCCGCCACCGTCGCCAGCGGCCGTGTCCAGTCGTAGACCGGCAGGTAGATGAGGAAGCCGGGCTGCACGTTCTCCCGCGTCTCCTGCACCAGCGTGACCTTGGCCGTGGCGACCGGCCGGCCCTCGTCGCGCGCCCGGTCCATGGCGGTGCGCCGCGTCGGCTCGGCGTGCATGTCGTAGCCGAAGGCGCGCAGGTTGCGGCCGGAGAACGGCTCCAGGTACAGGATGGGGAAGTAGGCGTCGCGCGGCCCCGGCGGCGTCACCGTGTAGCCGGGGAAGCCCTCGGCCCGCACCGCCGCCTCGTGCGCCGCCAGCCGGTCCGGCGGCACGTGCACGGCGAAGCCGATGCCCTGGATGCCGGGGGAGTGCAGGTCGACCCGCAGCCCGCCCACATAGGTGCGCCATTCGGCGCGGGTGACGTCGCCGCTGGCGTCTACGAAGGCGACCCCGCCGCGCAGCAGTTGCTCATAGGCGTTGAGGCGGGCGTTCACGGTGTCGGACAGGTCGCGCACCATGCCGCGGAAGCGCGCCTCGGCCAGCCGGTCCACCTGGTGCGCCAGCAGCCACCAGCCCAGCACCGTCAGCAGCAGGCTGAGCCCCAGCATCACCGCCGGCTCCCAGGCGAACGCCCGGTGCGGCGGCGCGTCGTCTTTCCGGTCCGGATTATCCTCGGTGGACGGCTCACCCATGGCACGCCATCCCCTACGCCGTGCCGGGGTGCAGCGTCTGCGTCAGGACGGCGTGCAGGTGCGGCGGCAGCACCGGCTTTTGCAGCACCGTCAGGCCGCAGGCGCGCGCCTCGTGCAGGTTCTCGGTGGAGGTGTCGCCGGTGATGATGATGCTTGGCACCTCGTGTCCGACCATGCTGCGCAGCCGCTGGATGGCCTGCAGCCCCGTGCGCCCCTCGCGCAGGCGGTAGTCGGCGACGATGAGATCCAGGGCCAGGTGCGGGGCCTGCCCCTGCAGCTTGTCCACCGCCTCGTCCTCGCTCTCGGCCGCCAGAACGTCGTAGCCCCAGGCGTCCAGCAGGATGTTGAAGGCCTGCAGGACGCTGACTTCATCGTCGATGACCATGATCAGGTGGCGGGCTGAGTTCGTCACGATTCCATGGGCTGTGGTGGCTGAGGGCAGTGGTGGCTGGGTGCGGCCGGGCTGGGCAGGATGCCTGTTTCGTAAACATAGTCGGGCACGCGGACGTTTCCAACGAATGCGCTCGATCCCGGCGAATCGGCGGAGGAAGTGGTTGAGAAGTGGCGGCGCTTCCGCCATTCTTCCTGCCTTTTCGGCATAGGTTCCCCCTTGGGGGTCCCTTCGGGACGAAGGTTAGGCGATGACCGGCGAACGCATCTACCTGTACGACACCACCCTGCGCGACGGGGCGCAGACCCAGGACGTGGACTTCTCGGTCGCCGACAAGATCGCCATCGCCAAGGACCTCGACCGCCTGGGCATCGACTATGTCGAGGGCGGCTGGCCCGGTGCGAACCCCACCGACGACCAGTTCTTCGCGCAGGCGCCGGAGATGGACCGCGCCACCTTCACCGCATTCGGCATGACCCGCCGGCCAGGCCGGAGTGCAGCCAACGATCCCGGCCTGTCGGCGCTGTTCAACTCGCGCTGCAAGGCGGTGTGCATGGTGGGCAAGACGTGGGACTACCACGTCGACGTGGCGCTGGGCATCCCGCGCGACGAGAACCTGGAGCTGATCCGCGACAGCGTCGCCGCCGCGCGCGAGGCCAAGGGCGAGGCGCTGTTCGACGCCGAGCATTTCTTCGACGGCTACAAGCGCAACCCCGAATACGCCGTGTCCTGCATCAAGGCGGCGTACGAGGCCGGGGCGCGCTGGGTCGTGCTGTGCGACACCAACGGTGGCACCCTGCCGCACGAGATCGACGCCATCGTGCGCGAGGTGGTGGAGACGCACGGCATCCCCGGCGAGAACCTGGGCATCCACTGCCACAACGACACCGAGAACGCGGTCGCCAACTCGCTGGCCGCCGTGCGTGCCGGCGTGCGCATGATCCAGGGCACCATCAACGGCCTGGGCGAGCGCTGCGGCAACGCCAACCTCGTCTCGCTGATCCCCACGCTGATGCTGAAGCTGGGCTACGAGACCGGCGTCCGGCGGGATGAGCTGCCGCGCCTCACCGCGCTCAGCCACACCCTGGACGAGCGGCTGAACCGCGCGCCCAACCGCCACGCCCCCTACGTCGGCGCCAGCGCCTTCGCGCACAAGGGCGGCCTGCACGTCTCCGCGATCGAGCGCAACCCCGACACCTACGAGCACGTGCCGCCCGACGCGGTCGGCAACCGCCGCGTCATCGTCGTGTCCGACCAGGCCGGCCGGTCCAACATCGTGGCCCGCCTGCGCGAGATCGGCGTGGAGATCGACGGCAAGGATCCGCGCCTGCCGCAGCTCCTCGACCTCGTCAAGCTGCGCGACACCGAGGGCTACGCCTACGACACGGCGGAGGCCAGCTTCGAGCTGCTGGTGCGCGGCCAGCTGAAGCAGCTGCCCAACTACTTCGAACTGCTGCGCTTCCACGTCACGGACGAGCGGCGCTACAACGCCAAGGGCGATCTGGTCATCGAGTCCGAGGCGGTGGTGCGCGTGCGCATGGGCCAGACCATCCACCTGCACGTCGCCGACGGCAACGGCCCGGTGAACGCGCTGGACCAGGCCATGCGCAAGGCGCTGGAGCCGGTGTACCCGGAGCTGGAAGGCATCAAGCTGGTCGACTACCGCGTGCGCATCCTGGCCGCCAGCGACGCCACCGGCGCCAAGCCGCGCGTGCTGATCCGCTCGCAGAACGCCGACGGGACGGAGTTCTCGACGCTGGGCGTCTCCACCAACATCATCGAGGCGTCGATGGAGGCACTGGTGGACAGCTACGCCTACACCCTCTTCAAGGCCGGCGTGACGGCACGGACCTGACATGACCTCCGGCAAGGACCCCAACCGCCCCTTCATCACCGGCGGCCCGTCGATCATCCTGGTCGAGCCGCAGCTCGGCGAGAACATCGGCGCCTGCGCGCGCGCCATGCTGAACTGCGGGCTGACCGACCTGCGCCTCGTGCGCCCGCGCGACGGCTGGCCGAACGAGAAGGCGACGGCCGCGGCCAGCGGCGCCGACCTCGTGCTCGACAACGCCAAGCTTTTCGCGACGACGGCGGAGGCCGTGGCCGACCTGCACGTGGTCTACGCCACCACCGTGCGCACCCGCGGCATGATCCAGGAGTTCGTGACGCCCCGCGTGGCGGCGGAGCAGCTGCGCGCCCACTACGCCGCCGGCCACGGCACGGGCGTGATGTTCGGGCCGGAGCGCACCGGCCTCGTCAACGACGACCTGACGCTGGCGGAAAAGCTCATCACCGTGCCGCTCAACCCGGCCTTCAGCTCGCTGAACCTCGCCCAGGCCGTGCTGCTGATCGGCTACGAGTGGTTCCAGACCGGCGAGGTGCCGCCCGACCGCGTCCTGCACACCGGCCAGACCCGCCCGGCCACCAAGGCGGAGCTGCTGAACTTCTTCGACCATGTGGAGAGCGAGCTGGACCGCACCGGCTTCTTCACCACGCCGGAGAAGCGCCCCTCCATGGTGCGCACCATCCGCAACGCGTTCGAGCGCATGCAGATGACGGAACAGGAGGTGCGCACCTTCCACGGCATCATCGCCGCGCTGACCGGCCGGCGGAAGGGCGAGAAGTAGGGCCTATTCGGCGGCGTCCTTGCGCGCCATGTGGGCGCGCAGGATGGCGTTGACGGCCTCGTCGGGCAGTCCGCCGCCCTGGCCCGCGATCCATGCCGCGACGTCCTCGTCCAGGCGGACCCAGCGATGGCGGTTGCGCAGGGGCACCTGGATGAAGCCGCGCTCGAACGCATCGGGCGGCATGGGCGGGTTGGCATCCGGATCCCCGGGGACGGCCCGTTCCACGTCCTCCTCGGTCATGGCCTCGACGCGCGCCCAGTCGGTCTTGCCTTTACCAAGCTGATCCGCCGTGCGCCTGACGATACGCTCTGCGCTCATGGGTGCGCGCCCTCCGCGCTGAAATGATCCGGATGTTGCCCTGCCGGAACGTGTAGATCACCGTGTAAAGCCGGCCGCCGATGGGGCCGGTCGCCAGGAACCGTTCCTCGCCGCGATACGCCGCCGGTTCGACCCAGGCGTCCTCAAGCAAGATGGCGGCGGCGTCCTCGAAGTCGATGCCGTGCTTGGCGATGTTCGCCGCGTTCTTGGCCTCGTCCCACTCGAACTCCCCGCCAAATGCCATGTCGAGCCTACGCCGGTGATGCCCATGCGTCCAGCGCGCCGCGGGCCTGCGGCAGCGGGCGCGTGGCGGATCGTCGCCCAGGGGCGTACACTGCGCGATGCGTCACACCATCGCATGGGGTTGGCCATGACTTCTTCGCGCGCGCAGACGCTGGCGGTCGTGCGGGAGGCGCTGGCGCGCTTCGCCGCCAACGATGTCGAGGGGCTCCTGAAGCTGCTCGACGACGACGTGGAATGGCAGGAGCCGGACACCGGCGGCCGTCTGCCGTGGAGCGGCTATTACCGCGGCAAGTCGGGCGTGCTGATCTGGCTGCAGGCGCTGGGCGCCGTCGACGACCTGAAGATCGAGCCGCGCGAGTTCCTGGCCGACGGCGACCGTGTCGTCGTGCTGGCGCGCGAGACGGGGCGCATGCGTGCCACCGGCCGCGCCTTCGACAGCGATCTGGCGCTGGTCTTCACCGTGGCCGGCGGCCGGATCACGGCCATGCGCGTGTTCGCCAACACCGCCGCCCAGGTCGAGGCCGCGACGGCCCACTGACTCCGCCACAACCTGTTTGACAGGCGCCGCGCGATGCGTATAGTGCGCGGCCTCACTCCCGGGAAGGTGGGCGTGCGTCCGTTTTGACGCCCGGTCCTCGGATGGCTGCCCCATGGGCGGCCGCTGCTGGAACTACCGGGACAACATCAGCTCGTCCAAAACGAGGATCACATGAGCAAGCGTCAAGAGTCCAAGTACAAGATCGACCGCCGCCTCGGCGTCAACCTGTGGGGCCGCGCCAAGAGCCCGGTGAACCGCCGCGAGTACGGCCCCGGCCAGCACGGCCAGCGCCGCAAGAAGCCGTCGGACTACGGCCTGCAGCTGATGGCCAAGCAGAAGCTGAAGGGCTACTACGGCAACATCGGCGAGAAGCAGTTCCGCAAGATCTACCAGGAGGCCGTGCGCCGCAAGGGCGACACCGGCGAGAACCTGATCGCCCTGCTGGAGCGCCGCCTGGACGCCGTCGTCTACCGCATGAAGTTCGCGCCGACCCCGTTCGCCGCGCGCCAGATCATCAACCACGGCCACATCCTGGTGAACGGCCGCCGCCTGAACGTGCCGTCGGCGCAGATCAAGGACGGCGACACCATCGAGGTGAAGTCGAAGTCCAAGCAGATGGCGCTGATCCTGGAGTCGGTGTCCTCGCAGGAGCGCGACATCCCCGAGTACCTGGAAGTCGACACCGGCGCCATGAAGGGCAAGTTCGTCCGCGCCCCGCAGCTGGCGGACGTGCCGTACCCGGTGCAGATGGAACCGAACCTGGTCATCGAGTTCTACTCGCGCTGATCGATCGGTTTTCCGCCGAGACAGGAAAGGCCGCGCCTCCGGGCGCGGCCTTTTTCGTTGCGCGCCCAGTCGTCGCGTGCCCTGTCGTCGCGGTGCGGGCGCGCCGCGACCGGGATTCTGGAAATGCGGCAGTATAATTATGCATTTTACTTGAATAGATTAAATTTCTTCTAGACGCTGTTTCTCATCAATACCGTGCACCGGCGGCGGGGAACACGAATGACCAAGCCTGTATGGAGTTCCTGGACGGACCTGGGGCGGCTGAGCATCAACACGAACGTGCAGCGGGGACGCCAACTCGCCGCGTTGCCCAACGACGGCGGCGGGGTGGACGTGCACCTGGTCGGCGACGACGGCGAGATCTGGCGCCGGTCGCTGGACGGCGGCGGGGCGCATGGCTGGGGCCCGTGGCATGGCCTGGGCAATCCATCCATTCAGAAGACCAGGGGCATGGTCGCGGTCATGAGCCATATCGCCGCCGGCCGCTCGGGGAGCGGCCGCGTGGCGGTGTTCCACAAGCTGCGGGGAAACAACCTGCTCGACTGCTGCCTTCTGGAGGACGGGCGGGTTCCTGGCTCTTGGGTGGTCCACTCCCAGAACGCCGGGCTTCCCAACGACGGCCGGTTGGACTTCCAGTGGATGTTGGAGCAGGCCACGCCCGGCGACTGGGTGCAAATGGCCGTGGCGACGGATGGCGAAGGCCGCGTCAACGTGTTCGCCATCGCTTCGGACCAGACGCTGTACCGGTACCGGCTGGAGAGCGAGGCGCCCCCCGCCTGGTCCGCCCAGGACCTCGGTGTCCGATGCCAGGAAGTCGCCGTGGCGTGCAACGGCGACGGCATGTTGGAAGTGTTCTACGGCGCCGTGGGGCAGCCGGTCCGTCATTTCCGGCAGGCCGGCGTGGGGTCCCGGGAATGGTCGCCCGTGCGCGACATCTTCGACCGCGCGTGCGAGGGCGTCGCCGCCGTGCGCATCGCCGACGGCCGTGTCGCGGCGTTCGTCATCGCCGACAAGCACGCCTTCGTCAACAAGCGGGTCCGGACGGCGTCCGACGACTGGATGGGCTGGCATAATCTTGGCGGCAACTGCCGGAAGATCATCGTGCCCGTCAACGGCCAGGGGCACGCGATCGCCCTGACCGGATACCTCGGCCTCGACCATATCCAGGAGGATGCCGCGTCCGAAACCGGCTGGTCGCAACGGATGCCACTGACCACCATGCAGACCTGTGGCCAGGTCGCCGCGGCCCAGGGGAACGGGCGGCTGGACGTGGTCTTCCTCCGCCTGCCGGACGGTGCCGACCCGCGCCCTCAACTCATGCACGCGTGTCTGTACGACGCATTGCCCGGGCCGGCGGGCTGGTCCGCGTGGCAGATGCTGGACGACGGACGGCGCGAGATCGCCATCGCTCAAGGCAGGTCATCGGACGCAGCGCTCGCCATCGGCCGGGACCAGACGCTGTTCCACTTCCGGAAGGACGGCGGCACTCCCACCGGCTGGTCGGCGCGGCAAGCGATGAGCGGCCCGTGGAAGCGCGTCGCCATCACGGCCTGCCACCCCGACCTGACGGCGTTTGCCATCCACGCCGATGGTACGCTCCGGTGCGCGTCGCGGAAATCCTCGCCGGATGCCGGTGGTCCCTGGTCGGATTGGCAGAACCTGGGCGGCAACTGGGAGGCGGTCGCGCCGTTCGGCCATATCAAGTCGTCGCCGGGCGTGGTTGCCCTGGGTGCGGACGGCACGCTTCGCTACACGACGGACGTGAAGGCATCCGGTGAATGGTCCACCTGGGCAACGCTGGAGGGCTCGTGGAAACGCGTCGCCGCCGGTCTGACCCGGGCGATGACGCTGGACGTGTTCGCCATCGGCACGGACGACCAGCTTTATTACCAATGGGTGGATCTCTGGCACGGCGAATCTCGCTGGACGGGCTGGGATTGCCTGGGCGGCGCCTGGAAGGAGGTCGCCGTGTCGAACGGCCCGTTCGACTACGGAGGGGTGGTCTTCGCCATCGGCATGGATGACGCGCTCTACCGCATGCATCAAACACCCCATGGCTGGTCGGCTTGGGAGAACATGGGCGGCCGGTGGTCGCGCGTCGCCGCGTTTTGGAATGCCAATGGGCCGTTGGAGGTGTGCGCCATCTCCCAGCAGGGCGTGCTCTACAACATCCAGGACGCCGGGCGGACCGTCAACCCATGGCGTCCCCCTCTCCCTCGCCAGCGGTAGCGTGCGCCGCCGGCGCCTGGAACGGGGCATGTGACCCGGTGAGGGCAGGCGCGCCCGTTTGTCTCGGCCTTTTCCGTTGCGGGCGCGCCGTGGCTTCGCTTTGATGGCGCGGTGCGGGCGGGACCCGCAACGGAGAGGTGCGTGGTCATGAACGAAGACCGGGTGCAGCGGCGGCTCACCACGATCCTGGCCGCCGACGTGGCCGGCTACTCCCGCCTGATGGGGGAGGAGGAGGAGGGCACGCTGGCCGCGCTGAAGGCGCACCGGCGCGAGCTGATCGACCCCAAGATCGCCGAGCATCGCGGGCGCGTCGTCAAGACCACCGGCGACGGCCTGCTGGTGGAATTCCCCAGCGTCGTCGACGCCGTCCGCTGCGCCGTGGAGGTGCAGCGCGGCATGTCCCTGCGCAACGAGACGGTGCCGGCCGGCCGGCGGCTGGAATTCCGCATGGGCGTCAACGTCGGCGACGTCATCATCGACGAGGACGGCGACATCTTCGGCGACGGCGTGAACGTCGCGGCGCGGCTGGAAGGGCTGGCCGATCCCGGCG
>Ga0196976_1000648_pt1 | contig 20746 bp, 14 predicted proteins | sample S3v_513CmetaG_FD_148644 | JGI IMG/M metagenome (GOLD analysis project Ga0196976, IMG submission 148644) | Soil microbial communities from Anza Borrego desert, Southern California, United States - S3+v_5-13C | ecosystem: Environmental > Terrestrial > Soil > Desert | place: USA: California...
TGCGCCCCATCCCACACTGGATTTCATCAAGCACCAGCGCTGCGTCATGGCGGTCCGCAGATTCCCGCGCAGCCTGAAGGAATTCCGGGGAGCACTCGCGAATTCCGCCCTCGCCCTGAATCGTCTCCAGCAGGATCGCGCAGGTGTTGTCCGTAACGGCGGCGCGCAACGCCTCAACGTCGTTCAAGCCCACGAACTTCACGCCCTCGAGCATTGGCTCGAAGCCCTTGCGGTACTTGTCCTGCCCGGTCACGGACATGGCGCCAAACGTGCGTCCGTGAAACGACCCTGCAAGTGCAACCAGCTCACATTTGGCATCTCCAGCTGCGCGGTGTCCGGCAGCACGCGCAATCTTGATCGCGCCTTCGATCGCCTCCGTTCCGCTGTTCGAGAAAAATGCCCTGTCCAATCCCGAAAGCCTCACCAGCCTCTCGGCAAGCGCACCTTGGAATTCGTGGTAATAAAGGTTGGACGTGTGGATCAGCTTCGCTGCCTGGTCGCGGATGACCTTCACGACCCGCGGATGAGCATGGCCGAGCGCGTTGACGCCGAGCCCTCCGACAAGATCAAGATAGCGCCGTCCGGCAGTGTCGTAGACGTAAACACCTCTGCCGCGCTTCAGGGCCAGCGGGTAACGAGCATACGTGTTGACCAGGAACTGCTCTTCGCGTGCTACGATCTGCTCGAAGTCAGCCATGAAGTGAGTCTACAATGCTCACCGGGTCCCGGAACGATGCATCATCGTCCTTACGGGCTCATAGGCTAGGTTCCCGTTTTTCACACCCATTCTTCCAAAAAACATATATTCAAGCCCGGAAGCCTCCCCGCACCGATGTAAACTGATGAGGTACAGCGACTTGTATAGGCCTTGCGCTGTCCCAAGGTGGCAGCCGAGTTGCACTGTCTGGCATCGGATTCGTGTGTACTGTTTTCCGGGGCAGGCAAGACCTGAGCTGCGAGGGAGCGGTCCGGCGAGTTCTACCGTCAATATGTTGGTACGCTCTTGCTGTCCATGACGAAGGATTTTCAGAACCGGTTTTTCGCCGTAGTCCTGGCTCTGCTCACGCTGGGTGCGGCAACCTTCGCGTGGATCAATTATCAGAAAGAGCGGGAATCTGCGACCCCGTACGACGGGGTTTGGTGGGTGGAGCACCGGATTGGCGATAAAGACGCCCTTCTGGCCGAAAAGGTAGATCTCGAAGGTCCGGGCGGCAAAGCTGGAGTTAAACCTGGCGACATCCTCCTGGCCATCAACGAGCACCAGACGGGCAGCATCGTTGACCAGGCCCGTGCGATGTACCGGATCGGCATCTGGTCCAAGGCCACTTACCAGCTCCATCGCGATGGGGTTGACGTCCAGGTACCGCTCATTCTTGAGCCGCGTGACCGGTCCATGTACGCCGGCGAGCGCCTCATTGCGCTCATCTATCTCGGAATTGGACTTTACGTACTGCTCCGACGCTGGACCGCTCCGCGATCCACGCATTTTTATCTGTTCTGTCTAGTCTCGTTCGTCTTCTATTCGTTCAAGTACACGGGGAAACTGAACCAGTTCGATCAGACGATTCTTTGGGCGAATATCGTCGCAGAACTGCTACAGGCCGCACTGTTCCTCCACTTCGCGCTGGCCTTCCCCGAGTTGAAGGAAGTGGTCAAGAGGCGGCCGTGGTTGCAGGTGGCCGTTTACATCCCGGCTGCAATCCTGCTCGTCCTGAGGATTGCAGCTTTCGAGTTCCTTGCGCCGAGCGAGCGGCTGCGCTGGAACCTCGACAGGCTGCAGATGACGTATTCGACGCTATTCTTCATCGCGGCTGCCGTTGTGCTATGGCACACCTACCGCCATGCGAACACGCCCATCCTTCGCATGCAGATGAAGTGGGTAACGCGCGGTACCGCTCTCGCGATTGCCCCGTACACACTGTTTTATGTCCTGCCTTATCTGAACGGCGCCATGCCAAACACGGCCATGAAGTTCAGCGTGCTCTCTCTGGTGTTTCTGCCGCTGACTTTCGGCTATGCGATCTTCCGCTACCGCCTCATGGACGTGGACCTGATCTTCAAGCGCGGCATGGCCTACACGCTGGCCGCTGCTGCCATTGCGGGACTCTACTTTGCGGCCGTTGGCGTAGCGGCTGAAATCGTACACACCCGCGTGCCCAACGCGGGCAAACTCGGCCTCATTGTCGCAATTGCCGTCACTGCGCTCCTCTTCGACCCGGTCAAGAACTGGATTCAGGACCGCTTGGACAAGTTCTTCTATCGCAAGCGCTACGATTACCGGAAGACGCTGATTGAGTTCGGCCGTGAATTGAACTCCGAGACTGATCTGGACAAGATGCTCAGCTCGGTCGTCGATCGCCTGACGCGGACTCTGCTGCTTGACCGCGCAGCCATCTTCCTCGCTTTGGGCTCCGAACCGGAGCGCTTCGTGCTTGCGAAGTCGTCGGGCATTGCCGATACCCAAAACCTCGACCTGCACTTCCTCTCTGAGCAGCGCCCGGAGATGGAAGCCGGACACCTGTTCTTCGATAACACCCATCAGGCCGTCCGCGAGTCTGAGACCGCGCAGGAATCCATCGCCAAGCTGGAGCTGAACTACTACATCCCTTGTACAGTTCAGAACCGCACGATCGCTGTCCTGGGTCTCGGTAAGACCCAACAAGGTGATTTCCTCTCGAGCGAGGACGTGGAACTCGTTGAGACGCTGGCAGGCTATCTCGGTATCGCCATTCAGAATGCGCGCCTCTACGCATCGCTCGAGCAGAAGGTCACGGAATACGAGCGGCTGAAAGACTTCAACGAGAACATTGTTGAATCCATCAGCGTCGGAGTGCTGGCTCTGGACCTTGAAGACCGGGTGGAGTTCTGGAACTCGCAGATGGAAGTGATGTTCGCGAGACCGCGCGCTCTCGTGTTGGGCAAGCCGCTCAGCGAGATTATGCCCGCGAACTTCGCGGAAGAGTTCTACCGCGTAAGGCAGGCCCCCGGCATTCACAACCTCTACAAGTTCCGTATCGAAACGCCGGACGGTCAGAGCCGCATCACGAACATCGCGGTCGCCCCGCTGGTCAGCCGTCACTTCCACGTCATCGGGCGCCTTATCATCGTTGACGACATCACCGAGCGCATCGAGTTGGAGAAGCAACTGACGCAGGCGGAAAAGATGTCGTCCATCGGACTTCTCGCCGCCGGCGTGGCTCACGAAGTGAATACACCGTTGGCTGTCATCTCGTCCTACGCGCAGATGCTCTACAAACAGGTCAGCGGCGACGAGCGTCAGTCCAAGCTGCTCGAGAAAATCACTCAGCAGACTTTCCGTGCTTCCGAAATCGTTAATTCGCTTCTCAACTTCTCACGCACGAGCGGCAGCGAGTTCAGCGAGATCGACGTCAACAAAATCGTTCAGGACACTCTTACGCTGCTGGAACACCAGTTCAAGACCGCCCGGGTTGCGGTTTCAAACGAGCTTTGTCCGAACCTTCCGCACATATACGGCAACGCCGGTAAACTCCAGCAGGTATTCCTGAACCTCTTCCTGAATGCCCGCGATGCCATGCCGAACGGCGGCACGCTACGCGTCGTTACCAGCAACGGGCATGGCGTGTTCGTGCAGGTGTCCGACACGGGCACCGGAATCGCACAGGAGCACATTCATCGCATCTACGATCCGTTCTTCACCACCAAGGACGGTTTGCGTGATGGAAAGCCGCGCGGCACTGGTCTGGGCCTCTCCGTGACGTATGGCATAATTCAGGAACACGCAGGAAAAATCAGCGTTTCCAGCAAGACCGGCGAAGGCACAACCTTCACTCTTGAGTTCCCCATGATGAGAAAGGCAGTAAATGTCTGAAGCAGCAGTAGCCACGGAGAAGAGGAGATCCGCGCAGGTAACCGGCACGATCTTGATCATCGACGACGAGGCGGCTATCCGCGAATCGCTTCAGACCCTCCTCGAACTCGAGGGTTATGAAGTTGAAACGGCCGCAAACGGTGATGAAGGTCTGGCTCGCATGGGCGAGCGTCCATTCGACCTGGTTCTGCTCGACCTCGCGCTGCCGGGCCGCAACGGCATGGAAATTCTTGCGGAGATATATGACCGCGATCCCTCGTTCCCGGTCATCATGATCACCGCATACGGTACCGTCGAGAACGCCGTGCGGGCCATGCAGGCCGGCGCTGCGAATTTCATCCAGAAACCGTGGGACAACGAGAAGCTCCTCGCCGATATCCGCAACACCGTTGCGCGACGCAAGGCCGAGGAAGAGAACGTACAACTGAAGCGCGCACTTAAGCAGCGCTATAACTTCGAGCACATCATCGGCAAAAGCGAGCCGATGCTCCGCATCTTCGACCTCGTGGGGCAGGTTGCACCCAGTCGCTCCACCGTGCTTCTTCAGGGCGAAAGTGGAACCGGCAAGGAGTTGATCGCCAAAGCGATCCACATGAACTCCAGCCGGCGCGACCGTCCATTCGTCCCGATCAACACCGGCTCCATGCCGACAGACCTGCTCGAATCGACCCTCTTCGGCCACGTCAAAGGCGCCTTCACCAGCGCTGTCGCTTCGAAGAAGGGACTCTTCGAGGTCGCTGACCGGGGGACGCTCTTCCTCGACGAGATAGGCACGATGAGCATGGAGACGCAGGCCAAGATACTCCGCGTTCTCCAGGACAAGAAGTTCATGCACTTGGGCGGCGTGCAGGAAATCCAGGTGGACGTTCGCATTATCGCCGCCACCAACGTCGATCTGCGGCAGCAGGTGCGCGAAGGCAAGTTCCGCGACGACCTCTACTATCGTCTGAACGTCATCACCATCGACCTGCCCTCGCTCAGGCAGCGCAAGGAAGACATCCCGCTGCTTGTCGAGCATTTCATCCGCAAGTTCGCGCAGGAGAACGATAAGACCGTTCGCACGATCTCTCCGGAAGCGCTGCGCCCACTCATGGATTACGGATGGCCCGGCAACGTCCGCGAGCTTGAGAACGTGATCGAGCGGGCAGTGGTTCTGGCTCCCGGCCCGACCATCGGCATCGACCTCCTGCCCGACCACATCTCAGGGCGGAATGCGGCCATGCCGCCAATTGAAGATCGCCCGGACATGTCGCTCTTCGACATCATGGAATCCTGCGAGCGCCGGATCATTTGCGACATGCTTGAGCGCTGCAACTGGAATCAGACCGAGGCGGCTGAACGTTTCCGCATCCCGCTCTCAACGCTGAACCAAAAGATCAAGCGCCTCAATATCGACGTTAAGAAAAAAGGCCGCGAGAGCTAACCTTCCTGGCCGTGTGGGTGCCGGTCTTCGACCGGCACCAAAACACAGAAGGCCCCCGGCGCCCGACTGCTCGTTCGCAGTTGTCAATACCCCTCGCTCGACCATCCGTTCGCAAGCCGCTGTAAACGCCCGAGTTATTCCTGTCGCTGAACCTGTCACAATGCGCGGGTCGAATTGGCTATTCTGAAATCAACAATCGGCATCGATCCCGAACGCCCGTCACTCCATTTTCAATACTTTGCGTGTAAGCCGTTCAGAATCAAAGATTCAGGCAAGATGCGCCTCGCAAGCTGTTGATTTGAATAGACCAGGGTGGGGGGAGGGGGTTAGTCGATATACTCGCGGATGTACTTGTCCCGGCTGGACACTAGCTCCTGAGCGTTACCGTCGAAGATTACCCTGCCATCGCGAAGGATGACGAAGCTGGTTTTCACGTCCACGTTCTCGCCCGGCTCAATGCGCCGCATCTGGCCCGTCGCCTTATCGAAGCAGTGGGTCGCCATCACGAAAGCGTCCTGCAAACGGTGCGTCACCATGAAAGCGCTGGTGTGGTAAACATCCCGTTGTTTCAAAAGCAGTTCAATGATCGTCGTCGAGGTTACCGGATCGAGACCGCCGGTCGGTGAGTCGTACAGAAGTATCTCCGGACGCGACACGATGGCACGAGCGATCGCGACGCGTCGCCGCATGCCGCCCGACAACTCGCTCGGGAAAAGGTCGAGCGTGTGTTCGAGTTCGACAAACCGCAACGCCTCCCGAACGCGCTCTTCAACCTGTTCCTCCGGGATGTCTTTCTCTTCCAGAAGTCTGTAAGCCACGTTCTCGCGGACGGTCAGCGAGTCGAACAGCGCACTCTCCTGGAACACCATGCCGATGTCTCGGCGCACATCGAACAGGTCCGATTCCGGCATCGCAGAGACTTCGTGGCCGAGGACAAAAATCCGCCCGCTGTCAGGCTTCACGAGGCCAAGCGTCAGCTTCAGTATCGTGCTCTTCCCCGCTCCAGCAGCGCCGAGCAGTATCTTCGTCTCGCCGCGGAGCAGTTCGAACGAGACGCCGTCAAGCACACGTTTCTCGTCGAAGGCGAGTTTCACATCGTCGAAGATGACGGATTTGTGGCGAGTCTCGGACGGCGCTGCCTGGCCGGAAACATCGGGTGTGAGCACGTCGCCCATGTCAGAATCCCGGGATCCACACCATGAGGAATCGGGTGATGAAGAAGTTCAGAATCAGCACGAGAACGCTCGCCGCTACCACAGCCTGCGTTGTCGCCCGCCCGACGCCCTGCGTGCCCCCTGTTGCAGAAAGACCGTAGTAGCACCCGATTGTCGCGATGACGAATCCGAAGAAGAACGGCTTCGTTGCCCCCATAATCACGTCCGCCGCGGCGAGAGCCTGCCACGCGGTGCTCCAGTACTGGTTCGTGTCCAGTCCCAGCATGACCGTCGCGACCATCCACCCGCCGGCGAGGCCGACCAGATCAGAGATGACGGTGAGGAAGAACAGCATCACCGTGCTGGCGATGACTCGCGGCGTCACGAGTTTCTTCAGCGGATCGGTGCCGAGCGCGCGCATAGCGTCGATCTGCTCGGTCACCTTCATGGAGCCAAGCTCACTCGCCATGCCCGATGAGTTTCGTCCGGCAACCATCAACCCAGTGAGTACCGGTCCAAGTTCCCGGACCATCGACAGCGAGACAAGCTGACCTGTAAGCGACAGTGATCCAAACCGCTGCAGCGTATTTGAACTCTGCAATGCAAGCACGGCTCCGGTAAAGAAGCCGGTGAGCACCACGATGGGTAGCGAACCCACGCCGATCAGGTCGGCTTGTTGCAGAGTGTCCGCAATGTATCGCGGCTGGCTGAAGATGTTGCGAAGGGAGCGCCAGGACAGCAGCGAGTACTCCTGGACCGCAAGCACCTTCTCTTTCGCCAGATCGGTTGGAGAAACGATTTCCATTCGACACTGAACTATAGCAGAAGTAACGCGGTCAGCCGCAAATGCGCCTGCCGCTCAGTGTCATGGATGCACCCGCGTCGCAAGCAGGCCGGGTACGGCCAGATCGAACTCGGGCCGCCTCACGTCTTTCGACTGATATGACTGGTCGTCCCGAAGTGACGCGACCAGCTTCGCCGTCCGGTTGGAAACGCGCAACTCTACGTGGCAATCCTGCAGCGTTGCGGGACGGTGGGCAATGATGAAGGTCGTACGGTCCTTCAGCAGACGATCCGTCGCCTCTACGATTCCGGCCTCCGTTGCCAGGTCGAGCGAACTCGTAGGTTCGTCCAGGATTACAATCGGCGCGTTCTTGAGGAATGCCCGCGCCAGCGATATTCGCTGACGCTCTCCACCGGAGAGCGTCGCGCCACGGAGCCCGACTGCTGTGTTGTAGCCGTTTGGAAGCCGCTTGATGAACTCGTGGGCTCCAGCGGCTTTAGCAGCTTCGACGATCTCGGCTTGCGACGCGCCGCGCTTCGCGTACGCGATATTCTCGGCGATGGTGGTCGAGAACAGCACGGGCTCTTGTAACACAATCGTGAACTGCTCTCGCAGCACTGCTAACTTCCAGTCCTTCACATCGACGCAGTCAAGCAGAACATCACCCTCGTTCGGGTCGTAGAGGCGCATCAACAGGCTTATCAACGTGCTCTTCCCTGCTCCCGACGGCCCAGTCACGGCGACCCGGGTCCCGGGCGCAATCATGAAGCTGACGTTCTGAAGGACTGGAGTACCGGGCTCGTACCCGAACGAAACATTGCGGAACCTGACCGCCCCGATTGCACGCCTCACCGGTTTCGGGCGCGGGCGATCTGTGACAGACGGCTGCTCATCCAGCAGCGAAAGCGCGCGCTCCATGCTCACCATCCAGGACTGCATCTCGACGAGTTTTCCGCTGATCGTGCTGAGTGGCTCCTGCAGCTTGGCCAGGTAAGTCATCATCAGCAGCATCTGCCCAATGCTGAGCGCACCGGCCATCACGTGACCTGCGCCAACCCACAGCGCAATGGTGCTGACCGTCACCACTGTCATGCCAACAAGACCGTAGAAGGTGCCCTGCATTCGGCTCAACCGAACCTGGCCATTCATGTACCTGGTGGAGTGCTGGAGGAAGCGGTCGTGCTCGTGCTGTTCCTGCCCGAATGCTTTTACGACTCGCAGTGAAGAGAGCACCTCCTGGATAACGGACATTGCGGTGCTGTCATTGGCGCGAAGCTCTGTCCACTGCCGGTGGACCGACCTGCCGAAAGTGCAGCTCAGAATGAACATGCATGGCGCCGCCACGAGACCTAAAATGGCAAGCTGCCAGTCCAACCGGAAGCTGACATAGAACATGCCGGCCAATGTTAAGCACGCACCAATCAGCGGCACGACACCCTGGATCGTGATCAACTGAATCGCCGGCGCATCGCTTTGAATGCGGTAGGTTGCCGCTGCCGCTCCGTTCTGGTCGTGAAATGCCAGCGAAAGACGTTGCACGTGGCTGAACAGGCGTGATCGAAAACCCAGGACCAGATGCTCGCCTGTGTAGGTCCGAAGCATCCAGTTCACCAGCGCAAGAAAATATTGCAACACTCCCAAGCCAAGCATGAGTCCCGCAGCCAGCCAAAGCTGCGACTCGCGGCTTCGATCCAAGTCAGCGGGAAGAAATCTCGCTACGATCTCCACGCTCCCGCGTCCTCCGGTCAGCGCGTCAACCGCAATTGTGAGCGGCACGGGCGCCATGAGCGCCACCGGAATCGTGCACAAATCCAGAGACAAGATGAGCAGCAGGTGAAACTTATAAGGAAGGATCTGCTCGAAGATGCGTCGTAACAGCTGTCGTTGTGGCATGTGGCCCGGTTGTGACAACCAGAGTACCCGCTGCACACATGCTCGCAAGTGACACCTGTCACGAGCGAAAACCCGAACCTTAGGAACCACTGCTTGCGGTGAAGGCCCCAAAAACAAAGGGCGGCTGCGAGCCGCCCACGTCTAGTGTCTTTACCTGAATCACGCGACCGCTTCCGGCACCCGTGTCTCATCAGGTTTCTTGAAGTCGCATTCCGGACACGCCAATACTGGTCCTTCCTTGAGCGTCTTCTGGACCAGGTATTCGTGGCCACAGTTCGGGCACTTCTCCGGAACGGGTTTGTTGGCCGACGTGAACTTGCAATCCGGATATCGCGTGCACCCGTAGAACGTGGTACCTCGACGGCGAGCCTTCTTTTCGACCAGATCGCCTTCTTTGCACGAAGGACACTTCATCCCAATCAGGTTCTGTTTCACGTACTTGCAATCCGGATAACCGGAGCACGAGACGAATTCACCGTAACGCCCGTGCCGCAGGACGAGGTTGCGTCCGCACTGTGGGCACTGTTCCTCGAGTGGAACATCGGGGACCTTGCGTTGCTGGTCGAGCCTGCGCGTCGTCTTGCAGTCCGGATAGCCGGTACAGGCCATGAACTGCCCGAACCGTCCGCGCTTCAGCACCATCGGACGACCGCAGTTCTCGCAGTATTCCTCTTCGGTCGTCTCCGGCATCTCGGCGCTGTCGAGGTCCGTGAGGTTGATCGGGTTCTCTTTCGTGAAGGTGCACGAGTTCGGATCTTTCTTGTCGTACGCGCTGCACGCGAAGAAGGAACCATGCTTGCCCCACTTGATCACCAGCGGTGATCCGCAGCGCTCGCACTTCTCTTCCGTGGGCTTCTCCATACGCTTGATGTTTTCCATGTGCTTCTCTGCGTATGCGAGATCCCGTTCGAACTTCTCGTAGAACTCCCGGAGCGCGTCCGTCCAGCGCTGCTGGCCGTCCTCGATCTCGTCGAGTTCCTCTTCGAGGCGGGCGGTGTACGCCGGATCGAAGATGTCTTTGAAGTTCTCCACCAGCAGATCGGTTACGACCAGCCCGATTTCCGTGGGCGCAAACTTTCCGCCCAGTTTCTGCACGTACTGGCGCTCCTGGATCGTGCTGAGAATGGCCGCGTACGTTGACGGCCGTCCGATGCCGCGCTCTTCCAATTCCTTCACGAGCGACGCTTCGTTGTACCGCGGCGGCGGCTCAGTGAAGTGCTGCTCCGGCTTGAGCGACTTGAGCGTCAGCTTCTGCCCGGCTTCCAGCGGCGGCAGCTTGTGCTTGAGCGCCTCGTCCTCGTCGTCCTTTGCTTCCTTCGACTCTTCGTAGACCTTCAGGAACCCATCGAACTTCAGGACCGACCCGGTCACGCGGAACAGGTACGGCACAGGATCGCTGGTCTTTGCATCGATTTCGACCGTGGTCTGGTCGAACACGGCGGGCGTCATCTGCGACGCAACAAAGCGCTGCCAGATGAGCTTGTAAACCTTGTACTCGTCTTCCTGCAGGTACTTCTTTATCGAATCAGGATGGCGGCTTGCCGAAGTGGGACGTATGGCTTCGTGAGCTTCCTGCGCGCCCTTCTGCTTCGACTTGTAAATGTTCGGCGATTCCGGCAGGTACGCATTTCCGTACTCATTGCCGATCATCTCGCGGACCTCCGCGAGCGCGTCGTTGCTGACGCGAGTCGAATCCGTACGCATGTACGTGATGAGGCCGACGAGCCCTTCGTCGCCCAGTTCAATACCCTCGTAGAGACGCTGGGCGATCATCATGGTGCGCTTCACGGAGAAACGCAGCTTGCGCGACGAGTCCTGTTGCAGCTTGGAAGTCGTAAACGGAGGCGCGGCGTTGCGGCGCCGTTCCTTCTTCTCAACCGAGCGGACGGACCAATCCGCCGTCTCCAGGGCCGCGCGGAGCTTCTCTGCTTCTTCCCCGTTGGGGACTTCGATCTTCTCGTCGCCTCGACCGATGAAGCGCGCATCGAATGCCGGCGGCTTCGCCGAGGCCAGATGGGCGTCAATCGTCCAGTACTCTTTCTTCTCGAAGGCCTTGATTTCGCGCTCGCGCTCAACGATCAAGCGGAGAGCCACGGTCTGCACGCGACCAGCCGAGAGTCCTCGGCGGACTTTGTCCCACAGGAGCGGCGAGATCTGGTATCCGACCAACCGGTCAAGCACACGGCGGGTCTGCTGCGCGTCCACGAGGTGACGATCGATGTCGCGAGGGTGCTCAAAGGCATCCTGAACGGCCTTCTTCGTGATTTCGTTGAAGGTGACGCGGTAAATCTTCTGCGTGCCGTTCGTCTTTTTGCGCGAAGCGCCGTCGCCCGAGAGTTCCTCGGCGAGGTGCGCAGCAATGGCTTCGCCTTCGCGATCCGGGTCAGGAGCGAGATAGATCGCCTCGGCCGTTTTCGCCAATTTCTTCAGCTTCGAAACGACCTTCTCTTTGCCGGGTATGACCTGGTAATCGGTCTCGAAGTCGTTCTCTATATCGACCCCGAGATTGCTCTTGGGCAGGTCTTTGATGTGGCCGAGAGAAGCCTCAACCTCGAAACCCTTGCCTAGATATTTCTGGATCGTCTTCGCCTTTGCGGGCGACTCGACGATAACTAAACCCTTAGCCAACTTGTCCTCTTACCTTATGAAAGCTGTTTGAAACTAGCACGACTCTGTCCCGAGTGCAAAACCGCCTAGAACGTCTTCACATAGTTCTTACCGGGTAATTGCCTTATTTTTCCGGCGAGTTCGAGCTCAAAAAGAGCCGCGAAAACTTCCGAGGACGACATGTCGGGCTCGAGGCGCTCGATTATAGCGTCAATCTGCAAGGCTTCATCGGCCCTGAGCACCTGGAGGATCTTCTTCTCGTGCGGCGGAAGCGAGTCTGCTGCGAATAACGATGCTGTTCCAGGCTGTTCGGATGCGGAGCTGGCCGAAGGAAGCTTGGCTTTCACGGCCTCCGGCAGTTCCTCCCATACATCTTCCCATGTCGCCACAAGCTTCGCTCCCTGTTTGATCAACGTGTTCGGAGTCCAGGAGAGCTTGTTCACTACGTTTCCCGGTACGGCGAAGATTTCACGGTTCTGCTCGAGCGCGCAGCGCGAGGTGATCCGAGTACCGGAATACTCCCCGGCCTCCACTACAAGCACGCCTATGGAAAGTCCGCTGATGATGCGGTTGCGAATCGGAAAGTTCTGCGGAGCGGCGAACGTGCCCATGGGGAACTCCGATACCAACGCGCCTCCGTTGTCTATGATTGCCGCCGCGAGTTTGGCGTTTTCCCGCGGATACATCACGTTCACCCCGGTTCCGAACACGGCGACTGTTTTGCCCTTGGCGCCAATGGCACCTTTGTGCGCAGCCGTATCCACGCCACGAGCCATACCGCTGAAGATGACCAGACCACGCGCTGCCAGATCGCATGACAGGCGCTCAGACATCCCGGTCCCATACGGAGTAGGATGGCGCGTCCCGACGACCGCTATTCCGGGGTCCGACAGGGCCTGCACGTTGCCGCGAACGTAAAGAGCAATGGGTGGATCGTAAATCTCGCTCAACTGCGCAGGATAGGCCGGGTCTTCGAGCGTAACGATGGTTGCTTCGGCCGCGGCTGCCTTGCCCCGCTCTTCCTCCGCCAGTTCCAGCGAACGGCCAAGCGCAAGCGACTGCGCCGACTGTGCCGGGATGTTCGCCGCTTCCAGTTCCGTCAGCGACGAATGGAAGATTCGTTCAACCGAACCGAACGTCTCTACCAGCCTTCGAATCCTGGTAGGCCCGAGTCCGGGCGTGAGCGAGAGGGCGAGCCAGTAAATCTGGTTTTCGTGAGACAAGTGGCCGCTGGCCGCGGATGCGGTCAATGAGAACCTCCTGATCGTGTTGAAAACGAGAAGAGTAGCTTCGCGGAAAACCGGCCCCAAGGGCAAGTGCTTGTTTTTGCTACAATACGCGGTCCAATGCGAAAGCTCACGATATCTGCGATCTCGTTTGTCAATACCGCGCCGCTCATGTGGGACTTCACGCACGGCAATGCAGCGAGCGGATTCGAGTTTTCCTGCGCAGTGCCGGCGAAGTGTGCGGAAGCACTTCAGGCCGGAACCGCAGATATCGCGATCATCCCGGCTGCCACGTACGCCACGATCCCCGGGTTGCTGATTCTGCCGGACATCGCGATCGCCGCAAAAGGTCCGGTGCGGTCGATTCTGCTGGTCAGCCACAAGCAACTGAGCGACATTCGCACCGTCGCCACCGATACGTCTTCGCGCACCACCGTGGCACTGGCTCGTCTTCTGTTCCGGAAACATTGGGGAGGCGATCGAGAGTTCTATCCCGCAGACCCGGATCTCGACACCATGCTCCAGCGCGCCGACGCGGCCCTGATCATCGGCGATCCCGCGCTGAAAGTCGATCGCTCGAAGTACCACACGTGGGACTTGTCCGAGGAATGGATGAAGCTCACCGGCAAACCCTTCGTGTTTGCCTTTTGGGCCGTGCGGCTCCAGTCAATTTCAGAGTTACAGCCCGGACTCGATCTCGGCGACGTATTCCGGCGGTCCATGCTGAACGGCACACGTCCGGACAGCATTGCTGGGATCGCGCGTGAGTGGTCTCCGCGTCTTGGACTTTCCGAACCGGACATCACCTGGTACCTGACTCGCAGTATCCATTACCACCTTGACCCCGAGTGCATTTCCGGACTGGAGCTTTTCTTCAGGCTGCTGGAAGAAGAAGGCTTTATTCCCCATGCACCAGAACTCCGCTTCCTCGGCGCGCTGACCCTCCTCGCAAAAGTGCGTCACTAAAATACCGGGTCGCTTTTCGGGCAGTTAATGCAGAAGCAGCGCCGCTTTTGTGCGTCTAACTGTCGGAATGCGTCACTTTTGGGGATCCGTCATTTTCGTTGCCGCCGGAGAGAAGGCATGGGGCTGGCTCCATCGGCTCGGCGGCTTGGGCCTGATTGCACTTGGGCTCGCAGACAACTCCGTAGTTCCGCTGCCCGGCAGCATGGACGTGCTTACAATCTTGCTCGCTGCACGCGAGCGCTCCTGGTGGTGGTACTACGCTCTGATGGCCACGATTGGCTCTGTACTCGGCGGCTACATCACCTATCGCCTCGCGCGAAAGGGCGGCAAAGAGGCTCTGGAAAAGAAACTCGGAAAGCAGAAATGCGAGAAGGCTTACCGGACATTCGGTAAGTATGGTTTCGGTTCGATCATGGTTGGCGCGATGTCGCCTCCGCCGGTTCCCATCGTTCCCTTCCTGATGACTGCCGGAGTGATGCAGTATCCGCGTCACAAGTTCCTCGCGGCGCTGGGTTCCGGGCGCGCTCTCCGCTTCACCCTCGTAGCCTGGGTTGGAAGTGTTTACGGCAGCCAGATTATCGGCTGGCTCGGCCAGTACAGGCGACCGGCGTTGTACGTCGTGATCACGTTGGCGATCCTGGGTGGACTCGCCGGTGCCGCACTCTACGTTCGCCGTCGAAACCGGAAACGCGAGCAATGCGACATACCGGCTCCGGCGGAAAAGGCGGCCTAGGCGGGACAGCTCACTTAAGCGCCTCGAGTTTGTGCGCAGCGCGGATCAGTGCGGCCGCTAATTCCGCTGCCTGATCTTGCGCCCCGGATAGGTCTCCTTTATCTATTGCACCATTTACGCCGGGCAGTGTGACTGCCGCATATCCGGTGTACTCACCCGGCGCATAGACGGAATGCTTGTACCAGGGCCGGCCCGGGAGCCCAGCCTTCAAGAGAAGCTCACGCTCCACCTGCCGAAGCGTGCAGTTCAGCAACTGCGGGTCCCGCGGCAACTCGGCTTGCACCTTCAGCGCGCTCGCTCCTGCCGCCGCGAGGCGTCGGGCGGCATAGCGGACGGCGCTCAGGTCCAGCCTTCCGGGACCGAATCTCGAATTTCCGTTCTTCTGCGCTTCATGGGCGTAGCGCAGAACATCGTTTCCATACTGCTCGTAGTCGAATGGAAGCACGTCGGCAGACGCCATTCGAAGCACTTGCAGTCCGAAGACTCGTGCCATCTGCTGCACGTAGCGAAAGTCCGGGTCACCGAATTTCTTGAACCACGCGAAGTTGTCGAAGACGGAGTGATACACGCCATACGACCCGCTGGAACTCACGTCCGTGGAAGGCACACCGAGATGCTGAAGAAACGGCGTGTAATCTGACCCGCTGCCTAGATCGCCTACATGCGGCGATGTAGCTGGCGGTTGCTGCGTAATGACCCCGGCAGTCGCTTGTGCCTCTTTCTTTCCGTCATCCATCCAGGCGTCGTAGACCGAACCGCCTGCTGGACTCGGAACGGTCCTGGTAATCTCGCGGATGAAGCGCCGCAACGAGGGAACCGAACTTGCGCTGAAGTTCGGGCCGAAGGCTCCCGAATCCGTATTGAAGTACGCTGCCGCGTTCGCAAGCTCCTGCGCATGTTGCTCGGCCCATTCGGTTGAGCCGATCAACCCCTGTTCTTCGGCATCCCAGCTCGCGAAGACAATCGTGCGTTTCGGTTTCCACCCTGCTTTGAGCAGTTCTCCGATTCCAAACGCAGCTTCGAGCATCAGGCTCGTTCCGCTATTCGGATCAACGGCTCCATACGTCCACGCGTCGCGGTGGTTCCCGGCTACGACCCACTCATCGGGCCAGTCGGAGCCCCTAACTCGCCCGATGACGTTCCAAATGGTGTGATATCCGTACTGCGACTGCAGCCTTATGCGGACTCGCACCGGGCCGGGGCCTACGTGATACGTGAACGGCAGCGCTCCTTGCCACTCGCGGGGAGATTGCGGGCCGCGCAGATTCTCCAAGATTGGGCGCGCGTCGGCGTATGACAGCGGAGTCGTTGGCACACGCGGCATATTGGCCGCCTTCTCCGGTTTGAGCCGTTGCGAATCCGGCAGCGACTTCAGTGACGCCACACCGGGCGTTGTAGGATCCCCCGGGTATTTGAAGATGTACTGCACCGACCCACGCTGAACGCCCGTGTCTGGCCGCCATGGGCCATCGGGGTATTTGTCACCCTTGAACCAGCCGTCGTCGATTGGATCCGAATAAATGATGACACCGGCTGCACCAGCCTGCTCCGCGACATAGGACTTCACACCCCGGAAATTCTTGCCATACCGCACGAGGAGAATCTTTCCTTTGACGTCGATCCCCATGCGCCTGAGTTCCGCGATGTCCGCGGGCGCGCCGTAGTTCGCATACACGACCTCAGCTTCCACGTCGCCGGAGGGCGAAAAACCGTTGAAGGGCATGATGACGCGCGGATCATCCTGGTAAGGATCGCTGATCACGCGCTCGCGACTCGGACCGCTCATCTTTATCGCTGGTGGCGCGGTGATGGTTACGCTCACCTCTTTCGGCAGGTTGAACCAAACCTTGTATTCCACGATCTCGGTTTCAAGGCCTGCCTTCCGGAACTGCTCGGCGACGTATTCGGCGGTTTTCAGGTCCTCCGGAGTGCCTGCAACATGAGGCGCCTGAGTGAGTATTCGAAGGTGCTGTTCCGCACGCTTCGGGTCGGGCACTGCCATGAAACGACGCTCCCAGTCCGCTTGAGTTGCAGAGTCGCGAAAACCGAAGATCGAGGGAGATGCTTTGCTTGCCTCCTGGGCGAGTGGGGCAAGTGTTGTGGCGAGCACAAGAAAAAAGAGGAGAGGGAGAGCGGAACGTAGTCGCTTCATCGTGCCTCGCGAATACTACGATTCATGAGTAGCGGCGGGATAAGCAGCGGCGCAGCTTATTTCCTTTGTTACGGCGAACTCTACTTCCGACTTAGGACCCGCTGGACAGCCGCTACGATATGCGGCGCTGTCAGTCCGTATTTCTCGAGAAGTTCGTCCGGTGTCGCAGATTCCGCATAGGTGTTGTCGATACCGACGAACTCCATTGGGACTGGACGAACCCTCGACAAAGCGGCCGCGACGCGTGAGCCCAAGCCGCCATCCAGCAGGTGCTCTTCGGCCGTCACGATAGCCCCGCATTCTTCAGCGGCCTGTGCCAGCACCGCTTCATCCAGCGGCTTCAGCGTGTGCATATCGATCACTCGTGCAGCAATCCCCCGCTTTTCGAGTTGCGATTGTGCGACCAGCGCCGGGGCTACTTCCAACCCGCACGCCACGATTGCGACATCGCGCCCCTCGCCATGAACCTTCGCCCGGCCAATCTCGAATGGCTCGGAATCCGAGTAGATTACCGGAACCTTCGGACGCCCGGTGCGCATGTAAGCCGGTCCGCTGTGTTCGGCCATGCGGTGCACCAGTGCGCGCGCACAATGTTCATCGGATGGGCAGAGCACGACGAAGCCCGGTAGCGCGCACGCCAGCGCAAAATCTTCGATGGCCATCTGCGAGGGACCGTCTTCGCCGATTGAAATGCCGCCATGCGAGCCGACGAACTTTGCGTTCACGTGCGGATACGCGATGGACTGGCGCAGCTGGTCAAAACCCTTCCCAACAAGGAACACGGCGAAAGAAGAAACGAACGGGATTTTTCCGCTCAGCGCCAACCCCGCTGCAATGCCCACCATGTTCGCTTCGGCGATACCCACGGTCCAGAAGCGGTCCGGAAACTCCTTCCCGAACTTGACGCTGTAGGTGGACTTCATCAGGTCGGCGTCGAGCGCGACGATATCCGCATTCGCGCGTCCGACCTCGACCAGCGCATCGCCGTAGGCTTCGCGGGTGGCACGGCCCATGCGCAGCTCGAGCTTCACATTCGTCTTCACGCTATCCTGGCCTCCAGCTCCCGGATGGCTGCTTCCACCTGTTCCTTCTTCGGCGCAACCCCGTGCCATTCGATGCTGTTTTCCATAAAGGACACGCCCTTGCCCTTGATCGTGTTGGCGACGATACACGTGGGCTTACCCTGGCTGCCTGAACGGGCCTCCTGCAATGCAGGCACAATCTGCTTCAGGTCGTGTCCGTCCACCTGGACAGCATGCCAGCGGAATGCGCGCAGCTTCTCGGCAAGCGGGGCAGGATCGAGGATGTCTTTCACCCAGCCGTCCAGTTGCTGGCGATTGTTGTCCACAATGAGCGTCAGGTTCGAGAGCTTGTGGAAGCCGGCAAACATCGCTGCTTCCCAGTTCTGGCCTTCCTGTATCTCGCCGTCTCCAACCAGCACAAACACGTGGTAATCCCGTTTGCTCAATCTGGCAGCGAGCGCCATTCCGATTCCGATCGATAGCCCTTGGCCCAGCGATCCCGTGGACGCCTCCAGCACGGGCAGCATGCGGCGGTCCGGATGGCCTTGCAGAGGCGAGCCCAGCTTCCGAAGCGTGGGCAACAGAGACGGGTCGAAATATCCCGCGTAGGCCAGAGCGGCGTAGAGCGCCGGCGCACCGTGTCCCTTGGACAGGACGAACCGATCGCGGTCCTCCCACGATGGATCCTTCGGGTCGTGCCGCATGACGTTGAAGTAAAGCGCCGTGAGCAGATCGATTTCCGAGAGCGATCCGCCCGGGTGACCGCTACCGGCCGAGCCGATCATCTTCACGATCTCGATTCGCAGCCGCGTCGCAAGCCGCTTCAGGTCGGCATAGGGTTCCGCACTCGCGCGCTCTCCCGGTGGTGACGGCGGCTGGTCGGCAGAACTCGCCTTTCCGCCGCCAAGAAACTCACGCCGGTTCATGTCTTGTGGCAGTTTCGTCAAGCTGTTTGTCCTGTTGGTTGGATGTCGGGCCGTTGCACTAAACGAGATCATCGACGATGCAAAAGAGGGCTAACCCGTCGAGGCCGCAACAGGCATCACCCGGGCTGCCCCGCTCTTCGCAGCCTTGCCCTGTATCGCCGCGCTCAGGCTCTGGTCGCCAGCCCACTTGAGCAGGGTCGGCAGTGCTTCGGTGGCGGCACGCTCGCCCGCTGCAATGAGATCAGATACGCGATCAAATGCGTCGTAGCTGAATCCCCTTACGTCGGGTTCCAGGATGAGATCCGCCTCGGCCTGCCAAACGGTGCAAAGCTTCGCCTGCGCAATCGAGAAGCACTGGCCTATGACGTCGAAGACGTGGCGCGGCCCGTTCAGGTTCGCCCAATGCGCGCTCAGATAGATGGCAAGCACCCGCTCGGCTCCCAAGTCGCGCAATGCCGGGGTTGGCACGGGCTGGGCCAGCATGCCGTCGATGAGCAGTCGCCCATGAACGCGGACCGGAAGGAACATCCCCGGATATGCACAACTTGCGCGGACAGCATCGATCAACGGCCCCTTCGTGAATACCGCGCCTTCTCCGGTTGTGAAGTCAGTGGCAACTACGGCGAGCGGGACTCGCAGGTCCTCGAAGGTCTGACAACGGAGCACCCGCGTCAGAAAGCCGGTCATGCGATCGTTGTTCGCGAATCCAAGGCGGGAAATCGTCCACCGCGCGAAATCTTTCATGCGGACGAGTTTCGCGATCTCCTCGATTTCCCTCGCCGGTACTCCGCTGCAATAGGCCGCCCCGATCAGCGACCCCACGCTTGTGCCGGCAACGAAATCAACCGGAATTCGGTATTCATCAAGGACCTTCAGCACGCCAATGTGAGCGAGCCCGCGTGCGAAGCCGCCACCAAGAGCTACGCCGATCCGTGGCCTTCGAACTTCTGCTGGGGAGTGTTGGCGTTCTTCTCTGCGACCGAGGGCGGACGCGAACGCCTTTACCGACTCGACAATACCGGAGACCCTGCCCATAGCAGACTCCAATGCTGCTGATTATGTGATGCCTTGTTGGCGTGCCGTGATGCTGGACGGCTCCGACCGGCTTTCCCAAACCCGGAGATGCGCTTTCCGTTGCGCACCCAGGAACTTGGTGCCGGTGGCCTCTGTGGCCGCCGGTATTCCAACTGACGGCTATGCCGGTCAAAGACTGGCACCCACACCGGAATGGCTTGACCAAAGCGCCGAGCCAGCTTCCGTTGGATTAACGCTGCTGCAACCCCTTGTCTCCGTGAAGAGCCTGGAGCGTTGTTCGCAACGCCTTACTTAGGTTTTGCCGAAACAGGATTTTCTCTGGTTCAATGAAGCATGGCCCACCAGCGCATGGCACGGGAGATTTCCGCGGGCGGTGTTGTGCTTCGCCGTATGCAGAACCGCTGGTGGATCGCGGTCATCGAGCCGCAGTCCTCCCGGGAGAAGCGCGAGGCACGCGGCAAGACCGTCTGGGCCCTCCCCAAGGGATGGGTTGACGCCGGAGAAGAGCCGTCCAACACGGCTATCCGCGAGGTGCGGGAAGAGACCGGCGTCAACGCGGAAGTCATCACCAAGCTCACCGATATCAAGTACGTTTACGTCCGCACATGGGGCGACGGCGCTCGCGTCTTCAAGGTCGTGAGCTTCTTCCTGCTCGTGTACCGGAGCGGAGAACTGGGCGACATTCCTCCTGAAATGCGCAAGGAAGTGCGCCGCGTCGAGTGGCTTCCGCTGGAGGATGCCGCCCGCGTGCTCAGCTATAGCGGCGAGAAACAGGTGGCAAAGATGGCATTGGAGTGGGTATCCGAACATCCGGAGATCGAAGTGGCGGCGAAGTAGTGCTACTCGCTCTACCGCGACTTAAGGCGATTGGCCGCTGATGCAAAAATAAACAGTTTGGTTGCAGATTTCTGTTGACGCGAGTTCCTCACGCTTCTAGGATGGGTTCAACTTAATAAGGCGCAGGTCGTTGCCATC
>Ga0196976_1000649_pt1 | contig 20725 bp, 16 predicted proteins | sample S3v_513CmetaG_FD_148644 | JGI IMG/M metagenome (GOLD analysis project Ga0196976, IMG submission 148644) | Soil microbial communities from Anza Borrego desert, Southern California, United States - S3+v_5-13C | ecosystem: Environmental > Terrestrial > Soil > Desert | place: USA: California...
CGCTGGAGAAGGAAGCGCGCATCTTCGCCTCCGCGCTGGGCGAGGGCGCGGTGCAGCTGGCCGACCCCGTGGACGCCGACGGCGAGGCCGATGGCGGCGGCGACACCTACGTTTTGTCGGCCGAACTGGCGCGGCAGATGGTGCGCCGTCTGGTGGAGGCGACGGACACGCGCACCCGCCTCTATGCCGCCGACGGCGCGCCTGTGTCGGACAGCCGCGTGCTCACCGGCTCGGCCGGCACCATCCAGATCGTCGAGCTGCCCACCCCCGACGAGCGCGGCGCCCCGATGCGCGCGGCCGTGCGCCTGTACAACTGGCTGACCGACACCCTGCCCGGCCGCGACGACCTGCCCCTCTACCGCGAGCAGCCGCCCGGCCGCGCCGCCCCCTACCCCGACGTGGAACGCGCCCTGTCCGGCGAGCCCGCCGGCACCGTCTGGCGCTCCGCCGAGACGGCGGAGGGGCGGCCGGGGCTGGTGCTGACCGTGGCGGTGCCGGTGCAGCGCTACAAGCAGGTGATGGGTGCCGTCATGCTGTCGCGCAGCGGGGCGGAGATCGACGCCGCCATCCGCTCCGTCCGCTTCGACATCCTGCGCGTCTTCGCGCTGGCGCTGGCGGTGACGGTGCTGCTCTCCTTCTATCTGGCGGGCACCATCGCGCGGCCGGTGCGCATGCTGGCCCGCGCGGCCGAGCGGGTGCGCACCGGCCACGGCCGGCACATGGAGATCCCAGACTTCACCGGCCGCGGCGACGAGATCGGCGACCTGTCCGGCGCGCTGCGCGCCATGACCGGGGCGCTGTGGACGCGCATGGACGCCATCGAGCGCTTCGCCGCCGACGTGGCGCACGAGATCAAGAACCCCCTGACCTCGCTGCGCAGCGCCGTGGAGACGGTGAGCCGGGTCAACGATCCCGACCGCCGCGACCGGCTGATGGCGATCATCGCCGACGACGTGCAGCGCCTGGACCGGCTGATCAGCGACATCTCCAACGCGTCCCGCCTGGACGCCGAGCTGAGCCGCGCCGAGCTGGAGCCGGTGGACGTCGGCGCCGTGCTGGCCATGCTGGCCGACATCCACGCCGCCACGCTGGACGACGAGGACGACGCGCAGGCGCCCAGGCTGGCCGTGGAGATGCCGGTGGGCCAGGACCTGACCGTGCCGGGGCTGGAAGGGCGGCTGACGCAGGTGTTCCAGAACCTGGTCGCCAACGCCCTGTCCTTCTCGCCGCCCGGCGGCACGGTGCGGCTGACGGCCCGGCGCGAGGGGCGCGCCGTGGTGGTGACGGTGGCCGACGACGGCCCCGGCATCCCCGAAGGCAAGGAGGAGGCGATCTTCGACCGCTTCTACACGGAGCGGCCGGCGGGCGAGAAGTTCGGCACCCACTCCGGCCTGGGGCTGAGCATCTCCAAGCAGATCGTCGAGGCGCACGGCGGCTCCATCACCGCCGCCAACCGCCCCGGCCCGGACGGCCAGCCGGCCGGCGCCCTGTTCACCGTGCGCCTGCCCCGCGCTGATTGACCACAGGGCGGATCATCTGCATCACAGTTGCATCCCGCCGGTTACATATAGACTATCCGGCGAAACGGCCGTTCGCGGCCGGTTGCAGCAACCGCCATGGTTCGAGACGCGCGGCGTTCCCGTGCCGACAGCCCCCTGGCCTGCAGGAGTGGAAAAGGAGCCATGGTCGCCGCCAGCAACGCCGCCGCCCACGCCGCTGTGGGCAATGCCAAGGTCGTGGACTTCACCCGCTACCGGCTGGCGCGGCTGATCCAGGATGCCGGCCGCCAGCAGGGCGAACTGGCCCGCATGATGCGCGCCGCCACCGCCGAGCGCGCCCAGTTGGCCGAGGCGCTGCAGGGCGCCCAGCGCCACCTTGCCCGCATCGCCGATTCCTACAAGGTGCTGCTGTGCCGTTTGCAGCAGGAAAAGGACTTCCGCGACGCCTGTCAGGCGGCGGCCGAACTGGACGACCTGGACGAGATGATCCGCCGCCGCGACGCGCTGGCCAAACAGCTGGAAAACATCCGGCGCGAGGGGCGGCCGCTTCTGATGGTCGAGGACGAGGCACAGGGGTGATGGCGCGGCCTTTGTCATGCCATTACGGCAGGACAGACCCGCCTTCCCATTGACAGAACTGTTTGCACGCCTCACCTTCGGCGCATCATGGTGACAATTCATGGCACCTGCGTGTTGGTGGCGGGCATCGGAGTCCTGCTGCGCGGACCGTCCGGCGGCGGCAAGTCCGACGTGGCCCTGCGGCTGATCGACGGCGGCGCGCGGCTTGTGGCGGACGACCAGGTGGAACTGCGCATGGACCAGGGCCGGCTGACGGCGACCGCGCCGGCCGCGCTCGCCGGCCTCATCGAGGTGCGCGGCGTGGGCATCCTGCCCGTGCCGGCGGCCGAATCCGCGCCCATCGGGCTGGTCGTCGATCTGGTGCCGCGCGACGGCGTGGAGCGCCTGCCCGAACCGGACACGGCCGTCCTGCTCGATACCGCCGTGCCGCGCGTGGCGCTGGCCGCCTTCGACGCCTCCACACCGGCCAAGCTGCGCCTCGCCGCCGCGGCCGCCGGGGCCGGCACCCTGGCCGCCGTGCCCGCGCGCATGGATCGCGTGACGGCGCCATGACCACGACGCCGCCCCCCGCCGCGCAGGCGCCCGCCCCCGCGCAGGAGCGCCGCCGCATCCTGATCGTCACCGGCATGTCCGGCGCCGGCATGTCCATCACGCTGAAGGCGCTGGAGGACCTGGGCTACGAATCGGTGGACAACCTGCGCCTGTCGCTGGTCGACGCGCTGGTCCAGCAGGGCGAGCCCGGGCACCGGCCGCTGGCCATCGTCATCGACAGCCGCACCCGCGATTTCAGCGCTGACGCCTTCCTGGACCACCTGCAGGCGCTGAAGGCGCGGCCGGACCTGGACGTGCGCCTGCTGTTCCTGGACTGCGGCGACGAGGTGCTGCAGCGCCGCTTCACCGAGACGCGGCGCCGCCACCCGCTGGCCACCGACCGCCCGGTGCCGGACGGCATCCAGCGCGAGCGCGTGCTGCTGGCGCCGTTGCGCGAGCGCGCCGACGTCACCATCGACACCACGCAGCTGTCCATCCACGACCTGCGGCGGCTGGCCGCCGGCCACTTCGCGCTGGAGGCGCAGCCGGCGCTGCAGGTCTTCGTCACCTCCTTCTCGTTCCGGGCGGGCGTGCCGCGCGAGGCGGACCTGGTGTTCGACGTGCGCTTCCTGACCAACCCGCACTGGGACCCGACGCTGCGCCCGCTGACCGGGCTGGACGCGCCGGTGGCCGAACGTGTCGCGGGCGACCCCGACTACGAACAATTTTTCCGGCATCTGACGGACTTGTTGCGTCCGCTGCTGCCGCGCTACAACCAAGAGGGCAAGAGCTACCTGACCATCGCGGTCGGCTGCACCGGCGGACGGCACCGTTCGGTGTTCGTCGCGGAGCGGCTGGCCGGGTGGCTGAGGGGCTTGGGGCTCAAGGTCGGCCTCAACCACCGCGACCTTGAACGGCAAGGCCCGCGGCCGGGCTGACGCAGGGGACCAGCATGAAGGACGTCCGATGATCGGTATGGTTCTGGTGACCCACGGGCGCTTGGCGGAGGAGTTCATCGCCGCCCTGGAGCACGTCGTGGGAGAGCAGCAGCAGGTGCGGGCCGTGTGCATCGGCCCCGACGACGACATGGAGCAGCGCCGGCAGGACATCCTCAACTCGGTCGCCGAGGTGGACGACGGGGCCGGCGTGGTGGTGCTGACCGACATGTTCGGCGGCACGCCGTCCAACCTCGCCATCTCCATCATGGACAAGGCCAAGGTGGAGGTGATCGCCGGCGTCAACCTGCCCATGCTGATCAAGCTGGCCAGCGTGCGCGGGCAGGAAACGCTGGGCCACGCCGTGGTCGCCGCGCGCGAGGCCGGGCAGAAGTACATCAACGTCGCCTCCTCGCTGCTGTCGGACGGTTAAGCCACCCATGAGCGACAACGCCCCCGAGGTCTGCCAGACGGTGACCATCTGCAACCAGCGCGGCCTGCACGCCCGCGCCGCCGCCAAGTTCGTCAAGCTGGTCGCCAAGTTCGACTGCGAGGTCGAGGTGCGCCGCGGCGAGAACGTGGTGTCGGGCGAATCGATCATGGGCCTGATGATGCTGGCCGCCGGCCCCGGCACCACGGTGGAGCTGTGCGGCTATGGCCGCGAGGCCGAGGCCGCCATCGGCGCGCTGGCCGACCTGATCAACCGCAAGTTCGATGAAGACGAGTGATGCCGCCGGCGGCGGCGGCGCGTCAGCGGGCATGCGCGCGCTGCGCGGCCTGGGCGTGTCGCCCGGCATCGCCGTCGGCCCCGCCCACATCGTGGAGAGCGGCGCCGTCCGCGTGCCGGAATACCCCATCGCGCCGGACGCGGTGGAGGCCGAGGTCGCCCGCTTCGCCGAAGCCGCCTCCAAGGCCCGCCGGCAGATCCGGAAGCTGAAGAGCAAGGCGCTGGTCCTGCCCGAGTCGGCCTCGGAGGAGATCGGCATCCTGCTGGACGCGCATCTGGCCATGCTGACCAACTCGCGCCTGACGCGGGGGGTGGAGCGCCGCGTGCGCGAGGAGCGCCTCAACGCCGAGGCCGCCGTGCAGGCGGAGATCAACACCATCGCCCAGACCTTCGCCGCCATGGACGACACCTATCTGGCGGCGCGCGTCGGCGACGTGCGCGAGGTGGGGCGGCGCCTGATCCGCAACCTGATGCGGCACGAGTACCAGGCCTTCGCCGTCCTGCCCCTCGGCACGGTCATTTTGGCGGAGGAGCTGACGCCGGCCGACACCGCGCTGCTGGACCCGCGCCGGGTGGCCGGCTTCGCCACCGTGCTGGGCGGGGCGGAGGGGCACACGGCGATCATGGCGCGCTCGCTCGGCCTGCCGGCGGTGCTGGGCGTGGCGGGGCTGCTGTCGGGGGTGAAGAACGGCACGCGGGTCATCGTCGACGGCGTGCAGGGCCGCGTCGTCATCGACCCCGACGCCGCGACGCTGGCCGAGTACGAGGCGATGCGCAGTGCCCGCGAACGCGAGCGCGAGAAGCTGAAGGGCCTGAAGCGCCTGCCGGCGGTGACGCGCGACGGCACGCCGGTGACGCTGCACGCCAACCTGGAACTGCCGCGCGACCTGGACAACGCGCTGGAGAACGGGGCGCAGGGCATCGGCCTGCTGCGCACCGAGTTCCTGTTCATGAACCGCGACGACCTGCCCGACGAGGACGAGCAGTACGACGTGCTGCGCGCCATCGTCGAGGGCATGGGCGGGCGCACGGTGACCGCGCGCACCATGGACGTGGGCGGCGAGAAGCTGGCCGGCTGGATGGCGGGCCGCTACGGCGAGCCGGCCAACCCGGCGCTGGGCCTGCGCGCCGTGCGCCTGGGCCTGCGCGAGCCGAAGCTCCTGGAGGCGCAACTCGCCGCCATGCTGCGCGCCGGGGCGCACGGGCCGCTGCGCATCCTGCTGCCGATGATCTGTTCGGTGGCCGAGGTGCAGAAGGTACGCGAGACGCTGGGCACCGTGGCGCGGCGCCTGCGCCGCCGGGGCGTGCCCATCGCCGACCCGCTGCCGCCGGTGGGCGTGATGGTGGAGGTTCCCGGCGCCGCCCTGTCGGCCGACGCGCTGGCCTACGCCGCCGATTTCTTCGCCATCGGCACCAACGACCTGACGCAGTACACGCTGGCCATCGACCGCGGCGACGAGCAGGTGGCCAGCCTGTACGACCCGCTGCACCCCGCCGTGCTGCGCCTGATCCAGTTCACGGTGGAGGCGGCGCTGCGCGCCCGCATCCCGGTGTCGGTGTGCGGCGAGATCGCCGGCGACCCGCGCTACAGCGCGCTGCTGCTGGGCCTGGGCGTGCGCGAGCTGTCCATGGCGCCGATGAGCATCCCGGTGGTCAAGCGCCGCATCCGCGGCCTGGACCTGATCGAGGCGGGGCGCCGGGCGCGGGTCATCATGGACCAGTCCGACAGCGGCCGGATCGCCGCCCTGCTGGACGACTTCAACGCCACCGCCTGAGCGGCGAATGTTACTCAATGCAACCGGATGCAACGCATTCGGGGCAGGTGTTGCATTCCCGACCCCCGTGCCGTTCCCGTTCATCCGCACCCGCCGCGCTCCGATCCGCATTTCAGGATTTTTATCCTAACGCGGAACGGCCGGGCGGGCAAGGTGGCGGCGGGGGGGGGCGGCGGGTGTGGCCGTGTCAGCGGTTGCTTCAGCGGCCGTGTCAGTGGCCTGGGGGGCGGCGGCGGACGGCGGCGTGCAGGCGGGGCGTGACGTCGTAGACCACCAGCGTCAGCAGCGCCACCAGCGCGCCGACCACGACGGCCTCGGCCAGCGCCACGGCGACCAGCAGCGGCTCGAACCCCGTCGAGGCCTGCACGCCCGACAGGGCGGAAAGAATAAAATTCGAGATGAAAACGGCGCTCAGCAGAATGATGGCCGTAATGCCCGGCATGACCGTCCCCCATCGTCTGGCCGTCCGCCGCGCTCCCCAGCACCTGTTCTGCGGATCGGCGTGTGATGGACGAATTCACTACCACCTTTTGGGGGTCATGCACACCCGTGGTGCGGCGCATCATTGTCGCAGAACGGGGTGTTTTCAGATGTACTTCGGGGATATTTAGGTGGGATTTTCGACAAGGGCCGTGCGGGTTTCGGCTGACGAAGGCGTTCGGATCAAAAACACGAAGATCAGAAGATTGAAAGATCAGAAGGAAGCGCCGGCCCTCCCCTCCCCTGCGAAGCGCGGGCTCCCGACTTGCGGGCACCCGTGGTGGCTGAGCGCCAGCGAAGCCGGGTGGAGGGCACCGCGACGCGACCACGTTGCACACCCGCACCGCTTGTCCGAGCATGGACGCCTATGCGACTCTGCGCGCGTCGTCAGGCCGGGGACACGCGCCGCATGTGGGAAATCATTGCCGAAGCCCTGAAAGCGGCCTTCGCTTTCGTCTCCGATGCAGGAAACCAGAAAACGCTGGGCTGGATCGGCGGTGCGATCGTCGCCACTGCCGGCTTCTTCGGCTGGAAGGCGCGTTCGACGAAGAAGGCCGAACCGGACGCGAAGGCCACCCTGCCCGCACCCAACGTGAGCGCATCCAACGGCTCGGTCGCCTTGGGCCATGGAGCCTCGGACAGCCAGTTCACCGTCAACTCCACCGTGACCAACGGTACAACACCCGAGGCGATCGCCGAGATATTCAAAGGCATCCAAAGCCTGCAAGGCGGCGTGCCGGCGCAGACCTTCGAGGACGGACGCAAGGCCGGCTTCACTGAAGCCGCGTTGCAATCCTTCTTCGCCATTGTGCGCGAGGAGAAGGTGCCGCAGGAGCAATTGCCGGCCAAGCTGACCGAGATTGCCACCCGCTACGTCGAACTGTGCGACCGGATGGCCGTTCTGCGCACCGAAAGCCCGGAAAACCGCGAGCGCGTCGCAGCCGCACGGGCGGCTATTGAGCGCGCCGATTATGGCAGTGCAGAAACCTTGCTCCAAGAGGTTGAACAGGCGGAATCAGACGCGGTCGTCCGCGCCGCCCGGTTGGCCGAGGAAGCGCAAGAGTCCGCCGACGCTCACCGCCGCGCCCACGCCGTGACCCGCGCCGAACGAGGCCGTCTCAGCCTATTGCGCTTGGACTATCTAGGCGCCGCCGACCACTTCCAAACCGCCTGCGCGCTGCTGCCGAAAGGCGACAAGCGGACGCGTGGATGTATGCTGTTGGAAGCGTCCAGAGCGTATTGGACGTATGGCGATCAAAAGGGCGATAACACTGCTTTGCAGGCCGCTATCAACGTTGTCCGCGATGCACTTTCATACCTGTTGCGCGAGCAATACCCGGAAGACTGGGCGACCGCTCAAGTCAGCTTCGGCAACGCACTTATGGCCTTGGGCGAGCGTGAGAGCGATACGGCACGTCTGGAGGAAGCGGTTAAAGCGTATCACGCCGCCCTGGTCGAACGCACCCGTGAGACCGCCCCGCTCGCCTGGGCTATGACCCAGAACAACCTCGGCAATGCTCTTTGGGCGCTGGGCAAACGAGAAAACGGCACGACACGCTTGGAAGAAGCGATCCAGGCCTATCGCGCTGCTCTACTCGAACACACTCGCGAGCGGGTTCCACTAGCGTGGGCCACTACCCAGAACAACCTCGGCAATGCGCTTTGGGCGCTGGGCAAACGAGAAAACGGCACGACGCGCTTGGAAGAGGCGATCCAGGCCTATCGCGCTGCTCTGCTCGAACACACCCGCAAACGGGCTCCACTAGCATGGGCCACTACCCAGAACAATCTCGGCAACGCATTGAAAGGAAAGGGCGAGCGCGAGAACAGCACAATACGCCTAGAGGAGGCAATTGAAGCCTACCGCGCCGCTCTTCTTGAGCGTACCCGCGAGCGCGTGCCGCTCGACTGGGCCACCACCCAGAACAACCTAGGCAATGCGCTTCAAAGATTAGGTGAGAGCAAGAACGGCACAACCTGCCTGGAGGAGGCAATTGAAGCTTACCGCGCCGCTCTTCTTGAGCGTACCCGCGAGCGCGTGCCGCTCGCTTGGGCCATGACCCAGAATAACCTTGGCACAGCGCTTGAAGAATTAGGTGAGCGCACAGAAAATAATACACACCTAGAAGAAGCAATGGCAGTATATGACAAAGCACTTGCAGTCTTCTCGGCAGCAGGGGCCTCACATTACATTGATGCTGCCACCTGTAATCGAGATCGCGTGCGCGCCACTTTGGAAAATCTACGCCAAGCCGCCCAATGAAGCAGGCGCCTTCCGCTGCGTTCCTCCTTCTGATCTTCCATCTTCTGATCTTCGAGCCTGTTTTAAAAGGGCTTGGCTGACAGGCGAGGCTTGCGCTTGCTTGTGAGCCGCTGGGCCATCGGGCGGATCATGGCGAGTTGGGCCATGGCGCGCGAGACCTCCGGCGGATCCTCATGGTCGCGGGCCGATCGGCGCCACCGCCCCTGCCCGCGGGATGGACCGACGCCTCCACACGCTGTGACCTTTCGGCGCACGGCTTTACGTCTATTGTATTAGATATATATCTTCCGCATTGCATACGGGGATGTGCGAAGGGGGGATGGGGTATGGCGTGGCTTTCCAACATCAGGATCACGACCAGGATCTGGTTGCTGATCGGTCTGGGAGCGCTGGGGATCGCAAGCATCGTGGCCGCCTATCTGGTGGGCGAGGCCGGCATGGCCGAGAAGGAGAAGACCTATGCCGCTTCCCGCCAGATCGAGAGTGACGCGGGGAATGCCGACAAGGGACTGCTGCGGATGCGGGCGGCGTCGCTGCAGTTCCTCGACAGCAGGGACATCACGCTGGTCCCGCAGTACGAGGCGTTCTGGAACGACACGCTCAAGGCGGTGACCGGCATCGAGGCGGTTCCCGGCTTCCCCGAGATCGCCGGCAAGGCCAGGGAAGCGCGTCAGGCCATCGATCAGCTGCGCAACGGCTTCGCCGATGCCGTGGAGAAGGTCAAGGTGCTGGGGCTGACCGAGAACGACGGCCTGCAGGGCACCCTGCGCACCGCGGTGCGCAGCGTCGAGGCGCGCGTCACCCAGGCCGGCGACCTGTCGCTGCTCAACGCCATGCTGTTCCTGCGGCGGCTGGAGAAGGACTACATGCTGCGCGACGACGCGCGCTATGTCGCCGACCACGCCGAGGCGGTGAAAACGGCCCGCGCGCGCCTGAAGGAGTCGGCGTTGACGCCGGACGTCCAGGCCGAGCTGTCGAACCTGATCGACGCCTACGCCGCCGGCTTCCAGGCCTACGTCGCCGGCCAAAAGGCGCTGAAGGCAACGCTGGAAGAGATCGGCCGCATCCGGCCCGTCGTCGACGCCGCCGTCGCCGCGCTGGGCGATGCCGCCCGCGCCCGTCAGGCCGCCGCGCGGGAGGAGCTGAACGCCGTTCGGGCCACGACGCGCACGGTCATCCTGGGAGCGGCCGGGGGGCTGCTGGCGCTGTTCCTGGCGGGAGCGGTCGTGCTGTCGCGCAGCATCACCGGGCCGGTGTCCCGCCTGAACACCGCCATGTCGCAACTGGCGGCCGGCAACCTGGACGTCGGCGTCCCCTCCACCGACAGCCGCGACGAGATCGGCGCCATGGCACGCGCCATGCTGGTGTTCCAGGAAGGCGCCGTCGAGCGCAAGCGGCTGGAAGCCGCCCAGGCGGAGGAGCGCGCCGCCAAGGAGCGCCGCGCCCTGGCGGTGGAGCGGCTGGTGGAGGAGTTCGAACGGGCGGCATCGGGCCGGCTGCGCACCGTCGCCGCCGCCGCGACCGAGCTGGAAAGCACGGCCCGCAGCATGAGCGACGTCGCCGGAAACGCGATGGAGCAGGCATCCAGCTCCGCCGACGCCTCGCAGCAGACCTCGGCCAACGTGCAGACGGTGGCGGCCGCCACCGAGGAGATGACCAGCTCCATCGCCGAGATCGCCCGGCAGGTCGACGAGAGCGCCGAGGTGACCCGCAGCGCCGTCGACGAGGCGCAGAACACCAACGCCATCGTCACCAGCCTGAACGAATCGGCCCAGCGCATCGGCGACGTGGTGAAGCTGATCCAGGACATCGCCAGCCAGACCAACCTGCTGGCGCTGAACGCCACCATCGAGGCGGCCCGCGCCGGCGAGGCCGGCAAGGGCTTCGCCGTCGTGGCGCAGGAGGTGAAGAACCTCGCCAACCAGACCGCCAAGGCCACCGAGGACATCACCGCCCAGATCAGCGGCATGCAGGCCGAAACCGCCGGCGTGGTGGGCGCCATCCGCGGCATCACCGACACCATCGGCCGGGTGAACCACATCGCCTCGGCCATCGCCGCGGCGGTGGAGGAGCAGAACGCCACCACCGGCGAGATCTCGCGCAACGTGCAGCAGGCGGCGTCCGCCACCCAGTCGGTGTCGTCGAGCATCCAGACCGTCACCCAGGCGGCCGAGCAGACGGGGGCCGCCAGCAGCCAGGTGCTGAGCGCCGCGCAGGAGCTGTCGGTGCAGGCGGAGGGACTGCAGAGCGAGGTGCAGCGCTTCCTCAGCGGCATCCGCGCGGCGTAAACCCCTCCTTTTTGAGTTCGCCGCATGAAGGCGCCCGATGGCCTCCATTGGGCGCCTTCGTCGTTCGGGGCGCCGGGTTCGCCCGCCGCCAACCCCACACACATAAAGATATCTTTATGCTTGCATGTCGGTCGCCCCGCTGGTACACCCGGCCGCATCGGGGCGCCGGCCTATGGCAGACGTGCGCCCGCACCGACCCTATTCCCGCGAGGAGCCTTCCATGCCCGCCAGCTTCACCGACTACAAGGTCAAGGACATCAGCCTCGCGCAGTGGGGCCGCAAGGAGATCACCATCGCCGAGACCGAGATGCCCGGCCTGATGGCCTTGCGTCAGGAATACGGCGACTCCAAGCCGCTGAAGGGTGCGCGCATCGTCGGCTGCCTGCACATGACCATCCAGACCGCCGTGCTGATCGAGACGCTGACCGCGCTGGGCGCCACCGTGCGCTGGTCGTCGTGCAACATCTTCTCGACGCAGGACCACGCGGCCAGCGCCATCGCCGCCGCCGGCATCCCCGTGTTCGCCTGGAAGGGCGAGACGGAGGAGGAGTTCTGGTGGTGCATCGAGCAGACGCTGCGCGGCCCGGACGGCTGGACCCCGAACATGATCCTGGACGACGGCGGCGACGTCACCCAGATCATGCACGACAAGTATCCGGAGATGCTGAACGACGTGCGCGGCCTGTCGGAGGAGACGACCACCGGCGTGCACCGCCTGTATGAGATGATGAAGGCCGGCACGCTGAAGGTGCCCGCCATCAACGTCAACGACAGCGTCACCAAGTCGAAGTTCGACAACCTGTACGGCTGCCGCGAGTCGCTGGTCGACGGCATCAAGCGCGCCACCGACGTGATGGTGGCCGGCAAGGTCGCCGTGGTCGCCGGCTATGGCGACGTGGGCAAGGGCTCGGCCGCCTCGCTGCGCAGCCAGGGTGCGCGCGTGATGGTGACGGAGATCGACCCGATCAACGCCCTCCAGGCCGCCATGGAAGGCTATCAGGTCACCACCATGGACGAGGCCGCCCCGCTGGGCGACATCTTCGTCACCGCCACCGGCAACGTCGACGTCATCACGCTGGACCACATGCGGGCCATGAAGGACCGCGCCATCGTGTGCAACATCGGCCACTTCGACAGCGAGATCCAGATCGACAGCCTGAAGAACCTGGTGTGGGACGAGGTGAAGCCGCAGGTGGACGAGGTCGTCTTCCCGGACGGCAAGCGCCTGATCGTGCTGGCTAAGGGCCGCCTGGTGAACCTGGGCTGCGCCACCGGCCACCCGAGCTTCGTGATGTCCGCCAGCTTCACCAACCAGGTGCTGGCGCAGATCGAGCTGTGGAACAACGCCGAGAAGTACGAGCGCAAGGTCTACGTGCTGCCCAAGCACCTGGACGAGAAGGTCGCCCGCCTGCACCTGGACAAGATCGGCGCCAAGCTGACCCAGCTGTCCGACAAGCAGGCTGCCTACATCGGCGTCGACGTCAACGGCCCGTACAAGCCGGAGCACTACCGCTACTAAGCGGCGCCCTGGTGGTGTGAAGAAAGGCCCCTTTCCGCGAGGAGAGGGGCCTTTTTGTTTGATGGTTTGGAGACACGGATGAACACGGATTGCGCACGGATGAACACGGATGTTCATTTCATTCGTGTTCATCCGTGGCCCGCCGCGCGGGCATCCGTGTTCCTCCGTGTCTCCCAATTCCCTCTCCGTTGACCGGCGCAGATTGCGGGAGCAGCATTCCGCCATGCAGTTGCCGGCCATCCGTGACTTCGCCACCGAGGGGATCGACGCCCGGCGCTATGCGGCGCTGGGGGCGGACTGGGCGCTGGCCGTGGCGGACGTGGTGGGGAGCACGCGGCTGGCCGCCGAGGGACGGCACCGGGAGGTGAACTTCATCGCCGGGGCCGTGGTGGCGGTGCTGTCCAGTGTGCTGGGGACGGCGCAGGCGCCGGCCGCCTGCCAGTTCGGCGGCGACGGGGCGCTGGCCGCCGTGCCGCCGGGAAAGCGGGAGGACGCGGCGCGGGCGCTGGCGGCGCTGGCGCACTGGGCGTCGGTCGAACTGGACGTGCCGCTGCGCGTCGGCATGGTGCCGGTGAAGGCGCTGCTGGACCGGGGGCTGGAGGTGCGCGCCGCCGTGCACGACTTCGGCGGCGGCAACGTCTTCGGGCAGTTCCTGGGGGCCGGCGTCACCGCCGCCGACGCCTGGGTGAAGGCGGACGCGCGCTGGCGGATCGAACCGGCCGAGGGGCCGCTGCCGGGGCTGGAGGGGCTGTCGTGCCGCTGGCAGCCGGTGCCGGCCGGGCGCGGCACGGTGCTGTGCGTCATCGCCGACCCGGTGCCGGCGGGGGCGGCCGGCGACGCCGTGCTGGCCCGGCTGCACGCCGCCATCGAGCGCGTGGTGCCGACGGAGGCCGCGGCCCCGCTGGGCGGTGGCGAGCGGCTGGCGCCGCGCTGGCCGCCGTCGCTGCGCGCGCTGTGGCTGGAGACGCGCACCGAGCCGAGACACCGGCGGCTGGGCCGAGTGGCGCGGGCGCTGGCCGGGGCGGCGATCATCCGAGCGGTGCACGCGCTGGGCCGGCCGCTGGGCGCGGTGGACGTGGCGCGCTACCGCGCGGCGCTGGCCGAGCGCTCCGACTACCGCAAGGAGGCCGGGGGGCCGCGCCTCGTGCTCGACGTGACGGAGGCCGAGGCGCGGGCGATCGAGGCGGTGCTGGCGCGCTTCGCCGAGGCGGGGGAGATCCGCTATGGCACCGCGCGGGCGGCGGCCACAACCATCACCTGCCTCGTCGGCGACTTCGCCGCCGACCGCCACGTGCACTTCGTGGACGGCGCCGACCTGGGCTTCTGGCGCGCCTCGGTCATGCTGAAGGGGATGAAGGGCTAACCGGCGGCGACCAGTTCGATGGAAAGACGCGCCATGGCGGGCGGCACCCGGCGCAGCGCCCGGTGGCGCAGGCGGTCGGCCATCGTGTTCACCTGCGAGGCCCGGCGCAGCAGCCGCAACGCGGCGCGGTCGTCGGCCAGCCGCTCCGCCGCGCGCACCATGCGCTCGGCGATGCCGTCGAGGCATTCCGGAACCAGACCGCGCGTGATCATCGCCACCCTCCTCCGTCGTCCGGTACGGGGTGGAATGTATGGTGTCGATCTTACCGTTTTGCGCGCAGGCTGGTCACAGTTTGATGACCGGTCGTAGGTGAGCGAAGCAACGAAAAAGGGGACCCGCCGGTGGCGGATCCCCTTGTCTCGGTCTTGACTGAGTCTCGGTCCTGGCTGAGCGGTGTCGCTCAGAACTCCTTCCAGTCGTCCTCGTCGGCCTGGGCGCGCTGGAGCGTGCCGGCGGCGGTACGGGGGGCCGGGGCGGCGGCGGGCGCCGCCTTGCGGGCGGCGGGCTTGGGGGCCGCGACCGCGGCGTGGGCGGCCGGGCGGCGCACGGCCGGGGCGGCAGCGGCGCGCACCGGGGTGCGGGCCGGGGCGTAGTGGGCCTGGGCGACCGTGCCCTGGTTCAGCTGGAAGAAGCCGATCAGGCCCTTCAGGTCGGCGGCCTGGCCGGCCATCGCCTGGGCGGCGGCGGTGGTTTCCTCCACCAGCGCCGCGTTCTTCTGCGTCATCTCGTCCATCTGCGCGACGGTGGCGTTGATCTCGTCCAGCGCCGAGGCCTGCTCGCTCGATGCCGCCGCCATCTCGGCGATCAGGCCGGCCACCTCGCGCACGCCGGAGACGATGCCCTCCAGCGCGGCGCCGGCCTTGCCGACCAGCTCCACGCCTTCCTTCACCTGCCCGTCGCTGTCCAGGATCAGGCTCTTGATCTCCTTGGAGGCCTGGGCGGAGCGCTGGGCGAGCTGGCGCACCTCCTGGGCCACCACGGCGAAGCCGCGGCCGGCATCGCCGGCACGGGCGGCCTCGACGGCGGCGTTGAGGGCCAGCAGGTTGGTCTGGAAGGCGATCTCGTCGATGACGCCGATGATGTCGGTGATCTTGCGGCTGGCGTCCTCGATCCGCTTCATCGCGTCGATGGCGGAACCGGCGACGCCGCCGCCCTGCTCGGCCGCCCGGCGGGCGTCGTCGGCCATGCGGTTGGCGCGCTGGGCGCTGTCGGCGTTGGAGCGGACGGTGGCGCCCAGTTCTTCCATGCTGGCCGCCGTCTCCTCCAGGCTGCTGGCCTGCTGTTCCGTGCGGTCGGCGAGGTCGGAGGAGCCGGTGGAGACTTCGCCGGCGGCGGACGCGATGGTGTCGGCGGCCTCGGCGATCTGGCCGACGATCTCGGCCAGCTTGGCCGAGGTGGCGTTGACGTCGCTCTTCAGCCGCTCGAAGGCGCCCTGGTAGTCCTTGTCGATGCGGGTGTTCAGGTCGCCCTTGGCGAGGGCGCCGAGCACGCCGCCCAGGTCGGCGATGACCCCGGCCACGGTGTCGGTCAGGCGGTTGATGCCCTCCGACATGGTCTTGTAGAAGCCGTCCTTGCCGGACAGGTCGATGCGGCGGCTGAGGTCGCCCTTCGACACGCTGTCGATCAGCGCGGCGATCTCCTGGCCGATGGCGGCCTCGCGGGCGCGCTGCGCCTCGTCCTCGCGGCGCTCGGCCTCCAGGCGCTCGCGCTCGGCCTCGTCCATGCGCTGCTTGGCAATGGCGTTGTCCTTGAAGACCTGCACGGCCTTGGCCATGGCGCCGATCTCGTCCTGGTTGGACAGCGCCGGGATGGCGACGGTCAGGTCGCCGGCCGCCAGCTTGGTCATGGTGGCGGTCATGTCGTTGACCGGGCGGGTGATGCTGCGCGCCACGATCCACGCCAGCAGCAGACCGATCAGCACGGCGGCGACGCCGACGATGATGTTGGTGGTGGCGGTGCGGCTGAGCGCCGAGGTGATCTCCTCCGACGAGGACTCCATGGAGTCCAGCGCCGACTTGCGGGTCGCCTCGGCCAGCCGCGCGAACTCGGCGGCGTCCTGGCCCATGGTGGCGACCAGCTTCACGTTGTCCATGACCGCGGTGACGGTGTCGTCGAAGGCCGGCAGGTACTTGCGCACGGACTCCAGCGCGGTCTCGGCGGCGCGCTTCGTCGCGGCGTCGGGCATCTGCGCCTGCAGTGCCTGGACCGAGGCGATCAGCTGCTGGGCGCGGTCGCGGAACAGGTCGGCGTACTTGAGGTCGGTGTCCATCAGGAAGCGGGCGGCGAACAGGCGCGCGGTCAGCACGCCCTCCACGGCCTGGGTGGCGGAGAGCGCGTTGCGGTCGTCGCCGCGCTCCTTCAGCGCCTGGACGAGGTCGGACAGGCCCTTGCGCGCCGCCTCGCCCTGCGGGGTCAGCACGTCGGCCACCATGTGGTCGCGCGTGTCGCGCGCCTTGACCATCTTCTCGAAGTTGCGGGCGTAGCCGTCGAGGAAGCTGCCCATCCGCTCCAGGTTGGCGCGCCGCGTGGGATCGCCGGTGCCCTGCGCCGCCACCTTCAGCGCCGGTCCCAGCGTCGCCAGCAGCTCCTGCACCCGCTTCTGCGCCGCGTCGTCGCCGGAGTTGGAGAAGGCGAGCGCGTTGCGCCGCATGTCGGCGACGGTGCCGGCGATGTCGGACACCTGCTGCGTGTTGCGCGCGATGCCGGCGTAGTCGCCGAACCCGTGCTCGGCCGTGCCCATGGCGCGCACACCCAGGACGGCAAGCACGACGAGGAGCAGGAGCACCGAAAGGAAGCCGGCGGCGATGCGCGTGGCAACCTTGAAGCGTCCGGCGAAGCTGGCGGTCTGCATGGTCTTTGATCCCAACTGGGTGTGGCGGCAGGGCGACGGGAACGGCGGCGCCGCGGTCATGGCGTACGGGACGGTATAGATAAAATGTTTCGCAACCCTTTACAAAGGCCCTATCCCGCAATCTAGGTCGTTATAAAGGCTGAATATTTTTCGGCCTGAGGATCGGCCCGGCACCTCAACGGATCGGGGCCGTGACCACGTCGGCGGCGGTGCTGGCGGCCTTGGCGGTGACGCTGACGGCGGTGCTGGCGACGCTGGCCGCCCCGCTGACGACGCCGCAGCCGGACAGGGCCAGCGCGAGGAGGAGAAGGGGCAGGACGCGGCGCATCGCGGGACTCCAGGGTGTTACGGGGCGTGTCACGCCCCTGAGGATGGCGCCAGTCTGCGCCGTTCCGCCTCACCGTTTCGTTAACCGTGCGGGCTTTCCGAAGCGGCCGGCACCCCCTAGGTTAGGCGGACAGCCCAATCCGCAGAAAAGCCGACCGCCCCCATGCGCTCCCTTGGTTTTCCGTCCGCCGACCCCGCCGCTTCCGACAAGGCCCGCCCATCCGCCGGGGCCACGCTGCGCATGCTGGTCCCCTACCTGTGGCCGCGGGGCGAGACGGAGATGCGGGTGCGCGTGGTCGTCGCCATGCTGCTGCTGGTGGGCGCCAAGGCCGCCAACGTCTATGTGCCGATCTTCTACAAGCAGGCGGTGGACGCGCTGACGCCAGCGGCCGGTGGTGCGGCAGCGGGCGGCGCGGCGGCCGGCGGCGTATCCCCGATGTTGAGCATCCCGATCGGGCTGATCCTCGCCTACGGCATGGCGCGCGTGCTGTCGCTGGCCTTCGCCGAGGCGCGCGACGCGGTGTTCGCCAAGGTGGCGCAGCGCGCCATCCGCACCGTGGCGCTGAACATCTTCCGCCACCTGCACGCGCTGTCCCTGCGGTTTCACCTGGAGCGGCAGACGGGCGGGCTGACGCGGTCGCTGGAGCGCGGCACGCGGGCCATCGACTCGCTGCTGCGCTTCGCGCTGTTCAGCATCGCGCCGACGCTGGTGGAGATCGCGCTGGTCGTCGTCATCCTGTGGAGCATGTTCGACGGCTGGTTCGCGCTGGCCACCGCCGTCACGGTGGTGGGCTACATCGCCTACACCTTCCTGGTGTCGGAATGGCGGACCAAGTACCGCCGCCAGATGAACGAGGAGGACAGCCGCGCCAACACCAAGGCCATCGACAGCCTGCTGAACTACGAGACCGTCAAGTACTTCGGCAACGAGGAGCACGAGGCGCGCCGCTACGACAAGGCGCTGCAGTCCTATGAGAGTGCGGCGGTGAAGAGCCAGCAGAGCCTGTCGATGCTGAACGTCGGGCAGTCGGCCATCATCTCGGTCGGGCTGGCGGTGGTGATGGCGATGGCGGCGCGCGGCATCGTCAACGGCAGCATGACCATCGGCGATTTCGTGCTGGTCAACACCTATCTGCTGCAGCTCTACCAGCCGCTGAACTTCTTCGGCTTCGTGTACCGCGAGATGAAGCAGGCGATCATCGACATGGAGCGGATGTTCGAGCTGCTGGCCGTCGGCCGCGAGATCGCCGATTCGCCGGACGCGAGGCCGCTGGCCGTGACCGGCGGCGCCGTGGCGTTCGAGGACGTGGCCTTCGGATACGACCCGCGCCGGACGATCCTGAAGGGGGTGAGCTTCGAGGTGCCGGCGGGCAAGACGGTGGCCATCGTCGGCCCGTCGGGGGCCGGCAAGTCGACGATCAGCCGGCTGCTGTTCCGATTCTACGACGTGTCGGGCGGGCGGGTAACCATCGACGGGCAGGACATCCGCGGCGTGACGCAATCCAGCCTGCGGGCGGCCATCGGCATCGTCCCGCAGGACACGGTGCTGTTCAACGACACGGTGTTCTACAACATCGCCTATGGCCGCCCCGGCGCCAGCCCGGCGGAGGTGGAGCAGGCGGCGCGGCTGGCGCACATCCACGACTTCGTCATGGCGCTGCCCGACGGCTACCAGACCATGGTGGGCGAGCGCGGGCTGAAGCTGTCCGGCGGCGAGAAGCAGCGCGTGGCCATCGCCCGCACCATCCTGAAGAACCCCGCCATCCTGATGTTCGACGAGGCGACCAGTGCGCTCGACACCCACACGGAGCGGGAGATCCAGGCCAACCTGCGCGAGGTCAGCCGCGGGCGCACCACGCTGGTGATCGCGCACCGTCTGTCCACCGTGGTGGAGGCCGACGAGATCCTGGTGCTGGAGCAGGGCCGCATCATCGAACGCGGCCGGCATGCCGAGCTGCTGGCGCGCGGCGGCGCCTACGCAGCACTCTGGGCGCGCCAGCAGGACACCAGCCAGGGGCCGGAGCCGGTGCCGGGCGTGCTGGCGCCGACGTGAGGAAGACGCCTGTCCCCTCCCGGCTTCGCTGACGCTCAGCCACCCTCCCCCTCTTCGAGGTGGAGGGTTGTGTGCCGAAGCGGCGGCAGTCCCCTCCACCGCAAAGCGGGGGAGGGTTAGGGAGGGGGCAAGACCCTGCATTTTCAGGAGTTTGCATGGGGCCCACCCGCCACGCCCTGCGCGCCGCGACGCAGGCGATCCACGACCGGCTGGACCGGGCGCCGGTGCTGCGCCCGCTGGCCGGGCCTGGGCTGACCGTGGAGGACTACCGCGCGGCCCTTATTGCGCTGCACGGCGCTCACGCGCCGGTGGAGGAACGGCTGGGCGGCGGCGCGGGGCGGCTGGACCTGCTGCGCGCCGACCTGGACGACCTGGGCGTGGACGCCGCCGCGCTGCCGGTCATGGACGGGCTGCCGGACCTGGGCGGGACGGCGGAGCGGCTGGCGGCGCGCTATGTGCTGGACGGGTCGGCGCACGGCGGGCGGGCGATGCTGCCCAACGTCAGCCGCGCGCTGGGCTTCGACGCGGCGCGCGGGGCGCGCTTCCTGGCCTCGGCCGGGATCGACGCGGCGGCGGGCTGGCGCGACCTGCTGGCCCGGCTGGAGGCGGAGGTCGCCACCCCGGCGGCGCGCGAGCGGGCCTGCGCCACGGCGGTGGGGCTGTTCGCCGCGATCGAGATCTGGTTGGCGAGGATTGGCTGGGACGTTGCCGCCGGGCGTGAGGGCGGCTAGTTTCCCGGTCATGACCACCACGCCAAACGATCCGGCCGCCCTGGCCGAGGCCGTGCGCCGCGGCGAGCGCCGGGCGCTCGCGCGCGCCATCACGCTCATCGAATCGACCCGCGCCGACCACCGCGCCCAGGCGGAGGCGCTGCTGGCCGCCCTGCTGCCGCACACCGGCAACTCGGTGCGCGTCGGCATCACCGGCGTGCCGGGGGTGGGCAAGTCCACCTTCATCGAGGCGTTCGGGCTGCACGTCATCGGCCGGGGCCACAAGGTGGCGGTGCTGGCCATCGACCCCACGTCCCAGCGCACCGGCGGCTCCATCCTGGGCGACAAGACGCGCATGGTGGATCTGTCGCGCGAGGAGGAGGCGTTCATCCGCCCCTCCCCCGCCGGGGCCACGCTGGGCGGCGTGGCGCGCCGCACGCGCGAGGCGATGCTGGTGTGCGAGGCGGCCGGCTTCGACGTCATCGTCGTGGAGACGGTGGGCGTGGGCCAGTCGGAGACGGCGGTGGCCGACATGGTGGACCTGTTCCTGCTGCTGCTGCTGCCGGCCGGCGGCGACGAGCTGCAGGGCATCAAGAAGGGCATCATGGAGTTGGCCGACGTCATCGTCGTGAACAAGGCGGACGGCGACCTCGCCAACACCGCGCGGCACACGGTGGCCGACTACCGCCACGCGGTGACGCTGCTGCGCCATGGTGCCGACTGGCGGGTGCCGGTGCTGAGCTGCTCCGCCTTCGAGAAGCGCGGCATCGACGCGGTGTGGGACACCATCGGCGCGCACCGCACCGCCATGGAGAAGAACGGCAC
>Ga0196976_1000652_pt1 | contig 20596 bp, 22 predicted proteins | sample S3v_513CmetaG_FD_148644 | JGI IMG/M metagenome (GOLD analysis project Ga0196976, IMG submission 148644) | Soil microbial communities from Anza Borrego desert, Southern California, United States - S3+v_5-13C | ecosystem: Environmental > Terrestrial > Soil > Desert | place: USA: California...
GCGCCGCGACACCAGTCCCGCCAGCTCCGGCCCGAAGGCGATGCCGATCAGGATGTAGCCGGTCAGGCGCGGCATCTTCAGCCGGTCGCAGATGTGCGCGGCCTGCACGGCCACGATGAGCAGGAAGCCGAACGCCAGCGCGGCGCCGGAGCCGGTGATGGTCGCGCCGCGCGGCACGAAGGAGCGCGTGGCGTAGGTCAGGGCCATCACGGCGGCGATGGTCAGGAGCGCGCGCGTGATCATGCCGCGGCCTGCTCCCGTCGCTGGAAAGCCTGCACGGCGATCTCGGTCAGCACGCTGCCGACGATCACGGCGTTGATGGCCCAGCGGATGGCCGGCGACTCCGCGCCGCCGCCGAGGGTCGTGGCGCTGAAGAGCACCACGATGGCCACCGTGCTCTCCGGCAGGAGGGAGACCGCCAGCGGGCGCCACTCCGGCAGCTCCTGCTCCATCCACGAGGCCAGGCGCGCGGCGATCACTTTGCCGTAGCCGCGCGACAGGGCGAAGACGCCGCCGAGGAGCCATCCCTGCCACTCGTCCGGCCGCCAGGCCGTGCCGACGATGAAGAGGAAGAGGAAGTACAGCGGGCGCTCGACGTCGCGCAGGGTCTGCACGACCCGCTCGCCGTGGTGCAGCGGGAAGTTGATCAGCACCGCGCCCGCCAGCGCGCCGACGACTGAGACCGACAGGGCCAGATGCCCGGCCATCCCGGAGGCCAGCGCCACGCCTCCCAGCAGCAGCGCCAGCTCCTCGGTGCGGTCGGCGACGTTGCGCACCAGGAGGTAGAGCACGATGCCGAGCAGCGCGCCGAGGCCGAGAGTCATCAGGAACCAGCCGCTCCGCGGCAGGTGCCACAGCGTAGCCGTGCGGTCGGGGCGGAACATGATGGCGATGAAGCCGAGGATGGCCAGGGCCGCCAGCTGGTCGACGCGCGTCACCTCCAGCACGAGGCGCATCGACGATTGCCAGCGCCGCAGCAGCAGCTCGAGGTTGGCCGGCGCACTCACCGCCGCGCAGGCCATGAGGATCAGCGCGTCGCGCGTGAGTCCCTGGCCCGGCGTGACGCCGAGCCACACCAGCACGAGCGAGCAGGCGATGGCGGCGCAGAGGATCGGCAGCAGCGAGGCCAGGGCGATGACCGGCGCGAAGGCGGCGGGGAGGCGGTCGAAGCGGCGCAGGTCGAGGTTCGTGCCGATGGTCAGCCCCACCCAGCCGAGCCCGAACTCGAAGAGGGGACGGAGGTCGCCGACGACGCGCGGCGTGAGGACGTCGAGCTCGCGGAAGAGGAGGCCGAGGAGCAGGAAGGGAAACCCCGAGCTGGCCAGGACGGTCAGTCCGAAGCGGCGCTCCCAGCGCAACACCCGCGGATGCGCCCCGAGGACCGCGAGCGAGACCGCCACCGCCAGCGCGACGACGACGCGCGCGACCTCGGAGGCATCCATCCGAGGGACGCTATAACACCCGGCGTCCGGTCGCCAGCCGGTAGATCAGCAGGATCAGTGCGATCACCAGGAGGATGTGGATCAGGTTCCCGCCGATGTTCACGGCGAAGAATCCGAGCAGCCACAAGATGATGAGAACGACGATGATCACCCAAAGTAAGTTGCCCATGCGGGCACGGCGCTGCAAGAGCGGAGCCCGGTAGAGGTTGCTGGTTGCTGGTTGCTGGTTCAAGGCGGTTTTTGGCGCGTCCTCCACGAACCGCCTTGAACCAGCAACCAGCAACACAGCAACCGCTTCAAACCGGTTCCGCGTGCACGGTGACGACACTTCGCGCGAACCGCGACCGGATCTCCGCCTTGACCTTTTCCGTCACGTCGTGTGCGCGCTCGAACGAGACGTTGCGGTCGATGAGGAGCTCGAAATCGATGAAGCGCACGCCCGCGGCGCGGCGGGTGCGGAGCTCGCGGTAGCCGTTGACGGCGGGGTCGGTGCGCTCGATGGCCTCGATCACGGCGCGCACTTCCTCTTCCGGCAGCGCCACGTCCATCAGGTCGTTGCCGGCATTCCAGATCAGGTAGGCCGAGCTCCAGGCGATCCACCCCGCCACCATGACCCCGAAGATGGAGTCGAAGAGCGGGTTGCCGGTGAGGCGCACCAGCACGAGGGCGAGGATGGTGGCCAGGTTGGCGACGATGTCGGAGGTGTAGTGCAGCGCGTCGCCGGAGAGGGCGGCGCTCTCGGTGCGCACGGCGTTCTTTTTGAGGTAGGCGGTGATGCCGATGGTGACGGCGATGGAGCCGAGCATGGTCACGATCGCGGCGGTGCCCGACTCGAGCGGCTGAGGATGGCGGATGCGCTCCGCCGCGCGGATGCCGAGGAAGATCGCTCCGCCGAGGAGCACCGCGCCCTGGAGCAGGGCCGCCAGATGCTCCGCCTTGCCGTGGCCGAACGGATGGTCCTCGTCCGGCGGCTTGCTGGCCACGGTAAGGAAGAGGAAGTTGACGAACGACGCCAGCGCGTCGGCCGCGGAGTCGAGCGCGGAGGAGAGCACGGCCACCGAGCCGGAGAGAATCCCCGCCGCCGCCTTCGCCGCCGCCAGCAGCAGCGCGGCCCCGGAAACATGCAGCGCCGCCCGCCGCGGATCGCTCTCGGCCGCCATGCGGCGAACATAGCATGGGGTGGCCGTCGTCGTGCTCGGCGCCGCCCTTGCTTGGCGGCTCCGGCCGCCGCCCAGCGTGACGGCCACCATCCCTGGGTTGGCAGAGGGCATCGCGATCGCGCCGAACGGCGCCTTCGCCTATGTGACGCAGGCGGCGGCAGACCCGGCGATCACGCCGGACGGCGCTTCGTGTACGTCCCTCTGCCTCAGGCCAATGCCGTCTTGGCGATCGACACGGCGACGAACACGGTGGTCGCGACGGCGTGGACTCGTCGGGACGCGTCCTACCGCCGAAGGGCAGCCTGGTGCGTCCGGTGCCGAGCGCCGCATGTCCGGCGGAATCGGCGCGAAGAAAGTCGATATCACGTGGGCCACCGAAGAATCGGGCCTGCTCCTCGCGATCTCCGTCAAATGCATTACCGCGCGAGACGTAGCCACCCGCAACTACCAGAAAAACCTCATCAACCGTCGAGGTGACATGCTCGGCGAAGCGGTCACCTTGCATCGGCGATTTCCATATGCGGTCCTCGGCGGTTTCCTGTTTCTGGACAGTGGTGCCGCTCATGATGCGTCAGACCAGCGTTCTTCCACGTTTCGCAACGCTCACGGAGCCTTTGTAGCGACCCTGCCGGTCGAGATGAGCAGTACGAACGTTTCTACCTCGCATTGGTCAACGTCTCCGGCGCCCAGCCGACAGTTGAGATCACGCACGCCGGCGAATCAGACCGCGCGATAACGCTCGACGCCGCGCTTGATGCTCTTTTGAAACCGGTAGCCGACCGTGACCCCGACTTCTACGCTGTTCTAGGGCCAGCGGGCGAGATTGATCCACCTCACGACGCGTCTCCTCTATCGCTGGCGCGGACGAAGACGAGCGGTACGATTGTGCGCAGCAAATCGAGCCGCGCCGCCACTCCTGGCACACCTACCGGTCCGCCAACCGATGACGATGATGCTGATGAGGACGAACAATAGGCCCACCGATGGCGCGACGACCTAAAAAGCCAATCGCTTTCGAAGCCGATGCCGCGCTCATCGACCGGCTCGGGAGCGAACTTGTCGCGAAGCAAGAAACGGCTCTTGTCGAGTTGATCAAGAACAGCTTCGACGCTGATGCTACGACCGTGAAATTATCGCCAGGGCACAGTCGCGCATGTGGGAACCGTTCTTCGACAGCCTCGCAGATCCCGTACGGCGTCGGAAATGGCTAGGATCGATGCTGGTTTGACGTGCTATGCACTTTTGTCGTTCGGTCGCGAGCGCGCGAATCGGCGCGACCGCAAAGCTGATAGGACCGAGCGGATGTTTTCGATCTCCGCTTTCTTAAATGTCTTTCCCAACACGAGGCGATCGACCACGATGCTTGCCTCGTCGATCTCTCCGCGCCGCACCATGTCGTCAATTTGAGGGAGCACCTTCGTTAACGTCACGCACAGCTTCGGCGTCAAACGCGGAACCAGCAATTTAACCGCTTCTCCCGGCTCGAGCTTCAACACTCCTCCGCCGTAACTTCGGCCAACTACCTCGGCGGAGAGCAGCGTCGCCGAATTTAGAAAAGCCGCAGCAAGCGGCTCCGCCAACAACGGATCGGAGAGAAAGACACCATGGACAGTATTTGTGTTCGATGCACCGGCCTCGTTAACGACGAGCCGCGGAGCAAAGTGCGACATGTAACTCAGGAACAGGTCCGGCCGGCGAACGTACGGCACCCGGTACCACGGGTCGCGGTGCCGACATTTGTATCGCTTCGGTAATCCCCGTTCCTCGCCGAGCTTGATATATCGTTCGACCGAGCCATGTACCCCGTCTCGATCAACAAGGAAGAGGTGTGCCGGGTCGCCCGCTTCTGCCTGTCGGCTCCAATCGTTGATCGTAAAGCGCGTTCCTTGGATATGGACCGCGCGTGAAACCGCCGGTACGAGCGCAGAGAACGGCAGCTTATGCTCGGTGACCTGCGCGTTCGTGAGCATGAAGTAGTCGTTGGCGCCCGTGACCACACCGATATCGACGCGTGCGATTTCACCCAGGGTCACGTACTTCGCGCGACGGATGACGTTTGTCGCCACTTCGATGCCATCTTGCTCGAGAAGAGTTGTCAGCCAGCGTTGCCCGGCTTTAATCGACGTCGTACGCGCTTCCTTCAGGACTTTATCGGGTGTGGTTAGTTCCGACAGCGTCTTCAGCGAGCGAACTCGCAGCTTGCCGTCGCCTTCACCCTTCACGCCAAGGACCAGGACTACCTCTTCGAGAGCGCCCGGGAAAACCTTTTCGTCGAATCCGATGACCGTTAAATCCGAATATGTCCGGAGAAGATAATCTCTAACGGCTGAGGCATACCCAACGTGCAGCAGCTCGCCGGGCAGGACCATCGCGAAACGGCCGCCCTCCTTGAGGAAGCTCGTTGCATGGACGACGTAGGGAGCCCAGGAGCTCGTTAGCTGTGGCAGGATCACGCCAGCCCTCGCCGCGGCCTTCAAGGCATCGCTGCGACCTGGATCACGGAAAAGCTGATATCGAATGTAGGGTGGGTTACCGACGATCGCGTCCACCTTTGGTAACTCTGGTCCGAAGAGTCCATTACCAAACGAAAAGAAGCTGCCGGTATAAACCTGCGCGTCGCCAATCCCGACTTTACGAAGCTCGTCAATAGCCGTCCGGACGGCATCGGGATTCATATCGACACCGATGATCTGCTCCCGCAGGTTTCGCTTGGGCGTTCCTAAGCTCAGCAACCGGTCGGTCGCCGCCGTCAGGAATGCGGCATCGCCGCAACCCGGGTCCATTGCCTTTGCGTCGCGATCCTGAATCGCCCATGCAACGAGAAAGTCGGTGATCTCCGCAGGCGTATAGAACGCGCCGAGCGCCTTCCGATCGACGACTGAAAGCCTTGCGCTGGAAGACGCGCCCATGTGTCTAGTGTCGCTCCTGGTAGATCTTTGCGATCGAGTTGCTGAAAACTTCGTAGCGGAGCGGGCTTCCCGGTTCGGGGAACGTATCGATGATTCGCCTCTCATCCTTGCTGATGACGATGAGTGACGCACATTCAAACAGGTTTGCGGAGTTTGCGATTGCTCGCCGCCCCTGCAGCTTAAACATCGATCGCTCGATCCCTTTCAGCACGTACTCGGACAACCCCTCGAAAGGGATCGCGAGGACTCCACCCAGCACGGCATTTGGAAAGTGCGAATGGTGATTCAGCGCGAGCTCGTGGAGATCGCCGACGCGATTGTTCCAGTTCTTCCCAACGCTGCTCTTCGAGTTCAAACCCTTCACGTCGATTCCTAACTTGAGACCGAGATGCTGGTCGGCCACGAAGATATCGAGGTGATGCCGCCGGTTCGACCCACCAAACGACCGATGCCCTACCAAAATCTCCTCCTTCGGCAGACGCTGCTGCAGATTGCCTCCGACGACACGCGCGAGAAGATCTGAAAGCTGGTTCACGGCAGCGCGACTCATCGGGGCGTCGCAAAAAGCTTCCACGTACTGCTCAATTGTAGGGGCGGGTCCGGTCAGCTTCGTTGGCTGCTTTGCCGGCATGCGCGATTCCTCTCTAGGGGCTGATGGAGCGACATTTCATTCTCCACGGCGGGTAGAGTTCCTGCCACACCTTTCTTAAGTGCAAGAGATTGCGGTTTGCCGGCACTCGGCGTGGCCATCGGGCAAGCGTGTGCTGCTCGTGGACGACCTGCGGCTACCATCTTTGCATTCGCTCTCACCAAGACGCGACGCGCATGAAGAAAGCGATCGAAGCCCGCGGTGGTGTACCTCGCGCCGACGAAGACGTTCTCCACGCTGAAGACGCCTGACGATCTCGTGGCGCTGCTCTCGTCCGCAGACGACGACGTTCGCTCGCGCGCCGAGGAGTACATCCACGATCACGTCGCCGGGTTCGCGCAGCCTCAAATGTTCTGACGCTGTGCGCACGCCTGCGGCAACGCCTCGAGGCGTCACTGCGCCGCCGCGGGCAACGTCACCGGCAGCGCGGTGCCCTGATCGGTCGAGCGGGTGGTCAGCTCTTTCTCCAGAGCGCGGACCCGTTCGTTCATGCCGGCGATTCCGACGCCGGAGGCCAGCAGGGCGCCGCGGTCGTTGCGCACGCTGGCCGGGAGGCCGCGGCCGTCGCCAGCTCAACCCGAACGTGCGGGTGCTGGGCATGAGCGGCTACACCAGCCAGCGCACCCCCGGCCCCATGCCCGACCTCCTGCTCCAGAAACCGTTCCGGGCCGCCGACCTGCTCGACGCCATCCACTCGCTGCTCTCGCGCTCGGAGTGAGGCGACCTTCGTCCCGCCGAAGCCCTCCTTCGCGTCGCGATGGGGCGGCTTCGTCCCACCGCCCGTTCCCGCTCTCCCGGCCGCGATTTATCGTTATTCGTATGAGAGCCCGATACCTTTCCTCCTTCCTCTTTTCCTCTTTCCTCTTCCTCGTTTCCTGGCCGTCGCTCGCCGCGTACACGCCGACCGCTGCCGAGGTGGCGCGCGGCTACTGGCTCACGATCGGGTCGGACGTGCAGCAGCAGCCGCTCCCGCTGACCGGCACGCTCTCGGTCGACCTGCCGCTCAGCGAGCAGCGCTCGTTCTACGTCGGCGTGGTGCCGGTGCGGGCGCTTTCCGGCTCGACGATTCAGGTGCAGGTCAGCGGCTCGATCGCCAGCCTGGTCTCGGTGGCGCGCGAGGTGCGCACGACGCAGCGCCTGTCGCCGGGCAACGAATGGTCGAAGTACACCGCGCCCGGTCATCCCCTCTCCAGCGGTTCGGAGGACTCGATCATCTTCGCGCCGTTCACGACCTCGATCGCGAAAGCGCTCGACACGACGCCCATCCCGCTCTCGCCGCACAACGCCACCACGCGTCCCGCCGAGTACCGCCTCTGGCTGCGCTTCGCCAGCACCGCCACCGCGGGCAGCTACAGCGGCACGCTGACCCTCAACGTGCACGGCGCCTCGGCGTCGATCCCCCTGGCGCTGACGGTGTGGCCGGTGCAACTGCCGGCGGCGCGGCCGTTCGACGTCTACGGCTACGGCGACATCGCCACCTACGCCGGCGGCTACACCATCGACGCGCAGAGCAACGCCGCGCTGACCGCGAAACTCGATGCGTACGCCGCCGCCGGCGGCAATGTCCTGTCGTTCGCCAGCGGCAGCCTCGGAGAGATCGCCACGAAGCTGAAGTGGGGACCGCAGAAGGCCAGCCTTCCCGTGTCGTCGTCCGTGCCGCTCGACGCGCTGCCGGAGCTCGACTTCAGCTACTTCGATCCGTGGTTCGAGCTCGCGCGCACGAAGGTGAAGCGCATCGAGACGTACGTGAACCTGATCCCGGCCACGAAGACGGACATCGCCGACCCGCTCGTCGGCGCGAACCGCGTGGCGCCCGGCAGCGCCGAGGAGAAGCAGGTCGTGCGCTGGTGGCTCGGGCAATTGCGCGCGTATCTCGTGCGCAAGGGCTTCACCGAGCCGAAGGACTTCTTCTGCAAGATCAGCGATGAGATCGGACCCGAGCACATCGACGCGTACAACGCCACCGCGGAAATGGTGCGCCAGGCCGACTGGCATCCGTACACGACCATCATGGGCACGACCAGCCACTCGTCGGAGCTGCTCGTCTCTCTCGTGCCGCACGTCGACCAGTGGCAGGTGGGCTACACCGCGCGCGACACGTTCCGCCGCCTGACCACCGAGAAGTACCGCCTGCAATGGAACGAGCTCACGCACCACAGCGGCTGGCAGCAGTACACGAACGGCGGCGCGCTCGACACGTGGGGGCGCGGCGCGATCTACGGCACGAACGCGAACGGCCAGCCGCACGCGCCGCGCGTCGACCGCACGATGGTGCTGCAGGACGTGGCCGGCGGGGTGCCGCTGCGCCTCCGTCCCGGCCAGTCGCCGTGGGGCAATCGCGAGCTGAACGTGGCCTACATCCTCGGCACGAGCGTCTACGCCGCGCGCGCCGACGGCCTCGGTCCCGCCGGCACGGCCCTCACCGCGCGCTACCGCAGCAACGGCACCTGGTTCACGCCGGCGCTGACCTATCAGGGGCAGTACACGAATGCCGGCGCGCAGGACACGGGCCTCTGGACGCTCGGCGCCACGCCGCCCGATCCGTACTTGATCCTGCAGCAGCTCAGCGCGGCCGGCGCGCCGCTGGCGTTCGCCGGTCAATATCCGTGGGGGAACCGCAAGCGCGGCGTCTTCTATCGCTACGGCGCCGACCCGTACGTCTACGTCTCGCCGATCGACGGGCGCGCGCCCGGCAACCTGCTCACGGCGCGTTACGCGAAGCTCGATGCGAACGGCAACCGCGTCTGGGCCGACGCGCCGCTGACGAACCTGTACGGGCAGTACGGCAACGGCGGCGCCGCGGAGACGTGGCTGTACGAGCTGCCGGCCGCCGCGGCGGCGAGCGACGTCGAGCAGTTGCTCATCCTGCAGAACGTCTCCGCGGCCGGGCTGCCGCTCGCGCCGGTGGGCGGGTCGCCGTGGGGGAACCAGCACCTCGGCGTGGCTTTCGTGCAGGGGCAGGGGGCCTGGGTCGCGCCGCGCGACGGACGCACTCCGTCGACCACCACGTTCACCGTGCGCTGGAACGAGCGCATCCCGGACGCGGTGAACGGCAGCGTGCTGGTCCCGCCGCCGCCGGCGGAGGACGAAGTGTGGTTCTACGGCGGCTACGAGCACACCTTCGCCATGCCGTACGACCTGATGGTCAGGAGTCCGCTGCTGGCGGCGATCGAGAAGCCGCACGGCTACGCCGCGTTCGCGTTCCAGTGGTGGAACGACAACCGGATCGTCTGGACCGACGGCGCCGCGGCGACGCTGACCAGCGGCCCCGCGTACGCGGGCATGCGCGACGGCTGGCGCGACGCCATCCTCATCGACTATGCCGTGCGCACGCGCGGGGTGATGACCGTCGCCGAGGTGCCGCTGCCGCTGGCCGCGCTACCCGTTCCCGACGACGAAGGAGAGACGTACACCGAGGTGACGGACAGCAATCAGCTCACGCTGAACGCGATGCGCCGCGCGGTGTTGCAGCGTCTGTCCCAGTAGCGCAAGCATCGGAACCCGGACCGGCGTCGTTCCCGTATGACGCCGGTCCGGCCCCGCTCCTGGCCATTTGCCAAACGCGCGCGTTCCCGATCACTCTGTAATGATCCAAGGCGCATCGATCACCGGCGCCTCACGTCGATTCCACTTCCCCATCGCGGCTCATGAAGTATTCCTTTCCCCAGTGAAACACGAAGCTGCCGCTGGCTTCCCAATCCGCCAGTTGCTCTTGCAACTCCTCGAAGTCCTCGTCTTCCTCGTCGAGATCCTGCAGATGTTCAGGGAGCTCCTCGATGCCCGCATTCATCTCAGGGTCCGAGAAGCCCTGAACGCGGATACATCCAGCGGTGAACGCGAGCTCGTCCTGCCACTCGCGAATCTGCCTCGAGACCGCGGTCTGGAACGCAGGATCATAGATTCGGTAGGGGCCGCCTTCTCCCATCCGAGGAGCTGGCTCCAGCCAGAGCCTGCGCTGCCCGCCGAGCAGCGCTCCATCCTGCGAGAAAACGTAGACGGCTACATAAGGGCAAAGCAGCCCGATCAACACTTGCGTCCCGGCGCTGGTCGTGCCGGCGTGCAGACCATACTCATCGAGGCAGAGGGGAAATCGTTTCGGTTGACCGACGTCGTCACTCATGATGTTTCGGTATCCCACTTCCACTCCAAGCCTCGCGGTACGGCGTGCCCGACGTATACCAGGAATGCATCGCCATCGGATGACCGGTGCGAGACCATGGGATTTTGTGCGTACCGTTCAGACGAAACTCGCATTCACTGCAGTTGCGCAGCCTTCAATTCTCCCCCAAAGCAGCCTCTTTCGTTTCGCCGCAACTCGTCAGCGTGCTGCACCTCGTACACTTCAAAGAACACATTCGGAGCAATGGCCCCATACAGATACCGGTCAAAGCCTGGATAGCGGCTGCGAAGTTCGCTGAGTGCCAGGAATCGAGCTTTGCAGGCTTCGCTTTCCAGCCTTCGCAGTGTCGCGAGTCCCTCTTGCAAGTCCTTGCCTGAGCTGGTGAGAAGTCGGTCGCGCGTCTGTTTGATCCGAGCCTCGACACCGGCGTACTCGGCACTGACCGTCGCGACGTCCCTCAACAATGAAGGGGGCATCCCAAACTGGCGCGCCTTCCCGGCGGCGTCTTTCCGGAATTCTTCCGCCGCCGCGTCGTCAAGAGTGAACGCGGCTCGAACAAAGCTCCCGAATACCTCCGTCGGGAGTAGAAGCTCGGGGTGAACGCGGCCGTGCAGGGAATCAAAGCGGGAAGGCTCATCATGCGCGGCGGTTGCGATTCGAACGTTGCGTTCACCTTGGGCGGCCCGGGCAACCCGATCTTTCCGGGCGGACGAGTTGAAGCGTGCCGCCAGGCGTTCCTCGACGGTCCACTCCCATGGCTCCTTCACTGACGTCGGCGGGGCGCCCGACAACGAATGCGCGACCGCTAGAACGATGGTGATCGACTTCCATGTCATGGTCTTCTCCGCTCATTCCCTGGGCCTGCTGAGATTTTGGAACCGAGTGCCACGAGTATAGCGGGAAGCTGGGACGCGACCTCATCTGCGATCCATCGTCACAGGGAACGGCATTCATTGATGCGCTCACGGGCGAATGGGTTGGTCTCGAAGGGACCGACGACGGCATCGGGTCGCTTTATTACGGGCCGGTGCTGCTGGCGCGCTTCGACGAACGAGCGATGAAATTCTATGCGTGTCGTCTCCGTATGACGCCGCCCCGGCCCCGCTCCTGCCACTGTAGTCATTACGGCACGCGCGCCGCCGCCCCCGCGTTCACACCGGAGGTTTTGAGGATCTTCGAGCGGAACTCCGCGATGCAGTGATCGGCACCGGCGTTCTCCTTCACCGATCGGCGACCCCGCATTGCGGAGTACGCCGGCGCATACAGACAATCTGGCCGCATCACGCGGATGAGAGATTGGGGTTGTATTGGGATTTCATGGCGTTCGCCGCATCAATGCCGCGTTCCGCGGCACCACAGTGGCGCAACCGTCGGTACCGGGGAGATGACGAGGTGACCGGCGGTCCGCATCCGTTGGCGAAGCCAGTGCGGTCTGCTTAGCGGCTGCCGCTCGCTTCCGGGGCGGCCTCGATCGCCCTCGCCGCCAGAAGGTGCCGCGCCATGAACCGCCACAGCGCGCCCATCGCGTTGTGCACGTGGAGCGTCACCAGCAGCAACAGCGCTCCGAACGCGGAGATCAGGAACCCTCCGGTGGGGTCGTCAATCGTCCAGCCGCCGAGGTACAGCGTGCCGCCCTGCTCCAGCGGGGCGAAGAGGAAGGCGAGCGAGACGCTGAACGACACCACCGACACGATCCAGCACGAGAGGCCGACCGGGAACTTGACCAGCAGGAACAGCCCGCCCTTCCACGTCGCCGGGTCTTTGAGAATTCTCTTCAGCCACGCCCAGCCCCTCGTCTCGCTCGCGGCGCCGGAAGGCATCGCCACCGGCTCGCCCAGGAGCCATTTCGAGAGCAGGCGCTCGAAGTTCCCGAGCCCGCGGATGCCGAGCACCAGGGCCACCATCCCCAGCAGCCCGATCCACAGCAGCGACAGCCCGATCGAGAGCGCCGATCCCGTCGTCAGCAGGACGAAGTAGGTGAGTCCCAGCGGAAACGCCAGCCAGACGTACGCGATGTTCCCGTACGTGCTGCGCCGGGCGACGACGTTGAAGAACGGGTTACCGAGGACTGCGTTCATGAGGGTGTTTACGAAGGGGGAGGGGGGAAGTTTCCCTGGGGGCGGGCGGCGATTGTGCCTACCTGTTGCGGCTCGCTCACCGGCACCAATCCGTTCACCACGCACGGCACCTGCTGGGGTGGACGTGCAGAACGGCAGCGGTTTCTCCGGGGCGACGACGCTCCAGACGGGAGACTTCCAGGTTGCGGCGACCGCCGTCCAGGCGGCGCGCCGAAACTTTTGCCACGACTGCCCAAAGTTTCGGCACGACTGCCGAAACTTTGGCCACGATTGCCGAAACTTTGGCCACGACTGCCCAGACTTTGGCCACGACTGCCCAGACTTTGGCCACGACTGCCCAGACTTTGGCCACGACTGCCCAAAGTTTCGGCACGACTGCCCAAAGTTTGGCCACGACTGCCCAAAGTTTCGGCACGACTGCCCAAAGTTTGGCCACGACTGCCCAAGACTTTCGGCACGACTGCCCAAAGTTTCGGCACGACTGCCCAAAGTTTCGGCACGACTGCCCAAACTTTCGGCGCGACTGCCCAAAGTTTCGGCACGACTGCGTCGTTTGGGGGCGTCCTTAGACCCGCATTTCTCACCGGGCTCTCGCGGATGCGCGTGAGCCTGTGGAAACAGGTAATTGCTGCCGAGGCTGTGGGAACGTCGGCCGACGACGCGGGCCCTCATTTCTCACGCTCCCGGAATGCTGCCGGCCCGATGCCGTGCACCTTCACGAACCACCGGTGCATCGCCGAGCGCGTCCCGAATCCGCTCCGCTCCGCGATGTCGTCGATGGACAGCGGCGTCCTCCGCAGCAACCGCGCCGCGTACTCGACCTGCTTCCTGCGCAGGAACACGATCAGCGATTCACCGAGTGTTTGCGCGGCCAGCCAGCTCACGTACTCGGGGGTGCGGTCCAGCGACTGCGCGAAGTCTTTCCCGCGCGCCGGCTTTTTGCGCCGGTAGCAATCACGCAGGTAGTGGTCTGCCGCACGCTCCAGGCCGCGCCGGTGTCCGTGCGTGAACTTCCGCGGCTTCTTCTTCCGGCGCGCTCCCATCGCTGTTCCAGTGACCGCAGCGATGAGGTCAGGGACGTCGGCTCTAGGGGGTGAGTCCTGCGCTCTTGCCTCTCGCACCACCGGGCGAACCGGATCCAGCGAGAGATAGTGGCGTTGTCTCGGCGGCTTATCGTTGCGCGGCCGGTTTGATCATCGCTGCGGTCATGAGAGGGGTGACGCGGCGCGGCTCTTTCCTACCGGAGGAAAGGCCGCGGCCGCGCAATTTCGCGTCGCATTTCTTAAGCGCCGCTACCCGTGCGGGATACTGAGCCGCGACTGCAACCAGCTCACGATCCTGTCGAGCAGCGACACCTGGCCCGCCGCCGGCGCGCCCACCGGGGGGCTCACGCGCGCGTACGTTGTTGTGTCGGCTGGCGGCGGGGGGGCGATCCCAACCGGCGGATTCAGGCGCGCTTGCGTCGTCACGCCCACGGGCGGGTTCATCCGCGCTCCCGGCGGATCAATCGGCGGAGCCGGTTCCTCGGCCCACGCGCTCGCTGCTCCTAAAACAAGAAACGCCGCGAGAAGCGGCGCGACGCGCGAAGCCCACCTCGATACACCTCGCATAAGCCCTCCGCGCCAGCCATCTGGCCGGCGAATAGGAGGGATCCCTCACGAACGAGGGTTGCGTCTTGACGGGTGCGGTTATCGCTCGCCGCCCGGCGGCGGCGCGAACAGCAGGTCCGGCTCGCGCTCCACGCGCCGCAGGTACGCTCGAACCACCCTCAGCGTCTCGGGCGTCAGCTGCCGCTTCGCCGCCGCTTCCTTCAGGTACGCCAACGCGGTCAATGCTCCGGTGAGATGGCCCGCCTTCTTCAACACGCGGAACGCGTGTGATGCCACTTTCACGATCTCGTCCCAGCGCTCGAGGAAGAGCAACGCTTCCGCCAGATCGACGCCAGCAAGCGCCGCATTCATCACTCTGCCGATCTCTTCGAATGCCGCGGTCACATCACGCAGCCGCCGCACGGCATCACTCAGGTTCCCGCCAACCAGCACCACTCTCGCTAAACCCCACTCGGTGCTGATTCGATCTTCCGTCGGTCCGATTTCTCGGAGGATCACCAATGCATTCTGAAACAGCTCACCCGCTTCGCCCAGATTGCCCAACTCCAGTTCGCACAACGCGCGGCAGTAAGACCCTCGCGCAACCCAACTTCCGTCGCCGATCTCTTCGCCGAACTGCATCACTTGCTGCATGATCGCGGCGGACTTCGCGTAGTCCAGCGACTCGTACGCGATCTCGCCGCGCAGGAACACCGCCTTCATCCGCTGCCGCTGCAAACCCAAATGCGCGTACAACTGCTCCGCCAGGTCCGCATGCTTCGCCGCCTCTCGCAACTCGCCCCGCTCGTAGTACACCGCACCGCGCACCAGCTCCACCGCCCCCAGTCCGTAACCGGATGACCACAGGTGCTCGTATGCACGCTCCGCCCGCTCCAGCGCTTCCAGCGCCTCATCGAATTCGGCCAGCCGCAGCAGCGCGTTCGCGCGCTCCTTCGCCGCCGTCCCGCGCAACTCATACACCGCATTGTTCGGGTACGTGTCATCCGGCAGCAGCTCCGCCACGGCCTGCGCCAGATCAGCAAAGATCAATGCGTCCAGCGGCTCACTCGCGACCACCTCGTGCGCCTTCGCGCTCAGCCGTCGCACGACGCCGCCCGTGTGGAACTTGCGCAGGTTCCTCACATTCAGCACCGCCGCCTTGCGCGGCTTCTCGAAAAACTCCTGCAGGAGCCAGTCCGCCTCCGCGTCCTCGGCCGCGCACTGGTTCGCGTACGCGCTCATCGCCGCGGCCGTCGAGCCGACGATCGGCCGCCACACGGCCAGGTCGCCCAGGTCTTCCTCGGCGGCCGCATGAAAGTCCAGCGTCGCGCCGCACTCCGCGCAATCGGCTACGTGACTCTCGATCTCTTCCCGCCGCTCGCGCCCGACCGCCAGCTTGTCGTGCGCGAACAGGGAGAGCTCGGCGTACGCGATGTGCTCACTCATTCGTTTTCTCCGTCATCGATCGATACGCTTCGAGCGCGCGCTGCCGGCACTTGAACAGCTTCACCTTCACCGCCGGCCGCGTGATGTTGAACGCGCGGGCCAGCACTTCGGTGCCGTCCCCGTTCACGTAGAACCGCCGCAGCAGGTCGCGGCACGGCTCGCCGACTCGCGCGAGCATCTTCGCCAGCAGCGTCTTGCGCGCGAGCTCGTTCAGCAGCGCGTCGTCCGGCGTCGCCGCGCACGGCTGCTCGCCGCAGAACAGCGCTTTGGATGCCGACGAGCGCCGCAGGAAGTTCCGCGACGCGTTGCAGATCGCGCCGATGAGATACGGCTCCAGCATCTGCACGTCCGCGGCGTGCTGGAAGTACGTCGTGAACACATCCTGCACGAGCACTTCCGCGTCGCCCGGCTCGATCCCGAATCTTCGGATCGCGATCCTCTGTAACCTCGGTGCGTATCGCAGGTACGCCTCCTCGAATGCCGCCACCGCCTCGTCCGGTGGCGGCGGTGATGGTCGTCTTGCCTCGCGTCGCGTGTCCTGCATCTCTCTCTCCTTCAGGTGTGATGCATCGCCGGAGTTTCCTACCCGCGTCATGGCCCGAAATCCCCCCGTTTTCAGTCACAAATGAGTCAGGGCTTAAGAAATGCGACGTGAAATTGCACTTCCGTCCCTCCCGATCGCCATCAAGACACCTATGCGAGTCAGTATTGCAGTCACCCCAAGAAACGCGACGGACTTCATTCGCCGAGGCTTAAGAAACGCGCTGGGGAAATCGGCCTGAACCGCGTACAACCGGCTCGGATCAAAACCCGATGCCCATCGACTCCACGACACCGAGGTTCCCGCTGCACGAGCACCTCGCCCGCTTCTTCACCGCCGATCGCCGCAGGCCGGTGCCGGTGTCTCAGGTCGCCGAGCTGCTGGGCGTCACCACGGCAATGTTCCGCTCCATTCTCGAGAGCGAGGGGGGGCGCCGCCGCTCCGGCACGCTGCCGTGGGCCGAAGCCGCGGCCTATCTCTTCGATGCCTGGCCGCGCGCGCACCTGCTCGACGCGTTGGGCCCCGCGCATGCGAGCCGCGTCCCGGCCGACTTCCATCCGACGCGCGTCTCCTGGACGATTCCGATCTTCATCGTACGGGCCATGGAGCATCAGGCCGCCGCCGACTGGCGCCGCGATCCGCGCGTGCAGCAGAGCGCCTTCCCGAATCACACCGCCGCGCGCGGCGTCGACGACTACGTCGCCGATCTGCTCTCCAACGACATTCGCCCCGAGACGCTCGCCGCCTTCGCCGCCGATCCTGCCTTCCTCGCCGCCTACCACTTCCCTGGCGAGTGAGACCCGGGGCACGGCACCCACATTGCTCACCCCGTCCGCGGAGAAACTGACATGGACTGGCAAGAGCTCGGGATGACTGCTGCCCGCGGACTGCTGGTGTACGCGGCGATGCTGGTCGTGATCCGCCTCCTCGGCAAGCGCACGGTGGGCAACTTCACCGCCTTCGACCTCCTGGTCGCGCTGATGCTCGGCGAGGTCGTGGACGAGATCATCTACGGCGACGTCACGCTGCTGCAGGGCTTCACGGCCATCCTCGTCGTCGCCGCCGCCAAGTACGTCACGGCCTGGCTCACGTACTGGGACCACGGGCTGAACTTCCTCTTCGAAGGGAAGCCGCGGGAGCTGGTGCGCAACGGAGAGCTGGTGCGCAAGGGATTGCGCGCGGAGATGATGAACGAGAAGGAGCTGATGGCCGCGCTGCGGCTGCAGGGCATCGCGGACGTGCGCGAGGTGAAGCTGGCCTATCTCGAAGTGGACGGGCTGGTGAGCGTGATCCGCGAGCCGTGGGCCGAGCCGCTGCAGAAGTCCGACCTGCACGGGCCGAACAGGAACGACGACACGCGCCGCGAGAAACGCACGGACGCGCCGGAGGCGGTCGGCTGATGGACGTCGGCCGCATCGCGGTGCGCGCGCTGATCGCGTACGCGTACCTGCTCTTCACGACGCGCGCGAGCGGCAAGCGCGCCGTGAGCCAGGCCACGCCGGTCGACCTGATCGTCTCGCTGATCCTCGGCGACGTGATCGACGACTTTCTCTGGGCCGAGGTCTCGGCGGCGAAGTTCGGCGTGGCGGTGGCGTCGATCGTCCTCTGCGAGGTGGTGGTGAAGCTGGCCGTGCACCGCTGGCCGCGGCTCCTGCCGGTGGTGCAGGGCTCGCCGGTGCTGGTGCTGCGCGACGGCACCGAGGACGGTGACGCGCTGCGCGGCGAGCAGATGAACGAGGGCGACCTCGCCCACCTCCTGCGCCAGAACGGCATCCCGCGCGAGCGGTGGAGCGACGTCCACCTCGCCTTCGTCGAGACCGATCACCATCTCTCCGTGATCCGCACTCCCGAGGCGGAGCCGGCCAGGAAGGAGGACGCATGGCGCGTCTCCTCGCCATCGTGACCGCCCTGGCGGTCCTGCTCGGCGCGGCCGCGCTGGCCGTGCACGCGCTCGAAGACCGCGAGCTCATGGTCCCGCCACCCGACGCCGTCGCGGAAGCGTTCGTGCGCGAGGTCGTCACCGGCCGCTACGCCCGCGCCCGCGAGTACCTGGCCGAGCCTCTCCCGGACCAGGAGCTGCGCACACTGCGGCAGTCGCTCGGCGAAGACCCGACCGAAGTGGAGGCGGAGGTGGTCGCGCGGAACGACCGGCAGGCGCTCGCCAACGTCCGAGTCTCCGGCGGCCAGGGCTCCGCCGCGGTGGCGTTTGCCCTGGAGTTCGAGGAGGAATGGAAGATCGTACGGTAGAGGAGAGACGACGCGACCGATGGCCGCTTGCGCGGTCATCGTCGAGGGGTGGCCCATTCCCTCGCTGCTCGCATGCGCGGAGTCGTCGCTCCGGCCGTATTTCGCCAGCCGGGCGGACCTCGCCGATGCCTGGCCGGTCCGGCGCCTTCACGAGTACAAGCGGCAGTACATCGGCCTCGCGCCGGCAGGCGGCCGCGTCGTGCTGATCCAGTTCGTCCACGGCTCGCGGGCCGCCGATGGACGGTGGCTGCGATGGCGCAGGGATGAAACCGTGGGAGGGGGAGGGTATTACTTCCGGATCGTCTGCGACCCGCGCCGGCGCGTGTTTTCCGGCCTGGAGTTCAACGCCGAGCTGTAGGTCTCTGGCGTACGATGACGTCGTGCAGGTGATCTCCGTCAATGTCGGGCTGCCGCGCCGCGTGGAGTGGAACGGCGAGGTCGTCGAGACCGCGATCTTCAAGGAGCCGGTGTCGGGTGAGGTGCGGGTGGGGCGGCTCAATCTGGAGGGGGACCGCCAGGCGGATCTCACGGTTCACGGCGGCGTGGAGAAGGCGGTCTATGCGTACCCGTCGGAGCACTATGCGCTCTGGCGCGAGGAGCTGGCGGCCGACCTGCCGTGGGGGGCGTTCGGGGAGAACCTGACGGTGGCGGGGTTGACCGAAGGCGAGGTGCACATCGGCGACCGGCTGCGCGTGGGGTCGGCGGAGCTGGTGGTGACGCAGCCCCGCATGCCGTGTTTCAAGCTGGCCGTGAAGTTCGGCCGCATGGACATCGTCAAGCGCTTCCAGCAGAGCGGCCGGTCGGGGTTTTATCTGGCCGTGGCCCGCGAGGGGACCGTCACCGCCGGCTCCCCGATCTCCGTGGTCGCCCGCGAGCCGGCAGGCCCCACCGTGGCGGAGGTGGTGGCCCGGCGCCGGGTGCGCTGACGCACTCCCCGTTGTCAGTTGTCGGTTGTCAGTTGTCTGGGACTCTTCGCCCAGGCGAGGACTCACAGACAACCGACAACCGACAACACGATTCGCGGATCGGCGTCAGGCGGAGGGTCTCTCCAGGAATGCGATGACCTGCTCACGCGTGACTGACGGGAACCCCTCGAGAAAGTCGTCGATGGAATCTCCCGCTTCCAGATGCTCGATGAGCGTCTGTACGAGGACGCGCGTTCCTTTGAAGACCGGTGCGCCGCTCATCACTCCCGGGTCGGCCGAGACGACGGAGCTGTCCCGGGCGAGAAGGCGCGCCGCAAGCTCGTGGCGTTCGTGTGCCGGCAGTTGCAGAGCGTCCTGCAACAGGGCGTTTGCGTCTCGAGTCATCGGCCGCAGTTTAGCGTACGTCGACGAGGGTGCTGTTCCGTTCAGCCGGCGCGCATCAGACGAGCTCTTCGCGCTCGGGCGCCGCCGGGACTGAAGGAACCACAACCGCGGCGGTTGCGGCAGGTGCCTCGTCGGAGTCGTCCTTGCCTTTGCGGATCCGCAACATCTTGCCCGCGGCCTTGGCCACCTTCTTCCGGGCACCGTCCGCCTTATCCCCTTCGATGACCTCGCGCTTGATGACCTCCTGCTTGAGTGCTTCGCGGAGCTCCGTCAGTTCGATCTTCGCATCCGAGACGCGACGCAGTTCCCGCCGCACCGTTTCGAGAACGGTGTCGCTCAGGACCACTGCCGCCAGATAGAACTTGTTCGTGGCCTGCAGGTGGTCGTGATAGGCGTAGAGTCCCGACTTGAGCATGCTCTCGCGCGTGAGCAGATAGAGGCTCTCGAGGTTCGCGGTGCTCTTGGGATTGAGCGCCAGCAGGTCGATATCGAGCACCAGCTCTGCGTCGATCGGCTTGGCAAAGATGACGCGAAATACCTTCCACAGATGGCCGTTGGTGAGCGCTACCCATTCCACGCCCTGGTTTGCGGCGTAATCGACCGCCTGTTTGGCATGGGCGTCCTTCAGTTCCAGGCCGATGGCCTTGACCTCGATGAGCATCTGGAATTTGCCGTCGATGCGAGTGGCAAGGTCGCAATAGGTGCCTCGGACGGCGAGCTCGCGGGTGACCTCGCTGTATTTGTCGTACCCGAAGATGTCCGCAAGGATGTCGGTCACGATCATCGAGGTGTCCGACTCGTTCACATCACGCGATTTCGCAGCGGCGAGAATCGGAGCGAATCGTTTCAACCCGGACGACAGCCGTTCGGCCACTTTTGCAGGAATCGTCATGACGTCTCTCCTCGCCGAGGAGTGTACGCCGCAATGGGGGAAATGGGGTGATCCGCCGCCGCTGAAGCTGACGCCGCCTGACGGCGGCGCAGCTTAGTACTCGATTCGCTAAATTCGATCACAGAGCGCGCGGCGCCAAGGCGTCGTCTGCGTCGTCCTCGCGATGCACGTGGAAACGTAGGACGGGCTTCAGCCCGTCGGGCGCTCGCGGCG
>Ga0196976_1000653_pt1 | contig 20470 bp, 16 predicted proteins | sample S3v_513CmetaG_FD_148644 | JGI IMG/M metagenome (GOLD analysis project Ga0196976, IMG submission 148644) | Soil microbial communities from Anza Borrego desert, Southern California, United States - S3+v_5-13C | ecosystem: Environmental > Terrestrial > Soil > Desert | place: USA: California...
CCCGGCGACATCGGGAGTCTTTCTGTCTCCCTGCGGGAGGCGATCGCACCCCGTCAAGCCCGCGGTCAGGGACGCGGCCAGCGCGAGGCACCACGGCGTTCCGAATACGCTCCTCATCGACACACAGAAGACGATTTTGCGCTTTCGGATGTGACATTTTCCGTCCGCCTGTGCGCAACGTCACACCACAAGGCGGCGTGTCTCGGCCGCGATCATCACTTCCACCTCAGCGAAGCACGGTGATTGGATCGGCCTGGGTCGCGCGCCGCACCGGCACCATCAGCGCAATCCCCGCACACGCGAGCAGTATCAACACCGCTGCGCCGATGGTCAGCGGATCGAATGCCGGAACACCGTGCAGCTGTGAGCTCACCAGGCGAGCGGCCGCGAAGATTCCACCCGCGCCGATCCCCAGCCCGACGGCCATCCATACGCCGCCCTGCCGCAGCACGAGCGCCGCGACCGACCGACGACTCGCGCCCAACGCGATTCGCACACTGAACTCACGTTCGCGCGCCGCCGCCATGCTCGTGAACATCGCGTAGACGCCGACGGACGCAAGGAGCAGCGCCAGCAGCCCGAACGCGGCCATCAGCATTACGGGAAGCTTCTGCGCCGCAAACCCCTCCGCCACGAGATCGTCCATCGTCTTCACCTGGTGCATGGGAAGGCCGGGGTCGATCGCCTTGAGCGTCGCGCGAATGCTGGCGCTCAGCGCAGTGGGATCGCCGTCGACGCGAACCCCGAAGGCCTCGCCGAACGGCTGCTGCCGCTGGGAAAAGAACATCATCGGCTCGGGGGCGAGCGCAAGTGGACTGTTCCGCACGTTGCCGGTGATACCGACGATCGTGGTCCACGGCACGTCGGGGTTCGGTGGCCCCCACTGCACCTGCTGGCCGAGGGCGTCGCCATTCGGGAAGTACTTCTTCGCGAAGGCATCGGTGATGACCATGACCGGAGAGCCCGTCGCCAGATCCGACGAATTGAAGGTGCGCCCCGCCAGCAGCGGAATACCCATCGTCCTGAAGAAGTCGTCGTTTACACGGGACGTCGTGATGAATGGAACCGGCTCGTTGGCTTCCCAGGGACGCGACCGCAGGAAGATGCCGTTGCTGTTGCCGATCCTCGTGGGCATGCCACCCGCGATCGCCACACCCGTCACACCGGGGAGCGCCCGCAGCCGCTCCTCGAAATCCTGCTTGAACGCCAGACGCGGGCCCGACGCGTTGTAGCGTCCCGGCAGCGGCACAGTAAACGTGAGCATTCGCTCAGAGTCGAAGCCCATGGGGGCATTGACGATCGTCCAGAGGCTGCGTGCGAGGAGGCCGGCCGCGGCGAGGAGACTCACACACAGCGCGATCTGCCCGGCGACCAGCATCCCACGCATCCGCCGGCTGCGGACGCTCTCGGTGGATCCGCGGGTTTCGTCGCGCAGCGTCCCCTGCACGTTGGCTCGCCCGACCGATAGCGCCGGACCGAGGCCGAACGCGATTCCCGTCACGAGTGCGAGCCCGAAGGTGAACAGCACCGCGCCCCCATCGAGGGACAAGTCAGCGTAGTTCGGGATCGCACGCAGCGACAGTCCCCGCAGGGCGCCGAGCAGTGTCGTCGCGAGTGCAACCCCCGCGATTGCTCCCGCGGCGGCGAGGAGCACGCTCTCGGTGAGCAGCTGTCGGACGATGCGACCGCGGCCGGCGCCGAGCGCGACGCGAACCGCGAACTCCTTCCGGCGGGAGAGGGTGCGTGAGAGCAACGCGCCGGCGAGGTTCGCGCAGGTGATGAGCAGCACGAGGCCCGCGCTTGCGAGCAGGACGAGCAGCGGCTTCCTCGTGTCGCCCACCATGGCATCACGCAGCGGCCGTCCCATGAGGCCGATCCCGAGATTGTCCTTCGGATAAAGCTTCTCGAGCTCATCACCGATGGTGTTAAGCTCCGCGGCGGCGGCTTCCGGGGTGACGCCCGGCTTGAGTCGGCCGACCATGCCGAAATTGTGCGAGCCGCGGACGGCGATCGGGTCGCGCATGTAGGGCGCGATGTTCATCGGCATGTAGTAATCGGCGCCATCCTCGGGCATCACGAAGCCGCGCGGCAGTACGCCAACCACCGTGCGTGTGATGTTGTTGAGACGCACCGTCTTCCCGACAACGTCTCCTGCCCCACCGAACACCTGCTGCCACGTGTGCCAGGGGATCATGACGTTGTACGCCGTGTCGCGCATCCCGTCGGCATCGGTGAACATCGAACCGAGGATGGGCCGGACGCCGAGAGTCGTGAAGAGCGAGGGCTCGACCCAGCGCGCCTTGACGATCTGCGGCTGGTCGCCCGTGTCGTGGATCATGTCGCGTTCGGAGAGCCACGCGCCGAAGGAAGTGAAGGACTTCTGGCGCTCCCGCAGGTCGCTGATCGTCCCCGCGCTCAGCGAGCCGCGTTCGTCGCCCAGCGCCTTGATGGGCGACCGGACGCGCATCAGCCGATCGGCGTCGACGTATGGCAGCGAGTTGAGGAGCACCGACTTCACCACGCCAAAGACGGCAGCATTGGCGCCGATGCCAAGCGCCAGCGTGACGACCGCGAGCGCGGTGAACACGGGTGCCCGGAGCGCTGCCCGTGCGGCGAAGACGAGATCCTGCTTGAGGTCCTCGAACCACTCGCGGCGTGCGTCCGTCTTCCGTTCCTCGGCCAGGAGACGCGCGCATTCCTCGCGCACACCGGCAACGTCGCCGAAGCGCTCCATGGCGGCCTGTCGCGCCTGCTCGGGAGACATCCCGGCGGCAATATTGGCCTGGATGCGTGTCTCGAGATGGAAGCGCAGCTCCGAATCGACTTCCTTCTCGGGTTTGCCGGGGACGAACGGAAGCTTTTTGGGCTCTTTCATATATGTAGTGTCGGGTTTACTGCTAACGACCAAGTGCTTACCGCCAAGTGCTTACTGCCAAGTGCTTGCTGCCAAGTGCTTACTGCCTAGGGCTTAGGGCCAACTGCTCAGGGCCAACTACCAACGTCTACTTCGCCCAGGAAGGTGCGACGGTACTGCCGATGGCCTGGTCCACCGCGGACGCAAAGCGTCGCCAGCCTGATGTCTGGTCCCGGAACTGGCGCCTTCCCTCGGCCGTAAGGCGATAGAACTTCGCGCGGCGGTTGTTCTCCGAGAGCCCCCACTCGGCGGTTATCCAGCGCTTCTTTGCCATCCGATACAGCGCGGGGTAAAGCGAGCCTTCTTCGACACTGAGGGCGTCGCCTGTCACGTTCTCGATCCAGCTCGCGATGCCGTACCCATGCATGGGACCCCATGTGAGGGTCTTGAGCACGAGCAGTTCCACGGTGCCCTGCAACAGTCCTGAATCCTTGTCGAACACGTGTGTCCCCTGGGTGAGTGGAGCGATACTCGGCATCCGGCCTCGGCTTTCAGCCTCGGCATCGGCTGGTTACCTATACGCGTCTAAGGGTAGTGCTGTTTCATTAGACGCGCCAAGGGAAGAAAGGGTTTGTTTGACTTGGCGCCCAGAGGTCCACAAACTCACCCGAATGACACTCCTCCCCCGCGCCGCGCTGGCGAGCCTTCTCCTGGCCTGCACTCCGGCACTGTCACTCGCACAGGCGACCGCCCCATTCGACGTCCACGAGGCATCCATCCGCGACCTCCAGGCCGCGATGACCGATGGTCGCACCACGGCCGTCGCCCTCGTCGACGCGTATCTCGCGCGCATCGAGGCCTACGACCGCGGCGGGCCGCGCATCAACGCCATCATTCGCCTGAACCCGCGCGCGCGCGAACAGGCGGCGGCGCTGGACCGCGAGCGGCGCGCGGGTCGGGTACGCGGCATCTGGCACGGTATCCCCATCGTTCTCAAGGACAACTTCGAGAACGCTGACATGCCCGCCACCGGTGGATCGGCCGCCCTCGCGACCATTCCCGCCACACGCGACGGCTTCATCGTCAAGCGACTGCGCGACGCCGGCGCCATCATCCTGGGCATGGCCAACATGCAGGAGCTTGCGTTTGGCTTCGAGAATGCGAGTGGACTCGGCGGGCAGACGCTCAACCCGTACGACCTGCGCCGCTGCCCCGGGGGCTCGAGCGGCGGCACCGGCGCCGCGATTGCTGCGTCCTTCGCCGCGATCGGCTGGGGGACGGACACCTGCGGCTCCATCAGGGTTCCTTCGTCGTTCAACAACCTCGTGGGACTTCGCCCCACCCAGGGAATCGCAAGCCGCGACGGTATCCTGCCACTCACCATCAATGGTGACATCCCCGGGCCGATGGCGCGCAGCATCACCGACCTCGCCATCGGCCTCGATATCACTGTCGGCGCGGACAGCGCCGACACGACCACGCACGTCGCGCGCACGCGTCCCCTCCCGCGCTTCGTCGATTCGCTGAGCGCAACCTCGCTTCGCGGCGCGCGCATCGGCGTGTTCCTGCCGTACTTCCGCGATGCGCATCCTGACGTTGCGAGCACCGTACGCGCGGCGATCCGCGCGATGCAGGCACAGGGCGCGGAAATCGTCGAGGTCAACGTTCCCCTCGATACGTTCGCCGCGAACACGAGCCTGGTGTTCGCCGAGATGCGGCTGGCGATGGATGCCTGGCTTGCCGGACTGCCGAGATCCACGGTGCGCACCTTTGCGGACCTCGTCGCCACCGGGCTGCACCACCAGACGGCGGAGGGGCGCATCCGTCCCGCGTCGGCAATCACGTCCGAAGATGCCGCGCGGCGTATCGCCGCCGTGAACACGCGCCGCACTGCACTGCGGGCCGCGATCGTCGGGGTGCTCGACTCGTTGCGGCTCGACGCCTTGGTGTATCCCACCACTCGCCAGGTCCCCGCGCCGCTGGGCGAAGTGCCGCAGGGAATCTCGTGCGCGCTCGGTGCACACAGCGGCTTCCCATCGCTCGCGATGCCGGCCGGCTTCACTTCCGAAGGCGTGCCCGTCGGCCTCGAGCTGCTGGGACGCCCCTTTGCCGACGCGCGGCTCGTGTCCCTCGGCTATGCGTTCGAGCAATCCGGATCGCGCAGGAGGGCGCCCGTAACCACTCCTCCGCTTGGTGTGAACGTCGCCGAGTCGCAGGTGCGCACGGTCGTCACTGCCGGCAACGCGACTGGTCGCGTCGTGCTGACCTTCTCACGCGGACGTGACGAGGTGGCGTGGGGCGTCCTGGTGAGCGGCGTGTCGCCAGCCGACGTGCTTGGGGTGTACCTGCAGCGGGCCGATTCTGCGGGGACTCGCATGGTGCTGCACCGGCTCGTCGCAGCCGGCGCACTGCGCGGCGAAGGACGCGGATTGCTGCGGCCATCGGAGCGTGTCGCATTGCAGGCGGGAAGGTTGTCGGTGCGGCTCGTGACGCGCGCAGTGCCCAGCGGTCGCGGAAGCGTCGTCACCATCCCTTCGTCGCAGTAGTCGTCACTGGCCGACCGCCGTACAGTAAATAGTTGCGCTGCGTCACAAAATCGGGGCGCACGCCTTGCCTCGCTCTCCTGTGCACCGGGCAGGAGAATGTGATGAAGGCCACGCGCAAGCTGGACCTCGATACGCACCGTATTCAAGGGCTCGAAGCCGAGCTCGCCGCGCTCCGCGAACGGAACGCAGCGCTCGAGCAGCAGCTCCGCGAGGACGAACCGCAGCGCATCGCAGAGCGCGCGCAGATGGTCAACATGATCACCGCGGCCCGTGACATTCACCGCGCGCTCTATACCGACAACATCTATCGCCTCATCCTCGAGACCGCGCTCGGCCTCAGCTCCGCGCAGCGCGGTTGCTTGCTCCGGACGGTGCACGGTGACATGCAGGTCGCGGCGGCAATCGGCGTGGGACTCGCCGATGGCGATGCGCCCCCGCCGTTCCTGCGCGCCATTGCGGATCGCGTGCAGTCTCGCGGGACGCCAGTGCGCTGGGCGGAGCGTGAGGCGGCGTTTGGCGTCGATGACGACCGGCGTGACGCCTTCACCAATGCCCTGGCGGCGCCAGTGATGCTGCATGGCCGGGTGGACGGTGTAATCCTCGTCGCCGACCGGGTCCAGAGCGCCTTCGACGCCACCGACGAGGACAACCTCCTCGTCCTCGGCGGCGAGGCATCGGTCGCTATCCAGAATGCGCGGTTGCGCGACGAGATCCATGGTGCCTTCGTGACCACGCTGGCGCTGCTCGCGGATCTGGTGGAAGCGAGGGACCCGTACACCGCCGGCCACTGCGAGCGGGTGTCCCGCTACGCGCGCGCGACGGCGCGTCGCCTGCAACTCAGCGACGAGCAGCAGCAGGTCGCATCCTATGCGGCGCTGCTGCATGACATCGGCAAGATCGGCATCAGCGACGACATCCTGAACAAGCCGGGCCCGCTCACACCGGAGGAGCGCGCACGGATGCAGGAGCACGTGCGCATCGGCAATACGCTGCTGGGGAAGGTGCCGCTCCTGCGCGATGTCGCCGACGTGGTGCTGCATCATCACGAACGGTACGACGGCCGCGGATATCCCGATGGCGTGGCGGGAGACGCGATCCCTATCGAAGCGCGCGTGGTCAGCGTCGTCGACGCCTACTGCGCGATGCTCGACGCCAGGAGCTACAAGCCGCCGGTCTCCAGCGCGGACGCGCGCGCGGAGCTGCACCGGCATTCCGGGAGCCAGTTCGACCCGGTCGTCGTCCAGGCGGCGCTCGAGGCCATCGAAGCCGTGGACTCCGGGAGCTTCGAGGTCAGCGAGGCGGGCGCAATCCCCGGCATTCTTGCGCGCCGCCTCCTCGAAGTGCAGCGCCCGTAGCTGCGGTCAGCGTCTGCTGACGCTACGTCGTTCGTACCAGATAGCGGAGGTGCGGTCACTCCGACGCCCTCGATCACTCTCGGATTACCCAGGATCGACGGCGAGTGGTCGAGCCGGTCGAAGAGCCGGATGCCGGACCCCAGCAGCACCGCGGCGACGTCCACACAGATTTCGTCGAGGAGTCCGGCATTCAGCAGCTGCTGGATGGTGTCGGCGCCATGGACGCCGACGGACTTTCCTCGCGCGGCAGCTTTCGCCTGGCGTACGGCGCTCTCGATGCCGTCGGTGACGAAGTGGACCGTCGAATCAGGTCGCGGCCATCCCTCCGGGATCTTGTGCGTCAGCACGAACGCCGGTCCCCAGCCGTGATTTCCGTTCCAGCCACGGGCGACGTCGAAGGTGCGCCGTCCCGTGAGCATCGCGCCGATTTCCGCGGTGAGACCGCGAATGTACCCCGCGCTCGGCGGGGACACCTTGAACGTCATCGGGTCCGAGCCCCCGGTATTGATTTCGACGGTGCCGGAGTTGAAGTACCAGTCGAACACTTCCTCCACGCCGTCGTTGTCGTCGGCAACGAAGCCGTCGAGCGACATGGACATGATTGCGACAACCTTCGACATTGGCGATGTTCCCGTTCGATGTGAGCCTGCCTGATGCCGCCAGACTTCAGTCGGACCGGAGCGCGGTCATCGGATCAACCCGCGTTGCCCGGAGCGCCGGAGCGATCGTGGCCACCAGGGCAGTGATGGCCAGGATCACCGGGACCATGAAGAACGTCGTGAGGTCGCGCGCTTCCACCCCGTAAAGCAGCGCCGCCATGATGCGCACCGCGAAGAAGGCCGCCAGCAGGCCCAAGGCAATCCCCGCCAGCACCACACGGCCGCTCTGGCCGAAGACCATGAACATCACGGTACGACGCGACGCACCCAGCGCCATCCGCACGCCCAGCTCGCGGGTCCGTTGCGCCACGGCATACGAGATCACGCCATACAGACCGACGCACGCGAGCACGAGGGACATCAGCGCAAAGATCGCCAGCACGTTCCCCTGCAGGCGCTGCCGCCAGAGGGAACGCGACACCACCTCGCCGAACGTCTGCACGTCGGACACCGGCACCTGCGGATCGATGGCGCGCACGGCAGCCTGCAGCTGCGGCAGGAGCGACGCGGGATCGTCCAGCGTCGTGCGGATCACGAGGGTCTGGCCACGCGTGGGCCATGCCAACCAGGGGAAGTACGTCGCGGGTCCCATCGGCCGCGGCAGCTCATAGTGCCGGTAGTCCCGGACCACGCCAACCACCGTGGCCATCGGCCACCCATTCACCTTGATGCGTCGGCCGATCGGATCGTTGCCGCCGAATCCCTCTTCGACCATCCGCTCGTTCACGAGCACCACCGGCGCGACCGTATCCCGGTCCTGCGCGGTGAACCAGCGGCCGCGCACAAGCTCGACCCCCATCGCCCGGAAGAAGTCCGGCGTGACCAGCTGGTTGTGCGTATCCACCTGATCGTTGCGTGACAGCACCGGCATTCCCTCGATTTCCGGCGCGCGGGCCATGACGTTCCAGCCGCTGAAGGGAATCCCCTGGGCATGTCCCACGGCGGTGACGCCGGGAGTGCGTCGGAGCTCCTCGGTCAATCGATTATAAAACTCGAACGACCGCGGCCGCGTATTGTAGGTCACCTGCGGCAGGGTCACGCGCGCGGACAGCACGCCCTGCTCCTGGAAGCCCAGGTCCGTCCCCTGCAGGTTGCGGTAGCTCCGCATCAGCAGCAACGCGCCGATCATCAGCACGACCGAGAGCGCCACTTCGGACATCACGAGCGCGCTCCGGAGCCGCGTGCTCCTGGCACCCGCACCCGCGCGATCGCCGTCGCGGATGCTCGTGTTCAGGTCCACGCGCGACATGCGAACGGCGGGAAGCACGCCGAAGAGCACCCCCGTAAGCAGCGTGATCGCGACCAGGATCATGACGGCCGTTTCGTCCAGTCCGAGTGAGATGAAATACGGCGGTACCTGGTTCGGAAAGGCGAAGCGGAGGAGTCGCACTCCCCACCAGGCCACCGCGATGCCCACCACCCCGCCCAGCCCCGCCACGAGCATGCTCTCCGTGATGAGCTGTCGGCCCAATCGCGTTCGTGACGCGCCAAGTACGCTTCGCAGCGCCAGCTCGCGCGATCGCACCGCCGCGCGCGCCAGCATCAGGTTCGCGACGTTGGCGCACACCAGCAGAAGCACCAGTGCGACGGACCAGAGGAAGACCCGCAGCGGTTGCTGCAGGTCGCCGACGAGGTTTTCGCGAAGTCCGATGACTTCCGAGCGCCAATAGCGGTTGTTGTCCGGGAACTCGATGGCCAGCGCCGCATCGACCCGGCGCAGGTCCGCGGCTCCCTGCTCGGGAGTGACGCCGGGATTGAGGCGTCCGATCGCGCCGGCGTACTGGCGATTGCCGCGCGACTCCGACGACGGGTCGGTCTGGAACGGCACCCAGAGCTCACCGCGGTCTGGGAAGTTGAAGCCGCGGGGCATCACCCCAACCACCGTGTAATCGCGTCCGTCCAGCAGGATCGATCTGCCGATGACGCCGCTGTCCGCCCCGAACCGGCCGCGCCAGATGCCGTCGCTCAACAGCGCGACGCGAGCGCGCTGCGCCCCATCCTCGTCCGCGGCGAAGTGGCGTCCCAGCTGCGGTGCAACTCCGAGCACCCGGAACAGGTGCGATGAAACCGCCGCGCCGTTGACCCGCTGTGCCACGGAATCCTGTCCCGCGAGCGTGAAGCTGCCCCACGACCAGATCGCGATGTCCTCGAAGGAGCGGCTCCCCTCGCGCCACGACTGATAGTCCGGCCAGGAGATGTTCACCCGGTTCCAGCCGCGCTCGGGATTCTCGCTGTAGATGGCCACGAGACGGTCCGGCTCGCGGAATGGCAGTGGGCGCACGAGGATGGAATATCCCGCCGAGACGATCGCCGCGGTTGCCCCGATTCCCAGCCCCGCCGTGACCACAGCCGTGACGCTGAACGCCAGGCTCTTGCGCAAGGAGCGCATGCCAACGTGGATGTCGCGTGCGAGGTCGCGCATCCATTCGGATCGGTCGGCGCGGCGGTCGATGCGCGTCCTGATGCGAACGACTTCGTCGACGACGCGCTCGGTGTTCCCGAACTCGGCGTCCGCCGCGCGTCGCGCGTCGTCCGGCGTCATGCCGCGCGCCACGAGGTCACGGACCCGCATCTCCAGGTGGAAGCGCACCTCGTCGGCGGCGTCCGCGCGCGGGTCGCGGCGTAAGAAGCTGAAGTACCGCAGCCAGGCGCTCACGTGGGCTGCTCCGTGGCGTCCAGGACCTTCCCCACCGCGGCGACGAACTGCTTCCAGCTTCCCGACTCGGCGCGCAGCTGCCCCCGGCCCTTCGGCGTGAGACGATAGACGCGGGTGCGTCGCTTGGTGTCGGACAGCTCCCAGCTGGCCGCCACCCATTCGCGTTCCTCGAGACGGTGCAGCGCGGGATACAGCGAGCCTTCACCGACGCGCAACACCTCGCCGGTGAGCTGCTCGATCCAGCGCGCGATGGCGTAGCCGTGCGCCGGTCCCCAGGTGAGCGTCTTGAGGATCAGGAGGTCGAGCGTGCCCTGGAGAAGATCGATTGGCCGCGGCATGTACCCATTGACTGTCGATGTATGGGCAGGAGTCTGTCCCCACACACATCGGATGTCAATGGGTACCGGCTTTCCACGGCGTGAACTGCTTCGGCTCGCCCTCGCCGAGCATCGCCTTCATCTTCGCGTTCGGCGTTCCCGGCACTTCGCCAGTGACGAATGCCGTATGCATCAGCGGCTCCATCAGAAGGCTGATATTGGCGAAGTGCTCGTACTGGAGCGCTCCCGTGTCTTTTGTGCGCACGATCTCCAGCGCTTCTTCCGTCAGCCGCTTCCATTCCGCGACCTTGCCGGGATGGAACCTGACGCGTGCGATTCCCTTGATCTCGTGCACGCTCGCCCTCTTCGCTGGCAGTGTGGTCACAATATTATGACCACAGCGTCTTGAACCGAGAGCCGAGGCCGAGAGCCGAGAGCCGAGGCCGGTAGCCGAAGCCGATAAGTTTCTCCCATGAAATCCATCGGCTTTCTCTCCTTCGGTCACTGGACGCCAGCGTCGCAGTCGCAGACCCGGTCCGGTGCCGATGCGCTCCTGCAGTCCATCGAGCTGAGCGTCGCCGCGGAGGAACTTGGCGCCGATGGCGCCTACTTTCGCGTCCACCACTTCGCGCGGCAGCTCGCGTCACCCTTTCCGTTGCTCGCGGCTGTTGGTGCGCGCACGAAGCGCATCGAGATCGGTACCGCCGTCATCGACATGCGCTACGAGAACCCGCTCTACATGGCGGAGGACGCCGGTGCCGCTGACCTCATCGCCGGCGGACGGCTGCAGCTCGGCATCAGCCGCGGCTCGCCCGAGCAGGTGATCGACGGATGGCGTTACTTCGGCTACGAGCCGCGCGAGGGGGAGACCGAACAGGACATGGCGCGCCGCCACGCCGAGGAGTTCCTCGACGTCATCCGCGGCGAAGGCTTCGCCCGGCCCAATCCCCGTCCGATGTTTCCCAACCCGCCGGGATTGCTGCGGGTGGAGCCGCACTCGCCAGGACTGCGCGAGCGCATCTGGTGGGGCTCCAGCTCCAACGCCACCGCGCAGTGGGCGGCGAAGCTTGGCATGAACCTGCAGAGCTCAACGCTCAAGGATCACGAGAGCAACAAGCCGTTCCACGCGCAGCAGGCGGACCAGATCCGCGCGTATCGCGACACGTTCACCGCCGCCGGGCACACGCGCACGCCACGCATCTCAGTGAGTCGCAGCATCTTCGCACTCATGACCGACGAGGACCGGCTGTTTTTCGGCGAGCGGCAGGGCGACGATCATGTGGGGTGGATCGACCAGAACACGCGCGCGATTTTTGGCCGGACCTACGCCGCAGAGCCGGACCTCCTGGTGAAGCAGCTGGCAGAGGACGAAGCCATCGCGGAAGCGGACACGCTGCTGCTCACGGTGCCGAACCAGCTGGGCGTGGAGTACTGCACGCATTGCATCGAGTCGATCCTGACACACGTTGCGCCCGCCCTCGGCTGGCGCTGATCGCCGAGAGCCGAGGGCTGACAGCCGAGAGCCGAGGCTAATCGTACCGCAACGCCCGCACAGGATCGATCTGCAACGCGCGACGCGCGGGCAGCCAGCTGGCCAGCAGCGCGGCGCCCAGCAGCACGACCGTGACCTGCACGAACGTCCACGGATCCGATGCCTGGATGTGATGCAGCACGGATTGCATGGACGCCGTGAGCAGCCGCGCGCCGACGATGCCGATCACCACGCCCACAGCCGCGAGAAGCATCCCGCGTCCGACGATGAGCTGGCTCACCGAACGGGGTGACGCACCCAGCGCGATCCGCACACCGATCTCCTGGCGCCGTTGGTTTACCGCGAACGCCAGCACGCCGAAGATCCCCAGCGCACCGAGCGTCAGCCCGACCATCCCGAACAATCCCAGCAGCCAGGCGAGGAGCCGCGGACGCGCCACGGAGCCGCCGACGATGGATTCCATCGTGGTGACCGTTGTGATGGTCTGGTTGGGATCGAGCGACCAGATGGCATTCCGCACGGCATTCACGTACTGCATCGGCTCACCCGCGGTCCGGATGACCATGCTCATCCGCGAGCGGAAATTCTGGTGCGCATGCACGTACATGGATGGCTCGATCGGCTCCGAATAGCCGCGCTGCCGGATGTTCTCCACGACGCCGACGACGCGGATCTCGGTGGTGCCTATACGGAGTGCCTTCCCGACCGCGTCCTCGCCCGGCCAGTTGCGACGCGCAGTTTCCTCGTTCACGATCGCGACCATCGGCGCGTTCGCGTTGTCACTCACCATGAAGTCGCGGCCGGCGAGGAAGCGGGTCCCCAGCGCCTTGAAGTAATCGCTGCTGACATGATGGGTCTGGACCATCATGCGGTCTTCCGGAGGAACGGAGCGGCCGGGGATCTCCGGACGCCATCCCTCGCCGTTGCCCCGCATCGGAAGGTCGCGCACTGAACCCGCCGCGAGCACGCCGGGTACGCGCCGGATGTTCTCGAGCACATTCTGGTAGTAGTTGATCCGAGCCTCGCGCGAGGTCAGGCGCTCAGGCAGACCCATGGTCACCACAAGCGCGCTGTCCACGCGGAATCCCGGCTCGATGGCAGTGAGCCTTGCGAAGCTCTTCGTCGCCAGCCCCGCGCCCACCACGAGCATCGCCGCGAGCGCGACCTCCACCACCACGAGCGCACTGCGGAAGCGCTGCCCCGCACCGCCCACCGATCCTCGGCTCCCGCTGCGCAGCGATCGCTCGAGGTTGTGCGACGCGCGCAGTGCCGGCGCGAGCCCGAACAGCAGGCCGCACAGCAGCGAGACGATGACTGTGAAGGTGAGGACCACGCCATCCACGCGAATGTCTCCCGAGCGGGGCAGCTCGCTCGCCCCCGTGGCCACGAGGGCGGGCAGCGCAACCATGCCCAGCCCCACACCCAGCGCGCCACCCAGCAGCCCAAGCATCACGCTCTCGGTAAGCAACTGGCGCGCAATGCGTCCCCGCCCTGCGCCAAGCGCCGCGCGCACCGCGAGCTCGCGCTGGCGACTGCTGGCACGCGCAAGAAGCAGGCTGGCGATGTTGACGCAGGCGATGAGCAGCAGCATCGCGACGGCAACCATGAGAACGATCAAGGGCCGTCGCACTTCACCGAGGATGGAATCGCGCATCCCCTGGGTGGTCACCGAGGTCCATCCCGGGTTGTCGGGATATTGCGTTGACAGCCGCTGCGCGATTCCCGCCAGCTCTGTGCGAAGCTGCGTTTCGGTGACGCCAGGGCGCAGCCGTGCAAAGACCTGAAGGAAATGCGCACCGCGCACCCGGCCGATGTCGTCCGGGCCGAAGAACGCGAGCGGGATCCAGCCGTCGATGGACTGGTTGGCGGGATAGATGAACCCGGCCGGCATCACACCCACCACCTGGAACGCCGCGTCGTTGAGGGTGATGGTCTGGCCGACGATGGATGGATCCGTGCCGAAGCGCCGTGTCCAGAGGCCGTGGCTGAGGACAATCGCATTGCGTCCGGGGACGTGCTCCTCCGGGAGCAGCGTTCGGCCGACGAGGGCGTTGGTGCCGAGTGTCTGGAAGAATCCGTCGGTCACCAGCGCGGTGTTCAGGCGCTCGGGGTTCCCTTTGCCGGTCATGTCGACGCCGACGAGGCCGTCCGCGAAGAAGAAGCCGCCCATGGACTGCGCGACTTTGCTCTCGGCGCGGATGTCGAGATAGTCAGGTTCGGAGAACGCGCCTTGCTCGATGCTGCCGGAAGGCTGCGCATGCCACACCCGCACGAGGCGGTCGGCATCGGCGAAGGGAAGCGGCTCGACCAGGACTCCGCGCACGACGCTGAAGATCGCGGTGTTGGCGCCGATGCCGAGTGCGAGTGTGAGGAGCGCCACAGCGGTGAAGCCTGGTGCACTGCGCAGGGAGCGCATGGCGTAGTGCAGGTCCTGCTTCAGCTCATCGATCATCGTCATGCGATTCTTCTCCCGCTCGCGCCGCATGTCTTCGTCGCGGCAGTAATTGATGGTGTAGTCCAGGTCCCCGAACCGGCGTCGTGCTTCCGCGTGCGCCTCCGCCTCGGACCATCCCTGGCGGACCAGGTCATCCGCGACGTGGTGCAGGTGGTGCTGCAGCTCGAGATCCACGTCGTCGGCAATGCGGCGACGCGAGAGTCCCGGGAACCGAAAGAGTGGCCGTGCGTCCCGGGGGCGGTTCACGCCGGCTGCAGGATCTTGAAGAGGGCTTCGACGTAGCGACGCAGCTCGGCGACGTCTGCCTGGAGCTGCTTGCGTCCGTCGCGTGTGATCTGGTAGAACTTTGCGCGGCGATTGGAGTCGGAGACGCCCCATTCGGAGCTCACCCACCCCTTTCGTTCCAGGCGGTGCAGCCCCTGGTAAAGCGCCGCGTCCTCGACGGCGAGCGCGCCGTCGGTGCGCGTCCGCACCAGTTGCGAGATCCCGTAGCCGTGCAGCGGCCCCCACGTCAGCGTCTTCAGGATCAGCACGTCGACGGTCCCCTGCATGAGTCCGAGCGGTTCACGCGCCATGCGTCGTCTCTCCCCTCATTGTGTGAGTACTCACCATGTGAGGGGAAGATATGTTCGGGTTCGGCGATGGCGCAAGCTTTGGACATGACTACGGACAGAACCACGGACCAAACTGCGGACAGAAGGACGGACAGAACGGCGGACATCACCCCCCTGAAACCGTCAAACCGTCAAACCGTCAAACCTTGAAACCCTGAAACCCTGAATCCGTCAACCCATTCAGCCCTTGGGCTGTCTTACCCATATCCCCCCAATCGGAGCCGGTTTTCGTATGCGTGGCATCCTGGCGACTGAAGTTCGCAACGCAGTCCGCAGCCTGAGCCGGTCTCCCACGCTATCCCTCTGCGCCATCCTCTGCCTGGCGCTCGGCATCGGAGCGACCACCGCCATCTCGAGCGCCTTGAGTCGCGCGCTCCTGCAACCGCTTCCCTTCACCGAGCCGGAACGGCTGGTCGCGGTGCACCGCACCACGCCGCAGTCCGGACCCGATGGCAGCTGGTCGCAGTCCGCCGCGAACTATGCGGACCTCGCCCGCGAATCGAAGCAGGTCACGGGACTGGCCGCGATCACCTGGGGAACGGCGCTCATCAACCTGCCGAACGATGCCATCCAGGCGAGCCAGCACTTCATCAGCGGGAACCTCTTCCAGACACTCGGCGCGTCCGCGCAGGTCGGGCGACTCATCGCACCGGACGATGACCGGCTGGGTGCGCCCAACGTCGCGGTGATCAGCGACGCACTCTGGCGCAGTCGCTTCGGCGGCGACCCTGCCATCGTCGGCCAGTCGGTGAGCATCGATGGCCAGCAGACGACGATCATCGGCGTGACCCCACGCGACTTCCGCCTTCCCCACGGCAACAACATCCTCGGCGCCGAAGTGTGGACGCCGATCAAGTTCACGCCGCAGCGGCTGACCCAGCGCCGGAACAATTTCCTCCTCACCTTCGGCCGACTGGCACCGGGCGCAACGGTGGAGTCCGCGCACGCCGAGCTGCGCGGCATCTTCGCGAATCTGGTCGCCGCATATCCCGACCTCGCGGGCGAGAATGTCCGCGTGGCACCGCTGCACGCGGAGAGCACACGCGCGGTGCGGAAGCCGCTGCTGCTCGTCTTCGGCGCGGTCATCATGGTACTGCTGATCGCGGCAACCAACGTTGCCGCCCTGCTGCTCGCGCGCGGCGTCCACAAGCAGCGTGAGACGGCGGTGCGCGCCGCACTCGGCGCGTCCCGGTGGGACACCATCCGTCCCGCGCTGATCGAGAGCTTCGTGCTCACCGGAATCAGCGCCGTGCTCGGGATCGCTCTCGCTGCTGTTGGAGTGAAGACCATCGGGTTGCTCGCCGCCGCGCGGATGCCGCAGCTGGCGGGGCTGACACTCGACTGGAGAGTCCTCGGCTTCGCGCTCGTGCTGATCGTGATCGTCGCGATCGGCTGCGGCGCCGCGCCGGCATGGCGTGGCTCATCGGTGGATCCACAGGACGCGTTGCGCGGGGGGCGCGGGGGCGGCGCCGGTCGCGATCACCATCGCGCGCTGCGATCGCTCGTCGTCGTCGAAATCGCGCTCTCCCTGATGCTCCTCATTGGGGCCGGGCTGGTGCTGAAGGCCGTCGCCACCCTCCTCGGCTACAACCCCGGCTTCGATGCCTCGCGTCTCCTCACGTTGCGCATCACGGCATCCGCAACCCGCTACCCGAACCAGACCGCGGTTCGCGACTTCGTCGAGCCGTCGCTTCGCTCGATCGTCGCAATTCCCGGCGTGGAGGCGGCCGCCGCGATCAGCGCCGTTCCATATATCACCTGGGGGAACAACTCCAACACGCGTTACGAGGGTGTGCCGAGGAATGATCCCTCACGACTTCCGATCGTGGAGATGCGGCGGGTGACGGCGGGGTTTTTCGACGTGACGAAGCAGCGGCTGATCTCCGGTCGCCTGCTCCAGGCGTCGGACGACGAGCGTCCCGAAGCGCCGGTGGTGGTCGTAGTAAACCAGGCGCTGGTGGAGCGCGATTTCCCGGGACGCAATCCGGTGGGTCAGCGCTTCCACACCTCCGACACGACCTTCGGTACCATCGTCGGCGTCGTCAGCAACATTCGCAACAGCGGGCCAACCCAGGAGCCGGCACCCGAGATGTACTGGACGTACCGGCAGACGTCACCCGGTGCGAGCACCGTGCAGCTGATGGTGCGGACGCGGGGTGACGATCCGCTGGCGGTGACCCCCGCCATTCGTGAGGCCGTTCGCGGCGTGGATCCACTGGCGGCAGTCGCGAGCGTCCGTGCGATGGACGAGGTGATTACGGCGAGCATTGGCCGGCCGCGATTCTATCTCAGCCTGCTGGGTACCTTCGCTGGAATCGCATTGCTCCTCGCCATCGCCGGGCTCTATGGCGTCCTGAGTTATGCCGTCGCACAGCGCACGCGTGAGATCGGCATCCGGACCGCGCTCGGCTCTCCCCGTGCGGCGCTCATCAGGCTGTTCGCGATGGAGGGATTCCGGCTCGTCGCCGCTGGCGTGATCGTCGGGCTGGTCGGCGGACTGGCGGCGTCACGCGTCATGGAGTCGATGCTGTATGGCGTCTCGCCCCTCGATCGTCGCACCTGGCTGCTCGCGCCGCTGGTCATGGTCGTTGCGGCGATGGCCGCGGCCATACTTCCCGCGCGCCGCGCGGCGCGGGTGGATCCACTTGTTGCCATTCGGGCTGATTGAGCTCACACGAAGCGATCACGCGGTCGTTCTGCCAATTCCTCCCTGACGTCGTTGCCAGGAGTTCCGGAACGTTCGCCAGTGTCGGCGGGATGAGCCGTGCGAGTGCGGGACGTACCGCGTAGTCTTGCCGCGGCCGCGCGCTATCCTACAGCATGTTCAGACGATGCATTTCTCCGCTCATTGCCGGGTGCGCGATGGCCATCGCCGGATCCGCTGCCGATGCGCAGCGACCCGACATCGACCCAGGCATCCGGACTGTGCTCGATGCTGCGATCGACAGCCTCCGGCGGGTATCAATCGGGCGTGACCGGGTTGACTGGAATCAGTTGCGCGACAGCGCGTTCGCGCTCGCACGCGGGGCGCGCGAAATCAGGGATGTGTATCCGGTGCTCGAGTTCATCCTCCAGCGTGCCGATCATCACAGCTTCCTCCAGGCCGGTTGGTTCGGAGCACGATCAGCAATCGTCGGCACAGGGCAGCGTTACGTCCGGGTGCCAAGCTGGAATTCCGGATCGGCGTCACTCGCCGACTCAATCCAGACGTATCTTGCTGCGCTTGACACCACAGCTGGTTGTGGCTGGATCGTCGACCTGCGGTACAACGGCGGCGGGAACATGTGGCCAATGCTGGCGGGGATCGGACCGCTGCTGGGCGACTCCATCGTGGGCAGCATGCACGATCGCGATGGCCGCAGTTACTGGAAGTACGCGCCTGGGCGCTCGATCCTCCTGCATGCGAATGGGCGGGTCGATACGATCGTGACTGCCGCGGTGACGCCGCACGTGATGCGTCGCCCAGGAGAACCTGTTGCCGTGCTGATTGACAGCGTGACCGCCAGTTCCGGTGAGGTAATCGCCGTCGCCTTTCGCGGGCGTCCGAATACGCGCTTTTTTGGGCAGCCCAGCGCCGGCAAGACGACCTCCAACCGACCGGTGCGTTTGCCGCCGAACATCACGATGACAGTGACCACGGGCGTCTACGTGGATCGGACCGGTCGGGAGTATGGCAGCCGGATTATTCCAGACGTCGAGACTCCCCTCCCCTTGCGGGGACCAGCGATGCTCGATGGCGACCCGGCGATCGCTGCAGCAACTGTCTGGATCCGGACGCATCCAGTCTGCAACTGACCGCGTCACAGGATTGCCCGTCGGATCACGGACACTGGAGCACACATGCCTTCGGAGCTCGCCAGGGTGACGCTCATCCCTGTCCGCCAGGTTTGAGTGGTATGCGTCTTCTCATTCTTCTTTTGCCGCTCGGTCTGGCCGGCTGCGGCGTCTTTGACTTCCTGAACGGAAGCCAGCTCGATGAGCTCCGCCGCAATCGGCAGCGCTGGGACGCGCTCGAGATCCGGAGCTACGACTACGAACATCGCAAGTCCTGTTTCTGTCAGCCGGTGCTCAACCAGCGCGTGCGTGTCGAAGTGCGGAACGGTGTTGTCACGCGCACCGTGAACGTTGCGACGGGTGAAGAGGTCTCAGACCCGTATATCACCTGGCCAACGATCGATGAGCTGTTCGACCAGACGGAACAGCTCCTCCGAACGGACTACAAGTTGAAGATCACGTATGACCGCGCGCTGTACTTCCCGGCACGGGTCTCCGGGGATGTTCCGCGGGCGCTGGACGACGAGTTCACCACGACCGCAGAGAATCTCGTCCAACGATAGCCGACGGCTGTCCGCCTTCTCTGTCCGTAGTTCTCTGTCCGCAATTCTTCTGTCGACCTCTAGACATGCTTGGTGTGCATGCCTAGAATGGCTTGATATGCCACCAGCCTCTGGTCGCCCTGACCTCCTCCAGGGCACGCTCGACATGCTCGTCATGCGCGCCGTCGCTGACGAAGCGCTCCATGGCTATGCGCTCGTCCATCGCCTCAAGCTCATCTCCGGTGGACGGCTCGACGTCCCACAGGGATCCCTGTATCCCGCGCTCCACCGCCTGGAGAACCAGGGCGCGCTGAAGGCCGAGTGGCGGCTCACCGAGACCGGGCGCGAGGCCAAGTTCTATCGGCTCACCGCAAAGGGACGCAAGCGTCTGGACGCCGAGGTGAGCGAATGGAAGGAGCTGTCCGTCGCCATCGGCATGATCCTGGAGGGCACATGACCTGGCTCGCGCGTCTCTTCGGCCGCTCCAGGCTCGAGCGGGAGCTCGACAAGGAGCTGCACTTCCATATGGAAAGCGCCATCGCGGACCACATGCGCGATGGCATGTCGCGCGCCGACGCCGAGCGCCTCGCGCGGATCCAGCTGGGCGGGGTGGAGCAGGTGAAGGAAAGCACACGCGACGCGCGCGGCACGCGATGGGTGGAGGACTGGCTGTCGGACACCCGCTACGCCCTCCGGTCCATGCTGCGCGCGCCCGCATTCACGGTCGCCGCCATCCTCACGCTCGCCATCGGCATCGGCGCGAACGTCTCGGTCTGGCGCATCATCGACGCACTCATCCGCCGCTCGCTCCCAGTCGCGGAGCCCGCGCAGCTCCACGCGGTGAAGCGGGTCGGCATCGAGGAGAACGTCTACCGCCTCTCGCGCCCCACGTTCCTCGAGATGCGCGCCGCGCTCCCGGACTCGACCGGCATCGCGGCGATGTCGAGCATCGTCAGCGCGTACGCCACCATCGGCGGGCGACCGGAGCGGGTCCTCGCCCAGCTCGTCACCGGGAACTTTTTCACCTTCCTCGGCGTTCGCGCCCAGGTCGGCCGCCTGCTGACCGCCGAGGACGACAGCCTGCCGGGACGAAATGCCGTCGTTGTCATCAGCGACCGGCACTGGGAGCGGCGCTACGCGCGCGACGCGTCTGTCATCGGAAGATCGATCCGCGTGAACGGCGCGCCCGTCACGATCATCGGCGTC
>Ga0196976_1000654_pt1 | contig 20449 bp, 14 predicted proteins | sample S3v_513CmetaG_FD_148644 | JGI IMG/M metagenome (GOLD analysis project Ga0196976, IMG submission 148644) | Soil microbial communities from Anza Borrego desert, Southern California, United States - S3+v_5-13C | ecosystem: Environmental > Terrestrial > Soil > Desert | place: USA: California...
GAATGGCAGGCGCTGCCGGAACTGGGACGGCTCGTGGCCGGCGCGGCGCGGCATGCGGCGGATGCGATTGGCGGGGTGGAGGTCGATGCGGAGCGCATGCGCCGCAACCTGGACCTGACCGGCGGGCTGATCATGGCGGAGGCGGTGACCATGGCGCTGGCCGGCCGGATGGGGCGCCTAGCGGCGCACGAGCGCGTCGCCGAGGCCAGCCGGCGGGCGGTCGCCGAAGGACGGCCGCTGCGCGCCGTGCTGGAAGAGGACGCGGACGTCGCCGGCGCGCTGTCGCCCGCCGACCTGGACCGGCTGTTCGATCCGCTGGCCTATGTCGGCGCGGCGCAGGCGTTCATCGATCGGGTTCTTGGGAGGGCGGGGCCATGAGGACGCAGGTCGGCATCGTCGGCGCCGGGCCGGCGGGCCTCGTGCTCGCCCACCTGCTGCACCTGCACGGCATCGAATCCGTGATCGTCGAGGACCGCAGCCGGGAGTATTGCGCGCACCGCATCCGCGCCGGGGTGCTGGAGCAGGGCACGGCCGACCTGCTGGTGGAGACGGGCGTGGGGGAGCGGCTGCTGCGCGAACGGCTGCTGCACCATGGCATCGACCTGCGCTTCGAGGGGCGGACGCACCGCATCGACTTCGCCGAGCTGACCGGGCGCGCGGTCACCGTGTACGGCCAGCACGAGGTGGTGAAGGACCTGATCGCGGCGCGGCTGGCCGCCGGCCTGCCGATCCTGTTCGAGACGGCGGCCTTGGGGGTGGACGGCGTTGACGGGCCGGCCCCGCGCATCCGCGTGCGTGGGCCGGACGGGCGGGAGGATACGATCGACTGCGATTTCGTGGCGGGATGCGACGGGTTCCGCGGCGTGTGCCGCGCCGCCGTGCCGGCCGGGGCGTTGACGGCGTACGAGCGCGTCTACCCCTACGCCTGGCTGGGCATCCTGGCGCAGGCGCCGCCGTCGTCGGACGAGTTGATCTACACCAGCCACGAGCGCGGCTTCGCGCTGCTCAGCATGCGCTCGCCGGAGTTGTCGCGGCTGTACATCCAGGTTTCCCCCGACGACGACATCGCCGCGTGGTCCGACGCGCGGATCTGGGAGGAGATGCACCGCCGCTTCGCCGCCCCGGAGGAGGGCTGGTCGCTGACCGAGGGGCCGGTCCTGCAGAAGGGCATCACGGCGATGCGCAGCTTCGTGGCCGAGCCGATGCGCTTCGGGCGCCTGTTCCTGGCCGGCGACGCCGCGCACATCGTGCCGCCGACGGGGGCCAAGGGCATGAACCTCGCGGTGGCCGACGTGCGCGTGCTGGCGCGGGCGCTGGAGGCGTTCTACCGGCAGGGGCGGACGGATCGGCTGGACGCGTATTCGCACACCTGCCTGCGGCGGGTGTGGCGGGTGCAGCACTTCTCCTGGTGGATGACGCAGATGCTGCACCGGGACCCGGCCGGCAACCCGTTCGACCGGCGCCGCCAGATCGCCGAGCTGCAGGGCGTCATGGCGTCGCGCGCGGTGGCGCAGGCGCTGGCCGAGAACTACGTCGGCCTGCCGTTCGAATAGCCCGGCTTCCGCCCGATGCGGCGCCGTCACGCCTCGCGCCGTCACTCCTCGCGCATGGCGCGGTGCATGCTGTCGGTGATGGGGGCCAGCAGGTAGTCGATGGCGCGCTGTTCGCCCAGCACGATGGCGACCTCGGCCGGCATGCCCGGCGCCAGGACGACGTTCGGCAGCGCCGCCAGGGCCTTCGGCGACAGGCGCACGCGGGCGACGAAATGGTTCATGCCGGTCGCCGGGTCGGTCACGGCATCGGCCGACATGTAGACCACCTCGCCCTCCACCGCCGGTACCTTGCGCTGCTTGTAGGCCGTCAGGTGGACGTGCGCCTTGAGCCCGACCTGCACCACGTCGATGTCGGTCGGCTGCACCCGCGCCTCGACCAGCAGCGAATCGTCCTGCGGCACGATGTCGAGGATGGCCGTGCCCGGCGCCACCACGCCGCCGGGCGTGAAGTACTTCAGCCCCGTCACCCGCCCGTCCTGCGGCGCCACCATGTCGCGGCGCGTCAGCACGTCGCTGACCGAGCGGATCTGCTCCTCCAGCACGGCGGCCTGGGCCTGGGCGTCCTGCAGCTCCCGCGCGGCCTCGCTGCGGCGCGTGTTGCGCAGCTCCAGGATGCGCAGCTGGGTCTGCGCGACCAGCTGCTCGGCCTTGGCGACGCCGGCCAGCAGCTCGCCCCGGCGCCCCTTGGCGTTGGCGAGTTCGCGCTGCAGGGCGAGCAGGCGGGGCTTGGTCGCCTGCCCCTTCAGCATCAGCTCCTGGATGCCGCGCAGCTCCTCGTCGACGGTGCGGACCGCCTCGCGGTTGGCGTCCATCTGGAAGCGCAGGGCGGTGATCTCTTCCTTGATCTGGTCGATCGCCCGGTGCTGCACCTCGATCTGGCCCTCGTACTGCTCCTTGCGCGCCTTGAACAGGCGCAGCTGCACGGCCATCGCCTCGGCCGCCTCGGGCTTGTCGCGGCTGGCCAGCAGGGAGGCGGGGAAGGTGACCGACGGTTCGTCCAGGTATTCCGCACTCAGGCGGGCGATGCGCGCCTGCGTCGTCCAATACTGGCTCTGGTGCTGCGCCAGCACCGCCGCCGGCTGGGTGGCGTCCAGGCGCAGCAGGACCTGTCCCGCCTTGACCAGATCGCCTTCCTTGACCAGCAGTTCCTTGAGGATGCCGCCTTCCAGGTGCGAGAGGGTCTTGCGGTGGCTCTCGACGATGACGATGCCGGGGGCCAGCGCGGCGCTGTCCAGGCGCGCCAGGAAGCCCCACGCCAGGAAGCCGCCGAAGCCGATCACGATGGTGATGCCGGCGGCCATCAGGGTGGCGCGCAGCGACGGCGGCTCCGCTTCCTTGATCGGGGCGGCGACGGTCGTCTGGCGGGTGGTCAGGGCATACGTCATGACGGCCTCACGCGCCCGGCAGGCGGCCGAGGCCGCCGCTTTCGACCGGGATCGGCGTGGGGCGCGGCGGCGGTGGCGCCAGGTTGAGCTTGCCGAACTTCACCACCTCCTCGCGCGGGCCGAAGTGCTCGATGGTGCCGTCGCGCATGACCAGGACCTTGTCGACGGTGGCCAGCACCGACGGGCGGTGGGCGATGATGATCACGGTGGCGCCGTCGTCCTTGGCCGCCTGGATGGCCTGCAGCAGCGCCGTCTCGCCGGCTTGGTCGAGGTTGGAGTTGGGCTCGTCCAGCACCACCAGCCGCGGCCGGCCGAACAGCGCGCGGGCCAGCGCGATGCGCTGGCGCTGGCCGCCGGACAGCACGAAGTTGGCGTCGCCGATGTGCGTCTCGTAGCCGAAGGGCATGCGGCCGATGATCTCGTGCACGTCGGCGCGCCGCGCCGCCTCGATCACGTCGTGCGGCTCGGCCTCCTGCATGCGGGCGATGTTCTCGCGGATCGTGCCGTCGAGGAGCGCGATGCTCTGCGGCAGATAGCCGGTGTAGCGGCCGAAGCTCTCGCGGCTCCAGGTGTAGACGTTGTGGCCGTCCAGGTAGACGCCGCCGGCGGTCGGCTCCCACACGCCGACCAGCACGCGCGCCAGCGTCGACTTGCCCGACCCCGACGGCCCGACCACGCCCAGTACCTCGCCCGGCTCCAGCTGGAAGGAAATGCCCTTGAGGATGGCGCGGTCGCCGCCGGGCGGCACGAAGACCAGACGCTCCACCTTGACGCGCGGGTCCGGGCGCGGCAGGTCCAGGCCGTGGCGGCGGCTGTCGGTCTTGGAAAGCAGCGTGCGCAGGCGCCGGAAAGCGGCGTAGGCGAACACCCACTGCCGGTAGCCCTCGATCATGTTCTCGAAGGGGATCAGCGCGCGGCCCATGATCAGCATGGCGGCGAACATGCTGCCCGGCGACGCGGACTGGTGCAGGACGACGACGACGGCGGTGGCCGTCAGCGCCACCTGGAGCGACATGCGCACGCCCTTGGACACGGCCGTGATCAGCTTGGCCCGGTCGTGCGAGCGGATCATCAGGTCGACGAAGCGGTTCTGCGAGCGCTGCCAGCGCCGCGTCACCGCCTGCGTCATGCCCATGGCCTCCAGCACCTCGCCGTGGCGGACGGCGGCGCCGATCTCGCTGAACGACTTCACGGCGGCGTCGTTGACCTCCATCAGCGGCCGGCGGGTCGCCAGTTCGTTGATGACGCTCAGCACCAGCAGCAGGACCGACGCGATGAGCGCGATCAGCCCGTACATCGGGTGGAGCAGGAACAGCACGATCAGGAACAGGGGCGAGAACAGCGCCTCCAGCGGCACCAGGACGGCGCTGCCGGTGATGAAGTTGCGCAGGTCGCTGACGTCGCGCACCGCCTGGTTGGCGCTGCTGCTTTCGCCGCGCAGGGTGTCGACGACCGCCGCCTCGAAGGCCGGGCCGTTCAGCCGCGTCGCCACCACGTGGCTGGCCACGACGAAGATGCGGCCGCGCAGGAAATCCAGCACCGCCCACATGGCGATACCCACCACCGCGATGATCGTCAGCATGGTCAGCGTTTCCATGCTGCGGCTGGACATCACGCGGTCGAAGACCTGCATCATGTAGATCGGCACGACCAGCTGCAGGGCATCCAGGAACAGGGTGATCGCCGATGCGATTCCCATGGCCCGGAGGAATTCCGCCTGCGTTTCCTTCAGCACCTCGATACCGCGGTTGACCATCGACGGTCCGTCACCCTTCGCAGGACAGCGGGGCGGCGCGCCCGAGCGCAAAACCCCTTGCGGGAAGGTTGTATGCGCCTTCGCCTGGAGGGTCAACGATGGCGCTTGAAACAAATCCGGTGCAAGCGCCGGCTGCACACGAGGTCACGGATGGCCCCCGGCGCCATGGCCGCGGACGGCGTCGAGGTCGAAGCTCACGGCGGTACTCCCTTTCCCGGGGGCAACGGCGGCGCCCGTTTCGGGTGTCGCCGCGGTGAGCGTCACGGGGGCGCCGCGTGGCCGTCGACCATGCCGAGCCGGGCGAGCAGCGGCGCCGCCTGCCGCGCCACGTCGTCCCACGAGCCGGCGCCGACGACCCGGCCGTGCTCCAGGACGATCACCGTGTCGGCGCTGCGCACGGTCGAGGCGCGGTGCGCGACGACGACGACCGCCAGCTCGTGGCGCAGGCGGTCCAGCGCCGCCAGGACGCGCCGCTCGCTCCCGACGTCGAGCGCGCTGGTGGCCTCGTCGAGGATGAGGAGGGCCGGTCGGCGGACGAGCGCGCGGGCCAGGGCCAGACGCTGCCGCTCGCCGCCGGAGAGGCGGCTGCCGCGCTCGCCGACCACGGTATCCAGCCCGTCCGGTAGGGCGCGCACGAAGTCGGCCGCCGCCGCGCGCTCCAGCGCGTCCCACAGCGCCGGTTCGCCGGCCTCCGGCGCGGCCATCGTCAGGTTGGCGCGGATCGTGTCGTGGAACAGGAAGCTGTCCTGGGGAACGTAGCCGGCGCGCCGCCGCCAGGCCTGCCGCGCGGCGCCCTCCAGCGGCCGGCCGTCGACCAGGATGCGGCCGCCGTCCGGCGCCAGGAGGCCGAGCAGTAGGTCGGCCAGCGTCGATTTTCCCGCCCCGGACGGGCCGATCACCGCGGTGATGCCGCGCGCGGGGATCTCGGCGTCCACGCCGGCCAGCGCGGGCGGATCGCCCTCGGCGTGGCGGAAGACCACGCCCTCCAGACGCAGGCCCCGCGTGAAGGGCGGCGGCTCGACCGTGCCGGACCCGGCCGGCTCGGCCGCCGCCCGGCACTGGTCCAGGAGGTCGGTCAGGGCGGCGTGCGCCGGCAGCGCGTGCAGCACCGTCCGGTAGCCGTCCCGCAGCGCCAGCCCCGCCGACGCCAGCCGGGCGAAGGCGACGACCAGCACCAGCGTGTCCGCCAGCGGCACCGCGAAGCCGCGCACGGCAAGCACCACCACCAGCGCCGTGGCCGCCGCCGCCACCACGCGGGCGACCGCCCGTTCGGTTCCGGAGGTCCGCTGGTGGTCGAGGACGTTCGCGCGCGCCGCCGCGGCGCGCTCGGCGAAGCGCTGGCGCCGCGCCGGTTCCAGCCCGTGGCTGCGCACCACCCGCATGCCGGTGATGTCCTCGGCAAGGTCGGCGTGCAGCGCGCGGCCCAGGTGCTGCATGGAGCGGCCGAGCTGGTAGGTGCGCCGGTTCAGGGGGCGCATGGCCAGCGCCATGACGGCGGCGAGGACGAGCGCCCCGCCGGTGAGCAGCGGCGACAGGATGGCGGCGACGGCCAGCAGCGCCGGCACCTGCAGCCCGGCGGCGCCCAGGCGCAGCAGGAACTCCACGCCCATGCCGGTGCGCCCGGCCTCCTCGGTCAGCGCCTGCTGGACGGCGCCGGCGCGCAGCCGCGCGAAGGTGCGCCATTCGGTGGCGAGCAGGGCGGCGTGCAGGCGGGTGCGCAGGCGGTCCATGAAGGCCAACCGCAGCCTGAGCGCCGCCAGCGTGCGGGCACGCACCACCCACGCCGCGGCGGCGACGAGAACCAGATAGGCGGCCAGCGCGCCCTCCAGCCCGACGGGGCCGACCCCGAGCGCCGCCAGCCAGCCGGCCACCCGCCCCGATCCCGTGATGCCCAGCAGATCGAGCAGCGGCACCAGGAGCATGAGGCCGGCGCCCTCGGCGAAGGCGGCGACCGCCATCAGAGCCGCCACGGCGGCCAGACGCCGCGGGCTGGTGGAGCGCACCACGTCGCGCACCAGCGCGGCGAGGCGCCGCCGTGGGGAATCGGCGGGCGGGGATGAGGGAAGGCGGGCGGAATCGGACACGCGGGACGGCTTTCGCAACGGACGGTTTTCGCAGCGGATGGCGGGCGTCAGTCCGGCGGCGCCTTGTGCCCCGCCGGCCGCTTCCGGCGCGCGTTGCGCACCACCCACCCGACGGGCCGCAGGAACGGATACAACCACAGCAACCGGTCGGGTAGCGGAAAAACACCCCAGTCGACGGGGTTGGCGAGGTCCGCGCGCAGTTCGTCCCAGCCGTGGCGCCAGTCGTCCTTGAACGAATAGAGGTAAAGCCGCCGCCACGCCTCGCGGCAAAGCCACGCGGCGCTGCCCTCGCGGGGCATGTCCAGCCACCGGGATCCGGTGAAGAAGCGGGCGACGAAGCGCCGGGCGCGGCGGCCGTCGCGTCCCCCGGCGTGCCAGTGCCCGGCGTGCGGGTGCCCGGCGTGCGGGTGGCCGGGCAGCGGCAGCCCGAGCCAGCCGTGCCCCAGCGTCACCATGAGGCGCATGGCCGCGCGCAGCCCGGCCGCCTCCGCCTGGGCCAGCGCCCCTGCGGCGCCTTCGGCGTCCTTCAGCAGCGCCGTCAGGTCGGCCAGCCAGCACAGCCGCTCCCAGCAGTGGTGGGCGCCGTGGACGCACAGGTAGAGCGCCAGCACGCGCCGGGGCAGGGTGGCGACGGCCACGCCGGCCAGCGCCACGTCGACCCGGTCGCGCCAGAGGGAGTCGAAATCGGCTTCCAGCCGGCGGGGATTCGCGGTCAGGCGCTGGTGCAGCTCGACCACGAGGCCGCGCCCGGCGTCGCGGTAGGTCAGGTCGCGGAACAGCCGCTGGCCGGCGGCGCGGCGGGCCGGGGAGATGGCCGGCCCGTCGAGCCGGTAGCCGGCCGCGGCGAGCACGGCATCCGCCTCCCAGAACCGGGCGGGGTCGACCAGCAGGTCGATGTCGCCCGGTCCACGCATGGCGAGGTTTCCGTAAAGCTGCTGCGACAGCACCACGCCCTTCAGCACCAGCACCCGGATGTCCGCCGCCGCGAACAGGCGGACGAGGCGGACCACCTCGGCGGCGTGCGCCAGACACCGGCGGGTATCGGCCGCCGCCGCCCGGCGCAGCGCGGCCAGGACGTCCGGCGGCACGTCCGCCGCGCCGTCGGCCTGGAGCCCGGCAAGGACGAGCGCCGTCGCGCGGTGCCGCGCCGCCCCCCGAAGCACGGCCGCCCAGTCCGGCCCCGCCGCCATCGCGGCGCGCAGGGCCGTGACGTCGCCGTTCCCCTGCGCCCGCCGCACCGCCGCGCAGAGCAGCCGGAACTCCGGCGCCAGCGGCGCCAGGATGTCTGCGGCGCCGGTCATGGCTAGGGCGACGTCCGCCCGAAGACGCCTTCCCGCGGCAGGCCGGTCTTCGGCGATGGTCCGCCGGGGCGGGCCGCACGCGGAGGGGTGCCGGGTGTCCCCCCTTCTGCGACCGCAACGTCCAGTTCCGCTGTGCCCACGGTTCATTCTCCGAGGTGGATCGCCTGCCGTCCCTGCGCCCGCAGTCGTACCATGCATCGCCCGCCCCGTCAGCCGCCAAGCCGGCCGGCCGGTGTCGGCCGACCGGTGTTGCCCGTCGGGTGTTGGCCGGGCCGGGAGCGCCAAAACTGTCCCACACGGGAGCATTGACGGCACGGTTTGGATGCCGGTACGGTCCGGACCATGGACAGGACTCCGTGGCCGCGTGTGTTGCCGCATGCCCCGGTATGACCCCATGGGTTTTTGAATTCTTCACACGGCTTCGGCGGGTTGATCTTCCCCGATGAGACGATTCCTTCAGACGTCATGCCTCTACGTCATCGGGTTGCTGCTGGTTGGCTATGTGCTTGGCGGCCGTGGTTTCGCTCATGTCGGGGTGCCGCCGATCTATGTTGGCGAGGTTGTCCTGCTCCTCAGCCTTGTCCTGTACCTGTGCGCGCCTGATTTCCGTATATTTGCCGATTCGCGCATCCTTTGGCTTCTGATCGCGTTCGATTTGTGGTGCTTGTCCAGATCGCTTCCCCATCTCGAAGAATACGGGGTCGACACGCTGCGCGACTCCGCGCTCTACGGCTATTCGGCCTTCGCGTTCATCGTCGCGTCGCTGATGAACGATCGCCACATGGTCCGCGGCCTCGTCATCGCGTTCGACCGGGCATTGAGCGTCAGCGTGGTGCTCCTGCCCCTGTTCATCGTCATGGCCCCGCGCCTGGCCAATGGTCCCATTGATTACGTCCCGTTCATCCTGCTCAAGGCCGGCGACGTCGCCGTGCACCTTTCCGGGGTTCTGGCGTTTCGGCTGCTTCGGCTGCGGGAGGCGATGGCGCCCGGCCACCCGTTGCCGCGCTGGCTTCCGGACTGGCTCTTCTGGTCGTCGTGGATGGCCGCGGCCCTGTGGGTGATCGCCGGCGCCCGCGGCGGGCTGCTGGCCATGGCCGCCGGCATCCTGGTCGTTTTCCTGTTCGGCTATGGGCGCCGGCCGGTGGCGTTGTTCGTCGCTGCCCTCGTCGGCGTGCTGACCGTGATGGCCGTGTTCGGCATTCGCATCGAAACGGAACGGCGCGAGATTTCGGCCGAGCAGATTCTCGCCAACGTTCTCAGCATCACCGGCGAGCGGCCTGCCGATGCCGTCGGCATCGACGCGGTCGAGCTTGAATCCACCGCCACGTGGCGATTGCTGTGGTGGGAGGACATTCTCGATTACACCCTGTTCGGCGAGTATTTCTGGACCGGCAAGGGGTTCGGCGAGAATCTGGCCGATTCAGACGGGTACCAGGTTTCCGAACTGGGGGATTTGCGCAGTCCGCACAACGGCCATCTGACGGTTCTGGCCAGAGCCGGCGTGCCGGGGCTCGTGCTGTGGGGGGGCCTGCACGTCGCCTTCGTGACGGCGCTGATCCGCATGGCCATCAGGATGAAGCACGCGGGGGCCGATGCCTGGCAGCGGGCGAACGTGTGGATCCTGGCGACGTGGGCCGCGGCCGCGGTCAACGCCACCTTCGATGTCTATCTGGAAGGCCCGCAAGGCGGCATCTGGTACTGGTCGATCATAGGAACCGGACTGGCGGTGCTGGCCGTCGAGCGGCGCATGCTGATGGCGCAGGCCGGCGGCACCCGCGCGGGCGTTCTCCGGCCCCGGGCCGTGTCATGACGGTGCGGGGGTTTCTGGCGGCGCGGCCCGACACGCTCCTGGCCCATCTGATCGCCACCGGCGTCGGCGAATTCGTGTACCGCATCACGCAACTCCTGACGGTTGCCCTGGCGGGGTGGGTCCTCGGCGCCGCGGACCTGGGCGTCATCGGCATCGCCTGGTCGCTGACGGCCATCGCGGCGGGAATCGTGCAGGCCGGATCCGAGCATGCCGGGACCCACCGTCTGGCCGTGTCGCCGCCGGACCAGGGGGCGCGGATCCTCACGGACGTGTCGGCCCTCAAGCTGGGCCTGATCCTGGCGGCGGTGCCGGTCCTCTTCGGCGTGCAGACGGTGTTGGGATACGTGGACGCCGGGTCGCGGCTTCAACTGGCGGCCCAGGTGTGCTCGATGGCGCTCGTCTCGCTGGGTTATGGCTGGGCGCTGAACGGGCTGGGCCGCTTCTACGAGCAGGGACTGATCAGGCTGTTCCAGGGCCTTGCCACGCTCGTGCTGCTGGTTCTCCTTCTGCTCGTCTTCCGATCGCCGCTGGCCGTGCCGGTTGCCGAGGGGGCGGCGGCCATGCTGGCGATCGTCGTCGCCCGCCGCCGTCTCGGCCCCTTTGCGCGCCTGTCCCTGCCGTCGCTCACGGCCGTGCGCGAGCTTGCCAGGCCGGCCATTCCCCTGGGATTCGCGGCCACAGTGGGAACCGTGATCTGGCAGGCGCCGATCCTGTCCGCCGCGCGGTGGACCCCGATTGAGGAGGTCAGCCATCTGTCGGTGCTGTTCCGCCTCATGCTTGGCCTGCACCCGTTCCTGAACGTCGCGCTGCAGACCATCTATCCCTCCCTGGCGCGGACGATGGCGTCGGATCCGCACCGCGGCCGGGAAATGGTGTTCGTCCTGACGCTCCACGCGTCCGTGGCGATGACGGCCGTCGTCGTCGTGCTGGCCGGCATGAGCGAAATCCTGGTGCCCACGATTCTGGGGCCGCACTTTCCGCAAGCCGCGCCGCTCTTCCGCCTGCTCGTTCCGGTCATGGTGCCGTTCACCATCGCCGCGGCGCTGACCTCCGCGCTGGTCGCCCGCGGGCAGGCCCGGACCATCGTCTGTGTCACCACGGCGACGGCGGCGATGGCGGCCGTGGCCAGCAACGGCGCGTTCTGGCTCTGGCCCACGGCGACGGGGGCTTTGGTCTTCCATGGGGTGCTGTGGGGACAGGCCGCCATGACGGGGATCGCCGCGTGGCGATGCGGGGTGATCGGCCGGCCGGCCGCTGCATGGAACGTCTGGCTGAACCCGTTGACGCTCGGGCGGATGGTCCATCTGGAGCGCGCCGGGACCATGTCCGGCGCTTCGCTGCACCCGGCCAAATGATGGGCGTGGACGCCGGTGCATGCGGAGCCGGCGGCTCGTTGAGCCGGACAGGCCGCTGCGTCATGGAACCGTGCCGGCCCCGCAAACGACTGTAGATACGCCGACGTGCCAGCGAGGCTCGTCCGTTGCACACCACCAGGAGCGATCATGCGCGTGCTTTTGGTCCATGAACGATACCGCTTGCGCGGCGGCGAAGACGTCGCCGTCGAAGCCGAGGAGGCATTGCTGAGGGAGCATGGAGTCGACGTCGCGAGCCTGATCGAAGACAACAATCGCATCCAGGGCGGCGGCACGCTGGGTTTGGCCTTGCGCTCCATCTGGTCGCGCGAAGGCTATGACCTGGTGTCCCGCGCCATCGCCGCGCACCGGCCCGACATCGTGCACGTCCACAACACCTTTCCCCTCCTGTCCCCGGCCGTCTACGACGCCATCCGGGCGCATGGCCTGCCGGTCGTCCAAACACTTCATAATTTCCGGCTTCTGTGCGCCAACGGATTTTTGCTGAAACAGGGGGCGCCGTGCCAGGAGTGCCTGACCCGTCTGGTAAAGTGGCCGGCCGTCGCCCACGCCTGCTATCGCGGGGATCGCAAGGCGAGCGCCGCCGTCGCGGCAATCGTCGGCATTCACAAGGCCCTGGGCACCTGGAGAAACAAGGTCGATCTGTTTCTCGCCCTCAATCCCCACTCACGGGACCTGTTCATAGAAGGCGGATTGCCGCCCGATCACGTCGACGTCTGCCCGCCCGCGGTCCGCGATCCGGGACCGGCAGCCGCATCCGCATCCGACCGCAGAGGCGCGCTCTTCGTCGGCCGGCTGAGCCCGGAAAAGGGCATCGAGACCCTGATCGAGGCTTGGCGCGGCGTCGACATGCCCCTCGACGTCGTCGGCGAAGGGCCACTGTCCGAACGTTTGGCGCGGCTGGCTCCGGCGCATGTGCGCTTCCACGGCGGGCTGTCGGCATCGGGCGTGTCGGCGGCCATGACGCGTGCCGCCGTTCTCATGTTCCCGTCGCTCTGGTACGAGAACTTCCCGCTGGTCGTGGCGGAGGCCATGGCGCACGGCCTGCCGACCCTCGCATCGTCGGACAGCGCGGTTGTCCACATGCTCGAGGACGGGGTGTCCGGACGCTTTGCCCGTCCCGGCGACGTCGCCGAGTGGCGCGCGAAGGCGGCCGCGATGATGGCGCAGCCGGACATGCTGCACCGGATGGGAGCCGCCGCGCGCCGCACGTTCGAAACGCGCTTTTCCGCCGCACCGGCCTTCGCACGGCGCATGGAACTCTACCAGGGACTTCTGAACGCCCGCACCAATCCCCGCACGGACGTCGACGCCGCCTGATTTAGCCGGGCGCGTGACGCGTCCATCCCTCCGCGGTCGGCGGTGTTCTACTGCCGTGGGCCGTGCAGGCGAAGGTAGAGAGCCATGTCGTCCTCCGACACCGCGGCCAGCGCGTTGCGCACCAGCGGCCCGGCTTCCGGCCGGGCGCCGAGCCGGGCGACGAAATTCGGATCCGCCACCCACATCAGGCGGACCTGCCGTTCCAGCAGCTCGACGACCTCCCGGTCCATGGCCGGCAGAAGCCGCAGCGCCAGATCGATGCGCGACGGCATGAGTGCCGGGATGAAGGAGCCGGACAGCATCGACATGCGCAGCGCGGCCACCGCCGCCTTCACGTCGCCTTCCCAGTTGCGCAGATGGGCCAGACGAAGCCAGACGCTGGGCTGGCCGGGCGCGCGGGTGAGCGATGCCACCGTCGCCTCCGTGGCGGCGGCGAGAAGCTCCTTCCGCTCGGCGCCCACCGCCGCATCGGCCGCGCGCAGGAGCAGCAGCCCCCGGTCGCCCTCCAGCTCGCCGTCGCGCACCCAGCGGTACGCCGACGCCAGATCCGCCGACGCCGCGGCGAGTGCCTGAGGCTGCACAGCCTCGGCGCCGGAGTGGACGTCCCACAGAACGGCGCGGGCGTCGAGCGTCGCCACGCCGGCAACCAGACGCGGCAGCCCGAACGCCAGGAGCAGGCAGCCCGCCACCCCGGCCACCACCGCGGCCCCCCGGTGCGAGGGGGCGGAGCGGGGAGGGGCGGGCGCCCGTGCCTCGATGGCCGCCGTCTCACTCGCCGTAGTAGTCGCGGTATCGGCCATAATACTGTCCGTAGTCGCCATAGCCGTAGCGGGTGTGCTTGCGCTGGTTCACCTGCGACAGGACGGTGCCGTACGGGTTCACCCCGGCGGCGCGCAGCAGCTTCATGCCGTTGCGCACGGCGTCGCGCGGCGTCGAGTTCCAGCGGATCAGATAGACGACGCGGTCGGCGATCCGGGCGAGGATGCGCGAATCGGCCACGGCCAGCACCGGTGGCGAGTCGATGACGATGCGGGTGTAGCGCTTCAGCAGGTCGCCGAGAAGGGCCTCGACCTGGGGCCCCTGGATGATTTCGGCGACGTTCCCGTAGCTGCCGGCCGGAAGGAAGTCGAGGCTGCCGCCGATGCCCGGCTGGACGACCTCGTCGAAGGCGGCTTCGCCGGCCAGGAGCTGGGCCAGACCACGCTCTCCGTCGACGCCCAGCGCCTTGTGCAGGCGGGGGCGGTGGACGTCGCCGTCGATAAGGAGCACCCGGTCATCCACCTTCGAGAACAGCAGCGCCAGGCACAGCGAAACGAAGGTCTTGCCTTCCTTGGGCACCGAGGAGGTGACCAGGACCACCCGGCTGGCCTCCGCGCCGTCGCCGAGGTGGAGCGCGGTGCGCAGGCTGCGAACGCCGTCGGCCAGAGCCGACCGGGGACGCTGCAGCACCTCGTCGACCGGACGGTCGGTGCTGCCGCGGTGAAGCGGGATCATGGCGAGCGTCGGCAGCCCGGTCAGCTCCTCCGCGTCGTCGGCCGACCGCACCGCGTTGTCGAGGCGGTCGATGACGAAGACCAGCGCGATCCCGCCCAGCAGCGACAGCAGCGCCGACAGCCCGAGGACGGACCGCGTGGCCGGGAAGGACGCCATGACCGGAACATCGGCCGGCGACACGATGCGGGCGTTGGCGCGCTGCATGCGCTCCTGCTCGGCCTCGCGCTTGAAGCGGCCCAGGAACGCCTCGTACAGGCTCTTGCTGGCCTCCGCCTGACGTTCCAGCTCGCGCAGCCGCACCTCCGCCGCGCCGGCCACGTTGGTCTGGCGCCGCAGGCCGTCGAGTTCCCGCTCCAGCGAGTGGACGCCGGCCGCGGCCACCTCCACGTCGTTGGCGATGGAGGCGGCGATCTTCTCGATCTCCCCCGCGATCTTGCCGCGCAGGTCGTTGAGGTCGGCGCGCAGGCCGAGCATGCGCGGGTGGCGGTCGCCGTAGGTCTTCAGCGCCTCCGACATCTCGCGGGACTTCATCGCCTCCTGCTCGCGCAGGCGCTGGATGAGTTGCGACTGCAGGACGTCGGTCGACGTGTCGACGCTGCCGCGGGTGCGGACGAGCACGCGCACCTGGTCCAGCCGCGCCTGCTTCTGCGCCAGATCGGCGCGCGCCAGCACCAGGCGCGAATTGAGTTCGGAGAGCTGCTGGTCGTTGACGGTGGCCTGACGCTCGTTCTTGCGCCGCAGGTCGTGTTCGGAGCGGAACTGCTCGACCGCGTTCTCGGCGGCGACCACGTCGCGGCGCAGCGCGTCGAGGCGCTCGCCGAGCCAGCCGGTGACGCGCCGCGCCTCCTCGAAGCTCGCCTCCAGGCGGTCGACCACGTACAGCTCGGCCACGGTGTTGGCGATAAGCGCAGCCTTCTCGCGGTCCTCAGAGACGTACTGCACGGTGATGATGTAGGAGCGGCGCTGCGGGCGCACCGTCAGGCGCGAGGAAAAGGCGCGCACGATGCGTGCCCGCTCGATGTCCTCGCGGGCGGTCGGCCCCAGCTTCTGCGGCTCCTCGCCGCGCGAGATCCACGACACCGGGATCCAGGACATCGGGTTGAGCGACGCCAGGAAGGTGGCCAGCGGCCGCGGCTCGCGCAGCTTGGCGTTGAACTCCGGATCTTCGTCGAGCCGCAGCTTGGTGACGACGCGGCGCGCGAGAACGGTCGAGGCGATGAGTTCCGCCTCGGTCTGAACCACGGCTTCGCTCACGCGCTGGCGCGCCACCGTCATCGTGCGGTCGGCCAGCACGTCGTTGGTTTCCGGCGCCTCGATCATGATCTGCGCCGTGGCGGTGTAGCGGGGCGTCGTCTGCTTCAGCACCAGCACGGCGGGAACCAGCACCAGCGCCATGCAGACGAGGATGATGAATTTGCCACGCCAGACCAGCCGCCAGGCCCAGCGGGCGCCCTGGCGGAAGTCGATCATGGTCTGGGAAGGCGGCAACGACAGAGATTCGCGATCGGTCATGGGCCCCGAGTGGGCCTCCTCGCCGTGGTCGGGACGTGTGGAGCGCAGCGGATCAGTACTGCAGGCCCAGCCTCAGCATGAAGGTGGTTTGGGTGAAGCTTTCGGTCTCGGCCTGCGACCGCTTGTTGCGGTAGCCGACCTCGCCGCCGGTGTAGACCTCCGGCGTGAAGGCGTAGATCACGCGGGCGCGGCCCTCGTAGGTCCATGCGTCGCGGTTCTTCACGCCCGAGAACTGGTCGTAGGCCACGCTGCCGTAGCCGGTCAGGATGATGTTGCGCTCCAGCTCGTGGCGCACGGTCAGGTTGAAGGCGTTGCGCACCATGCCCGAAGCGCTGGCGGTCGTCGTCTCGTTGACCGACCGCTCGAACGACGGGACGATGATGGTCAGCGTCGTCGGCGTCCAGTTGAAGGTGGCGCGCACCGACAGGCCCTGCGGGTCCTTGAACCGGGCGTCGCGATAGTTCTGCGCGAAGTAGCCCACCAGGAAGTCGCCGCGGACGAGCTGGCTAATGTCGACGCCGATACCCGCTTCGACCCGGTAGCCATAGCTGTTGCGGTCGAAGCCGGCGCGGTCCCGCGAGTCGTCGTAGATCCGGCGGTTGCCGGACACCTCGGTGACGGCGGCATATCCGGGGAACATCTCGTAGCTGCCGCGCAGGCGGGCGAGCAGTTCCCAACGGTCGCGGTCCGCGTTGCGGACCGTGGTGCCCGCCGCGGTGGAGACGCTGCCGAAGACGCGGCGATCGACGCCGACTTCGCTCACGACCGTGTAGCGGCCGAACTGGTGCTTGAAGCCGCCGCGGTTGACGAATCCGCTGATCGGCGTCGGCTCCAGGCCGCGCACGTCGTCGGGGCTGCCACGGTCCTCATGGCGGGAGAAGAGCTGGCCGAAATAGGTGGCCTGCGTCTCGCTGGAGAAGTCGTAGCGGCCGTCGACGTCGAACTGCAGGTCGGTGCGGTTGTCGCTGTTGTAGCGCTTGTGCAGGTACTGCTCGGCCAGCAGCGACAGGTTGAGCGCGTGCTCCTTGAACCGTGAGCGCAGCTTCAGCTCGGGGCGGATGACCGTGACGAAATCGCTGCGCTTGTCCGTCTGCGTGGCGAACAGGTTGGTGTTGTAGGTCTCGTCCAGCTCGAGCTTGGGCAGGAACAGGAACTGGCCGAGGTCCACGCCCTTCGGCTGGTAGCTGTCGTGCAGGCGCTCCGAATCGTCGCGGCTCTTCGCCTTGTCCTCGGGGTCGGCTTCCCTGGTGATCTTCGCCCCGGAGCCCTGGCGGCGCGGGTCCTCGCCCGGCTGCGTGGCGCCGCGCACCTGCGCGGCGGCGGGCTCGCTGAAGGCGAGCAGCCCCGCCGCGAACGTCGCCACGACGCCAAGCGCGGCCAGCGCGTCGGCGATTCGCCGGCCCTGCGCGGGCGCCGTGCAGGAAATCTTCAAGCTGTCACCATGGGGGAGGGCTCGGACGGCGGTCATATCAATCGTAAGGCTTGGTTGGTCGCACATCCGTACTACCACCGACGTCGCCGTCGCGCAAAGAAACAAGATGTCTGTCACAAGGATATTTCGCGCAAAGCGCGTCATTCCGGTCACAGCGACACGCGGGGCGCCGCAGTTATACGCGCGCCTGGAGAATGCGCCGGTGCGTGCCGTGCAGGGCGACGGCGCTCAGCACGCCCGTGGCGTAGGCGCCGGTGTCCAGGCCGATGCGGTTGGGCAGGACCTGCGGCTCGTCCAGGACGGTGTGGCCGTGCACCACCACCTTGCCGTGGGACCGGGGCGACGACAGGAACGGTTCGCGGATCCACAGGAGATCCTCCAGCCGCTGCCGTTCGAGCGGCACGCCGGGGCGGACGCCGGCGTGCACGAACGCGTAGTCGCCGAGCACGGCCATCGGCTCCAGCGACTCGAGGAAGGCGCGGTGCTCCTCGGGCAGCCGTTCCTCGAGGGCGTCGCGCAAGGCGCGGCAGCGCGCTGCATCCGCGATGCCGACGGACGCCCGCACGCCGTAGCTGGCCAGCGCCTCGGCCCCGCCATAGTTCAGCCACTCGGCGCCGGCGGCCGGCTCGCGCAGGAAATCCAGCATCGCCGCCTCGTGATTGCCCAGGAGAAAGCGGCAGGCCGGGCCGGTGCCGGCGGCGGCCGCCGCCCTGGCGCACAGGAGATCGAGCACGCCGCGGCTGTCCGGGCCGCGGTCGACATAGTCCCCGAGGAACACCAGCAGGGGCTGCAGGCCTTCCTCCTCCCGGCGCTGCCCGGCGTCGCGGTCGATGACTGCCAGCAACCGCTCCAGGCACCTCCGTTCGCCGTGCACGTCGCCGATGGCGTAGAGGCACAGGCCGTCGGGGGCCGCCGCCGGCGCGTTTCCGCCCGCTGCTCCGCCCGCCCGTCCGCCCATGGCGCCGCCGCCCAAGGACCCGAAAATGCTGCGCAGGAACGACCGCATCACGTCTGACCGTCCGGTTTCGCGGTGTACGCGGTTGCAGGAAACCGCAAATGTCGTTTAATTGGCTTTTGCCATATGCCGACCGTTGCGGGAAAAGCAACGTCCATCTGCACGGTAACAGGAGTTCGTGGTCAATGCTTTCTCTCTTCCGCGGACGCGCTTCCCGCGCCCTTGTCCGCACCGCGGTCGTCGCCGGGCTTTTCGTCGCCGGCTGCTCGTCGACGCAGGGGTTCCCGACCGTGGATGCGCCGATGAAGATCAACAGCCCGACCGACGGCTACCTGCTGGAACCCGGAAACCGCGTGCGGCTGACCGTTTTCGGCGAAAACAGCCTGTCGGGCGATTTCACCCTCGATCCCGCCGGCAACGTGGCGCTGCCGCTCGTCGGCAACGTGCCGGCCAGCGGCGTGACCGCCAAGACCCTGGCGAAGCGCATCGAGGACCTGCTCAAGAAGGACGCCTATCTGCAGGACCCCAAGGCCGCCGTCGAGGTGCAGACCTTCCGGCCGTTCTACGTGCTGGGCGAGGTGCGCCAGCCCGGCGAGTTCCCCTACACCAGCGGCATGACGGTGCTGAGCGCCGTGGCCCGCGCCGGCGGCTACGACTACCGGGCGCGCGAGGGTGAGGTGGTCCTGGTCCGCGTGGTCGACGGCGAGCAGCAGGACTACCGCGCGGTGGAGCGCACGCCGATCCTGCCGGGCGACATCGTCAAGGTGCTGCAGCGCCGGTTCTAACGCCGGCACCCGTCCCGGCGCGCGATTATGGCCGCCGCCGGGCAACCAGGGTTTGCAAGGCCCTGGAACAGGTGGCGCGTTGTGTAGTATCACGTTCGACGAGGTCGCCCGAAAAGTGGCGCGCCGGTCGTCAAAGCTTGGAAGGAGTGGGTGGCATGAACAGGTTCCATGGCGTTCTGACCGCAGCGGTGCTGGCCGCCGGCGTCGGGCTGACCTCGGCCGCCTACGCCCAGGCGCCCCAAGCCAGCCCGAACAACCGCGGCCAGGGACAGGGTCCCGGCCAGAACCAGGGCCAGGGCCAGGGGCAGCAGCAGGTCAACCTGCCGCCGGCGCTGCAGGCGGCGGTGCTCACCGGCAACCCGCAGGCCGTCCAGCAGGCCATCAACACGCTGAGCGGCGGCAATCCGCAGCAGGCCGGCAACCTGGCCTCCCAGGTGGTGCGGGCCGCCGAGCAAATGCTGAACACCAACCCGCAGGCCGCGATCCGCGCCGCCGCCGCCGCGGTGGAGACGGTGAAGAACACCACCGTCCAGACGTCCTCCCCGCAGCAGACGGAATCGGTGGTGACCACCGCCGCCCGCATCTTCGTCAACCCGAACGCGCAGCGCGTGGCGCCGGAATCCGTGGCCCAGCTGGCGACCGCCGCCGTCCAGGTGGCCGTCGCCACCGGCAACCCCACGCTGACGGCGAACACGGCGAATCAGGCCGTCAGCGCCGCCGAGAAGATCCTGAGCGTCGCCCCCGCCGCCGCCGTCCAGGTGGCCGCCGCCGCCGTCCAGTCGGTGAAGGAAATACCGGTGATGCAGGGCGCGCCGCAGACGACCATGCAGGTGGTGACGACCGCCGCGCGCATCATCGTGCAGCCGGAGGCGCAGCGCGTGGCACCCCAGACGGTGGCATCGATCGCCGCCACGACCGTGCAGGTGGTGTCCAACCCGACCGTGTACCAGTCGGTGCCGGGCGCGGCCGTCACCGTGATGGACAACGCCTACAAGGCGGCCACCAGCCAGACGGTCTCCGCCGTGGTGCCGAGCGCCGAAGGCGTGTTGCGGCGAGAGCTTCTGCAGATTGCACAAGCCCCCGCGCTCAATGCCGGGGTCCCGGTCGATACCATCCTGAAGGGCAACACTCCGGACACGCAGCAGCCGCCGCAACAGACGGGCGGGCCGGTGAACCCGCCGAACAACAACGAGCGGCTGGCGGAGGTCGTGAAGGAAGAGAACAAGACCAAGCAGGGGAGCGGCAACTGACGCAGCACCCAAGGCGGAGCAGCCGGTGTTCGCCCTGACCAACACGACGGTGTTTCGGCTGGTGCTCGCGGCCGTCCTTCTGGCGCCGCTGCCGCTCGGCGGCAATCGCCCCTGGGCCTGGAGCCTGCTGGCGGTCACCGTGGCCGTTCTCCTTCTGCTCTGGTGCTTGGGGGTGCTGGCCGGCAAGGCCCGCGCGCCGGTCCCGCCTGGCCGGCTGTGGATGGCGATCGTGCCGTTCGCGCTGGTGTTGCTCTGGGCCTTCGTGCAGACCCTGGACCTCGTGCCGCGCGCCGGATGGCATCCGCTGTGGGCGGAGGCCGCCACAGCGCTCGGCCAGCCGGTCGCCGGGGGAGTCTCGGTCGATCCGGAGATGTCCCGCACCGCCCTCATGCGGTTGCTGTGCTATGGCGGGGTGTTCTGGCTGGCGGTGCAACTCGGC
>Ga0196976_1000655_pt1 | contig 20421 bp, 14 predicted proteins | sample S3v_513CmetaG_FD_148644 | JGI IMG/M metagenome (GOLD analysis project Ga0196976, IMG submission 148644) | Soil microbial communities from Anza Borrego desert, Southern California, United States - S3+v_5-13C | ecosystem: Environmental > Terrestrial > Soil > Desert | place: USA: California...
GGCTGCAAGCTCCGGTTGGCATCTGGTCCTCGTATGCCAGGACACTATGTTTTCGCATCCGCATGGCACTAGGGGCAGTGCCCCGCCTCACGTGCTCATGTGACATTTGTCACATGCCTAAGTCCGTTCCGGCTCGTGCACATACCCCAGTGCTCCCGGTCACCGCGTGCGCGTGCGAGAGTCGTTTCCCTTGGTTCTCGACTTAGGCGATCCGAGGTGATTTTACCGAGCTGCAACGTTGAAGAGCCGTTGAAGCCGCGCGCACGCGAGGCTCGCCACGCAGGGTCCGTGCTCCGGGACTCACCGGAGCAAAAGCGTCCAGACTGCCAGCAGATCAAAACGGGGCGGCTGATCACCGCCCCGCTCGGAGGGCCCATTCGCGGGACTTACGTCTGGCGATGGGAGGAGAATGTTTGTTCTTTGGCGTGGCCTGATGTTGCCGGAGCGGCCGTCACCGCGCCCATCTATGCGAACGCGCACCGCCGGTTCAGGCCAGTGCGCGTGAGATTCGTTGCGTGCCGTCTTACGCTCGTGCTACTCGGACGATCTTTGGACGCCGCGTACGCGTGAGCCCGATCGAACGGACCCTCTCGTAGGCTGCATGCAGGTCCTGGCTGAGCATCTGCACAACCATCATGCACGCTTCGCGGTTGTCGCGAAGGAACTTCAGCAGGTCCTTGCGTTTAACGAACACGACCTGCGAGGCGTCCAGCAGTTCGGCCGTGACCTCGTATGGAGTCCCCGACATCGTGGCGCCGAGCCCGAGCACTTCACCGGGTCCAGCGATCCGAAGCATCAGGCGCTTGCCATTCTCCGAACAGATCGAGAGCTTCGCCCGCCCGTCGCACAGGACGTAGATACCGCGCGAAGGACGCCCCTCCGCGAACAGGACGGAGTTCTTCGGATGCGTCGCCACGGACTTGATCGCGTCAAACGCTTGCAGCGCATCTGACGGCATATCGCAAAAAAGCCGGTCGGGACGAAAATCGCAGGTGAAACAGCTCGGCTGTATCGCGCTTTCCATAACAACTGTCGATTTATCCCTGTCTGGCATCGGGTTGCTGTGACTGTGGTCACCGTTTTTGGTGAGCGCTGCCACACGCGCATGCAGTTCTTGGGCTCGATTTACGCGGCATAGCCGCATATGACGCATGTTTCCGGCATGTGACGAAAACAGAAGGCGCTGCGGAGTTTTTTTGTCCGCAGCGCCCAAATAATGAACATTATGAGAACGGGTAATAGGGGGCCCGCCGGTCACACGGTTAAGAAACTCAGTGACCGTTTAGATGCCTCTTGCCCTGGAACCAGCCTTAGCTGGTCGCCAGCGCTTTCAACGCCGCCTTGTTACGAATGAGCAGCGTCGATCCTTTTGCCTGTACGATCTGCCGCTTCTTCAGCTCGGCGAACAACCGCGTCACCGTCTCCCGCGAGGTCCCGATCATCTGGGCGATTTCCTCGTGTGTCAACGCCAGCTTAACTCGCGGTTCCGCCTTCGCCGCTTCGCCGTTCTTGATGCTCCACTCGAGCAACAACTTGGCAAGCTTTTCCGCGGCCGAGTGCGACAATCCGAGTGACCGGATCTCGCGGCAAGCTGTGTTGTACTTCTCGCTGAGTTGCTCAGCCACCCGGAAGCAGGCGTCGCTATGTTCCCTCAGGAACCGGAGGAAGTCCTCACGCTTCACGAAGTTGACCTGGCACGGGTCAATCGTTTCGGCCGTCAATTCGTAAGGCTTGCCCGAAACAGTCGCGCTCAGGCCCAGCACTTCGCCGGCCTCGGCGATCTTCAGGATCAGCGTCTTGCCGTCGGTCGAGCAGATCGACAGTTTCACGCGGCCCTTGCAAAGCACGAAGATGCCGCGAGGCGACTGGCCCTCGACGAACAGCACAGCTCCCTTGGGATACGCTGTCGCGTACTTGATTGATTCAAACGCCTGCAATGCTGAATTCGGCAGATCACAAAAGATGTGGTCAGCCCGCATCTTGCATCCCAGGCAGCTTTCGATAATATCTAGTCCATATGGTGAAAGCACACAACCCCCTGTGACACGGTCAGGATACACCTGTGTGCAAGACGCAAATTGTGAGTAACATCACACACTTCCAGCCCAATCAGCTTGCATGTGGCTCCGCTGTGCCGCATTTCGGCAGAGCAGTGTGCGATTCCGCACTATCCCATGTGATAACCATCCAGCTAGTGATATGCATCACAACCGCTAAAAATGCGGCTTCCCTCCACTTTGGTGGAGCATGAATGTAAACCGTTCACTCAAGATTTAGAAGTTTTCCCGAGTCAGGCGGTCCTCGGGTCAAGTACATGCGTCACACTCAGCAGTGATTTAGTGACGTAGCTGAAAATTTTTACAGTGCTCGTTTTCTGAACTTCGTTTTCAACATTCAGCCGTTTTCGGAAATTTGAGCAGATTGCATGATTGCCAACTACCGCGGTCCTGCATTCGCTTAACACCCTTGGTGCCGGAACCGATCGGCCGCCCCGATCTCGCCGTTTTTGGTAGCATCTTCTCAGGATGGCTAACCCGAAGACCGTTCTCATCGTCAGCTATCAACCCGAACTCTTCAAGCCCCATGCCGAGGCACTCACCGCCGGTGGCTATTCCGTCACCTCCGTTGGGACGATGTCTGCCGCACTCGGCGCCGTCGGACCGGGCACATACGCCGCCCTGGTGATCTCTCACACCACCCCCACGGGTGATCGACGCCGGATAGAGGGCGAAGCACGCCGTAGGAACGGCAATATCAAAATCGTCCTCGTGTTTTTAGGCCAGCCGGAGAAGGATGTTTTCGCGAATGCCTTCTTCGATATCGATCAACCACCCGCCGCTCTGGTGGACACCGTCGACTCTTTGTCGATCGCCTGAACTGCCACACGGCAGTCCGGCTCGTTCTGCTGCCGGCTCGCTGGCCCTGTCTTCTGTGGTCACCGGAGTTTGTGCTGTGAATCACAGACCCTTGGGGCATTGGAAACCCAGAATGAGGCCTGTCGTTGAAAGGACCGGCTCATTTATGGCGACCACAGCACTTAAAGCTCCGACAGAGACTCTACGTACGCTTCCCGGGGATGACGTCCGCCAGATCCTCTGGCGTTTCGCCGACCGCTACGATTTGCAGATGCTGGTGCAGTCCTCGCGCTCCGTCGCCCGCGGACTCGTCGCCCGTCTCGTCGCCGAGGGCGCGCGCAACTCCCACGAATGGACCGACCGCAAGAACGAACTCCTCCAGGCCTACGACGAAGCCGGCATCACTGCCGCCTTCATGGAGCCCGAAGAAGGCGGATTCATCTCCGGCCCCAAGAACCTTGCACTTGCGCTCATCGCCTTCGAACTCGCATGGGTCGACGCCGGCGCAGCCACGGGTTCCCTCGCCGGATGCCTCGCGCTGTCTCCCATCCACGAGCGCGGCACACCAGAGCAGAAGCAGAAATACATGAGCCTGTGCGCTCCCGCGCAGCCCGGCGAAGATCGGAAACCATGGCGCGGCGCCTTCTGCCTCACCGAACCCATTCCCTATGTCGGCGTTGATACCGGAATGCTGAACGGCAAAGTCCGCGTGGCCGAGTGGAAAGACGGCGAAGAGCCAATGTTGCAGGTGGACAAGCGTGGCCGCTTCATCACCAACATGGGCTTCGCAAACTTCGTCACCGCAGCCGTGGACACCGCCGACCCACGCATCAAGTCCAGCTGCATCGTCATTCTCGAAGAGAACGATCCCGGCATCTTCGACCGCGGCAGCGCGACCAAGAAGATGGTCCATCAGCTTTCTTCCACCAGTGATCCCATCTTCTCGCTCAAAGTTCCGGCCAGCCGCATCGTAGGCGGCTACACCGTTAAAGACGGGGTAATCGTTCCCAACTACTCGCATAGCGAAGTCATTGAAGCCGTCTTCAAGCGCACACGCGTCACGGTCGCAATCATGACTGCCGCGAAGCTTCTCTCCGCAATCGAGCCTGTCATTCGTTATCAGCGCGGACGATTCCGGGGCGCCGAGCAGGCCACTCCCGGCACGCTGCGTTACGACCTCGGCCTTCAGCAGCGCGAAGATGCACTCCACCGCCTTCTTGATGTTTGGGCAATGGGCGAGGCCACCGCATCGCTTGGATTTGCCGCTGCCCGCTGCTTCGACGTCCTCGATCCTCTCGAAAAAGAGAAGACGGCCATCCTCGCCGAACAGGGCATAAACGGCGGACGCGCTGAGCTGAAATTCTTTAAGCAGGTGAACAAGGACGCGCTCGAGTTCCTCACCATGTGTTCAGATCCCGGCACGCAGCGCGACAACGCCCGCTTGCAAGAACTGCACGAAAACACACTCGTGCAGTACGCCGTGCTCGACGCCGTCGCGAGTGTGCTCTGCCCTGCCTCGAAGCTATGGAACACCGGCAAGGGCTCGGTCTATCTCCGCGAGGCCGTTAGCCTGATGGGCGGCTACGGCATCACTGAAGACTGCCCCGGCTACCTTGCGCACAAGTGGATGGACTCGCAACTCGAAGCCACCTACGAAGGTCCGGAGGCCGTGCAGCGACGCAATCTCACGGTCACCATGACCAACGAACTCTTTCTCGCGCAGTTCCGCAACTGGATCATGGAAACGCGCGTCATCGCCGGCCAGAAGCCCGGCACTGGTGCCTGCACGCTGGCTACGGCCATGAAGATGTGGCTCTGGACCTTCGATTTCCTCCAGAAGCACACAGACGCATTCGGCGGAAAGTTGTACCACGGTCCGCGCCAAGCCGTGACGTTCGCTCTATCCGATGCGCTCTGTTGGTTGCTTGCGTCGCGCCAGCAGATCCTCGATCTCCTCGAACTCGAATCGAAGGGCCCCGAGAACCCGGCCGTTGCCGAGGGCCTGGAAGGCACGGTTCAGTTCATGACTGACCTTTGCCACATCCAGTCCGCGCGCGCTGCCGGCGAAGTCGGTCGCATCTGCGCCGAACTTGTCTACGGCTACCAGCGTCATCCCGCCTGGGACGAAGAAGGCTACAAGGGCTGCTACCAGGTGGAGGAACTCGATTTTCTTGAGGGCCTCATCCCGGGCATTTCGGCGCTCGCAGTTGACGTCGTCGGAACGGACGGCTCCCATTCCGCAAAAGCCGGCCCTTGCGCCGCATGCAAGGGCGTAGATGGCTTTCAGCGGCTGCGCACCAAGATGGATTCGTGCCTCACGGGCGTGCGTCTCGCGCAGGACCGCGCCGCAGAGGCGCTCGCGAAAGTAATGATTCCCGAAGCGCTGGATTACCCGCGCTAGCGACTGGCGACCAACATGAGCGATACCGAGCAGCAACAGATCGACCGCGCAACCATGGAAGTCGACATCGCATGCGTGGGCTTCGGCCCCGCGATGGGTGGCTTTCTCACGACGCTTGCGCGAAAAGTGATAAACGAGGACGGCACTCCGGCCCTCGAGAGCGCATCCATGCCCGGCATGCCGCTCCAGGTAATTTGCTATGAGCGCGCTGACGACGTCGGCTTTGGCGTCTCAGGAGTGGTCACTCGCGCGCGGGGCATCCGCGCTACGTTCCCCGATCTGGATCCGTCGCAAATTCCGATGGCGACCTCCGTGACCTCCGAGAAGGTGCTCTACCTGCTGGACCCGATCGGCGCTTCCCGTCGCTCTGCCGCACTCAGGCTGGCCGACAAACTCGTTCGCTCCTTCAAATGGGCACTGAAATTCGAGCTTGATGCCGTCGAACTTCCTTACACGCCGGCATTCCTCAACAAACACGACGGACTCGTTCTCACCATCGGACAATTCAATCAGTGGGTCGGCTCGCAGTTGCTCGCCTCGGGCTCCGTACAGATCTGGCCCAGCATGCCCGTCAAGGAGGCTCTCATCGAAGACGATGGCGTTACCGGAGTCCGCCTCGTCGACCAGGGCGTAGACAAGCAAGGTCGTCCCGACGCAGCCTTCATGGCCGGCATGGACATCAAGGCCGCGCTCACCGTGATCGGCGATGGTCCTGTCGGCGCTGTCGGGCGCCAACTCGACGAACACTTTGGCATGCCGCCAGGTCATCACCAGCGCGACTGGGCCGTGGGCACCAAGTTCGTAATCGACCTCCCCGAGGGCGTGGGTCTTGAACCCGGCATGGTCTTCCACACCTTCGGCTATCCCGAGCCTGAGATTTTCGGCTTCTTCTACGTGCATCCCTCTGGCGAACGCGAAGGCCGCGTCGCGAGTGTCGGCATCTTCGTCCCCTCGTGGTTCGACAACCCGGTCCGCACATCCTATCGATACCTGCAGCACTTCATCATGCACCCCTACATCTGGCGCTACGTGCAGGGCGGAACTTTGCGCTCATGGGGCGCGAAATCGTTGCAGGAATCCGGCAAGCGTGGGGAGCCGTTCCTGGCCGGTAATGGATACGCGCGCATAGGCGAAGGCTCCGGCTCTACCAACGTCCTCACCGGCAGTGGCGTTGACGAAGCATGGACAACCGGCACTCAACTTGCCGAAGCAGTGCTCGAACTCCTTAAGGCAGGTAAGCCGTTTACCCGCGAAAACCTGGACACCGCCTACGTCGAGCGCCGCCGCCAATCTTGGGTCGAGAAGGAAGGCAAGATTGCTGAACACGCTCGCGACGGTTTCCAGCGCGGCATCATTTCCGGACTGCTGGGCATGGGTCTCGCCGGCATGACCAAGGGCGCGGTCGCAGTGCATGCCGAACCGCTCCCGCCGCACGCGCGGCTGCGCACCCCTGAAGAATTCTTTGCGGGCAAGCTGTCCGCCGAAGAGATCGCTAAAATTCGCCGCACCTGCGCCGAGAAGAACCTCTCGCTGCACGACGTCCTTATGGACCGCTGTGGATGGCCCGCCATCCCTTTCGACGGACAACTCCTCATCACCCACCAGGACGCGCTGCTCGTAGGCGGCAAGGTACAGGCCCCCGGCGGATACGCTGACCACGTCGTCTTCATCAAGCCGGAGCTGTGCAGCAAGTGCGGTGCGCGCACCTGCATTGAGATCTGCTCTGGCCAGGCCATCACGCCGGGCGAAGGCGTGCCGAATTTCGATCGCGAGAAGTGCGTCTACTGCGGCGCATGCCTCTGGAACTGTTCGCAGACCGTTGACGGCGAGCACGGAAATATCGCATTCCGCGCCGGCGCCGGAGGCCTGCACTCAGCACAGAACTGATGTTCAGCTAGCGACAACGATCAACGACTGAAATCTATGCCCTATCAAATCATCGTCTGCGCAAGCATCGTCCCCGACCCGCTCCAAACTTTGGAGCCCGTGGCCGGCACTATTCCCTCATTGAAAAATGAAATGATGTTGCCCTCCGTGCTCGACCCGTGGGCCGCACATGCACTCTACGAGGCCGCGAACCTGGCAAAGCAGAATGCTGGCGGCAAGGTTTACCTCGTCAGCGTGGCTCCAAAAGCCAAGCTGCAACAGGTCATGATGACCGTGGGCCAGAAGGTCCCTTTCGAACTCGTCGCCATCGACGGCCCCGCAAGCGGCTTCACCGATGCTGAAGAGACTGCTCGTGCCCTCGCCGAAGCCATTCAGGCCATCCCCGGACTCGACAAATCGAAGTTGCTCCTCTTCGGCGGCTGGGAGTCCGCTTCTCGCGGTGCCGGTGCCACCATGCAGATCGTCGGCGAACTCCTCGGTATCACCGATCAGTTTCAGGGCGTGGACAAGATCACCGTCAACAGCGACGGCTCGTTCGAAGTCATGGAACGCGTCGAGGGCGGACGCCATCAGGTTTCGCTCTGCGCAGGAGCACCTGCCGTTCTCGGCTGGGCTACCGGACATCTCGGCGAACCTCGCAACGATCCCTCTGTGGGCATGGCAAACATGCGCGCCATCATGCCTGCGCTGCAACGCGCCAAGACCGCCAAGGTCGGCGCCGAAGGCCTCATCTACAGCAAGGTGGAGCTGCCCAGGCAGCAGCGCGATACCCGCGTCGTGAAAGACACCTCTGCCGACGACATCGCACGCGAGATCGTCGCATGGATCGGACAGGAGTAGGCCAATGAGCGAATCCATTCTCTTCCTCACTCACACCGAAGCGGACGGCTCCCTCGCCAAGTCTGCGCTCGAGGCCCTCGGAGCTGCCATCGATCTTGCCGCCGGTCTCGCTGCGCCGCTCACCGTAGGACTATTCGGCGCGGACGTTCACCCCGCTGCCGATTCCATCTCAGGTTGCGGCGCGCAGCGCTTTCTCGCGGTTGCCGGTCACGAGTTCGAGCACGCTCGCTATTCAACCGACGCCGGAGCTGCCGAGATCATCTGTCGCTCCGCCGTCCCCAGCATCATCATCACGCCTGCGACATCGCGTTGTGCTCGCATCATGCCTGGCGTCGCCCATCGGCTCGCCGGACGCGCTGACACCCACGTGAACAGCATCTCCGTCGCTGACGGGAAGATGACCGTGACCCGCTGGTTCTACCGCCAGCGCATGGTCGCCGAACTCTCGCGCACGCAGCGTCCCTGGGTGCTCGTATACGAGTCCGGATGTCACGCCGCGTACTCGGGCGCGCAGGGCACGGCGAACATTGAGTTGCTCAGGCTCGTCGTTGGCGACGAGTACAAGCGAACGAAGGTCACCGGCGTGGTCGCCCCCAAAGCCGACGAGCAGACCATTCGTCCCGAAGCCGAGCTTCTTTTCGTCGCAGGCGCAGGCTGGACCAAGAAACAGAAGGATGGTCAGGCACATCCTGCCGAAGCCGAGAAACTCATCCTCGGCTTCCTGCGCGGGACCAAGGCCTCGCTCGGCAGCAGCAAGTCGCTCGTCGACCTCAGCGGCGAAGGCCAGGCCGTACTGCAGTTCATGTCGCACATGAACCAGGTTGGCCAGACCGGATCAACCCCCCGTCACCCGAAGGGCCTCTCCACTTGCTGCCACGGGGAAGAGCCTCACGTGGTCGGCTGGCGCTTCATCAACGAGCGGCGCGCCATCAACCTTGATCCCAACTGCGGTTGGGCACGGGGCAAGGCCGACGTTCTCTATGTCGCCGACGCGTTTGAAGTTATCGCCAGGGTGAACGCCCTGTTAACAGAGAAGAAAGCCGCCGCCAGTGCGGAATAAACCCGCATGGCAGAGTTCAGACTCATACCCCACCTTATAGCTCCAGGAGATAGGGTGGGGATTTTCTTGCTCAGAACTCGAACGCGTGTAAAATAGCGCGCACTTAAGGGGGTGAAGGATGGCAACTTCTCCGGCTCGGGCCCCTCATGTTTCGCGCAAATCTGAACGCAGATTCTACCTGGCGATGGCGCTCGTCGCCGCCGCATTCGTTCTGCTGGGGTTTTCAAGGACCTATTTCCTGAAGTCGTACTTCGGGGCGCCTGCGCTTCCCTCACTGGTCCATTTCCACGGCCTCGTCTTTAGTTCATGGATCGTGCTCTTTGTCGCGCAGACCGCGCTTGTCTCCCGCGGCCGCACTGACATTCATCGCCGACTCGGGATCCTCGGCGGAGCGCTCGCCGCCAGTATGATGATTATTGGCCCGCTCACCGCTATAAACGCGGCCCAACTCGGCCGCACACCGCCCGGAGTGCCGCCACTCGTCTTCCTTGCAATACCGCTCTTTGACATTCTCGTCTTTGCCGTGCTGATCATCGCCGCGTTCTACTACCGTGCCCGCCCCGATCATCACAAGCGGCTCATGCTCGCCGCTACCATCGCCTTGCTTCCGGCGGCCTTCTTCCGCTTCCCGTTCGCTATCGTTCAGTCGAACAACCCTATGGCCGCCTTCGTGCTCATGGACTTGTTCATCATTGCCGCAGCGATCATCGACACCATACGCAACCGGCGGTTTCATCCTGCATTCGCCTGGGCGGGAGTGCTGCTGATCATCTCTTATCCTTTGCGCATCGCACTTGCCGGCACGGACACATGGATGACGTTCGCTCGCTGGCTGACCGCAACCTAAACTTTTCTGGAGTACATCAAGGGCCTGCAACTCCGTTGCACACCCGGGCACTCGTGTGTATTAATTCCGGCATGTCCTCCAATCGTCGCGACGACCGCTCGCTTCGTGATCTCGTCTCTGTAGGTGCCTCTATTGAACGCGACTTCCACTCGATGGGCATCCGCACAGTCGCCAGGCTTGCGACCGCAGATCCCGACGCACTCTACCGCTCGTTGTGCCGCAAAACACGCACTCGTCAGGACCCCTGCGTGCTCGACACGTTTCGCGCGGCCGTTGCTCAGGCACGCAACCCCGATCTCCCATACGAACAATGTCAATGGTGGTATTGGAGCCGCCTGCGGAAGTCCGGCGCTCTTCCCGACGTGTATTGGAGAGGCAGCTAAGTGCAGTCGCGAAACCCTGATGGGAGCTTCTAGTGGTGGGTTTGGCCGCTGACCATCGGCTTCATGATTCTCATTGGAATCGTCCTTCTAGACGGCTTGGCCTTCGCCCACTGATTTGTCGTTAGATATTGGTCGGTGCTGCTCTTCAGCCTGGACTTCTGCTGGGTATACCGGAGAATGCATCGGCCCTGACCCGGATGCTGCCTTACGCACCTGCCGCTGAGTTTGGGCCCGCAGTGGCCCTTCAAGATTTCGTTGGCTGCTCAGTACCGGCTTCCGAGTCCTGCTTCACCTTAGGCTTCCGATGCTCGCAATAGCAGTTCAAGCAGCCATTAGGCAGGATCAAGCGTTCCACGGCCTTCCCATTAAGAACGTGCGACTCGATGATCTCGTCCACGTCGCTCAACTGCACGCGCCCGTACCACACTGCATCCGGGTACACGACTACCGTAGGCCCGTGCTCGCATTGATCAAGACATCCGGACTTGTTCGCCCGAACTCGTTTCGCTAGTCCGAGTTTGCCCAACTTCGTCTTGAACTCTAGTTGCAGGTCCGCGGAACCCTTCGCTCCGCACGATCCTCGCGGATGATCAGGCGCACGCTCATTCGTGCATATGAAGATGTGACGTTCGAATTTGGGCATCGTTGTCTGCTTTAGGGTGGCCCATGCAAGCTGGTGCTGCTTGCATGGGGCTCTCTGTGTCAGGCTACGGCTGGTTTCTCCGGCGCAAGTCGCGAGTAGTCGCACTTGACCGTCGGCTCAGGTTGCTCAGCGCCCTTCTTCTTCCGGCGCTTCGGCGCATCCTCTTCCGCCGATTTCCGGTTATTCGGACACACCCACACCGTACCCGATTTCAGATTCTTCTCCAGCAGGTACGTGCCGCCGCATTCCGGACATGGCTCGTTGATCAGTTTGTACGCCGAAGTGAAGTCGCACTTCGGATAGTTCGTACATCCATAAAATAGGTTTCCGCGGCGAGCCTTCTTCTCGGCGACATCGCCCTCCTTGCACTGAGGACACTTCACGCCGATCAGGTTCTGCTTCACATACTTGCAATCCGGATATCCGCTGCACGAGATGAACTCGCCGAAGCGCCCGTGACGCAGCAGAAGATTGCGCCCGCAGTTCGGGCACTGCTCTTCCAGCGGAATGTCAGGAACCTTCTTCGCCTGGTCAAGTCGCCGCGTCGTCTTGCACTCCGGATAGCCGGTGCAAGCCATGAACTGGCCGAAGCGTCCGCGCTTCAACACCATCGAACGTCCGCAGTTCTCGCAGTACTCTTCCTGTTCCGTCTCCTGCACGTCCGCCGTGTCCAGGTCGGGCAGATCGATCGGGTTCTCTTTCGTGAACGTGCACGAGTTCGGGTCCTTCTTCTCGTACGAACTGCATGCGAAGAACGATCCGTGCTTGCCCCACTTGATCACCAGCGGCGAACCGCAGCGCTCGCACTTCTCGTCCGTGGGCTTTTCCATACGCTTGATGTTTTCCATGTGTTTCTCAGCGTAGGAAAGGTCCTTCTCGAATTTCTCGTAGAACTCCCGCAGCGCATCGACCCAGTGCTTCTGGCCCTCTTCGATCTCGTCGAGTTCTTCTTCCATTCGCGCCGTGAACTGCGTATCGAAAACGTCTTTCAGATTCACCACGAGCAGGTCCGTCACCACGAAGCCGATCTCGGTTGGGAAGAACTTCCCGCCGCGGCCCGCAGTTTTCTGCACATATCCTCGTTCCTGAATCGTGCTGATGATCGCCGCGTACGTGGAGGGACGCCCGATGCCGCGCTCTTCCAGTTCCTTGACCAGCGACGCTTCGTTGTACCTGGGCGGCGGCTCGGTGAAGTGCTGCTCTGGCTTCAAGCCCTTCAACGTGAGCTTCTGCCCTTCAACCAGCACTGGTAGTTTGTGCCTCAGCGCCTCGTCTTCCTCGTCCTTCGAGTCTTTGGACTCTTCATAGACCTTGAGGAAGCCGTCGAACTTGAGCACCGAACCAGTGACGCGGTACGCGAACGTCTGGTCGCCCTTCCTGGCGTCAATGTCCACCGTCGTTTGATCGAACACAGCAGGCGTCATTTGCGACGCTACGAAGCGCTGCCAGACGAGCCGGTAAACCTTATACTCGTCCTCCTGCAAATACTGCTTCACTTGATCTGGGTGACGCAGTGCAGATGTCGGGCGGATTGCCTCGTGCGCTTCCTGTGCGCCCTTGGCCTTGGTCTTGTACTCGTTTGCCGTTTCGGGCAGATACTCGGCGCCATACTGTGCGGGGATCATCTGCCGCACTTCGGCCAGCGCATCCGGACTGACGCGCACCGAATCGGTGCGCATATACGTTATTAAACCAACGGTACCTTCCTCCCCGAGTTCCACGCCCTCGTAGAGTCGCTGCGCGACCATCATCGCGCGCTTCACCGAGAAACCGAGTTGCCGCGAAGCGTCCTGCTGGAACTTGCTGGTCGTGAACGGAGCCACCGGATTGCGCCGCCGCTCCCGCTTCTCAACCTTGCGAACGGTCCAGTCAGCTGATTTGAGAATTTCCTCAACGCGCTTTGCTTCTTGCTCATTGGGAACGACGTTCTTGTCGGGATTCGCACCCACCAGTTTGGCGTCAAATGCAGGCGTCTTCGCGCCCTGGAGATGCGCGTCCAAGGTCCAGTATTCGACCGGAACAAACGCCTTGATCTCGCGCTCGCGCTCCACGATGAGGCGTAGCGCAACCGTCTGCACACGTCCGGCCGAGAGTCCACGGCGGACTTTGTCCCACAACAGTGGAGAGACCTGGAAGCCCACAAGGCGATCGAGCACGCGACGCGTCTGTTGCGCGTCCACAAGGTTACGGTCGATCTCGCGCGGATGTTCGAACGCATCCTGCACGGCCTTCTTTGTGATTTCGTTGAACGTGACGCGAAAGATCGGCGTGCCGTTCGTCTTCCTCTTCTTACCGTTAAATCCGTCTCCGCCCAGTTCTTCGGCCAGATGCGCGGCGATAGCTTCGCCTTCGCGGTCCGGGTCAGGCGCCAGGTAGATCGCGTCCACATCCTTCGCGAGCTTCTTCAGCTTCGCGACGACCTTTTCTTTTCCGGGTATCACTTCGTACTCTGTATCGAAATCGTTGTCAATATCGACACCAAGGCCCTTCTTCGGCAGGTCCTTCACATGACCGAGCGAAGCTTCTACTTCGTACCCGCGCCCTAGATATTTTGCGATCGTCTTCGCCTTCGCTGGCGATTCGACGATGACTAAGCTCTTAGACAATGTGACCTCTGACTTTGAAAACTGAATGAAACTAGCACGAGTGACTCTAATCCCGCAAAACTTACACGCTGAGCTACTGAGCCACTATGCTTCTACAGCCCGCGATCTCAGCAAGTTCGCGCCCGTGCTGCTTCAGCATCAGCAGCTCAGCAGCTGACTCAAAAACTCCTGACGTAATTTTTCCCTGGCAGCTGTTTGATCTTCCCAGCCAGTTCTAACTCGAATAGTCCCGAGAAAATCTCGGATGACGACAAATGTTGGTCCAGCTTCTCGACCAGCTCGTCGATATGCACTGCCTGGTCAGCCTTGATCAGCGCGAAAAGCTTGCGCTCGTGCGGCTGCATATCAGGTTCTTGCGATGCGCTGTCAAATAGTGATGCCGTACCCGACGCTTTCGACTCATCCGGGCCAGCCGGTGTCAGCGCCAAACGAATATCCGCGGGCAGTTCTTCCCAGACGTCTTCCCATGTTGCCACGAGCTTCGCACCCTGTTTGATCAGGGTGTTTGGGCCCCAGGAGAGCTTGTTCGTGACGTTTCCCGGAACCGCGAAGACGTCGCGGCTCTGTTCCAGTGCGCATCGCGCCGTAATGCGCGTCCCGCTATATTCGCCCGCTTCGACAACGAGTACGCCGACCGAGAGCCCACTGATGATGCGATTTCGGATCGGGAAGTTCTGCGGCGTAGGAGCGGTTCCCAGGGGGAATTCGCTGATAAGCGCGCCCCCATTAGCCAGTACCTGTTCAGCGAGTTTTTTGTTCTCGCGGGGATATACGACATCAACCCCTGTGCCGAAGACGCCCACGGTCTTGCCATGCGCGTTTACGGCACCCCGGTGCGAGGCCGAATCGACCCCACGGGCCATCCCACTAAATATGATGAGTCGACGGGCCGCAAGGTCGCAGGAGAGTCGCTCGGCCATTCCCAGGCCGTAGGGGGTCGGGTGTCGGGTCCCGACGATGGCGATGCCGGGCGCTGCCAGGATTCCGGGATCGCCCATAACATACAGAACTAATGCGGGATCGTATATCTCCAACAAGCGCTCAGGGTACTCAGGCGAGTCGAGGCAAAGCAGCTTGATGCCCGCCTTCATCGCCTTGTCGAACTCCGCCTCAGCTGCCTTCAACGAATGCCCGAGTGCAATGGACTGCGCCGATGCCGCAGGAATACCGGCCGCCTCAAGGGTAGTCAGTGATGCGTTGAAGAGGGCTTCCGTTGTGCCGAAGTGCTCGACCAGCCGCTTGCCGCGGGTGGGACCCAATCCGGGAGTGAGAGTGAGAGCGAGCCAGTTAAGAACACATTGTTGCAGGGCCGGGGCCGTTAGCGACGACATGACTGCTCCTGAGTTAAAGCCGGATTCTCAAGGCTGCCTCAGGCGAGTGTCAAGGAACCGCGTCACACGCGCTACCGCGCTCAAACTATTTCGGTGCCTTCTTCCTGATGTAGATCAGCTTTTCCACTTCGGCAACCACGTCGCCTGCCTCATCCGTGATGTTCACTCGGAACGTCGGCTCGTATTTTTTTTGGGTCTCCAGCTTTGAACGGATGTCAGCGAGGTCCGCCTCTGTCATCCGGAACTGCGCCCGAACAGTCCCTTTGCCCGGCTTGCGAAACCGAATCGTTGCCGCTTTGTCCCAGACGATGTAGTCGGGCCCAAGATTGTGCAGGAGCATGAGCATATAAAAAGGATCAGCCATCGAGTACAGCGATCCGCCGTAATGCGTTCCAACGTAATTCACATTCCAGAAGCGAAGCTTCATTACGACATCGACAGATCGCATATCGTCATCGAGCCAGTGCGCACGAATGCCCGCTCCGAGCATCGGAGGCCAGAAGCGGAGAAAGCGCAGGATGGAATGGGATTTCATTTCGCAGCAGAGGATTGTATGTCATACGGCGGCCAAAGAGGCATCCGCGACTGGCATTGGTTTTTCCGGTACCGGCCGCGATTTCCGGGAAGGAAAGGCATGGAAATTACGTACAGTAGTTAGCAACCAGCGAAAGGGTTGATTCGCCCGATGAATGAAGCCGTATCCCCGCACCCACCAATCGCGTCCCGAACGCTGGACTCGTGGACTAAGAGCCGGTGGGTCACTTCCACCGCGATAGTTCTTTACATCGCCGGCCTTAAACTCCTGCTTCATCTTTTCGCGGCAAACTCGTACGGCTACTTCCGCGACGAGCTCTATTACCTCGCTCTCGCAGATCGTAAGCTCTCGCTCGGCTATGTAGATCTTCCCCCGCTGCTCGTCATCATCACCAGGTTCATCCGCTCAACGATTGGCGATTCACAATTTGCCATTCGGCTGTTCCCTGCTGTCTGTGGCGCGCTGAAGATTCTGCTTGCCGCAGCGATCGCGCGTGAGATGGGAGGTCGCGCCATCGCCCGGATAGTTGCGGCCCTGGCCACGTTCTCTGCGCTCGTGTTTTGGGCGCTTGACCACATACTCTCGATGAACACCCTCGAGGCGCTGCTTTGGCCGCTGTGCGCGCTTATCGTCCTCAAGATCGTCAACGGCGCTGACCAGCGCTGGTGGCTGGCCTTCGGCGTAGTAGCAGGTCTGGGAATCCTTAATAAGTACTCGATGATCTTCTTCGGACTGGCGCTCGTGGTCGGCATTCTGATCACACCCCTGCGCAGTTCCCTGCTGAACCGGTGGTTCTGGATTGCTGGAGGAATCGCGGCCTTGATGGCGCTGCCCAACTTCATCTGGCAGCTACAGCACCACTTCCCGTTCCTCGAACTGATGGAGAACATCAAGCGCAGTGGCCGCGACGTGGCCCTTTCGCCGCCTGCATTCGTCCGGCAGCAGTTGATGATCATGAATCCGGCGACCGCGCCGGTGTGGGTTGCGGGATTGGTGTGGCTGTTCGCCACCAGAACTGGGCGGACCTATCGCATAGTGGGCATTGCCTTCGTTGTCGTCTACGCACTCATGATCGCAATGCACGGCAAGGATTATTACCTGGCGCCGGCCTACGTAATGATGTTCGCAGCGGGCGGCCTTGCGATGGAGTGGGCGTGGAGGAGACTGGCCGGGAAGGTCGTGGTTGCCGCTGCCGGCCTCTTGATGATCGTCAGTTGGATGCTGATTCCCTTGGCATTGCCGCTGCTCCCGGTCGAGCGCTTTCTGGCCTACAAAGCCGCGATCGGCATGACCATACAGGAGAGCGAACACCACGAGCAGAACGAACTCGGCCAGTTTTTTGCCGACCACTTCGGCTGGCCGGAGATGGCCGAGCAGGTTGCGAAAGCTTACAACCGCATCCCTCCTGACTTGCGAAAGAAGACGGCCATTGGAACGGGCAATTACGGAGAGGCCGGTGCAATCGACCACTTCGGTAGAAAATACGGCCTCCCTGCCGCCATCAGCGGCCACCAGCACTATTGGATGTGGGGGCCGGGCGAATACACCGGTGAAAGCATCCTGCTGCTGGGGGAAGACGATCCCACCGATTTTCAGCAGGCGTGCAAGCAATTAACCCCGATGGGACAGGTTGGGACCAGGTGGTCGATTCCTTACGAACACTGGACCATCTATTGGTGTCGCGGACTGAAGCACGACCTGCGGCAGCGCTGGCCGGAATACAAAAGCTGGAATTAGGACAGGGGAATAAAGTCACCCTTACCCGCAATCGGCAGATGCTGTTGCCTCACTTCCGCGCCGCGCCCCTCAGCGGAGTCACGATACCCTGTGCCGTTAAACCTTGCCGTCCATCTTCCACCTTGATATGACGCCCACCGCTTCCCAACTCGAGGTCATCACGCGCGCCGGACACTGCCTCGCCATCCTCTGATCAGGCTGCCTGCGGCTGAGCAACACTCTCTGAATACGCAGCGATGGTGAAGTACATGGCACGGTCGAAGAACTGTTCCAGCGCAAGGATAAAAGCCAATTCGCTGACAAGTTGCACCGCTGTGTCGGCGAGTGCCTCGCGCTCAAGGAATGTCCAGAGGTGCTCCTTGGAAATGACCATTGCCCACACGACCTGCGCCAGTGGGGTCCCCTGTTGTGCGCGGCGCCGCCCCAGTTCCGTGTAGCGCTGGTGCACTTCCACTTCTGTTTTGCTCTCGAGCCACTCTCCGAGGTGCTGATAAATGTCGAGCTCCGCTTCCTTAAGTTCCTCGGCGTGGATTTCGCGGTACGCTTCTGTGCGCTCAGACGTCTGCAGTTTCCGCACAAGTCCGTCCGCGAGTTCTTCTGAGTGCCGCTCAATGAGTTTCGAATACTGACTTCCTAACATGCCAGCCTCCCCTCATTAGCATCGGATGACTGCTGCGCATGACGGGACTCTCGAATGTGATCGCCGATCCAGCGCCGGGGCGGCGCAACTTTTTTCTCGCTTGCGGGTTACTCACCTCACGCACTCATAAGACTCATAGATGTTGATAAGTGAAAAGCCCCGCTTTTGAGCGGGGCTTCGTTGTTCTGAGCTACGGCTGGACTATGCTCCGCAGCACTTCTTGTACTTCTTGCCGCTTCCGCATGGGCATGGATCGTTGCGGCCAACCTTCTCTCCGCGTACCACCTGCTGCACGTGCTGCATCTCACCCGCACCAGCCATTCGCGCCTGATCGAGTTCACGACGCTTCTTGCGCTGGAACTCCTCTTCCAACTCATCGAGGGTGGTCTGCGCCTTCCGCTGACGCTTCGCCCCGTCACCGTAGTGGGTGGCATTGGCGTTCGGAGCCGCGCCGGCCGCGAATTCCGCCGTCTGCTGCATGTGCTCCGATTGCTGCCGCAGCCGCTGCTCTTCGGCCGCGTCGATGATCTGCATCAGGTACAGATAACGGACCGTCTCTTCCTCGAAGCGCGACATCATCTCTTCGAACATATTGAAAGACTCGCGCTTGTATTCCACCAGCGGGTCTTTCTGTCCGTAGCCCCGAAGACCGATCCCCTCCTTCAGGTGGTCCATATTGAGGAGGTGGTCTTTCCACAACTGGTCGAGAACGCTCAGCATGATCACGCGCTCGTGGTGTCGCATAGCGTCCGCGCCGATCAGGCGTTCCTTCGCGCTGTAGCGCTCTACCAGTTTCTCGTAGACCGCGTCCCCAAGTTCCTGCCGGTTGAGCGTGTCGGCCTTCACTCCCTCCGCTTCGTAATCCACACCGAAGCGGGTGAATATCTCGCTCTTCAAACCCTTCAGGTCCCAATCCTCTGGATGTGTCTCCTGATCCGCGTACTTGTCGAGCAGGCCCGCAAGCAGGTCGCGGACGTAGTCCTCCAGGATCAGTTCTTTTTGATCGAGTCCCTGGAGCAACTGACGTCGCAGTCCGTAGACCGCCTCGCGTTGCTTGTTCATTACGTCGTCATACTCTAGAAGGTGCTTTCTCGCCTCGAAGTTCTGCGCTTCAACTGCCTTCTGCGCGGCTTCGATTCGGCGCGTGATGAGCTTCGACTCGATCGGTACGCCCTCCTCCATGCCGAGTCGCTGAAGCAGTGTGCTCACCCACTCCTTTGCGAAGATGCGCATCAGGTCATCTTCCAGCGACAGGTAGAATCGCGACGCACCCGGGTCGCCCTGGCGGCCGGCGCGTCCACGAAGTTGGTTGTCGATGCGTCGGGCCTCGTGACGCTCTGTGCCGAGAATGAACAATCCGCCTGCCTCGATCACCTGCTTGTGCTCGGTCTCTGTGGCACCTTTGTACTTTGCAATCAATTGCTGCCACTGCTCCGTCGGGCATGAATACTCGTTGCCCTGGTAGTACCAGTACGCGGTGGTCGGATCATCAGGACGCACCTCCAGCGCGCCTTCGGCGGCCTTCACTGGCTGCGCTAGGCCCTTCTTGAGCGCCTCCTGCTTCGCCATGAATTCCGGATTGCCGCCGAGCAGAATGTCGGTACCGCGACCGGCCATGTTCGTGGCGATCGTGACGGAGCCAAGGCGTCCGGCCTGCGCCACGATCTCAGCTTCGCGCTCGTGGTACTTGGCGTTGAGCACGACGTGCTTCACGCCCTTCTTCTTCAGTATTTCCGAGAGCCGTTCAGACTTCTCCACTGACGTAGTGCCCACCAGCACCGGCTGCCCCTTCTGCGCCAGTTGAGCAATGTCGTCCGCCGCAGCGAAATACTTCTCCTTCTCCGTGCGGTAGACGATGTCCGGATTCTCCACCCGTAGCAGCGCGCGGTTTGTCGGGATGACGACCACTTCCAATTTGTAGATCTTGTCGAACTCCGCCGCTTCCGTTTCCGCAGTACCCGTCATGCCAGCCAGCTTCTTGTACATGCGGAAGTAGTTCTGGAAGGTGATCGTCGCCAGTGTCTGGTTCTCGCGCTCGATCTTCACGCCTTCCTTCGCCTCAACGGCCTGGTGCAGTCCGTCTGACCAGCGGCGTCCCGGCATCAGTCGTCCGGTGAACTCGTCAACGATGAGAACCTCGCCGTCTTTCACCACGTACTCGACGTCGCGCCGATACAGCGCATGTGCCTTGATCGCCGTTTCGACGTGGTGCTTCAGGTCCCAGTTCTCCGGGTCGGCAATGTTGCCGATACCGAGCAGGCCCTCAACCTTCTCCCAGCCCGCGTCTGTCACGGTGATCGTCTTGTGCTTCTCGTCGACCACGAAATCGCCCGTCAGGACCTTGTCTTCGCCCCGCTTGATTTCCTCGCCCCGCTCCAGCTTCGGGATGATGCGATTCACGCGGTAGTACTTGTCAGTGGACTCTTCGCTCGCGCCGCTGATGATCAGCGGAGTACGCGCTTCGTCGATCAGGATGGAGTCGACTTCGTCCACGATCCCGAAGTTGTGGCCACGCTGCACGCAATCCGTCAGGTCGAATTTCATGTTGTCGCGCAGGTAGTCGAAACCGAATTCGTTGTTCGTACCGTAGGTGACGTCCGCCCCGTACGCCGCCTTCCGCTGCTCATCGTCGAGTTCGTGGACGATGACGCCGACC
>Ga0196976_1000656_pt1 | contig 20416 bp, 23 predicted proteins | sample S3v_513CmetaG_FD_148644 | JGI IMG/M metagenome (GOLD analysis project Ga0196976, IMG submission 148644) | Soil microbial communities from Anza Borrego desert, Southern California, United States - S3+v_5-13C | ecosystem: Environmental > Terrestrial > Soil > Desert | place: USA: California...
TGCGGCAGTCGCTCGGCCATGACGTCGTGCTCGTCGCGGTCAGCGGCTTCGGACAGCCCGAGGACAAGCGGAAGGCCTACGACGCCGGATTCGACGAGCACATCACCAAGCCGGCCGACGTGACAGACATCGAGAACCTCCTGTCGCGCTTGCCCCCCCGCGCCGAAGGCGTATAGTGCCGGAAGTCGTCCAAGGAAAATCATGGTCCCCCGGGTTCTCGTTCTCGAGCCGTATTCCGATTTGCGCGCGTTGATCGCGGCCACGCTGCAGCGCGAGCATTACGAGTGCGACGTCGTCGCCACCGCCGCCGATGCGGCGCTGGAGCTGCGCCGCCACCACTACGCGTACGTGGTGGTCGACGTCGACACGGCCGATTCAGGCGCGGTCATGGCCGGGATCGATCCGTCGTCGCGGCTGATCCTGCTGACCAACGAGCCGCACGAGCACGGGCTGCGCAAGCCGTTCGGGCGCGCCGAGCTGATGGCGCGCTTTTAATGTGCTCCCGCCCGCGGCAGCTGCGGCTGCCGCATTTGAAAACGGCAGCTGGCGCTGCCGCACTCCAGATCAGTCGATCCGACCGCGCAGCCTCTTGGTCTCGCTTCTCTTCTTCTTGTCTTCGAGACGCTTGCGCTTCTGCACTTTCGACACGCGCGTGGCCTTGCGCGGCTCGCGCTCCTCGAGCGCGTCGCGCAGCAGCTCCTCCATGCGTGCGAGCGCGCGGTCGCGGTTGGCGATCTGGCTGCGCTCGGCCTGCGAGGTGACCCGCAGCGTACCTGCCTTGCTGATGCGTCCGGCCAGCGCCTCGCGCACGCGCGACTTCTGCGCGTCGTCGAGCGGCAGCGCGTCGACGTCCACTTCGATCGTCACCCGCGTCTCGACCTTGTTCACGTTCTGCCCGCCCGGCCCGCCGGCGCGCGAGGTCGTGGCGCGCAGGAGATGCACCGGGACGACGATGCCGTTGCCGAGGTCGAGATCTCTCATGGTGCGATGATAGCGAGCGCTTGCTCGATCCCGGAACGAGACTCGGGCCGTACACCATCGTCGAGCTGGTCGCCGTCGGCGGGATGGGAGAGGTTTACCGCGCCGAGGACACACGCCTGCACCGGCACGTGGCGATCAAAGTGCTGCCGTCGCATCTGGCCGACGACCGCGTTTCCCTCGACCGCTTTCAGCGCGAGGCGCGCGCGGTCGCGTCGCTGTCGCATCCGAACATCCTCTCGATCTTCGACTACGGCGAAGAGAACGGGGTGCAGTACGCCGTCACGGAGATGCTCGAGGGAGAGACGCTGCGCGCGCGCCTCGGGCGCGGCCGGATGCCGCACGACGAGGCGGTGTCGCTGATGCGTGCGATCGCCGACGGCGTCGCCGCGGCGCACGCCCGCGGCATCGTCCATCGCGACCTCAAGCCGGAGAATATCTTCATCACGTCCGAGGGACGAGTGAAGGTGCTCGACTTCGGCCTCGCACGAAGCCACGCATTCGGGCAGCATGGGCCCTACGAGGCGACCGGCGTGCTGCCGACCGAGCCGGGCGTCGTCCTCGGCACCGTCGGCTACCTCGCGCCCGAGCAGGTGGAAGCGCGTGCGGTCACGCCCGCGACGGACGTCTTCGCGCTGGGGTGCATTCTCTTCGAGATGGTCGGGCGGCGCGTGCCGTTCGCCGGCAACTCGTCGGTCCACGCCATGGTGGCGGTGCTGCACGACGCCACGCCGCATCTCGACGACCCGTTCATCGACGGCATCGTGCAGCGCTGCCTGCAGAAGGATCCGGCCGCGCGCCCGCAGAACGCGGGCGAGCTCGCGGAGATGCTGCAAAACCCGAACGTAGGACGGGCTTCAGCCCGTCTCCCCCGGGGGCGGCGGGCTGAAGCCCGCCCTACGTTCATCATCCTTTTCGTGCTGATCGCGATTGTCGCGAGCTACTTCGTGTTTCGCGACAAGCAGATCGATCACGGGTACGACCTGCGCGCCTCCGACATCCGCGGCGATTCGGAGACTCGCCGCCTCATCGAGCTCGCCCTGCGGGCCGACGCCGAGGGCAACCGCCCGAAGGCGATCTCGCTCCTCGAAGAGGCATCGCGCCGCCCGTCGCCGACGGCGTTCCCGCAGGCCTTCCTCTCCAGCTACAACGACGCGGCGGGCAACGATGCGGTCGCCGTGCAATGGGGTGAGAAAGCCATGGCCCGGCTACGCGGCGCGGCGCCGTACGAGGCGCTGCTCGTGCGCTACCTCGTCGAGTCCGGCAGCTACAGCGAGCAGGAACTGGCGCTCGGCAAGTCGGCGCTGGAGCTGCGGCCGAAGGCATGGCGCCTGCGGCTCGGCGCCGCGCACGTACACCTCGGCCAGCGCAACCGCGAGGCCGCGAGACGCGAGCTGCAGGCCATCGACGTCACCAAGCCCGACGACCGGCGGCTGATGCTCGTCCTCGCCGACCGCGCCTCCCTCGGCGACACGGACGGCGCGGAGCGCGACCTGCGCACCAGCCGCCTGGCGAAGCGCCCGCCGATCTTCCACTACACCGAGGGACGCATTGCCTGGAGCCGCGGGCAGGTGCAGCGCGCGCTGGCACTCTACGACCGCGCGGCCGCCGAGGCCGCGGCGGAGGGACTCGTGCCGCTCGAGCTCGAGGCGCGCCTGCACGCCGGCATCGCGCTGATCCGCCTCGGGCAGTGGGACGAGGCACAGCGCCGGTTCGCCGGCACCTCCAGCCGCGCGCGGCAGGTCAAGCTCGAGCATCGCGTCTACGAGGCCACCTCGCTGGCCGCCTACGCCGCGCACCGCTCGGGCGACTTCGAGGAGCGCGACCGCAAGCTCGCCGAAGCCGCGGCGCTCGTGCCGCCCGCGCATCCGTACGCCGCGCTGCGCCTGCTGGCCATGCGCCTCGGCTCGCCGGTGTGGAAGAGCTGGAGCATCACCTCGCTCGAGCGCGACCCGCTGCTCGCGCCGACCGTCACGCTCATCCGCGCGCGCGAGGCCGCCCTCGCCGGCGATACCGCTCGCGCGCGGCTGGAGCTCCGCCGCGCACGGGCCGAAGGAATCGACACGGCCGAGGAACGCGAAGAGGCCGAGCTCCTCGCCGCCGAGCTCGGCCTGCCATCCACCCTGTTACCGCCCGATCCGCCATATCCGAATCTGCTGCGGTACCTCGCGATCTTCGATCACCCGCGGATCTCCACCGGTACCGGCACCTCCAGATAGACCACCTTCGTCGACTTTTTGCGGAAGATCTTCCGGTACCACGGCTCCGGCATCGGCTTTCCGCCGTGCTCCATGACGAGCTGCGCCAGACGCGTCACATCGTCGGGATCCATGCGGATACAGCCGTGCGACTCCGCCTTGCCGAGCGAGTCCTCATCGCCCGTACCGTGGATGTAATAGTCCGGTTCCTTGAAGAACATCTTCACGCGCTTCATCGGGTTTTCGGGATGCCCGGGCGGCTTGGCCGTCTTGCCGCGCGCCCACTTCGAGTCAGGCGGTTTCCAGGACGGGTTCCAGATCACTTTACGAATCGTGAACTCCCCCTCGGGAGTCGGGTACTTTTCCTTTCCGACCGAGACGGCGAAGGTCTCGATCACCTGGTCGTCCACCACGACCAGCAGTTGGCGCTCGGAGAGATCGACTTCGAGACGGAGGTCCGCTGCCAGAGCCGGGCTCCAGAGAACTACCGTAAGTATCAGGAAAATAAGCCGCTTCACGCCTTACCACTACTGCAAATAAGGTTCCATTATCTGGAGGTGTGATGCTCCGCACACTGAAGTGTGACAGTCAGCCATTGACGAACTGGAATGAGACAGGCATCATTGCACGTACTGAGACTCAGTCTCAAAGAGGAACCGAGAACGTGATCATCTGCATCTGCCGCGGCAAATCGGACAAGGACATCACGCGCGCCATCGACAGCGGCGCGTCGACGGTCCGCGATCTCCAGCGCTGCGGCATCGGCGACCAGTGCGGCTCCTGCCACAATTCGCTTCGGGCCATGCTCGCCCAGGCCGCCGCCCAGCCCTGCCCCGCCTGCGTCTCCCCTGAGCCGGCCACCGCCGCATCCGTGATGGCCTGATCTGATAGGCTCTTCGCCCATGAAGGGCGACGCAAAAATCATCGAGGTTCTCAACGAGGTTCTGACGGCCGAGCTGACCGCCATCAACCAATACTTCGTCCACGCGGAGATGTGCGAGAGCTGGGGCTATGAGCGCCTCCTCCACATCATCCGCAAAGAGTCCATCGAAGAGATGAAGCACGCCGAGAAGCTCATCGAGCGCGTGCTGTTCCTCGAAGGCATCCCCAACGTGCAGCGCCTCTGGAACATCCGTATCGGCGAGAACGTGCACGAGATCTTCAAGGCCGACCTCGCGCTCGAGCTCGAGGCGCTGCCGCGCCTGAACGAGGGCATCGAGACCTGCCGCAACCTCGGCGACAACAACAGCCGCCTGCTGCTCGAGGAGATCCTCCACGACGAAGAGGAGCACGTCGACTGGCTGGAGGCGCAACTGACCTTGATCGACCAGGTCGGGCTGCAGAACTACCTCACCGAGCAGATCAAGTGAGCGTCTCCCATCGTGCTGGCGGCGACGCTCGTCCTCACGAACGGAAAGATCTGGACGGGCGATGCCTTCGCGCACAGCGTGACGATCGAAGGGAATCGCATCGTCGCCATCGACGCGCCGGTGCCCGGCGGCGCGAAGACACTCGACCTGAAAGGCCGCCTGGCCGTTCCCGGCTTCATCGACAACCACGTGCACTTTTCGTGGGGTGCGGCCGCGGTGACTCAGGTGCGGCTGCGCGACGCCGGCACTCCCGAGGAGTTCGCGCGGCGCATCGCTGCGCAGGCGCGGAAGCTCGGCAAGGGGAAGTGGGTCACGGGCGGTGAATGGGATGAGCAGCTCTGGCAGCCGTACCGGCTGCCGCACCGCTCGATGATCGACGCCGTCACGCCCGACAACCCGGTCTTCGTGGCGCGGCTCGACGGACACATGGCGCTGGCGAACAGCGCCGCCCTGAAGCTCGCCGGCATCACGCGCGAATCGAAAGATCCGGCCGGAGGGACGATCGTCCGCGACGCCGACGGCGAGCCGACCGGGCAACTAGTGTCATCCTGAGCCGCGTAGACGGCGAAGGATCCCCTGCTGGAACGCCATGCTCGCTCCGTCAGCAGGGGATCCTTCGCCCTCTGCGGGGCTCAGGATGACAGTTCAGCCACCGATCACCACATCCAGCTCATCCACCACTTCATTGAGCGTGTGGTAGCGCAACTCGTCCGGGTCGGCGACGAGCGATACCAGCGACGGCGTGTCGAAGCCGGCGGCGGTGAGCTGGCGCACGAGCGGGATGGCGTCGTTGCGCAGTTCCTCGGGGGGGTGCGGAAGCGGCTCCGGCGCGGTGCCTTCGGCGCGGTACTGGGCACGCTCCATCGCCCTGGCCCGCGCCTTGAGCTTCAACTGCAGGGCGCGCGCGGCGCCGACCACGCCGGGCGGCAGCGCCGTCGCGGCGCGCAACGCGGCGGCGTCGTTCTGCAGGAGGGCGATGACGCGGTAGACGTCATCCGGCGCGCCGGCATCGTCGATCGCGGCCACGAGGTCGTTCAACGCGAACTCGATGTCGTTCACGCGCGCGGCATTCACCCCGAGCTCCTTCGCGGCGGCCAGGTTCCGCGCGAGCACGTCCGCGCTGATGCGGATCGGCAGGAGCATCGGGTCGTCGCCGAGCGCGGCGCGCAACTGGAACAGCGCCGCCTCCATCATCAGCAGCTCGTTCATGGCTTGCGGTTCGCCAGTTGTGCGAGGCCGGCCAGAATGTCGACCGGCAGCGGGAAGACGATGGTCGTGTTCTTCTCTACGCCGATCTCCGTGAGCGTCTGCAGGTAGCGCAACTGCATCGTGGTCGGCTCGGTGGCCAGCACGTGCGCCGCCTCCGCCAGGCGCTGCGACGCCGCGAACTCCCCCTCGGCGTGAATGAGCTTCGCGCGCTTCTCGCGCTCGGCCTCGGCCTGCTTGGCCATGGCGCGCAGCATCGACTCGGGGAGGTCGACCTGCTTGACCTCGACGTTCGCGACCTTCACTCCCCACGGCTCGGTGTGCTGATCGAGGATCGACTGGATGCGCACGTTCAGCTGGTCGCGGTGCGCGAGCAGGTCGTCGAGCTCGACTTCGCCGAGGACGGAGCGGAGCGTCGTCTGCGCGAACTGCGAGGTCTGGTAGCGGTAGTCGAACACCTCGACGATGGCGCGCCGCGGCTCGACCACTTTCAGGAAGACCACCGCGTTCACCTTCAGCGTGACGTTGTCGCGCGTGATGATGTCCTGCGGCGGCACCTCGAACGCCTCCTGCCGCAGCGACACGCGCACGATCTTGTCGATCGGCGCGAAGACGAGAAAGATCCCCGGACCTTTCGCCTCGGGCAACAGGCGCCCGAGGCGAAAGATCACGCCCCGTTCGTACTCGGGGAGAATCTTGATGGAGCTGAGGAGATACAGGCCGAGGATGACGATCACGACGAGCACGGGAATGTTCGGCATGACCGTCGATTGTAGCCCGTGTGTCATCCTGAGCCGCGCAGACGGCGAAGGACCCCCTGCCTACGCGAAGCGTCTTCAGCGTTTGCGCCGCTTCGGTTTGTCCTCTTCCGCCGCGTCGAGCGCCTCGGCGATCGGCGCGGGGACGTTGTGCCGCAGCGTGTCGATGGCGCTGAACTCGACCTTTCCGTCGAAGCGCCACTCGTGGCGCGGGCGGTAGACGCCGATGTCGTGCACGCGGGAGCCGACGATGACGCGCAGCGCGTTGCGGCGGTAGTCGAAGGCGCGGCCGTTGCGCGTGTGCACGGCCACGTCGATGCGGTACGTCCCGGCCACGAGGTCGAGCGACGCCACGACGAAACGCACGCGCACCTTCCCCTCGATGTGCTGCGGCGCGTAGCCCTCCACGTCGGTGTTCGTGCCGTACACGCACGTGCCGTCGGCGTGGTAGATGCCGAGGCCGAAGACGAAGTCGTCCTGCGGCGTGCGGGCCTCGACGTCGAGGTCGAAGACGACCGGCGTGCCGGCGCCGAGGGCCACCAGCTCGCGGCCGTCGTGATCGGTGAGGGAGACGCGGCGGATGACGATCTCGCCGGAGCCCCAGCGCTCTTCCTCGTGCTCGGGCTTTTCCTGTTCATCCGGAGCCGGGGACGGCTCCGGGCCAGCCCCTTCGTTGGATAACATCGACGCCGGCGCTCCACCACTCACTTCCTGTAAATACGCATCCACGACGCGCATCGGGTCGCCGATCGCTTCGAGCTGGCCGTGGTCGAGCCATAGGGCGCGGTCGCAGAGGTTGCGCACCTGGTCGAGCTGGTGGGTGACGAAGAGCAGCGTCACGCCGCGGTACTTCATCTCCTGGATCTTGGCCACGCAGCGCGCGGAGAACTCCTCGTCGCCGACCGAGAGCACCTCGTCGATCAACAGGACGTCGGGGTCGACGTGCACGGCCACGGCGAAACCGAGGCGCACGTACATGCCGGAGGAGTACGTCTTCACCGGCTGGTCGATGAACTCGCGGATGCCGGAGAACTCGACGATCTTCTCGTAGCGCTGCTCGATGTCCCGGCGGGTGAGGCCGAGCATGATCCCGTTGATGAAGATGTTCTCGCGCCCCGTGATCTCGGGATGGAAGCCGGCGCCGAGCTCGATCAGCGCCGCGATGCGCCCGTTCACGCTCAGCTTCCCCGACGTCGGCTTGAGAATGCCGGAGATCAGCTTCAGCAGCGTCGACTTGCCGGAGCCGTTGCGCCCGATGATCCCGAACGCCTCCCCCTTGTCGACCGTGAACGAGAGATCGCGCAGCGCGTGCACCGAGGCATCCGCGGCCGGCGCCAGCTCGCGCTTCAGGAGCGCGCTCTTGAGCGTCGCGAACTGCGAGCGGCGCCCCCAGAGGCGGTAGTTCTTCGAGACGTTCTCGACGGAGATGGCGAAGTCGGACACCGAGCGTGAGTTTACCGTGTCACGCGATTGTCATCCTGAGCCGCGTAGACGGCGAAGGACCCCCTGCTGAAACCCGTGCCCGCTCCGTAGGCGGGGGATCCTTCGCCGTCTGCGCGGCTCAGGATGACAGGAACGCCCTCGCCTCCACCGCCATCCGAAACAGATCGTGCGCGCCCCGCACGCCGAGCTTCTGGAAGGCGCGGGCGCGGTGGGTCCAGATCGTCTTCTCCGATACGTCGAGGCGCAGCGCGATCTCCTTCGAGCGCCGCCCCTCCAGCAGCATCTCCACCACTTCCCGCTCGCGCGGCGAGAGCTGCTTCGTCCCCGGCAGCTCCAGCGCGCGGCGCACGGGATGCAGCTCGCGCACGATGGTCGTGATCAGCAGGCTCCCCTCGGCACAGGCGGCGGAGATGCTCGCGTCGAGGGTGATCACGTCGCCGCCGCGGGAGCAGGCGCGGAAGGTGTAGCGCGTCGGCGCCGGCTTCCCCTCGGCGCGGCAGCGGCCGAAGAAGATCAGGCGGTCGAGCTCGTCGGGATGGGCGATGTCGCCGATCGTGGCCGAGGCCAGGTCGGCCGGCTGCGCGTAGCCGAGCATTCGCGCGTAGGCCGCATTCACGTAGGCGATGCGGTCGCCCGACTCCACCAGCACGCCGTCGGGCGCGTGATCCAGCACCGCGCGGAAACTCCGGTCGAGCAGCGGTCGCATTCGCGTCTCCATGAATTCCTACGGCCGCCGGGCATCCGCGGATTGGAGCGCGCGCGTAGGCAGCGCATTCAAAGGAGAACACGCATGAGATACGTCAGACTGATCGAAGGGCTGCTCATCGCCCTGCTCGCCTTCATCGTCCCGATCACCCAGGCCTCCAGTCACCGCGAGGCATTCGCGGTCCTCAACGAGCCGTGCGCCGACAACACCGACACCTACGCCTGGGTCTCGGACGGCACGCACGACAAGCTCTACCTGATCATGAACTTCAACCCGCTGCACGAGCCGGGGCAGGGCAACCAGGGCTTCCGCGCGTGCAATGGCTATCGCTACGAGCTCCACATCGGCAAGGGGACGAGCCTGCGCGACGTGGCGGTCTACCGCGTCGAGTTCAAGAACACCCTGCCGGCCGAGGCGGCGCCGAGCGCCACCGATCCCCTCGGCGGCGGCAACGAGCTCCTGTGGCAGCTCACCGGCGGCACCGAGACCATGACCGTCACGCGCGTCATGGCGCCGGGACACCCCAATGCCGCGGTCCTCGGCAGCGACCTCAAAGTCCTCCCGAACAACCACGGCCCGCAGACCGACCGCCTCGTCTACGGCCTCGGCGCGTTCCAGGGCTACGACTCCGGCAATCCCGCCAGCCGGCAGAACGCGCTCTACGATCAGGCCTTCGTCGACACGCACATCCACACGCTCAGCAACGGCGCGCGCATCATCGCCGGCCAGTTCGACGACCCCTATCAGCTCGACGAGAAGGGCATCTTCGACCTGGTGAACCTCGGGCGCGGCGATCTCGGCGGCATCCAGGGCGCGCGCAGCACGCCGATCGAAGACGTCTTCACCGGCTTCAACGTCTTCTCCATCGCCCTGGAGATCCCCACCTCCGAGCTCTTCCCCGACGGCATCCCGCACAACGGGCAGCTGCAGGCCACGTCCACCGACAGCCTGCTGCGCATCTGGACGAGCATCAGCCGCCAGGCCATCCAGATGGTGGACGTGAACAACAACATCACCGGCGTGCGCGGTGCCGGCAACTACGTGCAGGTCGGCCGCAACGCGCTGCCGCTCTTCAACGCCGGCCTGGTCGGCACGCAGCGGCACACGCTCTACCTGCGCAGCGATCCGATGAAGGACGTGACCCGCTTCGGCGCGGACGTGCTCTTCCCCGTGCTCGTGCGCGACCTCGAGGCACTCGGCATCTACAAGGCCCTCGGCGTCCCCGACTCCGCAGTGGCGACGCTGAAGGGTCCGCGCCTCGACATCATCAACGCCATCAATCTCGGCAGGCCGATCCCGGTGGCCGACGGCTCGACCGGCGACGTCATCACGCTCGACGCGGCGATCGACTCGTCGTTCCCGAACGGACGGCGCCTCGGCGGCGGCAGCGCGCCGAACCGCCATCAGGTCAACGTCAACACCGTGCTGGTCAGCCTCATCGCCGCCGGCGATCCCGCCGCGGGGCTGTCGAAGGGGGTGGAAGTGAACGACAAGAACTTCCTCAACCGCTTCCCCTTCCTCGCCCCCGCGCACAACGGACTGCTGCAGGGCCACGGCGGCACCAACGTGCCGACCGTGCCCGACATCCCCAACCCCGCCGGCGCGCAGCCGTGATTGAAGGAGAACGCCATGAAACGAATTCTTTTCGCACTGATGCTCACCCTGCCGCTCTTCGCGCAGCGGCCGCGGTCCAACAACACCTTCGCCTCCGACCAGCAGACCGTCCCGGTGATGGCCAACGTCACCGGCATCGGCAGCGCGCGCTTCACCAGCTACGTGGCGCTGTTCAACCCGACCTCGTCCGCGTACGCCGTCTCCGTCTCGCTGTACGACGCGAACGGGACGAAGCGCGACGCGATGATCAATCTCGCCGCGGGAGAGCTGAAGACCTACACCAACTTTCTCCAGGACGTCTTCCAATACACGGGCGGCGGCGCGGTGACGTTCCGCAGCCCGTCGCCGAACAACCGCTTCATCGTCAACAGCGAGGTGCGCAGCGGCGGGTACAGCACGCCCGTGCCGTCGCTGGAGTTCGCGGGCTCGAATTCGCGCTCGTTCAGCGCGGGCGTCACCGTCGACTCCACCTCGCGCACGAACATCGGCTGCTTCAACCAGTCCGCCGCGGCGAACAGCGTCACGGCGACGGTCTTCGACAAGAGCGGCACGCAGACCATCGGAACCGTCACGCTGACGCTCCCCCCGCACGCGTGGGGACAGACCGCCATCCCGCAGATCGTGAGCGACGGCTTCGTGCGCTTCACGCCGAGCGAGGCCGCGGTCTGCTACGCCGTCGTCGTCGCCAACACCACCAATGACGGCCGCTTCATCTCCGCCACGGAGTACCAGCCGTGAAGAAGGGTGCCAAACGTAGGACGGGCTTCAGCCCGTCCCCGCGCCACGAGAGAGGCGGGCTGAAGCCCGCCCTACGTTTGGCACCCTCACAGCGCGCCCATCTCCGCGGCGAGGCGGAACAGATCGAGATCGCTCCGCAGCGCGAGCTTCTGGAAGGCCCGGCTGCGGTGCGTGCCGATGGTCTTCTCCGACACATTCCACATCGCCGCGATCTCCTTCGAGCGCTTCCCCTGCAGCAGCAGCCGCAACACGTCCAGCTCGCGCGGCGAGAGGCGCTGCAGTCCGGGCAGCGAGAACTCCGCCGCCGCGCACGCCTCGGGCACCTCGCGCACGACGGTCATGATCAGGATCTCGCCGTCGACGCGCGTCAGCGACACCGTGGCGTCGAACGTCACGATGCCGCCGCGGCCGCGGGCGCGGAACGAATAGCGCGTCGGCGCCGGCTTCCCCATCGTCCGGCAGTGGCCGAACCATGAGAGCCGCTCGAAATCCTCGGGATGGGCGATATCGCGGATCGTCGCGTCCGAAAGCTCCGTCACGCTGCGGTAGCCGAGCATGCGCGCATACGGATCGTTCACGTACGAGATGCGCTCGCCCGCCTCGATCAGCACGCCGTCGGCTGCATTGTCCAGTACGGCGCGGAAGTGGCGATCGAGCATTCGCATCGCCTTTCTCTCTTTACATTGCGCGGGCCAGTGTCAGCGTTCGTTGTGTACGGGAGCGCGCACCCTCAACCTTTTCTTACGTCCGTGTGGCACGTTGGGATTTCGTCGTGCAGCAGCGCCCCGGCATGAGAAAACACGCCCTTCTACTCGCACTGCTGTTCCCGATACTGACGTTCGCTTCCTCCCATCGCGAGGCACCGCTGATCACGGAAGACCCCACGATGGACAACACCGACGTGTATGTCTTCCGCAGTCCCGACGCACCGAACACCGTCACCATCCTGGCGAACTACATCCCGCTCGAAGAGCCGGCCAACGGGCCGAACTTCTACAACTTCTCGCCGGCGGGCGTGTACGAGATCCACATCGACAACAACGGTGACGCCAAGGAGGACATCACCTACCAGTTCCAGTTCCGCACCGAGGTCAGAAACCAGAACACGTTCCTGTACAACATCGGCCCCGTGCTGACGCTGGACGACGCGGACCTCAACGTCCGCCAGTTCTACACCGTCACGCGCATCGCCGGGGCGCGCCGCAGCGGAACACAGACCTCGCTTGGCACGACCTTCCAGGTCGCACCGCCCAACATCGGGCCGAAATCGACGCCCGACTACGCGGCGCTGGCCAACGCGGCCGTCTTCAGCCTCTCCAACAACGGCGGACGCGTCTTCGCCGGTCCGCGCGACGATCCGTTCTTCGTCGACATCGGCGGTATCGTCGACCTGCTCACGCTCCGCCCGATCCAGCAGCTCCACCGCGTGCCGCCGATGGCCTCCTCCGCCGCCGGAGTGGACGGCCTGCGCGGCTACAACGTGCACACCATCGCCATCCAGATTCCGATCGAACAGCTCGTCGCCGGCGGCACCGCCCCGGCCGCTCCCACCGCGGCGAACGCCGTCATCGGCGTGTGGGCCTCGTCCAGCCGCTCGCGCGTGACCATCCTCAACACCGGCGCCACGCGGCGCCAGAGCATCGGCGGCGTCGCGCAGGTCTCGCGCCTGGGCATGCCGCTGGTCAACGAAGTCGTCACCTCGCTCGCGTTCAAGGACATCTTCAACGCCTCCGAGCCCGCCGGTGACGCGCCGCTCTTCACCTCGAACGAGACGTTCCGCAACCGCATCCTCAATCCCGAGACGGCCACGCTGATGAACGCGCTGTACGGCGTCGACGTGCCGCCCGCGCCGCGCAACGACCTCGTGCAGGTCTTCCTGACCGGCCTCCCCGGCGCGAACCAGCCGCCGAACGTCGTTCCCGCGGAGATGATCCGCCTCAACGTGGCCGTGCCGGTCACCGCGCAGCCGAACCGCCTCGGCGCCATCGCCGGCGACCTCGGTGGCTTCCCGAACGGCCGCCGCCTCGCCGACGACGTCGTCGACATCTCGCTGCGCGTCGTCGCGGGCGTGCTCGTCGAGGGCTACAACAAGGCTCCGAACAACGCGCTTACCGACGGCGTCGACGCCAACGACCGCGCCTTCCTCTCCACCTTCCCCTACGCGGCGCTCCCCCACCAGGGCTTCGACAGCCGCCCGCACGCGAACCAGTAGGAGCGATCCCCCATGCGCAAGATCTCACTGCTCCTGCTCGTCTCTCTCCTGAGCGTCCCGGCGCTCGCCAACCATTACGCCGACACGTATGTCATCCCCGCGGTCGGCCACGTCGAAGGCGCCAATGGGGCGGTCTGGATGAGTGATCTCTCGATCCGCAACTTCGGCACGGCGCCGCTGACCGTGCAGCTCATCGTCATCGAGTCGGGCTTCGACACGACGAACAACGTCTTCCCGCTGAACAGCGACGCCGACGCGGACGCCTCCGTCACCGTCAATCCCGGCAGCACCGTGCAACTGCGCGACGTCATGCGCGGCCACCGCGGCATGACCAACAACCTCGGCGCGCTGATCGTCGGCGGCAACCAGCCGTTCGCCGTGACCAGCCGCGCGTACAGCAACTCGATGCCCCTCGGGCAGACCGTGCCCGCCGCGCGCGACTTCCTCGACAACAGCCTCGGCACCGCCGACAACACCTCCACCGCCTACATCCCCGGCATCGTCAGCAACGCCGGCGCGCGGACGAACGTCGGCTTCGTGGCCGGCAGCGCCGGCTCGGCCACCGAGGCCATGACCATCGAGGTCTCGGTGCGCAACGCCACCGGCGGCGTGGTCGGCACGCGCAGCATCACCATCCCCGCCGGCCGGTTCGCGCACATGCAGTTCCCGGTCGGCTCGTTCGCGCAGGGCGCGTTCGACATCGGCTCGGCCGACTTCCGCATCACCCAGGGTGAGGGCGTGGTCGTGCCGTACGCGTCCGTCATCGACAACCGCACCGGCGAGGCGTCGTACCTGATGGGCGTCTTCCCGCCGACCGGCGCGCCGGCGGCGACCTCTCTCTTCCGCACGATTTTCGGTGGAGCAACCGACCGATGAAACGTCTTCTGCTGCTGGCGCTGCTGGCGACGCCGCTTCTGGCGCACGATTTCTGGATCGAGCCGGGAACGCGCTCGCTGCGCGTCGGCGAGCATTTCGAAGGGGAACCGGTGCGCGGCAGCGCACCGGTTCTCCTCGTGCAGCGCAACGGCGCGGTGATGCTCACCTACCAGAGCAGGCAGTTCGCACTGCACGAGATGCCGCGCGCGAAGTTCGAGCAGTACCTGCAGGAAGAAGGGTTGACCCGCATCCGCCCGACCGGCGGCGTGCAGCGCGAGCGCTTCGGGCGCTTCGCGAAATCGCTGGTCCGCGGCGAGACCTTCCCACCGCTCGGCTGGCGCTTCGAGCTCGTCCCCCTCTCCGCGTCGCGCTTTCAACTGTTGTACGAAGGGAAGCCGCTCGCCGATACGCTGGTCGTCGCAATGAATCGCTCGAAAGAGCGCCTCACCACACGCACGGACGCGCAGGGCACCGTCACCTTCGACCTCGGCCAGGGCGCGTGGCTGATCAAGAGCGTACACATGGTCCCCGCGCCACCCGACTCAGGCGTGACGTGGGAGAGCCTCTGGGCCTCATTGACCTTCGAAAAATAGTCCCCTCTCCCCAACGGGGAGAGGGACTGGCGGTTAGATCGCCTCCGCCAGCGTGTCCCGCAACCGGTCGAACACGAAGAACCCCAGCGTCATCGACCCGAACGCGTAGAACAGGACCAGCACCGTGTCCGACAGATTCGGCAGGCGCCCGAAGAAGAAGATGTCCTGATACGCCACCACGAACGGCGTCATCGGATTCACGCGCAGCATGGCCCGCAGCGCGCGCGACTGGATGTTGTCGATCAGGTAGATCACCGGCGTGACGAAGAAGCCGAGCTGCATCAGGTTGGCCACGATGTCGCGCAGGTCCCGGAAGAGCACCGAGGCCGACGACACGGTCATGGCGATCCCGGCCACGAACATCGTCTGCAGCAGCATCAGCAGCGGCGCGAGCAGGATCGTCCAGGTGAGCGTGAACTTTCCCATGGCCGCGAAGGCCAGGATCGCCGCGATGAGGATCGGCACCGCCAGCACGAAGTGCACGAGGTGCGAGAGCACGACCACCAGCGGCAGCGCCTCGGCCGGAAACATCACTTTCTTGATCAGCCCCGCGTTCGCCGAGATCGACGACGTCGACTCCAGCACCGCCGCGGAGAAAAACGTCCACGGCAGGATCCCGGAGAAGAGAAACAGCGGATAGGGCTGCACGACATTCGTCGGGAAGAACTTCGTAAAGACCAGCGTGTAGACCGCCAGCAGCAGCAGCGGATTGGCCAGCGACCAGAAGTAGCCGAGGACCGAGCCGCGGTAACGGGCTTTCAGGTCGCGCGCCGTGAGCGCGGCAATGAGCTGCCGGTGCCGCCAGAGGAGAGCCAGCTCGCTCAATGGTCTTCCGTGACGATCAGCATCAGCGTCGTCGCGCCGACCTGGAACTCCGACTTGTCCGTCAGCTCCACCGCCGTGGTGATCTTCTCCCCGCCGACGAGCGTGCCGTTCGTCGAGCCGAGGTCGGACAGGGTGAAGGCGGTGTCGCGGATCTCCAGCACCGCGTGCTGGCGCGAGGCCTCGCTGTCGTTGAGCGTGAGGTCGGCACCGGAGCGGCCGATGGTCACCCGCGGGCGGTCGATGCGATAGACATGGCCGGCGTCAGGACCGTCCAGGATGGCCAGCGAGAGGCGCTTGCCCGCGGGGAGCTGCGGCACTTCCGTCTTGCTCGTGCTCGGCTGCGGAATCGGCGACTGTTCGGTCGTGTCGGCAACGCGCGGCGTCTCCGTCCGTCCCGCCATCGTGCGCTCGCCGGCCGATACCGGCGGCGGCCCGGGCGCGGCGAAGGCGGGATTGCGGATCTCGAAGACCTGCTGGCAGCGGGCACACTTGATCTTCTTCGACGGCTTGCGCTCGAACCGCTCCTCGTCGTACTGGTACTTCGACCGGCAGTTGGGGCACTCGATGATCACACCTGAACCTCGGTTGCCGCCGACAATACCACGCTCGTTTTCATGGCGAAGCGCGATCATTGCATAGAATCCCATCCACGATGAAGAAGCTCCTGGCCGTACTCGCGCTTCTGCCGCTCGCCTGTCAGACCTCCATGCAGACCTCGACCGAAACCGCCGCCCCGCCGAAAGGCAAGCTCGAAGTCCTTCCCGGCGTCGAGCTCCGCCTCCGCCAGTTGCCGAAAGTCGCCATCGACTACGACCGTTCGCTCCTCAACGAGAACGAGCGCGCCGTCGTGGCCAAGCTCATCGAGGCGTCGAAGTTCATCGACGAGATCTACTGGCGCCAGGTGTCCGAGCAGAACCCCGAATACCGCACGCGCCTGGCCGCGCAGGTGACGGACTCCGACCGCGACCGCGCCGGCTACGAGTACTTCCTCGCCAACAAGGGACGCTGGGACCGCCTGGCGCAGGACGAGCCGTTCATCGCGCCGTTCGGCGCCGCCGGCCACAAGCCCGAGGGAGCGGCGTTCTATCCGGCCGACATCACCAAGGAAGAGATGGAGCGCTACATCGCCGCGCATCCGGAGCAGAAAGACGCGCTGCAGGGGCTCTTCACCGTCGTCCGCCGGCAGGGCAACCGGCTGGTGACCATCCCCTACTCCGTGCACTACCGCGAATTCCTCGAGCCCGCCGTGGCGCGCATCCGCGAGGCCGCGGCGCTGACGAACAACGAGTCGATGCGGAGCTATCTCACGAAACTCGCCGCCGCGCTGATGAAAGACGAATACCGCGAGAGCGACATGGCCTGGATGGACCTCAACGGCCCGCTGGAAGTGGTCATCGGGCCGTACGAGGTCTACGAGGACGCGATGTTCAACTGGAAGGCGGCCTTCCAGTCGTTCATCAACGTCGTCGACCGTCCGGAGACGGAGAAGCTCACCGTCTACGCCTCGCACCTGCCGGCCATGGAGCAGAACCTCCCCATGCCGGACGAGCACAAGAACCCGAACCGCGGCACGGAGTCGCCGATCCGCGTGGTGCAGGAAGTCTTCACCGCCGGCGACGCGCGCCGCGGCGTGCAGACGGCGGCCTTCAACCTGCCGAACGACGAGGTGGTGCGCGAGCAGAAGGGATCGAAGAAAGTCCTGCTCAAGAATGTGATGGACGCGAAGTTCCGCATGAGCGGCCAGCCGATCGCCATGCGCGTGCTCGACCCGGCGCAGCGCTCGCTGCTCAACTTCGACGCGTACTTCAACTTCGTCCTCTTCCACGAGCTGTCGCACGGGCTCGGGCCGGGGCTGATCACCCCTCCCGGCGGCGGCGAGCGCACCGACGTGCGCCTGCTGCTGAAGGACACCTACTCCGCGATCGAGGAGTGCAAGGCCGACGTCCTCGGCGTCTGGAACATCCTCTACGCCATGAACAACAACCTGCTGCGCGCGTTCAGCGAAGAACAGCTCTACGCGACGTATGCCGGCCTGCACTTCCGTTCCATGCGCTTCGGCATCGACGAGGCGCACGGCCGCGGCACCGCGGTGCAGTGGAACTGGCTGCGCGAGCAGGGGGCGATCGTCCCGGCGAACGACGGCACGTTCCGCGTCGACTTTGCGAAGATGCGGCCGGCCGTGCAGTCGCTGGCCACGGAGCTGTTGATGATCGAGGCCCTGGGCGACTACGCCCGGGCGCAGCGCTTGCTCTCGAAGTACGGTGTGTCGACGCCCGAGATCGAGTCGGTGACGGCCCGGTTGAAAGACATCCCCGTCGACATCACGCCGTACTTTCCCGCGGCGGGCGAAACGGAGTAGTCGATGGAAGGTCGTGTCTTACTGAAGTGCGGCGAGTGCGAGCTGACCCGCGAGATCGTCGGCGAGATCCCCGAGGAGTACACCCGCTGCTTCGACGAAGCCGTCCACCGCGACGGCTGGGTGCCGCGCCCCGGCGCGAACAGCGCCTCCCTCATCTGCCGCGACTGCCTGATGAAGTACAGCGGGCACGAGACGGTGGACGACGAGGAGAAGGTGCAGGGGCGGAAGAACCCGATGGAGCCGTAGAAAACGTAGGGCGGGCTTCAGCCCGCCCCTCCGGTCTGCACGCTTGGGCGGGCTGAAGCCCGCCCTACGTCAGGCCAGCTTCCGGATCGCCTCTTCCACCTGCTCCGCGGTCGGCACGACCGGCTGCACGAGCTGCCCTTCCAGCCACTCGTACTCGCCCTTCATCAGCTTCTGCACGACCTTGTACGCCAGCTCGTCGTGGTTGTCGAAGAGCGTGCGGAAGTTCTGGTCGATGCGCGTGCGCGCCTCGCGGCAGAAGAGGTCCGCCAGCTCGAGCGCGTTCTTGTTCCCCTGCCTGGCCAGCATCGACGCGTAGCTGATCGTCGCCGACATGGCGAAGAGATCCGTGCCGATGTCGACGATGCGGAAGAGCACCATCTGCTTCCGCTCCAGCTTGGCCTGGAAGCGCATCATGGCGTGGAAGATCGAGCGCGCCACGTGGCGCGACTGCCGCTCGATGTAGCCGGCGTGCGTGGCCAGGCGGCCGAAGTCGCCGTGTTTCGGGAAGCGGCTCCAGCCGACGTACCGCGACGGATACCAGGTCGAGTAGAACGCGCCCGCTTTCGCCGCCGCGGCGACCTTCTCCCCCGTCGGCGTGTCCGGCAGGAGGATCTTGTAGCCGCGCTTCATGTGCGGGTCGACCGCCTCGCGGGCGATGAAGAGATGCTGGATCTCGCTCGTCCCCTCGAAGATGCGGTTGATGCGCATGTCGCGCATGATCCGCTCCACCGGCCACGCCTTCTCGCCGCGCTCCTTGAGCGAGCTGGCGGTCTCGTATCCGCGTCCGCCGCGGATCTGCACGAGATGGTCGACGCACTGCCAGGCCACCTCGGTGTTGAAGAGCTTCGCCATCGCCGCTTCGAGCCGGAGGTCGACGTCGCCGCGGTCGGCCAGTCCCGAGGTCAGCCACACGATCGCTTCCATCGCGAACGTGTGCGAGGCCATCCAGGCGATCTTCGCCGCGACCGCTTCGTGCTTCCCGATCGGCAGGCCCCACTGCACGCGCTCGTTCGCCCAGTCGCGGGCGATCTCCACCATGCGGCGGCCGCCGGCGGCGCAGCCCGCGGGGATGGTCAGGCGCCCCGTGTTCAGCGTGATCAGCGCCAGCTTCAGGCCGAGGCCTTCACCCCAGAGGAGGTTCTCCTTCGGGACGAAGACATTGTCGAACTTGATCAGCACGTTGCCGATGCCGCGCAGCCCCATGAACTGGCAGCGGTGCGCGACGTCGACGCCCGGCGTGTCCATCTCCAGGATGAACGCGGAGATCTGCTTCTTCTCCTTGCCGTTGACGACCTTCGGCGGGGTCTGGGCCATGACCACGATGACCTCGGCCTTGAGGCCGTTCGTGCACCACAGCTTCTCGCCGTTGAGGATCCACCCCTTGCCGTCGGGCGTGGGCGTGGCGGTGGTCTGCATCTTGGCGGGGTCGGAGCCGACGCCCGGCTCGGTGAGCGCGAACGCCGAGATCGCGCCGTTGGCGAGGCGGGGGAGATACTTCTTCTTCTGCTCCTCGGTGCCGAAGAGCTTGAGCGGCTGCGGCACGCCGATCGACTGGTGCGCGGAGAGCCAGGCCACGCTCGAGCCGCACCAAGTGGCCACGAGGCCGATGGCACGGTTGTAGTTCGTGGCGCTGAAGCCGAGGCCGCCGTACTCCTTGGGGATCTTCATCCCCCAGGCGCCGAGCTCGTTGAAGCCCTTGAAGAGCTCGTAGTCGTACTCGCCCTTGCGGTCGATCTCGTCCGCATCGACATTCTCGGCAAGGAAGCGCTCCAGCTTCGCCAGGAACTCGTCGGCCTCCGCCTTGTCCTGAGCGGGCTGCTCGGGGAAGGGATGGATCAGGTCGAAGTTGACCTTGCCGAGGAACAGGTCACCAACGAATGAGGGCTTTTCCCACTCCGTCTCACGCGAGGCCTCGGCGACCTCCATCGCTTCGACAGCGCCCTGAGTCTTGACTTCCGCCATGTTGCTGCTCCTTTGGGGGCTCCCCGTTACAGGATTCGTACCGCCCGATATTTCGTGCGGGCGGAGTATGAATGAATGACCATTCAGTCGTCAAATGTGCGAAAAAGGGGCCAGCATGCCTCTGATCGACTACGGCAACGCCGACGGTACCTTCGAGATCCGCTGCTCCTTCTGCAATCACGCCGAACGCGACGTGGCCCACATGTGTGCCGCCTCGGACGGAACGTGACGGACCAAACGCCGTGTTAAGCACACGGCAAGGAGATCCGTCATGTCGAAGAAGCGAACGCGACGCCCATTCACGTCTGAGCAGAAGGCCGAAATCTTGCGTC